>ERZ778026.799-NODE-799-length-44988-cov-104.642245_pt1 | contig 44988 bp, 42 predicted proteins | sample MGYA00375756_ERZ778026 | MGnify/ENA primary metagenome ERZ778026 (study PRJEB29350, sample SAMN05389820) | bioreactor metagenome | isolation source: Ammonium sulfate bioreactor | place: South Africa: University of Cape Town | collected 2014-02-18 ... | reverse complement strand
AGATTTATTTGTTGTCATAATGAAGTTTCTCTAGCTACAGAACAAAGAAAAAAAATAGCAATGAATCTGTTTGAACACTACAGAAGAATCGAGTCCGTGTTTTGAAACATAGGTTTGAATTAGTTGTTGGTATTTTGAGATTCGAATTTCAAATCGCGAATATGACTCAATGATTGAAACGAGCTCAGAGCTTTGAATTGATTGAAGAGATTTTTTGCAGAGTCAGCTTCACTGAAACTAAAGAAATTTGTTTAAAATATAACCGATTTTATTTTGAATAGATTACTAGATGATGAATTTCAACCAGGGTGTAACGGTACACGTTCGTGTGTCCTATCTCTTTATTGTTTAAACAACAACTGCCCTTCCCTCTTCCTCTTGTCTATCTTTTGACCCTTCGGTCATAGGATGGACAAAGGTATATCGGGCATCATATATGGTCTGGATGCGCGTCTAGTATAGAGAGAGATGTCACCTGATCTGCCACACAGGGTTCATTCACATTTGTGTGATTTAATTCGATTTTCATAATTTTACCGACGACAGTCGCCGTTGTGTGTAACTCATCAACCAGCTCTATGAAATCGATGAATAATCAGTAAAACTGCAAAAACAATATTTACTTTGCCAATGACCATTTACACTGTCGAACACCAAACCATTGAGATTACTTCGACTGTCGCGTTCAATCTGAAATAAAAAAAGTTACATGAAAACGAACTTTCCAAATTTTTCTGATTAATCATGGATTTTCTCATGCTTCCTGAAAATCGCAAACTTATACAACTGATATTTTGTCAAATCAATCTCGTAGACTACTATTGTCACTTACTTCTTTTATACACATTTTTTTAATCAGAAATATTCAACAAAATGTAATTCAGCGTGAGAGTCTATTCTTTATATAGATAGATAGAGGAAATCACAAAGGGACAATGGCTACTGATTTTATTCAATACAATTTATCGAATGATCAATTGTTCATCTTTCTTCTAACCAATCATCACTGTCATTAGTTGTAATTATTATATCGAAGCATAAATATGATGATTATGCACTGCCAAAACACTTCGTTACATTGAAGAAGAGAGGATGTCAGATCTTTTCAGAATGTCAACAATGATGTCATTTGAAATAAAATACTGAAATTAAAATCTACTATGTGCGACTCAAGATGCACTTAAGTCATCATTAATCAACATATAATTTCTTTCAGGTATCTATTTCTTAGCAATAATGTTTTTATTTGTTTCTAATCAAATGAAAAATTTAAATACGATTTCATACGTTAGGATACGACAAGAAGAGAGAGTCAAAAACTAAGTCAGATAAGACACTTGATTTATGAATCATAATATTTAATACAAAAGAAAAAAAGGAGCAATTACATCTACTTACATTAGGTTGAGCCATTAGTTGACCGTCTTTATTGTAATGAAAGTGTGTTAGATCCTTATGAATCACCTCCATATAGAATGGACTTATTGTTTGCCACATCTACTTTTCTTTCTTCTACGATTAATTCAGCCAGTTATAACAAATAAAAAACAAATATAATGAAGAAAAAAACAAAGAGAAACAACAAAGCTTGATGTTCTAGTCTATATTACAGCATTTCTTGTGTTTATTCAAATATTCGAAGTTAACTAATTTAAATCGGATTCAGTCAGCCGATGGGACAAATGCGAATTAAGTCGCTTCTAGTTTTTCCATGTACTTAAAGGGAAAAAGAAGAGAATCGGATGACAATTGACAGGATGACGAACAAACTAGTTTCATAATCTTATTTCAATAATAAACCTGTTATTGTCTGTTCAACTTTTTATCGAACGTACTATCACGTTTCTCAAAACGATAGCTTAAGGAAAAATAAATTCATCTATTTCAATTTCCGTTAGATAGTCGCATTCATCATTCGACAATACATATAAACACGCCTCTGTGCATCATAAGCAAAGATTAAGTCCGCTAATCTGATGAGTGTCCATCTCAATGCAACTATCTCAGATATATCTACTTTCCGACTAATATTCGAACAAGGAAACATCACCAAGTCGAAATACTCGTGTTTTCCTGTTATGCCATAACCGACGATTTCACGGTTGGCGTCGAAGAAGTAAGTTTGAGAAGAGATGTCATCGACCTGTGTATAATTTATTCTTTGCTTTTCATTCACTCCCCACAACAAGAGCAACATGCATTCAAAATACTCTCTGACTAAATCATAATTACAAATCAAATATATATATAAACTCAAACAATCTTCTTGTTCTTTATTTAATAAAAAAATGACATCAAATGTTCTTCCACATTTCAATCTTGCCAAGTATACGTAATTATCAATCAATGAAAGCAAAAAAAAACAAATGAAATTATTTCGGTAAAGGTAATGCAGGAGTAACAGTTCCAACACATTCACCAAAACCAATACGAAAACCATTGCCTTGATAAAAACCTACAATTACACAGTTATAGTTGTTTGCTTTTTCTTTCTCTCTTTGTCTTTTACCAGTCATAATCACTGTGTCTCCGTCTTCGAGAAATTTTCTCGTCAAATTCTCATCTAATTGAATTGGTTTGCTTCCTCGCCAGGATAATTCGAGCATTGAACCATACGAATCCGGTGTCTGTCCGCTGATTGTTCCCGTTGCAATTAAATCACCAGGTCGTAAATTACAACCAGTCATTGTATGTTGAACAAGCATCTGTTTCAAACTCCAATACATATGTTTCAAATTCGATCGACAAATTACATATTCAGTCGACGATTGATTGGCTAGAGAAATAAATAAATCAAATTAATATTTAAATAAACACAACGTTTTACGTTTTAACGAGACGCTTAGGTCAATATTGAGTGCGCTTGGTTGTTGTTGAGTTAAATAATTCAACGGTTGTGGATCCTTGAAAAACAAATGTTCTCCTATGAAACTCAAAAACGAAATCGATTCGATTTTTACTTGTGTAGGTCCATCGCACCATGCAGATTCTAATGCGTCCATCGTGACAATCCATGGTGAAATTGTCGTACCGAAATTTTTGCCATTAAATGGTCCTAGAGGTACATATTCCCATTTTTGTATGTCTCGTGCTGACCAATCGTTCATAACAACAAGACCGAAGATGTAATCGCCGGCTTGTTCAATAGAAACAGGTTCGCCTTGTTTATTGCCTTGATTGCCAATGAAAAACGCCATTTCAAGTTCGAAATCGAGTAGTTTGCAATGACTAAACACCGGTGGTTGATCTGAAATAATCACATCAAGTGTTTTTTTCTTGCTCGAAGGAAAAAAAACGTGAAACTAACTATCATCAGGACGGGTTTGACCATTGGGTCGACGAATGTTCGTTCCGGAAACGACGATCGACGAAGCTCGGCCATGATATCCGATTGGTAAATGTAACCAATTCGGATTCAAAGCATTTTCCTTTCCTCGGAACATAATTCCGACATTGGTCGCATGTTCTTTCGAACAATAGAAATCCGTATAATCACCTAAATCAAAAACCGAAACATCGATCAATTAAACAGAAAAAAAAATTTGTTTGTTTTTTTTTCGATTAGCGTTTAATCAAGCAGCTGAGGTTAATTATCTTTCACCTATTTGTGCAGGCAAATGCATTGTAGCTTCGCTCTGCTCGACGAAAGCTCTAGAGTATTCGGATTAATGCAAACATTAGTAGATTTTTTATTTGAGCATTTGGTTTTTGTTTTCATTTTTTGGTTAAACAAACACCTACTGTTTTCGTAGTTCATCGTTGTCTTTCAATGTCGAGCAATCGTTCGATAGAAGTTCTTGCAAACGTTGACGGGTCTCTTTCCAAGCAGCTTTACTCAACGACATGAAAGCATTCAAAGTTGACTAAATTATCGATTGTTAGTTTCGTATTTTTTCGCTCAACGCAACGTTCGATTTACTTGTTCGAAAACATTTTGATTTTCTTTCATTTCTGGCCCGTCAAATAGATGTTTAACAACGGAGAGATCTAAGATTTGCGTGCCAATTGCAACACCGATTCTCGGTTTCGCCTAGACAAATCGATTCAATTCAAATCAAAACCGTTTCACCGATCCGAGAAACTCACGTTTGCTTTCGTAGAAAAAACTCCATAGGGCAGATTTTGAATAGGAAAATGTGAATCACTGGTAACGTTGATGAACGACATCTGAAAGGTGAAAAACAATGTCAAATGCGAGTTTATTTCTTCTTATTTTTCTTTTTTTTTGCAAAAAAAAGGCGAAACTAAAAAAGAATCTATTGTTGTTTGCTGCGTTTTTTAAGAGCTTTAGCTCGAACACCGCTTAAAACATTCATAGTGAGTTTGTTGAAAACAAATTCAGGTAAAAGTGAACTGACGAATTCCTAGAAAAAAAACAACCAAAACAAATCACGAGAGGAAAAACAAGTTCCTTGATTTACTTGAATTTCATGTGTCCAAAAACCGGTTGTAAATGGGAGAGTAACACGATCGAGCGAGCTGAGGACGAATTTTTCAGGCGTTGGTGCAATCAATGATGCTTTACGAATGCCTGAGAGTTTGCTGACAACGTAACCAGGACATAAGGATTGAACATAAACACCTCGAGAGGCACATTCAGCGGCCAACGATCTTTACAAAAAAACAAAACCTTCGAAATCGAGAGGAGTTTGATTATCTGGAAAACAAACCGAGAGAATAGATCGATGAAGCCTTTTGTGCCGGAATAGAGACTCAAGAGAGGTGTTGGTCGTCGACCCGAAATGCTCGATACGTTGATAATAAGACCTCGTTTGTTTTTAATCATTTCTAAAATCGAAATTCTCGTTGTTGTTTTTTCTTCTTCAATTTCAACTAAACTTCGTTGATTCTACCTGGAAGAATTATTTGTGTTAAATTAGCAACTGAATCGACGTTACATCGAATCATATTGTTCAAAAATATCTCGTTATTTTCGACTTGATCAAAACGTTCGGGAAATTCATAAGACATTCCAACGTTGTTAATCAAAACTCCGATATCTAAACCATGGATTTGCTTTCGAATTGTCGAATAAATGGAATTATCTTCTGTAGAACGAAAAACAAACACCGAATTCATTTCGTTTTCAATTCACAAAATGTTCTACTAGTGAAATCAATTGGAATGACTTTGACTTGAACATTCGAATATTTGCTTTGAATTTCTTTAGCAACTTGATTTAATTTTTCTTCAGTTCGACTGATCAAAATAATATTCAATCCTAACAGCAACAAAAAAGGCAAAATCTCTTTTCTTTTTCGATTCAAACTTTTCTCTCGGACCTCGTTTTGCCAATTCGAAAGCATAGGCCTTGCCAATTCCATCGGTACTGCCGGTAACCAACGCCCATTGGCCGAGTTTTTTCACATCGATTCTCGTTGGACTCACAAGTCGGTAGACAAACCAGCCAATTTGAACTGCAATGTACGCTAAAGTCACTAAACCAAAAGTTTCGAGAAAGGCCATTTTTGTTCGACTTTATTCGAAAAATAAATGCTGATAAAAAACAACAACAACAACAAAACTATCGCGTACGACCAATCATGAAACATCCGTCCAGAGAATATTCTCCGGAATTAACGAAAGAAATTTACTCATGATCATTGTCGATTTGTTTGCTATCAGAGATGGCTGATTATCTTGCGTCGATTTTCGGCACTGAAAAAGATAAAGTCAATTGTTCGTTTTTCTTCAAAATTGGCGCCTGTCGACACGGTGAACATTGCTCGAAATTACACAATAAACCGACGTTTAGTCAAACGGTTCTATTAAAAAATCTCTATCTCAGCTTGGAAAATAGTTCGCAAAAAGCCGATAAATCGTTTATTGCTGATGATATTACTGAAGAACGAATTCAAGAACATTTCGACGATACATTCGAAGAATTATTCGTTGAATTAGATAAGAAATATGGCGAAATCGAAGAAATGAATATTTGTGATAATTTATCCGAACATTTAGCTGGTAAATGATGACAATTGAGGATGAAGTTATTGAATTTTCTTTTGTTGTTTGCTTTGAAATAGGTAATTGTTATGTCAAATTTCGATTTGAACAAGACGCAGAAAAAGCGGTTGCTGATTTAAATAATCGTTGGTTTGACGGACGAGCCGTCTATGCAGAATTGAGTCCTGTAACTGATTTTCACGAAGCTTGCTGTCGACAATATCAAATGGGGTTTGTTGATTGACAAATAAATCATTCAGATTTAATCATTTTTCTATTTTAGAGATTGTCCACGTGGTGGTTTTTGTAATTTTATGCATCTGAAACCAGTAAGCGTGCAAAGAGATTTGAAAAAGATCGTTTTTCGAATTGATTTATTTAAATTTAGATATCAAAAGATCTTCGTAAACGTTTATATCAACGTCGAAAACCTCCTGCAGGTGGTTCACGTTCTCGTTCACGCGAACGCGATCGTCGACGTTAAATATCTTCAATTCAAATAAACAATCTATTCACTGTGTTCTTTTTTGTTGTTATTACTGTGTCTCTGTAGATGATTGTCATTTAAATAAAAACTAAACAAGAGACCGCGTGTGTGTGTGTCTACTTCAGAATGTATACGATCTGTTTTCTTCTTTAGATATGAATAAATAATAATAAAAAACACTAAATGGATAACGAAGATGAACAAAGTGAGTTTCAATAGGAAAAAAATCGTTTAACAACAAAAACAAAAACACACATACTGATTGTTTAGGCTTAGAAGAACGTCTACGTGCACAAACGAAGTCTACAACTGTAGTACGTGTTACAGGAAAATCCAGTCGATATGTATTGAAAGATGATAAAATTCAAAGTTACATAGACAAACATGGCAATTCCTATAAAATCGGAGGTAAACCGATCGGAACAGCAAACAAGATGAACTATTCATTTCTTTCAGATCACGTTTATTTGGAAATGAATAAATCCAACGAGCCCTACTCAATCGCTTGTATCCTCGATTTTCGTTTAGTAAATGTTTTTTTTTTCGATCGATCTGTTTTATTTTTCATGTTTCCTTTGTATATAAAGACAAGAAAAGATCATGTTCTGCTTGAAGTATGTTGGTATTATCGACCAAGTGAAATTCCAGTTAATCTTTATCATCTTCTCATCGAAGATCGTTATCATGAAAATCGTATGTAAAATTGTCGATCTAATATGTAGAAATAATAATGTCAGTCAATGTCTACAGTAAAATGTCATTCTCGGTTTTCTTTTTCTTTCTTTTTTTTGTCGTTCTTCCCCTCGCGTAATTTTCTTCGGTTGTCTCGACGAAAGAAAGAAAGAGAACATTTTACTAAGAGAAAAGAACAAATCGACGCGAACACGCACATAAGCGCGCAATTGATAATCATCATCATCGGGTGTCATTACTATCGAACGAGTAAGTGAGAGTCAAATCCGGCCTAATAATCAAAGAGCAATTGAGCCAATTACAAAGAATGATATGTTTAGAAATTCTTTAATATATATCATTTGTTTAAATAGACGACAGATCGAGTCAAGAATGAAAATCGTTAGGCAAATAAGTTATTCTATGGATTCTTTGTCTGCAAATTTGTTTTCTTTTTTTTTCTCTACGCTGTTGATGGAGCGAGATTTTTTCTTCGTCGTCGTCGTTTCTTTTTGTTGACAGTTTATTTAAAGCCTAATCGTATGTCAAATCTGATTCATTTCGATGAAAATTTTCTGAGAAATAGAAAAGTAAAACCGCTTAAATCTAATCAGTTCTTTTTGTCTTCCATTTTTCTCTTTCTGTTAATTCTTGTTATTCGATTAATAAAAAACTTTAAATCATCATCTATTTATAAATATAAAAGAACGCGTGAGGCTGTATGTTGATTGTTTGTTGCTCTTCTCATCAGTATGTATGCACCACACGCACATTTGCATCGAGTAGTTTGTCGTCGTAGTAGCTTTTCTTCTCTCGTCTTTCTCAACAGGAGGGGGGGCTTCTGCTTGTTCTCTCTCTCTCTTTCTCCAGCTGCCGGAGGGAACAAATAGAAGAACAATATCACATCATTGTCGACGACAACGATGTTGTATGTATGGTGTCGTGTGTCGTTTTCTCCTCTCGTTTTTTTTTTATTCTTTTATATGTGATTGATTTTTTTTTCTTCTTCTTCTTCTTCTTCTTGCCCGCTCTCGTTTACATATACATACACATATTTACATCCGACATCGACTATTACAGGTGAAGAAAAGAAAAGCAATGACATTATTATTGTAGCAATTAATTTGAAGGATAGAGATTTTTTTATTTGATATTGACTCTCGAATGAAATTTAATTTTTCCTGTCGTAGTAATAATAATAATAATAATCGATGTATGTGTATATAAATATATTGAAAATTGAGAATGCTACTACTACTACGACAAGCGAGTGGTATTGATCGGCATGTGTAAAGAGATTTCCTTTCTTCTTCTTTCTCTCTCCCTCGACATATTGACATCTAGTACTCATTGGTGATGCGAATGTAGAGAATTTCTTTCTTCTTTTTCTTTGCTTTACCCACCCTCTGTTCTTCATCTTATTCGTCTACGTATTCTCCCCTCCATGTATATAAATATATATATATATATATATATATATGTTCGCGTTTACATTGAGACCACAACGCATAGCCACTGTTAAATTATTGTACGAGTGTATATAATTCATCGCTAGGCAAGTTCGAAGAAGAAGAGAAAAGAAAAAGAAGAAAGGAAGAGGAGAAGACGAAGAAGAAGAAAAAAAATGAGAGAAGAGATAGTGTGTGAAAATGAGCGATGAACAACGAAGGGACTCGATGAAATGCAGATGATAATCATTCTAGTGTAATCATTGATCGACGAACGAGAGCAATGCCGGCAAGTCGTTCTTCTCCTTTTCTCTCTTCACTCGAATAACAATAATAGAAATCCTTTTAAGTATAGAAGTATGCATACAACCAAAACGAAGAATAAACAAAATATCAACTTTTTTCTCCTTCGTCTCCTTGGCTTTTTTACGGTAGTTTTGTCTCTTCATTATTATTATTATTATTATTATTATCAGTTTGTGTTGTTTCTTGATCGTCATCTTATTTGATTTATAGTCGTATGCATATGAAAGCAAATCTGTGTGATTATTATCATTTGACTTCTTCGTATCGTTCTATTAGTCTATCCTCATCGTCGAGTCTCGAACTAAAAGAAAAAGAAATAAATATGCCCCTATCTTGTTCGTTTTAGTTTTTTTTTTCTTTCTCGTTCTTCTTCTTCTGCTCTCTCTTGCCGTTGATTATTTGACAATAACAACATCGATTACATCAAACGCGTCATCACCACATCAATTAGAAACATAGGAAAAGAAACAGAAATAGAATAGACTCGTTTTTCTTCTTCGTCGTCGTCGTCTTGCTCAGGTATTCAGAGTTTTAATGTCACCATATGGCATGATTCGATGTATGGGTTCATCGAGCCGAACAAACAGAAACACATCCGATACTATAAGTGATTGATTAATCGGATCAACTGACTCTTTTTTTCTCCGTTCTGCATGTGTGTTCACATCATCTCTATTCAAGTTTATTTCTTTTTTCTTTGCCTATCATAAAATTCGAAACATTTCAACACGATTACAGATTGTTTTCTCATTAAATAACCGATTTAATATTGTCGACAATTGTAGTAGCTCATGTCACAGTAGTAAATCATCTAATGTCTCTAATAGATATCTATATATCTTTGTCGAGTAAGCCAATGCCGATCGATGAATTGTTGGTGTGCGCATCGTTTCTGTTGTTTTCTTTTCCTTCCTCTTCAACGAACATTAGACTTTTGCGCTCGTGAGACTTTGTCGTGCAGTAAAAAGAAATAAGAGGAGAATTCATACACACACACACAGAAAGACTATAGCCATAACGTCGGTTTGTTCCTTATTAAGGTGACACCATCAACAACGACTACTACTACTATTTCTCGTTCTCCTCTTCTTCTTCTTTTTATATCCATTAGAATTTTAGTTATTCTATTCCTTTTTTCTTTTTACATATTACACGCACAATTTTTCTTCGTTTTCTATTAAATAGAAAGAAGAAAAAGAAAAACAGAAATCTTTTCAAATATTATTAATTAATATCAAAGTAACAATTAGCAATTCATTTTCTTTTCTCTTTTTCTTCTCTTATTGTCGATGTTATTTTGATTATGTAAATATTATTTGTTTGTATAATTGAGATCAATATCATTGTTTGACTTTTTTTTTCTTATATTTATTAGAAACAAGTGTTAGATGATAATTCACGCAAACGCTGCTGCCGCGTCTGCTGAGCAAGAGAAAAGAAATTCGAACGCTCTTCTATCGGTCAAACGGGCGTGTTAACATGCAATTTGACATAGTTCATTCAATTTTCTAATAATGATTGTTGAATAGTATTCTTTTCTCCCCTCGCGCTCTCGCTTTTTTTCTTCTTCATTTGATCGATCAAAAAAAAAAGTTTTTTGTATGTCAATAATCTACACCTGATAAGCTGTCGTCTCGTGCTGTGTTTTAGCTAACAGAAGGATGATTGATTAGTTTCAAGGACCGAAGCAAACTCTTTCTCTCATTCTCTCGCGTTTTTTTTTCTTCTTCTTTTTCTTTCTTTCTTTCTTCATCGCAACTCGTTTCTTTCTTATTCTTTATTCTCTTCCATCACACTGCCTTTTTGATTCTGTGTGTGTGTGTGTGTCTGTGCAAGAAATAGGAAAAGAGCGAGAATAAGCAAGAAGAGTAGTCGTTGTCGACGACATGATTTCCGTTCATTCATCTAGAAGAAAACTAAATTAGTTGATGCTTTGTATTATTTTTCTCGAAAAGAAGAAGAAAAAACGTCGCTAATATAATGTTATTTTATCTGTTCAAGAGGGTAACAATCAAACATCATCGATCAAATATTCGAATATAATACAAGATCCAAATAGAATCTATCGTGAACTATTTATATCGGAAATCAAAGATTTCTATCCGGCCGTACACATCAAGTAAGTAAAGAGACTATTTTCAAGTTTATTGACACAACGACACACAGAAAAGAAAGAAGAAAAAAAAACGAATGAATAAATCTCTTGACAAAATATGATTTATTTTGTAAAATGTAGAGGTCGGTGTTGGGTTGTTCACTATCAAGATATTGAAGAAGTTCGTGCATTTCAACCTGATCCGGATACATTCTTTTATATTTTAACATACAATCCGGAAGCACGCAGACTGGCGAACACGCAAGGTGAAATACGTGTTGGCCCATCACATCAAGCCAAATTGCCACTTTTAAAAAGCTCGACAACAAACGATGAAAGTTGTTCGCCACGCGAGGAACTTCTCTGGAAAAACAAGACCACCGATCTCGATCTCTCGGTTTACCTGCAAGCCGCACGATCGATCGCCGCGTTCGCCGGCATGTGCGATCGAGGTCTCGCCGAAGACATGTACGAAGTTGCTCAACGAGACGACACAACTATAAATGCTTTAACTGTCCTACATAATCACGATTACGATTGCACGAACGCTATTCAAGCGTTGGTCAAATGTCCGATACCGAAGAATATCGATCGAAAATGGTCAGATGAAGATCAAAAGAAGTTCCTGAAAGGCTTGAGACAGTACGGGAAGAACTTTTTTCGCATAAGGAAAGAACATTTGCCGCATAAGCAAACGTCGGATTTGGTTGAGTATTATTATCTGTGGAAGAAAACGCCACAAGCTCAGGCGGCGCGACCTCGCCGACGACAACGACCTTGTTCGACATCTGCGAATCTCTCGACAACGCCCACGCCGTCCAAACAACGAAATCAAAAGAACCATTCGAAAGACGAGTCCGAACAGAACTCAGAAACCGATGAACATCAATCGTCGAACGATATCGACGAGCAATTATGTCGAAATTGTCAAAATCCAACTGCCAAAGACCTGCAAATCATCGGCCGTGATAATCATCTCCTCTGTTCGGATTGCCGAATTCTCTATAAAAAATACGGCGATCTCCCGTCGATGAATCCCGATTCACTACCGTATCTATTCAAACCGTTGAACGATTCCGTCGGCAAACGAAAACGAACGAAAACTGTTCAATCGCCCGATGAAAACCTTTCGTTATCGACGAGAAATAAGAAAAAATCGCGAACAAATGATAAACTTGTGGCGGTTAAACAAGAACCTGAAGATGTAGACGAAAAGATCAAACTCGAAGAACAAGAAAACGAAAAACCTTCGCGAACACGTTCTTCGCCGACAATCAAAACCGAGGAATTAAATTCGTCGATTGTCACGCCAACGCCGTGTAAACATGAATTAAATTCGCCGAAATTGCCACTCGATCAGACCAAACAAACAAACGCCAATTTGCTGTTGTCATCGCCATCGTCGGCGTTTTCACGAACGTCGAAAAAATCGAGAATCTCCGATGAAAATAACGGTTCGATTAAACGAGAAACTTCGATCGACGACGACGAAGGAAGTATTTCGGATTGTTCGACGAATACAAATCAAGAAAATCTAGAAGATAACGGACCGGCACCGTTGTCCTGCGACCGAGAATTCTATGATAAAACTCAAGGAATCGTTCTTTTGAAAGTCTACGATCGAGCATTATCGCAAAATTCCTGTGCTCGGACTGATATCGTTCTCAAACGAGGTTCACGTCGAAAACCAACCGAACCAATAGATTCGTCCGTTCCATTGAAACAAGAAGACCGAATTTCGAGTAATAATAACAATAAATTACCATTTTCAATGGACAAAATGCCTCAATTACTTCATTCATTGCCATCGTTTCCTCATTCGGACCCATTAGGAATCAATCAAAGTAATTCTCTCTTTCATCCAATGCCGTTACACGCCGCACTCGCTGCTAATGGACCGAAACCATCTCTACCTTTTCCGAATCCATTTTCACTGTCGCCACACGATAATCCCGCATTGAGACATATGGATCCGTTGAGTTTACGTTTAATGAATCCAGCTCAATTATTCGGCAATCAATCGCCATTTTCACCGGCAAATCTCGGTCGACCAACATCACATCCGACTCTCGATCCAGCAACAGCTGCATTTCTACTCGATCCTCGTTATCGTTCTTTAATTCCGCCATTTCCTAATCCATCATCATCAACACTTCTACCGCCGATCTCCTCATCACCATCGGCAACAAATTCGCCGTCAACAACGACAAATGGTACACATAATCACGCTCATATTCATTCTCATTCGCATACACATTTACATTTGGGCAATACAAATGATTCGTCGTCGCCGTCAGCAAGTGCGAACAACGGTGGACCATCGTTATTACCTCCGATCCCACCGCCACCGCCGCCACATCTACTTCCATTCGCCGCTGGTAAATATAGATTTTCACTCGAAAACCAATTCGATTTGATTTGTTCTCGTCCAGGTCTTTCTCATGGAAATCCGTTATTACATCCAGCTGCTTCGCTGCCACCGACGAGTCTCAATGCAATACATAGTCTAGCACGTGAACGAGAATTAATGTCGTTGATGTTGGCAAGTAATAATCGGTTCGATCCGATGACGTTAGCTCTCGCTAATTCATTACAACAAGTCAGTTGTTTAGTCTGTTCGCTTTTGTTTTTTTTCTGTATGAGAGAATTTAGATGCCACGTCATGAGGATTTCTCTCGAATGAACTCAAGAGAACGATCGATACGTGAACATACGGAAAATGAACTTCGTCGATTGAATGCAGATCTCGAACGGCAACAACAACAATTTCGTTTTCCATTTCATCATCAACCTGATGAATTACTTCGGTAAAAAACATCAAAATCAACAACAAATATCTTAGTTTTATTTTTTTTTATTTTAGACGCTATTAAGAGATATTTATCGTGTCAGTATCTCGACAGTGATTTGTCTTTGTTTCATCTAATCAGTTTTATTTCACATTTATATAATAGATTAGTTTGGCTTTCTCTTCCGTCTATTACAATTCAATGCTTACCTTTTGTACTCGGTGCTTTTCGCCGTTTTGTTTCTCTTTCGTGTTTATAGAAAATGTACAAACGATTTTCGTTTATCTTCTTATACTTGTTGTGCTAGTTTGTTGTGCTGGTCGATTTGTTTTTTCATTTCAAAACTATTTTGTTTTTCTTTTTTTTTCTCCTTCTTCTTCGAATTGAACAAGAAAAAACGCCCAAAAAGAAAAAGTTCTTCGTCTTATTCGTTTGAATCGATACACACAGAGCTAAATATTTACTTTGGAAGCAGAAAGAAAACTACTCTAATAGGAAATGATAATATGGTAATAATAAAAGTGTCAACGAATGCAAATGATTCTCTTGTCAGTAAAAAGCCGACAAATGAAAACCAATAACCATCTGTTTTGTTGTTTCTATTTGTTTATTATTGAGTAGTTAATGTAACTATGGACGAGACATAAAACGAATTTTTGAATTGAGTTAAATTAAATATTTGTATTTCTATGTCTTCGATGAAAAAACAACGACAACAACAACAGAATAGGAATGTGTTGATTTTAGCAGAGGCATTTTCTTTTTTCGGCAGTAATAAAAAAAAGACGTACTGAATACATAGCAATCTCGTTGACTAAATACCATGTTTTGTATTCTATCTCAAGGAGAAAACGAAGAAAAATCTACAATGACTCATAAAAAATCGCAACGGGAATGAAACAATGTCGTTTTTTTCTTTCTTTCTTTCGTCGTTTTCTCTTGATATTATTATTTGCGCCGTGTTATTTTTCTTTGACTCGAATCGAGAAAGAAACAATTAATAAAAAACACGAAATAGTAGTAAAAACAATTTAATCAATACAAAAGAAAAAATAAAAATCATCGTAACTTCACGACAGAGAAATGGGCCAACAACAATCGACTGACGCTGATCATCGTTTAATACAACAGCAATCGGCTATTCCCTTGTGGGAGTATGACGAAAAGAAACATACTTGGAAACCAAAAGAATCGAAAAAACATTCTTTAGGATGTTCATGGGACAAATTCCGGGTTCTTACGTATAATATCTGGTTTTCAGAGAAATATCAGCCGATGCGTGTTCAAAGTCTTTGTGAAATATTAAATCAAACCAATGCACAAATCATTGGTTTACAAGAAAGTTTGTTTCTTTTTTATGAATCAAACAAATTCCTATTCGATCATATTTAGTGACAGCACCAGTTCTTCAGCACCTTTTAGCACAACCGTTTATTCAACAACGATACTATGTATCCGATGTTGATGGTCGAACATTCAACGGTTGGTACGGCGTTGTTCTATTGATTGATCTTCATTTATTTATATCGAGTGTAAATGTGATTTCCTTTCCTCAATCGAATATGGGTCGTCGATTGTTAGTAGCTGATATCAAATTAGATGAACATGAATTGCTACGCCTTGGGACTGTTCATTTAGAATCTCTCGGCAACCAACAAGAACGTCAAAATCAATTACAAATTTCTCAAAATGTTTTCAATTTCTCTCCGGCAACGTGTATATTAATGGGCGATTTTAATTTCGATGCACATCAACAAGAAAATATCGAACAATTCAAAGCATTGCCCAATTGGATTGATGTTTGGGCGAAATTAATCGACAGTGAAAATCCAGGTTTTACATATGATACAGAAGAAAATCTCATGACCAAAGCGAATAGCAGAGCAACATATCGTTCGAGAATCGATCGAATTATTCTACGAAGTCAAACGATGATTCCAGTTGAAATTCAAATGTTAGGAACGCAACCGATCGGTACTCAAGGACAGTTAAATATTTATCCGTCCGATCATTTCGGTTTAACGGCTGTATTTCAAAAGAATAAAATCAAATAAAAAAAGATAGCATAATACAAGAATAAATATTAGATCGAAGAGAGAAAAAAAAGACCTATATACTTCAAGATTAATCTCAAGGAAATTTATTAGCATGCTCTGTCTGTTCGTATTGACGCATTTTCTTGATCTTTGCACTCACCTTTCGACGAGATTTTCGGAGGGGGGGGGGACAAATTTCGAGAAGAGTGTATTTACTTTTATGTATTTCATCGAAGACAATAAAACGAATGTATATCTACGTCTATATTACATAAAAAACAAAACAACAAAGCAAACATTTAGTACGTCTTATTCATTCCGACGCATATTCTTCTTACATCGGCCACGTTTATTTCCAAACCAATTATTAACCTAAAGAGGAAAATTCTATTAAATTAAACAGAAAATTCGAATACTTGTGTAATAGTAACATGACATTTTCGTGCGAGTTCTTCTTTGACTTGTTCGGATGGATACGGATTCGATAAATGCGAATAAAAATATTCGTTAAAGACCTGCTGTGTTGCTTTATCGAAACTACGTCGTTTGCGTCTGCAAAAATTCGATTCAATCGGATTGAAAACATTTTGAAATGAAATTACTTTGCATCGAGATATTTCCGACGTAGATTGATAACAGCTTCGCATGTGTATTGTTTCAATTGAATTTGTATGAGACATAGTTTGTTTCGTACAATCGAAATCATTTGTGTCATTTCTTCGTTTGAAATCGGTCGGATTTGTGATTGTTGTTGAAGTAGTGTAACCACATGTGCACAGAAATCATTGGAATTTTTAGTAAATTTATCGAATTCTTCATGATAAAATTGACGAATTCGTGCTAAATTCATTTGGTAATCAGGATGTTCGGTGTCGATTGAAGAATTATTATTGCTGTCAGATAACTCATTTGGATAGGGTTCGATGATACGTTCAGCAATGAGTATTGCATCGAGACGAGCCAATTCTTGATCGTATGCATCATTACCAATCGATATTTGTCTGAGATTAAGATTATTTCGTTGTTTAATTTCTGAGAGAACATCGAAGAGAATCGGTTGCATTGCATTTCGATGAAATATATCTTTGTATTGCTGAGCTTCATCGAGCTGATCGTTTAAAATCGATCGAATTCGATAGATCATCATGTTCTGTTCGCTATTATTCATAATCGTATGACAAACAGTATCCATCGGTGTTAAAACTTGATAAGCTGATGAAATCAATGTTGATAACTGATCGTCTATGTTCATCTGAAAGCAGAGTTTCGTCGTAGAAAAAAAAAGAAACAATTTGAATGACTTTCTTTTTCTTTTCTTGAGAAATTCTCTGTCTGTATCGGACATCTGTCATTGATCTTATTAAAACGGATGAGTATTTTCTCGAGGATTTATTAAAGTGAAGACATCTTCGAAGCGTTTTACGTTTATTAAAATTTCACAAAAAAGAAAAAAAAAAGAAGAATCACAACATCATCAATCCATAGATTATTTTCCATTTCAATGAACTTTATCACTAAAACGTAGAAATCGTAATAGAGCTTCGAAAATAAACATAACACACGCAGCAAAACCAAACGCCTATTCAAGTAAAACAAAACATTTTTTTTTTGGTCTTTTCTTTTTCATGACCGAGAAAAATTTACCGCAGCAGCCGCAGGTGTTCCGGCAAATGGTTTGACATGTCCATTTGGCGTATATAAATATTGATTTTGCGTGTAGATTGCACCCAAACGTTTTCTTAACTTATCTTCCCAACACTAAAAATAGATCGAGTGACTTTTTTTCCATCGGATTGATTATTTCATCTTACTGCAACAACGATCGATATGCCGAGTAATGCACAAGCATAAACAATACACAAACAACCGAACTAAAAACAAAAAACATAGTTGAGAAAAATTCGAAATTTGATTTTACAGAAACGGATATTCGATGCCATGAATATCGATATCTTAATCGTAGGAAAACATGAAGTAAAACCGTAAGAAATGTTAAACCAAAAACAATCATTAATATCGATTGATCGACAATTTTAATCGTGTAAGCATCGATATCATAAAATGCCATTGGATCCGTCCCATTCTAAATCAAGAACAGAATCTTCAAACATTCGATTTTCTTCATTCGAAATTCACAAACAAGCGGAGTGACGTTATATTTCGCATAATTTCCATACGAATCAACGAATTGAGCGTAACCAGTCGATGCAATGCATACGGAAATAAATCCACCTGCTAGGAAAATCTATTTAAAGAGTAAATTTCATCGATTGAAAAACAATCAGTTGCTTACTAATTCAACTAGATTAGTAACGCCCAAAATAGAAATCAGATAACTTCGGTCGACCATGTTGCTTATGGCTGAAAATTTCTTGTTTTAGTGTCAACAACTTTTTTTTTTCTTGACAAAAAAAAGAGGATAGAGAAATTCCTTGACGTCGCGCGTATGCAACCGCGTTTCTTCAAAAAAAAAAGAAGAAAAAAGATGCTCGTCGTGACGAGATAAAATTACGGAAGGTTTATACTGGCACGGTACGGATGAAGAAAACGCGAGAGAGAATGAGGGAAAAAGAATGTTAATAACTGTCACATATACTTCTCGACTAGCTTTTGCTGTCAGTTGGAAGAGAAAAACCAAACAAATCGTGATTATTTATTCACAGGTGTTAGGTAATATTCTCTTTGAATGCAAATGTCAGTCAATGTGTTGTTTCAAATAATAAAGAAATCAGAGATTTGTTCTGTTCGATCGAATTACGTTTGAATATACAGGCAAACAAAATCGGCGTATTATTTCGAAGGACGAAGCTTATGTTTGAGAGTGAAAGTCAAGTATCTTTAGATATTAATCCGAATTGTACCAGATGTGAAAACAAAGCTTTTCTTTTTTTTTTTAATAATAAATGTTTTTCCAACTGACAAAGTTTTGTCTTATTGACGAAAACGGATGTTGGCCATTAGTTATCCAAATAGAATCAGTCAAGATTCTTTTCCCTCGTTCTAATCTTTGTCAATCGAAGCTTTAGCAATGCAGAATAAGACTTTCACAGGAACTAATGATTAACATTATTCATAAAAGAAAAGAGAAAGGAAAACCACGGAAAGAAACTCGAATAAGAAAAGAATAATTTGAATATGTTGTTTCTCGCCTATTTGGATTTTTCCTAATCACAAATATCCGATTTCCTCGTTCGGCTTTGTCCTCAAAATCATTTTCTCAATCGATAATCTCGCGAGCAGTTCAACATGCAGTAAGTCATTTCGACATTCTCACTCGTACAAACTCACGAATATACGTATTTCTAGTTCGATTTCAACATTAATCTTATTCGTAAGTCTGATTGTTGTACTCAATTGCCAATCGGTTAAACGTCGTTCATGTCCCGAAGAATATCGAGAATTACGTCGTCGAAATGATGAATCCGATTCGGATTCCGACGAAGATCTTTGCGAACAAGCCAAGACTTTTGCTGCTCGACAAAACGATCCATTGAAAAGTAAACTACTCGTACTTACATATTGCCCGTATTACGATGAAGTTGCAAAATTAGCTTTGGAAGATGATGATGAATTATGCGAGAAGAAAAAACGACAAATTAAACGAAACGACGACGACAGTGATGATGATGATGATAGTTCAAGTGATAGCGATGAAAAGAAGAAACGTCGAGGTTTAGGACGACGTCAATTGAAAAAAAGACTCGCTTTACGTTTTCTTCATAAAAGATTGGCTTAAATTTTAGAACAAGATTTCATTTTAATCGATTAATAAAAAACATATAGAGCATACAGAAATTTATTTCTATTTTGTTTTCTTATTATTCTAAACAGATAAGATTAAATTCAAAGCGGTCATATAATCAACAATAGCTTGAGCATATTTTTTTGCATTTTCAGTTCGATTTACTGACGTTCGAATATGTGCTGGCAATTCTGTTTGAATGGCGCTAATTCTTGAAATGTAATTTTCTGTTATGAAACCTCCGGAATAGAATGTTTTCGTTCCTGGTTGTGGATTTGCAAATGATGGATAAGATATTCCAAGCCCATTGTTTTCCAGTGCACTACCAAAAGAATTTTGACCACGAATACATTGTTCTCGAGTGAGATTAGTACATAAAAGATCAATAGAACTTATTGCAGTTAGTGAATTAAGACTATTTCTATTTAAATGAAAACTTGATAGTAAATATCCGACCATTGTATAACTAAAAACGAAACAAATGTGAGAAAAATGGTTGTTTGTTGCGGTGAAACTTACTTTCCTTGTGCATGACCATGAATATCGATGAGAAGAGCTCGACCTGCTGTTTGATTGATTTGATTAATAGCTTGTTCAATAGCATTATGATATCCTTGATAAGCTAGAATGGATTCGGGATGATTGAAAGTTGCTTCTTCAATTTCTCGATTGTAATCCACAGTTCTTCGATGCCATTGAGCGATGACTACGAATGGTTTATAGTTCCACGTTTTATTCAAATGATTGGCAACATTTTCAGCGAATTCATCACTTTGAGTGTCTTTGACTGTCGTTGATTCACATCGAACACCATCAGTACATGTATCATTGAAGAACCATGTGCAAACATTTGGATTAGATCCATTAGTTCGATTACAGCCACCAATAGTTCGATCGGGAACTTGACTTGACGGGATTGTATTTCCACCGTGTGGAGCGGAAATAATCAAATTGATATTTCCTTGCTGATGAACTTTATATGATGATCGATAGCCAAATGTATATGGTAACGGTTGTTGTTCAAAAGATTGACAAATAAGTAGAACGAATACGAATAATGTAAAATGAAACATTTTCATATATAAAAAACTAATCGCAAAATAAGAATATATATAGGCTATATGTAAATAATAAACAGGTAAAGGTTTTGTTTTTGAAAATACCTATTAATGACGCTATTACGTTGTCAAAAATCCTGACTCTTTCAGTTTCAAAACAAACTCGGTTTTTTTACGTAGCTAATTACATGTATGAGTCAATATTGCACTTATCATGATTATCTGCGCAAAAAGGTTTTTTTTATTAAACTGTACAAGTACATAATATTTATTTTTTTAAAATTCTACAGAATTTAGTTTTGATTTATTTCGGTGCTCCACGTGCCGTTTGAATGAACCTATCTTCATAATTGTTAGTCGGAGCTTGGCATGCAATTTTATTAGCATCGACTGAATAATCTGACTTTGGTATCCCTAAAACTTCTGCTAAATTATAATCATTTAATGGTTCACCAAAACAATTATTAGTGCCATAGATAAATGAAAAATAATCTGAAATCGGTGGTCCTTCGCCTGGTGCAACACGTGGGTGTAAACCGAAAAGTAATTCACCAATTTTCTTTCCAATAAATCCCAAAACCAGTCCACCTAATACTCCAATAACGAAAGCTGCAATACCAGGTAATAAACACGTAAGAGCCGATATAATATAACTTCCAAGTTGATTAACAGCGACGTTCAAAGTATGAATAACTAATCTATCGAGAGTTTCACCATTTTTATCCATTAAAATAACAATTAATTGATGAATTTCGTAGACAACTGATATAGCAATCATTGATACTTTGAGTTTGTTTTGAGATAGATAGCGTAAAAATTTATTTTTAACAAATGGACTTTCAGGATCAAGAACACTGATGGATTTAATAGTTTCATTAAATTGATCGATATCATCTTTTTTAACTCCAATATTTCGGTCAACAGTCGAAGGTACAGTCGCTTCGTAAGGTCGAGGAGCTCCGCCTGCAATACCTTCGTAATTAAAAATACTTTTGCCTCTGCCTTTCGATCGAAATTGCGGAATAAGATCGTCTCGAAATGGTTGATATTTGTTTTTATCTAATGTAACTTGTAATATTCTTTGTCCATCACGAAGTTCGGCAGGTATACCTTTGTTTTGATATCCAAATACTCTATCGAAATTTTCACTCAGCCATGTTTCACTTCTATTAGCAGCAAAGCCGTTATTTTCGGAGACTTCTAAAACTTCATTCATAACTGTTTTTCGATAAATGTTGACTTCATTTAATTTTTTGACGTAATCTGCCTGTTGAATGCCTTCGCATACTGATTTTGTAACAATCTCTGTGATATTATTTTCTTTGACATGACGAAAATGTAAATCGACTTGACTATTTTTATCATTAGTATTGTTGTTCGAAGATGCTTTGACTTGAAAATGACTTGTATCGTTCATCGCTGTTTTTTTTCTGGATAAAAACTAAAATATATTTATTTGATCAGTCGATACACAATTTTGTCGCTCTATCAGAACAAAAAAAACAACCAACCAACAGTAAATCGATGCTGCGATTGGTTAATCGAACAAATATTATATTACTCGGACAGACAAAAATATAATCTTAAAAGAGATGCCGTTTTTCCCAGTTATTTCTGTACAGAAGTAGAATTATTGTTGAACAAAACTTAACATTTAGTTGACGCTATTCTCGTAGAAAAATCTAAATAATGAGTAATAATCTAACAAGCGTCTATAATTCAACACAAGAAACAATTAAAATTTGTTTGTTGGATACGAAGAATAATGAAATTAATACAATATTAACAGCTGACGAGATATGGACTAGATATACTGATAGTGGTCGAAATACAATTGTTATAATACCATTAAATGATAATCAAGAAACATTTTCATATACTCTATCATCTTCTAAAGGCGTGATTATCAAAAGACACAAAACATTAGGAAAACTCATGTTAGTTCCAGCTAGACGTGATAATCGTAAATTGGAAGCAGATAACACTATTACTGGCCATCGATGTATTTTACCAAGCCAACGTAGGCGAAAATATAAAATGATTTTGCTAACTACTTAGGACATACCAAAAGTAATGACGCTGACCTTGCGATACTTAAGTAAGCTGATGAAGTCATTGAAGAAGGAACAGTATAAAAAAGACTTTCGACAAATGTAGTGAACGAATGGAGTTATGTGTCAATAGTCAGGGAGATTATTTTGAACATTTGCTATAATAAAAATGTGATAAATTGCTGCAAAAATTTTTTTTTTGGATGACTTACGCACTTCTCTCTTTTATTTTTGATATTCTTTCAACGGTCGAAGATTTTTGAAATATGTAGAATGATAGAGAAAAATTCCATAAGCCAACTTTAAAATATCGCAAGGTCGGCGTCATTACTTGTGGTATGCCCTTAGTAATACCAATAGTTGTTCATGTTACTTTTTTCAATGTTTAGCGTACCAGCCAAGTACAAGATGTGTTACTACAGAATGCATAGTATTCAATGAATCGAACGAACCCATTCGAGTTTGTATTACTGATTTCAGTGATCGTAATACTCATATTATCTTAGCACATGGTGAACATGCTAGAGTTGATATACCTTCACGGAGGAATGCAATTATGAAACTCTACTTGGATAATTCATCTTTAGTCAAAGTGTCTGTAGTGGATTTCAATTTAAACAAAGCAGAACCGAATTTTATTACGAGAGCCAAAGATTCAATAGATTCCGACTTACATTTTCCCTCCTGCGACGCGTACAAGTTTATGAGAGTATTCAAAAAAGATGGATATTTTACAACTGAAACGGATGTTATATATCTTCAACGCTCTGGCAATATTCCGTTCAGCTATCAATTTACCAAGGAGTGTTGTCAAAAAGTTCGATCTTTCGACGGACGACATTTTGAAATCAAAGAAGTATCTGCAAATAAATACGACGTTTCTCCCAAGACACCTGAAGATATTTGCTGTATTTTATAACATTGATTTATGAAAATATTCTCTTAAAATAAGACAATCCTTTCTTTTCTTTTCTTTTTTTGTATTAAACTCAACAAGTACGAATAGAACTTGATTATTCATTTGAATCACATACACGCACGCACAATGCCAAGCACAATGAAATCATAACAAACAAATCACATTGAATTCAAACGAACAGAGAAAAAAAACTGAAAAATTTGATTGAGATAAAAAAAATGGTTATTTTTCAAACAATTTGAGTTGACGGAGATCTTTCTTCTCGAGCTTCTCGTGTTAATGCTCGTGTGTCGATATGTTTGATTCTTCTTGCATTTTTCGCTATATTTGTTGTTGCTTCAACTAAATCTTTCAACGCATAGGATAACGTTTGAAAAGCCAGAAGATCTCCAATCGATTGATTGGCAACAACTTCTGCACGAATAAAACGATTGTTTGCATAGAGAAACTGTATTAATGAATTGAGCATTCGATCAACAGCCTCTCGTAGCGATGGTAGTGGCGTTCGGCCTCGATGTGCTGATGGTTTACAACATGAAAAGAGCCGATAGTAATTAGTAGCTAATGGAATGGGTTCGAATTGTGAAACGACAAAAAACGATGGACCACGTTCTAAAGTTCGTTTCATGTTGATTTTAGTAAGATCATGTGCGTCAGTTATTGAATCTTCTCGACAGATTTGATTTAATTCAAGTGAACCGATATCAACAGCGGCTCGTTTTTCAATTAACTGTCCGGATAAATTCAAAACTTCTTGAATATGCTTTTCTAATGTTCGAATATGTTCGAGAACCGGTTGATACAAAGTCATATGAGCTAAACGAAGTGATGCCGATGAATTATTCGAAATCAACGGCTTCTGTTCGAACTCAAATGTAGTCGATGCATTTGCTGGAGGTGTCATAAAAATCGTGAGAGGTATATCGAGATCATTTTGAACTTGTTCGACTTGCCGTAATTCTGTCATTGTCCATGCAGGACGTGTCCGATGGGTAATAAATGGAGTTGACATTTGAGCCAGACTCGATCGACGAACTAACCATCTATACAAACAGATGAATTCAATTGAAATAAGAGAAAAAACAAACACGAACTTGGCTTCTTGAGCAAAATGTAGTTTCGATTCAGCTTTGAGAATTGTCGTGCAACGATGAATGTAACGAATGTCGGCACTGATTCGACGGAATGATTTAGCGATGTCGTCGTAACGATCTTTGATTTGAAGGAACGGACGTTTCCAAAAGTTCGGTTCGTTCGAAGCTTCGTCGAGTAACGACGGAAAACCATCGGCAATACGTTCGGTTTCGCCGACGGTTTTCAAAAAATTCGATGACGATTTATTTTCATCGGTTTTCTGCTCGGTACCCGATTGTTTCGATGGGCCAATAAACGAACAAAAATTTTCACACGAACTTTTCAAAGCATTCGACGTGTTTTTAACCATAATCGAAACCTAAAGAAGAACTTCGTTTTTAAAAAGACAAAAAAAGTCAATCGAACTCTTTTCTTGACTAAAGCTCGTGCAGTCATCGGCAGAATTAAATTTGAAATAAAAACATGAATGAATATTCCGAGAAAAGTTAAACTCGTACGAGCTAAAACAGCTTTATTCGATGCATTCCATACGCCATCTTTATGCGAAAGAAAGGTTATAACCGATGCTGATTGAGCACAAACACTGGCGAAATATTCTTTTCGTGGATCGGTTTTTAAATAACCCATCATACCAACAAACACGCAAATGCATGTGCCAACAGCGATGTGATTTTGTGTAACGAGAACAACGATATAAGCGTAGGTTGAACCAAGTAGAACGGCCATTAAACGTTGAACTGAGGTACGAATGGTGCTACCTTCGGAAGAATCTGAAACGAGGGCTGTTGTCATCGGCGCCCAATACACCCAACCGTAAGCCTGAATACGATATTGAAGAAAATAAACGACAGTTGCCGTCACGAGAACACTGAGACTTGTTTTCAATGCACGAACTAATTTTCCAGGTGTTGGTTTTAGACCAATATAAGCTCCGAGAGAAACAAAAGGTCCTTTCCAATCAAATGGTTTTTTTGGTTTCGGTGTTTTTGCTGATGAATTTGCATTTTCTTCTAATCGAGCACCTGGTGTATTGCTTGTCTCTGCTGCTGTTATAGTCGTGTGAACAAGTCGTAAGATAAGTAAAAGAAATGTATTCAATCGAATAGCATCTGCATTCGATATCGATGCACTTGATTGACTATCTCGAACTTGGAAATAAGCTTCAAATAAATCTTCAAGTGCTTCTTCAACATTCTGTCGACATGTGACTATATGTGCTTTGTTTAAACATTGATTCGATGCTGTTGTATAAGGAAGAGTTGAATCGAGAAAATTAAATGTTGATTCAAGAAGAAGACATATCGCCTAAGAAAAACAAACAAATCGATATTTTTATTTTTAAAAAGAAAAATTTGATTCTACGTTGATTAATTGACGTTGACCAACAAATGCTCGATGATGATTTTCTAATTTCAACATTCCTGTTATAACTCGTTGAATCGATGCTAAACCATTTGACCAAGTAGCTAAACGTGTTTGTAACGTTGATTCAGGTTTAACAAATTTTTTAATAAATGGAACTTTCGATAAACATCGTCGAATTGAATTTAACTTATTTAAAAAAATAAAATACGGTTCATAGGGAATTTCTCCTAAAGCACGTTGCATTAATTTGACTTCATCGTTAACTAACGAATGCAAATCATTAATATCACTCGACAATAAATGATCATCTCTTAAATCTTCGAATGATGTCGAATGACAATAGATATCATCGTCACGATGCAAATTTGTTGGCATTTCAATTCCATTATCTGCATCTTCCGAACTCAATCGTTTCATTTCCTTAGGAACAGAAACCGTATCCAAACGTCGAAATGTATGAGTATTATTATATTCAGATATTAATAAAAGAATCGCTGTTACTTCTCGACGAGCTTGTTGAGCAACGAATCTCATTCGCATTTTCAATTCGCGAAAAGCAGTTGGCACCAGTGGCAACGGTAGACAAGTTATTAGAACAGCGATTGACGAGCCTGCAGTTAATGTTGAAAATATTTGGAGAATATAAAAAACATCGATATTCTTTTGCACATTGAACCATTGCAGAATAATAATACAAGTTGGAACAATTGTAAAACGACGAACAGTTACTGGCAAATCGGTGTAAACAATAATGAGAACAAGAAATGTCGTCGCAACAATAGCAATCACGATATGTTTTGGACAGAAAACAACGATCGGAAGTGAATAACAAATAGCGATGATTCCGCCAAGAATCAAACGTGCTGCACTCTGAATTGTTGCACCAAGAGTACTTTTAATACAAACGATAAACGTAACACCAAGCAAAAGTTTACCATGTAATCCATCGGTCAGTGATGAAAGTGTTATTGTAGCGATACACTGTCAAGCAGTAAAATGAAATGAATAATTCGAATTTGTACTCGAAGTTCGTCTACTTACGATAATGCCAATTAGCGTGCGAAAAGCGATAACCAATCGCGCTGAGAAAGTCGGCAAAATCGGATGCCAACATGTGCACGAAGAACGTCGGTTGGCTTGGTGTGGCATTTTTCACATCATCTAAAAGTTGCACCAAATACAGCTGTATTTATATGTACCATTCTGATCTGTAAATTGATTCTATTTAATTGCCAATCTCCCATCGTTCTTTTCTTCTTTCTCTCTCTCGCGGCAATGATGATTCATCGATAGTTCGAGAAGAAGAAATTCCTCCTTCTTTCTTTTCCCTTCTATTCAACAGGTGTTGATAAAACGTTTGTTTTTAAATGTCACTGCATGCAGTTTGGTAGCATGTAATCAAAATACTATACAGATGGAGAAATTCAAGGTTAAAAATGAGGCCAAGAAAGAGAAATACAAAGGCACGTACAACGGAATCGCACTGTTTGATTGATGAAGAAAAAAAAAAAGAAAAAAAAATTCATGTAGCCATGTCTTTTCGTTTTTTTTCCTCGTATTGATGAGAGAATAATTGCTTTTTCGTACGAAAGAAAATAACGTTTCTTTACCCTTCGATTTGATAAACTTAAATCGGCATAGTCAAAAGAAGAAAAACGATTAATGGCAGAACGAACGGAAAAGCATGGTTTCGCTAAACAAGCTTTTGATAAAGTATGGATTTATTTTATCATGTTGTGTTTTCTTTCTATCTAATAAAAATAGCAAAAATAGACATGACTTTGGCTTTGTTAATTTAATAAAGAAAAATATATTTAAAAAAAAAAGTTTCTCTACTCATTTCTAAGCGAGGTTAGTCGAGAGAAAAAGACAAATGGACAAGGTTAGAGTGAGAGAAATCATTCAAATAATCTATTTTGTTTTCTTCGTATTATTGAATAGATTCAATCGAAATATGATATTGAACAAGCTCAACAAGCTCTACAATGGATTAGTCAAATGACTGGCGAGACATTTGATACCAATGGAGATATGAATAATGTTTATAATCAATTAAAAGATGGACGCAAACTTTGCCAGTAAAATGAAAAAAAAAATATTTTAGAATAACATAAAAACTGATTTTCTCTGATTAGATTAATGAATGTTATCTCACCGAATTCAATTTCGAAGATAAATTCAGGCGAAAATAATTTCAAATTAATGGAAAATATCGCTCGATTTACTCAAGCAGCTCGAGCGTACGGTTTATCCGATTCGGAAACATTTCAAACCGTTGATCTTTACGAAAAAATGAATCTTCATCAAGTTATTCTCTGCATATTCGCTCTTGGTCGAAAAGTATATAACATTATCAATAAAGAAATCCGTAAACTCAATGTTTTATTTAGGCACAAAAACAAGGTCTTCGCGGCTTAGGTCCTAAAGAAAGCGACAAAAACGAACGAACATTTTCTCCTGAAACAATCATCCAAGGAAATACAGTCATCAGCACTCAGTACGGATACAATAAAGGCGCGACACAATCAGGCATTGTCTTTGGCAATTCACGTCATATGTAGACTGTTTTATTCAATTTCAGAAAACGAAAATATTTAATTGAAAAAAAAACGAAAAAAAAAAACGTTTGTTGTTGTTGTTTCTTTACGCAAAAACGACAACAACAAGTGGACCAATGATTTTAGTTTTCATGTTTGTCATTCACTAAAGAAAATAATTTATTTATTTTATGTTTTTCTTTATTGTTGTTGAAATTTGTCAAAAAGAAAAAGCAGCAGAACAAATTCAGTACTTACGATAATAAATGATCAATTATGAATAAACGAATCACGTAAATCTATAGAAAAAATATATACACACACACAATAGCAACCAAATCACTCGTTTTTATTCTCAAGAGTGTACTTCGTAATAGAACGAGAACAAACGGCCAATGATACATAGATTTTGAATATTATGCAATATTGCTAAACACCAATAGGAAGACAAAATCTGGGCGTTGATTGTGTACATTACGATTGGAAGAAAATGTAAACCACAAACGAGCGTGATAAACCCGAACGGAGTTTGAAAACCTTCGAGAAAGGAAAGAGAAAAGAAAAGAAAAACGACATATAATTTCAATGAAAGCCTTTCATTTGTCTCAACCATTTAATGCTAGATTTCGAACAATAATATCGTTCGATAGTGAAAGATTCACGTTCGACAATGCAATGAATGCCAACCATTCGATTATTATGACAAAAACTCCGGACTATTCACAAACAAAAGATAAGAATCCTATCGAGATAAATTTGGTTTTTACAGAGGAAAGTTTTGTCCAAAGAATTGTTCGTCCGATAATATCAATTACCGAATCTAGCCAAGCACCGAATCGTGATACTTGACGAAATCGACGAGCTATCCAACCGTCGACAGCTAAAAATAGACACGCATGATTCAATAGAACGAAAAAACAAAGATCAAACAACCATCGAGCAAAACTTGACACAAATAAAATGATAAAAATAAATACGGTCTATTGAAATAATGCCAAGCAAATATTAACAGACACAAACGCACATAATCTGTAGAAAAACATGAGATGAAATATTTATTTTAAAATAAAATCATTTCGCTACCGATTAGATTTGGAATGGTAAATAAAGGATTCATTGATTTTTCTTAGTTTTATAAATTAATCTAAAATAGTTGAACAAACAAAAGCAAGACCGTAGAAGTAAATTAGCATTTCCGAGAAAACACGAGGAGATTAGTTAGCTCAAATCATAATCCATATGTGTTCTCTCATGTCAAACAAACATTTTTTTTTCATTGACATTTTCCTTTTGATTGATAAACAAAAACACTGAAATTAAGCTTCATATTCAAGCAAATTTTTTGTCTCCATATGTGTTTACAACAAATGACACATTTATTTCATTGTCATTATTGATAACTCGGCCGATATCAAGTTTTGTTTTGTCGACGAAGATTCGATGGAAAACGAGCTTTCTTTTTCTTGTTAATAGTACTTATAATTCAATCTTCGAAAGAAATAGTTTCTACATCGCTAAGCAATGATTATTTATTAATCAAATCGGTAGTATCAATGAGATCTAATACGAGCAGAATAGGAAAAATTCACGAGAGAAACAGAGAGAGAGAGTGAATCGAAGAAAACACTTTTGATGGTGTTTCATCAATCGAATGAAAAAACCAAAAGGACGACAGGTAAAGAAAAGAAGAGAAATAAAGAAAAATAATTATCAACTACTCATCATTCGATGACATTAGACTATTTTTTAGTAGAGAGAAAAAAAGATCAGAAACCCTGGTTTGACATTTATATTTCTCGCTAGTCAATCAGACTTCTCCTCTTAACATAAGGAAAACTAAACGAAATCGAAATCGAATTGTTTCTAGTTTTTCTTATTCTTTTTCTTCTTCTTTTTCTCATTGTTGTTGTTGTTGTCTTTAGGGAGATTATGATCAGATCGAGATCATGACAAGAATGTCAACAATCATTCCCTGTGAGAAGGAAAGATAATTGGCACACTTGACAATATGTGTTACGTCGAAGAAAATTGAGTCTTTTCTTTCTTTTTTTCTTCCTCCCGTCTTTCGTTCTTCGGTTTAACAAAAGAGAAGATTTCTCGTTTCATATATCTATCTTCTCTTCTCTTCTCTTCTTTTCCTTTTTCTTGGTTTTCTCTTCTTTTTCTTCATCATCAGTTGTCTCATTTTGTTTTCCGATCAAAATTCTAATCATGTCTACGCTGAATTCTTTTCATTGCTTCTTAACGAATCTGCAGTGAACTAATCAAATTCAATTTTCTATTCATTCTCTGCACGAAATCACTTAATAATCAACTAAATCTCTCGTTATTATTATTGTTTTTTTTCATACTTTGATTAGATTGATTTCTCAATATCTTAGTTCCGTTTGTTTGTTTGATTAACAATTATGATAAAAATACCAAATGGCTTTTCAAACCTATAAGCCCAAAGTTCGACCACCGTCGATTAAAATGTCGTCGGTGTTTAATCAACTTCCTGAAACATCGTCATCAACATCACCGCCAATTGGAATATTAAAAACACCTTCGAAACGTCGTTCATCGACGATAAGTTTAAGTAATTTATTTGCACAACGCAAGAGCCTACAAACAACAGCTCTAGCAACACGACGACAGAGTCTTTGGATGGATATTTCAAAGAATCCAATGGCAAACGAGCTCACAACAACAACAACAACAACAGTAGCAGCAGCCACAGCAGCAGCAGCATTACCTCCGAGTTATTGTTTAGAAAATGATTATACACGCTTAATTCGAAAGAAAATTCTTCGTTTTCTACTTGTTTTCAGTTATTTAATCTCGATATCTCTATTAGCAATTGCTTTAGCGACATTCTATGGATTTTTTTGGTCAGGTTATAGTCCGACATCGACGACTTCGAATCCGAAGATCTTAGATTTCAAGCCAACTGTTCGATCTCTTCTTTCATTAACAACAAATTCATCATTGAAATAACTTCATTATCGATTCCACTGTTGACATTCTTACAAAGATAAATTAAATTTCATTGAAAATTACCAAAACAAGAAAAGTTCATTAGCGTTGTGAGTGAAGTTTTCTTTCATTCTGATTAAATATCTCTATTTAATCTTCGACGACATGGCGAGCTTTTACCTTGAGAATCTTCTTCGTGTTGAACAATCAATTGAGCTACATTTTTCTTTCTTTTCTTTTTCTCATATTTATGGAAATGTGTATATATTCTGTATTTTTTTTGTTGCCTAAATTTAATATCAACTTAACAAGAAAATTGAAATAATAAATAGGAAATCTCTCTCGTTTGGCTTTGGGTTATTTTTACACCCATTGAATAGAACCTGTACATGTTGAACATAAAAAATAATTATTATCATTAAAAGCAAGTTTAAGTGGTTTGGATTGAGACGAAGTTTGCTCAACGAATGACGACCGAGATAATGAATCGAATCGATTCGAAAATTGTTTCTAAATAAAAAAAACACAAATGAAGAGAAATCACGAATGAGTGATTTTATACTCGTAGATTATCTCGATCTAAAGTTAACTGTTCAATCAATTGATCTTTTTCCTGATAACGTTTTTGCAGTTGTTCACGTTGTTTTTGATACAATTGAATATAATCACCTAGAAAACAAAACTAAAATGTTACGAAATCGAACAGATTTCGAATTTATTCTACCGATCGTTTCGGTTTCAGTTTGCAATTCGGATATTGTCTGTTCGAGTTGTTGAATTTTTTCTTTTAATTGAATATTTTCCTTTGAAATCGAGAAAATCGAACCGTCGAGTTTGTTTTTAAAGAGAACTTTGTTTCTTACTGCTGCACAATCGGTTTGATTTCGATTGACATCTAGTTTCGCTTTTAGATCTTCGTACCGATTTGCCCATTGATCAATCGCATTTTGAAATAATTCTTTTTCACGTTGAAATTCACTTTGCATTTGATTGATCTTTCGAAAGAAGAAAACAATCGAAATCGAAAGGAAATTCATCGATTTACTTGATCATTTAACTCTTCGATATGATGTTGCATATTGATATTTGTCTGCTGATATTGTTCATTGTCCGAACGAAGTCGATTTATGCAGATTTGTTTGTCTTCAGAAGATTTCTCCGATTGATCCTGATTTCTAAGTTTGTCATTCAGTTGATTGATGTTTTCTTTCAAATCTTCGATTAATTGACTTTGTCGAATATTTTCCAGTTTTAAGCGATCATTTTCTTTATCTGATTCTTTGGCTGCCTAAAAGACGAACTCAATCTCTATTCGTTGTTGTCTATTTCTTTAAAATTCCAACCAATTCTCTCTTCTGAACATCCGAAGTCGAATTTTGTATTTGTTTTTCTAATTCTTGAACTCGTTCTCTCGACGCTTTCAATCGTCCAAATAACTCATCAAGTTCACTTTGTTTTCGTTCGAGTTGTTTAAATGATTGAGATAATTTCGCCGAGAGATCGGCTTTTTCTGCAACTAGAACTCCGATTGTTTGAACGTGAACCTTGTCGAATAAAGATTTTTTCTTTCGTTTTCAAATCGAGTCAATCGATTACTTCGAGTTGTTCTTGGAAATGTTCGACATCACGACGAGTTTTTTCGTCATGTTTCGGTTCCTTTGAACAGAAAAAAAAAGACCGAAAGTCAATCTTCAAATGATTTGGCGTTTTGTCTTACTTCGAATTCAATTGCAGATTGATTAAGGAAATGAGTTGGACTAAAATAATGAAGAATAAATTATTCACAAGAGACTTGTTTCGTTTTCGTGAGAAAAACAAACGAGATAGTTGATTCAATTGTTGGCGAATGATTTGGTTGTTGATCACGGAATTTTTTTAACTAGATCAAAGTCAAATATTCGGGTTTTTTTGTTGGAAAACTCAACACGGACCTTTCGACGAGCGTTGGCAAGATTCTCTTTCTTCTCGATATCGTTCATTATTTAATAACAATAACAAAAAAAACACAAACGATTTAAATTATTATTATTATTCTCGTGGAGATAAAAATTGATAATGATTGAGCACGCTAAGGATTGGTATTTATTGGACTTGGAAAAGTCAAATTTGTTGATAAATAGAGGTCGTCTCTGTAGATAAGCAAAAGTAATCAATATAAGATCATCAAGCGTTTAATTTGTAATTTTTTTGATTTTCGTGTAAATGAATCTTGAGAATTGGCTGATATTGATATACAATTCGAGCTATTCTCATTGATGAGAAACGAAGAGATCAAAAGTTGACAACTAGATGGCGCTAGTATTTCAAACAAAAATGGGATATTTCTGTGAAATCTTTTTTTTTATTGAAAAATTTCAAAGAAAAATCACTGAATTTGCCGATAAATTCGAATATTCACCATAGAAAATCTTTTCTCGCAATAAAATGTATTGATAGAGTCCACATGCTGTCTTCAATGTTCGTCGATATATTGTGCTATGATGACAATCGTTCAATTGTTTCTTTTACGAATCATGTTTCGATATTCTCTGTGAATTGTTTGTCTTTTTTTAAACTTTCGAAATAATGGCTTCATGCATGTACCGAGTAGGCGGTAAGGATATTTTCACTTGAAAACTCTCGCCTATAGTTTCATTTTGTCATTTAGACTATGTCTACTTCGAAGGCACACCAACTGAACCATATCTTATTCGACGAATCGAAGAATTAAATAAAGTTGATTTCGAACCGAAGGAAAACCCAATCGAATCGATTCTATTTTCTAGACTCCCAATGGAAATGTCGAAGCACGTGTCGCTTGTTTCTATCGACGTCGTGACATTTCATCGTATCTAGTCAATCAAGTCGATCGATTGAAACTCGATGGTAGGTGTTCATCGATTCGAAAACAAACGTAAATTTTCGATGATTTAGTTCCTTGGGAAGATGACGATGATATTTCGAGCGATACAAATCTCAGTGTGCAATCAACAGAACTTTCTGACACGGAGAAACATCAACTTCGGCATCGAGAATTGTTCTTAACTCGACAGAATGAAACTATCTTAGCAACAAACATTCGAGGCAAATGCTTAGTTACATTGTACAATGAAACGGAAACGTATCTTTCGTATTTAAATTCTGAGGTGACGATCAGTTTGAATAGAGAAAATAAATTCGACGTTTGTTTTCTTGTTAATTAAAGGATCTTTTCTTCTATCAACTTGTTTATGATCCAAATCAGAAGAGTTTAAATGCTGATCGAGGAGAAATTCGTGTCGGAACGAAATATCAAGTTGACGTTCCTGCTCAACCGATTTCACACGACGGAACACAAGGTATTTCTTTCTCATCAACAACAAAAAAACCAAATTCAATCTTTCATTTTTCAAAGACAATCAACCATCACGCGAAGATCTAATTTGGAATCCAAAGAACAACCTAACAGAAAAACAAATCGATCAATATTTAATCGTCGCAAGGTTCATCATCATTTTCATTTCTTTCCGAAATCAAATCACTCTCTTGCTCGTAGATCTATCGGCACGTTTGCCCGTGCACTTGATTGTCCAACAGCATTGAAACATCCAAGTCTTCACATGAGCGCCGCTTCTGCATCTCGTGACGCAACTTTAGTAAACTCTCGAGTTTAGTTTTGTTGAATAATTTTCATTTTTCCGCAAAATAGTTCTTCGCCATGGATTGTTTGCATAAACAGCAGTATAATCTCGCTGAATCGACGTGCAGTTTAGTGCCGAACACGGGGCCAATACTCGTCAAAGATCAAATGGAAGATTGGTCGGCAGCTGAAGCGAATGCGTTCGAAGAAGCGATTGAAAAATGTGGCAAAGATTTTCGAGAAATTCAAAAAGAATACGTACGCATGTCGAATCGAATTTCGAAGAGCGAAGTTTTGTTTTTGATTTTAGTTAAGTTGGAAAAGTTTGAAAGGCATTATTGAATATTATTACATGTGGAAAACGACCGATCGTTATGTTGCACAACGACGATTGAAAGCAGCCGAACAAGAAAATAAACTCAAACAAGTTTTCATTCCCAATTAGTTCGTTGGAATTTGTTTTTGCTTTTGAAAATTTAAAATTGAAATTTCTTTAGTAACAAAGCTCATCAATGTTTGATAACAAATCGATCGCAAAACGACACAAAACCTTGTGAATCTTGTGAAAGTAATTGTCGAAAAGTTCGATTTTTATTTTGATAAAACTTTGTGCTGAATTCAGGTACGTCGTCAGCTCAATGGTACCAATGGAATCCGTCGCAACCGAATACAAAACTCTGTTCTGAATGTTGGATTTACTATAAAAAATTCGGCGGATTGAAATATCCGAAGAAGGCCGGCGCCGATCGTCGACAAGGTTTCATTCTTCGAACATTCTCCTTTCAATTTTTCGAATTCTCTCGTTTAGAACGCGCAGCAAACGCCAGCAAAGTCATCAGTTACAAATGTACGTTGTCTGACTGCGAAAAAGATTGTAAAACCAAATCAAATCTCCATCGGCACTACGCTCTCGCTCACGGCGTCATGTTTCGTTCGGGCAGTCCACGAACAATCTCCAAACCACGAAATACATTTTCTTTATTTTCAACTCCATTGTCACGTGCCGTTCGAATTTTCTTTCCAATTCGACATTTATCACGTTGTTTGACAGCGTCGATTAATTCCAATGAACTAACTCAACAATGGCTCGATGCCAAGGGCGATATTCGAGCGACACAACGAAATCTACTCGATGCCTATCGAAAAGCGAATGAAAAACCGAAAGCTTCACTCAACGAACTCTTTCCTACGAACAACGACGATCAAACAACGAAAACATTCGACGATTATCTGCCGGAATGCGAACGAACAAATCAATCTTTCGATTTGCCAATTAAATATCCGAAATTATTAAATGATTCCGGAGATTTCTACGCGCAATATACACATTCGAATTTAACAATTATGAAAAAACGACCCTACGAATCAACAGACAATGCTCACGATGGTCCATCGCCCAAACGAACGTTAATTACTCGACAAAATTTAATCAAAACTAAATCTCCTGTAACGATTTTCTCGAAATAAGACCCAAGAAAAAAAGACAATGCATAAACTTATTTTTAGAGCACAACAAAGATCGCACGTTCACGAGGTTACACGATTCCGTTTGTCGATCGTAAGTTGTTGTTGTTGATTTCGAATGACAATTCGATGTTCTCTGCGTTTTAGCACCTGATGGAATCTATCTTCGTGTGTCCAAAGATATCAAGTAGAAATTAGTTTTGCTGATTCGATTGATTATACATTTGTTTGCGTTTTGTTTAGACGGTTGAGAAAGGAAATTCCTTCGAAAGAACTTCGTCGTATTGCGCGAGCTCCATGGAAAAAACTTCAAACGAATTTTGTCTCCTATGTCGATGATGATATTGTTATTCTTGATTAAATCAATTCTTAATTCTCCAATTTTGTGATTGTCTTTTGTTGTTATCCAAGATATCTCTTCTTCTTCTTCTTCTTTTTGAAAATAAAAATTTTCATTGAACCTTTTTTCTTCCTTTTTCTTTGTCGTTTGCGGAGACGCTCGAATGAGTCGAGAGTAGAAGACATTTGTCGTTCATTAGTTCGTTCTCATTGATGCGTGACAACGAAACAAATGAATGAAACGAACGTACGAAAATGGGCGAAAAGTTTAAGACAATTTTCAAGAGATTCATCATCTCAAGTGAGCCATTTTCAATTAATTCTAGATGAGATTTGCTTTTTTTCCAATTAACAATTTATTATTAACTATTCGTGGCATTTTATCGAGAAAGATTGTTTATTTTTAGTCATATTTTGGAGAAAATGAGATTGATTATCCATTGATTAGGATGAATACCGAAGTGAGACACTGAAATCACGAAATTTCGAATTAAATTCGATTCGTTTCTATGTTTCAGAATTCCGAATGTTCAGCAACTCTCAACGACGAGTTAGATGGATTAAGTGATGCTGGAACGTATATCGTCGATGATGAAGATATCGATGAGAAAACTTCAATATCATCATTTAAACAATCTGTTCTTCGTCATGATACATTCGAAATTCAAGGATTTCTCTCGTCGATATCTCATTCTACGCATGTTCCTCATGTCAATTCAATCGATACTTCTTCAGATAAAAAGCCTTCCATTAAACCACCTGAATCATTCGGTAACAAAGCCGAAACACGATCATTTTCAGTCATTTCTTTGTTTGTTTTCAGTCATCTCACCAACATCTAGACGTAGAACGAATCCTCCGATGCCAAAGTTTGCTTTGAAATTTCGAAGTTTCGGTTTGAAAATGTTCATTTGTTAGATCAAAACCAATGTCGACATCGACACCGAAAACATCTATGAGTAGTCATTCAAATAATCAGATCAATCGAACAGTTCTACTACGTCGTGAACGTGCTCAAGCTAAACTCGCGCAAACAACTCCGAAGAAAGAAGATCTTTCGAAAACACGCGTTCTCTCTCATCGAACAAATTCTTCAGATGAAGTACGTCGATCGATTTTTATTTTCAAGTTCAAATTTCAAATTTCTCGGTCATAGAAACGGGCTGATACATTAAGAGACAATGGACAACGATTGACGATTCAATTAATCCAAAATTCATCGAAAATTCTCGAAAAATTCAAGTGAATTTCCTTTCGAACCTAAACAAAACCAAATGTTTAATTATTTTGCGTTTTCCAGACCGAATAATTCGCAGAATGTCGATGAACTCGAACATCTCGTTAATCAACTACAATTAATCAATCAAAAACTAATCTGTATATCAAACTTTTGACTTCAATTAACTCTTTACTAACTCAAGAATACTTTCATTTTAGCTATCGATCAATCTTTAACCAGCAACACTAATTAACATTCGTTTACTTCGTCTCTCTTTTTCTTCATTTTTATTTTTGTTTCAATCAAATAAATTCTCCTTGATTTTTTAGATGAGATTCGAGAATTTGTTTTGTTTCTAATCCTATGCGACAGTATTATCATTCGATTGTCAAATGGTCGTTGTTGACAGGAACATCGACTATCATTCTAAAGCTTTGCTATGAATCCATGTTTCGAACAAATACAATGATTTCAACGAGATCGATGTCGATCTATGGAAGTCATTTGAAATCTTGGGCTTTGACAGGAGAAACAAGCCGAATAACGTCGAGAAAAGTTCAACAAACTCGCCATCGAGATGATTTACAATTAATCGGAGCGCAGATTTATTTTCGACATGGTGCTCGAACACCATTGAGTTTACTGCCGGGTCTTGAAGAAGTAAAATCTGACCGAGTGTTTGTTTGATGATCTTGATCGTATTTTTGTTAGGTTGTTTATACGAAAGAACATGTCGAAAGTTTACCGACAACGAAATGGGACGTGAAATTAATCACGAAATTAGGCAATCAAATTGTAGCGAAAGAGAAAATCTCATCTGCCAATGATATTATTGGAAATCGAAGTCGACAATTGAAAGTATTTGCTTTGATAAATAAAAATATTTTTCATCTTCCATTTTTCGTTTGTTCGTTAGTCAATAACTGGCCAAAGGATCGTCACAGGACAATTGACATCGATTGGCGAACAACAATTATATCAACTAGGAAAAACCATTCGTTCACATTTGATTAAAGATAATGATCAAGGTTTAATTCCGTCTATTTACGATCCAAAGAATGTCTAGTAGGTTATTCAAAGCAAAGACTCATTTCAAAGATTGGATTTTAGCGCTCGATCGACATATATGGATCGAACAATAGCTAGTGCACGATCGTTTCTCTCTGGATTATATTCCTTAGATAAAAACAACGGAAAAATTCAAGCTAAAGGTCCATTCGAAATCGAAGTTCATAATTTCCCTGACGAAGACATGGTTAGTCAATTACTTTCGTTTGAATTCATGAAGAATTTCATTGATTTTGATTTAGTTTCCTAATCCGAATGTTTATCCAATTTTAAAGAAATGTTTAACAGCTATTGATCTGTATGCAGCATTAGAAGATAATCATCCATTGAAAAAATCTCGTGAAACTCTACTAGCCCGTCTTGGTAATTGAAATTTGATGGAGAAATATGTTTGAAAATGAGATTTGTTTTTGTAGGAATTAAAGATTATAAATTTGGAATTGTTGAATTACACGATGATATCGTTTCTCGACAAGTTTGCTGATTTAATTGAATAGAAAATGATTTCGTCATTCGATGATTTTAGGCACATAATTTCTCAGTTCCTGATGATTATTTAGAATTAACTAAACATTTTCCATCATTTTCTGCAAGAGAATTTGTGTCCATGGGGTAAAAACAAAACAAGACTATCAGAAGATCTTTATTCTATTTTGATTGATAGAACATCCATTGGTTTCGATCAATTTATTCGAGCAACTTGCGGCTCATTACTTTATTTAATGCGAGAAAATTTTAAGTCGATTCATGAAAATTATCTTGAAAACAAAGAAAAGTTCGAAAAATCTTCTTCGTTTTCTTTTTGTTGAAAATGAATTTATCTTTCAGAACGTATCAAAACTGTTTTATCTATTCGGGACATGATACAACTTTGATTCCACTTGCAATGGCACTTGAAGTAGGACAACTACTGATCTAATTTACACAAAAAACAAATCTATCTCTAGATCTTCGATATGATTTGGCCAAATTACGGCGCATATATACTCGCGAAATATTATATTTCGAAAAAGAACCCAAAAGAAAGTTTTATAACGGTTGATTATGCCGGTGAAGTATGTAAATAAGGAAATAACTTTCATTTGCTAAATGAATGTTGCTTCTTTTTAGCCTCAGATCTTACCTAATTGTGATAATTACTATTGTCCTTATTCAACATTAATGAAAAATCTCGAAAATCGTTTCGAAAAACCGAAATTTCTCGTCGATAGTTGAATTTTATTTTATTTTTAGTTAATAAATAGTTTACTCAAGATCTAATAACCGCGCATTTTCTAGATAATCAAAATGTCAGATCAACTTTCTTCTGTTCAAGAGACAGTTGTGAACGGTGATGTTGTCACAACCACCACCGAGATAAAAACCGTAGGAAATCAATTTTCAATCCATCAAAATCATTCACCAAAAAATCTAGGTCAACCCTGATCATTCAGTAACTACGACGACAACTGTAGATAAAACTGACCAGTGAGTTCGATAAATTAATCCCCAAAAACGAAAAAAATCAAGTAATGAATTTCAGTGCTGATGAAGATAATCATACAACGACAATCTCTCAAACGACCACGTCTTTGAATGAATTAGATGAAGAAATTATTCGACAAATTGAATATTATTTCAGCGATCAGAATTACCCTCATGACGAAATTCTTCAGGATGAAATTTCGAAAGATGACGGATGGATTCCATTGTCGATTTTAACGACATTTAAACGTCTTCAATCGGTAACAACGGATTTGTCGACGATTTTAGATGCTTTAAAAAAGTCTCTCTCAGGCCTTTTGCAAATCGATGAAAACGAACAGAAAGTTCGTCGTCATCCGAATTCACCATTGCCAACTGTACCGTTCGATTTTCAATTTCGTACAGTTCGAATTCAAGGCTTTCCAACAGCAACGAATGAAGTCACCTTAGAAAGTCTATCGAATTTTCTTTCGGCATATCATGAATCAATTGATAATATTCAAATGCAACGAGACTCTCAGACAGATAAATTTACCGGTTCGCTTCTCGTTCTATTCGTCGATGAAGATAAAGCTCGAGAATTTATTGATAAGACACAACAAACGCCATTGCTCTACGACAATGACACAGTTCTCGAATGTTCGTTATACAACAGACCAAAAGCAAATCTCGCCGGTACTCTGATTCATCTAGCTAGTAGGAACATTCGTCTGTTGTTTTCTCTTACGTATAATTCGAATTTTTCTTATTAAAAGACGTGGCTACACACGCAACTGTCGATTTAATTAAAGAGAAATTTCAACCATTTACTAAATTATTTTGGGTTGATTACAATCAAGATGAAAATGAAGTCGGAGAGAAAATGTTTGTTTTCATTTTGAGATTTATGTTTGTTTGATTAGGCTTGGGTTCGATTGAACGAAGAAAATACGGCCAAAGATGTTTTAGATCAAATTCTAACAGCTGGAAACGGTCGATTAGTTATCGGTGATCAAGAAGTAACGAGTCGAATTGTTGAAAATGATCATGATGAACATTTTGTACAAAGAAAACGACGGCGACGACGAGAAGGTCAAGAAAATTCATCAAAGAAACATCAGAGATAATGACTCAACTCAATCTCGAAATATTCTTCTTATCATCATTTATTTTTCCTCTGATATTTAATATTTATTAAAAACAACAGAAGACAGAGAATCAGGAACAAGCATGAGATTTTATTTTGTCTTAATTGTATGCACTTGAAAAAGACAGATTAAACAAAAGCAAAATAAAAATACGTTCTAAAGCTAAAAGAATCACGCGCAAAGAATTCTATGTCGTTTGAATTTATTCCTCATCATCACCACCAGCACTTTTGTTGCCACCAGCATTGACAACACCAGGTGGAGTTGCATAATTTGGCTTATTTCTAAAAACAATCTTTTGATTTTTAAATTCTTTTCGAATAAAAAACATACGAGAGTGATTCAGTATTTCCAAATCGATCTCCTGTATCCATAGCAAGAGCACCAGCACCAACACCGAATCCAACACCACGAATACCGAATTTACGAGCATAGCATTGTTTACAAAAGACATTGCCTTCGTGTTCAGCCATGGTCATTGGTTCTAACATTTTCTTGCAGAGACCACATCGATAACAAGTTTTATGCCATTGTTTGCCAGCTGCTGGAATAGCTTCGGCATGAAAAACGGCTTGATTGCATCGTGGACAACGATTGATTTCTGTGTTTCCGAAAGGCATGTTGGACTTGGTTACGTATATGAATCAATTGATGTACGTGTTAACTACAAAAAAAAATGTTATTTTTCTACTCGAGAAAACATATATTTGTGGACGTTTATATATCTTTCTGTCTGTCTGCCTCTCTCTCTCTCTCTTCAAAAGAAATAATAACAATAATAACAACAACAACGGACAAGTCAAAATCAACGAGAAGAGAAAATTAGTTTAGAACAAAACGATGTTTGATTGTCCTTCGCTTTCTCTGTATATCTTTCTTGCTGTTTATCCTAAAAAGAAGATAAGAACAAATGGCAAGCTCCTTTTGTATTCGAATTGGTAGAGGTTAAAAACGAACTTGTCAATCAACAATTGATTACAGATAATAATATTTCTTTTCAAAATAAAAAAAATATAAATATACAATTCCAAAAAAGACCTTTTGCGTTGACATATAGATCTAATTAAATTCTTCCAATAAACATCAAGACATATGTATTATTATTATTATTATTATTATTATTGTTCTTCTTCTTCTTCTTGAATGCAACCTAAACATAAAACTTCGATATCACTCTGAATTGCATGTTCTTTTCCTCCTCATGGAATAGAAACACATCAACAAGTTAACGCAAATTTTCCACAACAAACACCGCCTTCAAATAGAACTCGACCGATAAATAACGAACTTCAATAATCTCCTCCTGCTTGTAAAGTTCCTGTTAGAACATGATTGCCTTGAGTCGGTATCGATTTTAATTCATCTTGCTTCGGATGTGTTAGGATTTGATAAATATTCGATACGACTTCTTCGTCATCAGAGCTTACATCAGCTGATGTCTGTCTTGAATGAGCTTTTCCACCGACAACAGCATTCGGTGGAATTTCACTATTGCGTGCTAAGCAGGCTTGCCAAACCTCCTGATTTTCGAAATTTCGAAGAATTTTAATTTTCTGGTTATATTTTCAAGTAGTGAAGGAGATTTTAGATGATACTAAACTGAGCATAGTGGCAGAAGATTACAAAGTCTGAAATAATTCTCTTCTTTATCTTCTAAGTATAGAAGACAATAACTCAAATGAGTTGTATGAATAAAAAAGAACAGAATGATCATGAGCAATATTGAACAATGTTGAATTTCTAATACAAGAGTATTTTCGCTCAGTAGAACAAAACGAACATTGACTAGAAACAGATTGATTTAAATGGATCTTTTCAATTTCGTGATTATATAAAGAGTTAAAGTTTGAAAATCTACAAAAGTGAAATTATTTAAGAAAACATCTGATTTTTACTCTATATAAAAATGGTTTAGTCAATTTAACATTATTACGTATTTATCATAGCTACTTCCTCTCATGATTTTCTCTAACGGAAATGTTTTCAGTAGTGTTCAGTTCGATAAAATTAATGTTGTACAAACACAAAGTATTTCTTTTAAATAAACTTAATTGTTCTTCAGAAAAGATTGAATATGTACCTACCTATCTATGTATACCCATGAGTAGATTTCCGTTTGTTTTTTTTCTGAAGAGAATATAGTGATCTCTAATTGGAATCAAAAATAGATTTGCTAAATATCGTTGTTTTCGAGATGTAGAATTAGAATAAAATTATTGATTTCATTCGAAAGACGCTCATATACTTCGTAAATCCCAAGAAGAAAACTTCCTGATTTTTCTACTGATTTTTGAAAAAAATTCTCCGGATAAATCCCTGATTTTTCGTAAAGAGCTACTGATTTTCTAACTTTGGATTTGGCAACCCTATTGTTAGCAATGACATGTTTTCGAAATAAGGTATTCTCCAACATCAATTACTTTTTATATTTCGATTCTTATCGTCTTTATTGACATCGATTAGATTAAAAAGCAAAAAATTACTTCAAAAAAGAATCGTATTTTCTTTTTTTTTACAATTATGAGATGAAAAGTTTCAATCTTCGCCAAAAAAGTTCTCCATCTAATAACTGACCTTCAATTAAATGTTTTGTCTAAATTCTTTGTTTTCAATTATCCCGTCTCTTACTGCTCCTCATTTGAATAATGTGAGAATGTTTTGGGACTAAATGAAAGTTCTCCTTTCCAAACAAAGAATAGTAAACTGTAGTTAGTTTAATAACAAAGAAAAATGAATATAAAAATTTTTTGAATGTACAATTGTCTCTTTCAAAACTAATCGTTTCATATGACGACGATTCTTTCGTGTTAATTTTTTCGTGAAGTCTCTCGTAATCCATCTCAAGTATTTATAATTGACTTCTAATTTCGTTAAACAAGTTAAATGTTCTTTTTTCATTGAGAAATTGTTCGATATAATAATGATGACAATACCAAAGATTGAGTGAAATGAGATAAGGAAATTCAACAATCGAATGCAATTCACTCAAGTTGATAAGTTCGATTGACGATTGAAAATACTCAGATGTTTTAGATAAGGAAAACAACGAGCGACTCTCAAGAAAAATTAAACCGAAAAGGAATTCATTTCGTACAATTCCTTGATAATGGTAATAATGATTTCAATATAGGCAATTTGCTCGTATTTTATGAAAGATGTAAAAGTGTCCTCGCTTAGAGTTCTATCATTGTTGGAAGATAGAAGAGCC
>ERZ778026.796-NODE-796-length-45197-cov-8.142351_pt1 | contig 45197 bp, 35 predicted proteins | sample MGYA00375756_ERZ778026 | MGnify/ENA primary metagenome ERZ778026 (study PRJEB29350, sample SAMN05389820) | bioreactor metagenome | isolation source: Ammonium sulfate bioreactor | place: South Africa: University of Cape Town | collected 2014-02-18 ... | reverse complement strand
GTTATACGCTTTGCAGGAACCTTCAACCATTTTGATACCACCGAACGGGATGATTGCGCGTTTCAGTGGTGCTTCAGTCTGCAGACCAACGATTTTCTCAAGGGCTTTGTTGATGTAGCCAGCATCGTGAGAAGTGATGGTGGAAGCAACGGAGGTGTCAAAATCAACTGGCGCGTGAGTGCGGTTTTCCAGTTTAACGCCTTCCATTACGCTGTCCCACAGCTTGGTGGTCGCGTCAGTTGCGCCAGCCAGGAAGGATTCGTCACCTTCATACGGGGTATAGTTTTTCTGAATGAAGTCACGTACGTTTACTTCATTCTGCCAGTCACCTTTCGCAAAACCTTCCCAGGCTATGGCTAACTTTTCATTAAGCTCGGACATGTAACACCTACCTTCTTAAGTGGATTTTTTATTTACTGCCTGAGAAAACCATCAATGATGATCGTCGCCACGCAGGTAAATGACCCAGTATGTCAACCCAACTAACAGACCCCCACCGATAATGTTCCCGATAGTGACAGGGATCAGGTTATCAGTAATGAAATTCATAATAGTCAGGTGAGAGAAACTTTCCGGGGATGAACCAACTGCGGTCCAGAACTCCGGGCTTGCAAAGTCGCGGATGACAATGCCCATTGGGATCATGAACATATTCGCGATACTGTGCTCAAAGCCGCTGGCAACAAACATCGCAACCGGCAGAACCATAATTAAGGCTTTGTCCATCAGGCTACGACCCGAGTAGCTCATCCATACAGCCAGGCAGACCATCAGGTTAGCGAGGATGCCGAGAGCAACGGCTTCGATAAATGTGTGGTGCATTTTGTGGTCGGCGGTTTGCAGGACGTTAAGGCCCCAGCCACCATTGGCGGTCATGTACTCGCCAGAAAGCCACATCAACAAAACAAAGAGCAGACAGCCAACCAGGTTACCCACGTAGACGTTAAGCCAGTTGCGTGCCAGCTGACCCCAGGTAATTCTTCCGCTGGCCTTTGCCACGACAATCAGCACCGTTGAGGTGAACAGGTCGGCGCCGCAGATGACGCAGAGAATCAGACCCAGTGAGAAGCAAATGCCGCCAATCAGTTTGGCCATGCCGAAAGGCATTCCGGCAGTACCGGTGGTGGCGGTGATGTAGAAGACGAAAGCGATAGAGATGAACACACCAGCCGTGATCGCCAGATAGAACGTCTTCATCGGGTGTTTCGTTGCTTTATAGACACCCGCTTCTTCGGCAACTTTGGCCATCGCAGCAGGGAGTAAAAGATCAAAAGGGTTGTCAGCTTTCACACTAACTCTCTCTTTATTAAGTCGGCGACGAGATACTAACAAAGCATTATAGAAGAGAAATTGATATAGATCATATCTCGCCTGGCTTATAGGCCCGCAGTGTGTATGGTTTTACAGCAAATGCGGAGTAAGTATTTGATTATCCGTATAAAAATAAATTTTAAAAGTTATGAAAAGAGTTGAATTTTTTCGTTCAGCCACCCCTGACGCAGTTAATTAATATGGAGTATTTACCATAAAAAGTAACAGTAAAGCTCAGGTAAATATTATTATATTTACCCATGTTTAACTTTATTATTACAATCAACAGTCATTGCCGAAGAAAATAAAAAACGGGGCAATGAAATTGCCCCGTAATATAGCCCAGACGATTGAATACGCCTACTGCTGGTAATGTTATGTGCGCTTATTTTGACCAGTAAGCGGCTTTTGCTTTCTGCAGTTTTTCGTAGGCCTTCAGCAGCGACTGATGCGCCGGGAAGGCTTTCAGATCGCTATCAACAGCCTGCAGGCCATAGAACGGCTCTTCGCCGCTCAGGGCTGCACTGGCTGCTTCTACGGCCTCAGCTCCGTACATCCGCACGAAAGCATTCAGGTATTGCAGCGGCTCGCGATCCTCTTCCTGGGCCAGCAGCAGCAGGGTTTGCAGGCAGCGGTAATAATTGGTGCGCTCGGCAGAGAAGACCGACTGGTTGAATTCCATGGTCCACTCGGTCCAGGCCAGGGCCTGATCCAAATCGCCACCCGCCAGGGCCAGCATCGCTTTCAGCTCACCGATGCGCAGGGTATACCAGCCGTTGTCTTTACCGGTCGCCAGGCCCAGCAGTTCGCGTACGCGGGTAAAGTCATCGTGGCCTTCTTCGTCCAGTTGGGCGATCAGGTTCAGATAATCTTCTTTCTCCCACTCGCTGCCCGGCAGAGCCAGCAGCGTTTCGCGCAGGTGCGCGCCCATGCTGTTATTCGCCAGCCACAGATCTTCAGCCGGGTAGATGTCGGACATGCCTGGAACAATAATGCGGCACGCGTAGACGCCAAGGTGTTCGTAGTCGGCAATATAAACTTCCCGATCTTCCGCGTTGAAGATCGCCATCAGCGTGGCGAACTCTTCTTCCGTGGTCCCGGCAAAGCTCCAGTCCACGAACGGATAGTCGGCGTCCTGCTTGAACATATCCCAGGAAATTAAACCGCTGGAGTCGATGAAGTGGGTTTCAAGGTTGGTATGCTCGGCCACTTCTTCATCGTCAAACGTTGGCGGGGTGAAGACGTCGAGATCTTTCAGGCTACGGCCCTGCAGCAGCTCGGTAACGGTACGCTCCAGCGCCACGCCGAAGTCAGGGTGCGCGCCGAATGAGGCGAAGCAGGTACCGTTGGCCGGGTTAAACAGCACCACGCAGATAACCGGATACTTGCCGCCCAGCGAGCCATCATAGGCAAAGATTGGGAAACCTTCGGCTTCCAGCTTAGCGATGGACTCTACTACGCCCGGGTAGCGCGCCAGCACGTCTGCCGGAATTTCTGGCAGGCTGATGGATTCAGCGATGATGCGGTTTTTAATGTGGCGTTCGAAAACTTCAGACAGACCCTGCACGCGCGCTTCATTGCGGGTGTTACCGGCGGACATACCGTTGGACACATACAGGTTGCCGACGATGTTCATCGGAATATACACGGTCTGCTCGTCAGACTGACGGGTGAACGGCAGGGCGCAGATCCCACGGTCTTCATTGCCAGACTGCAGATCGATCAGCATGCTGGCGGTCAGTTCGCTGTCTGGATCGTAGAAGGCACGCAGGCGCGCGTCGAGAATACCTTCCGGCAGCTCGTCATCTTCGGTCAGCGGGAACCATTTTTCATTTGGATAGTGAACGAACGGGCCGTTAGCGATGGTTTCGCCCAGCCAGAAGTCAGCGAAGAAATAGTTGGTGGACAGACGCTCAAAATACTCACCCAGCGCAGAGGCCAGTGCCGCTTTTTTTGTCGCGCCTTTACCGTTGGTAAAGCACAGGGCACAGTCTTTATCGCGAATATGCACGGACCAGACGTGAGGTACCGGATTGAGCCAGGAGGCTTCTTCGATGTTAAAACCCAGGTCGGTCAGTTTCTGCTGGAAGCGAGCGATGGAATCTTCCAGAGCGGCGTCTTTGCCGGGGATAAACGTTTGAGTCATGGCGTTCACTTTTATCGTACGTAAAGCGCGCAATGATACGGGTTTTGCGTGACGGGTGCTATCTTCGGCGAAAATAAATGGCTGGGCTATGCTTAGTGGCAGTAACTGACTGTTAAGGCATAGAAAAATGAAAGCATTTGATCTCCAGCGGATGGCGTTTGATAAAGTTCCTCCTGAATTTCTGGGCGAAGTGGCGCTGCGCAGCCTGTATACCTTCGTCCTCGTCTTCCTGTTTCTTAAAATCACCGGCCGCCGAGGCGTGCGGCAGATGTCGCTCTTTGAGGTGTTGATCATCCTGACGCTGGGCTCGGCGGCGGGTGACGTCGCCTTTTATGACGACGTGCCGATGGTGCCGGTGTTTATCGTTTTTGTCTCACTGGCGCTACTTTACCGTCTTGTCATGTGGCTGATGTCGAAAAGCGAAAAGCTGGAAGATCTGCTTGAAGGGAAGCCGGTCGTTATCGTCGAGGACGGACAGCTGGCCTGGGAAAATGTACAAAGCGCCAATATGACCGAGTTTGAGTTCTTTATGGAGCTTCGCCTGAACAGCGTTGAACAGCTCGGGCAGGTGCGTCTGGCAATCATGGAAACCAACGGGCAGATCAGCGTCTATTACTATCCTGACGACGAGGTGAAGCCGGGACTGTGTATCCTGCCGGATATGCTCATTGAGCGTTTCAGAACGGTACCGGCATCCGGCGAGTATGCTTGCGTAAGATGTAGCCATGTAGTCGCGATGCAGCCGGGGGATCGCCAATTATGCCCCCGCTGTGCAAATCCGGAATGGACGAAGGTTAGCCGGGCCAAACGTATCACCTGACAGCCATTTTGTCGGTTTTGTCCTGGCGAGGCGGCAGATTGTTTTGTGTGACGCGGGGCACATTTCACGGGTCATAAGTTTTAGACATTGCGGCGCGTGTCACTGAATGATAAAACCGATATCCACAGTTATAACTTATGGCTTTTAGCGTGGTGAGGGGAAATGGCTCAAGTCTTTAATTTCAGTTCAGGTCCGGCGATGTTACCGGCAGACGTGCTTAAACAGGCTCAACAGGAACTCTGTGACTGGAACGGTCTCGGTACGTCGGTGATGGAAATTAGCCACCGTGGTAAAGAGTTTATTCAGGTGGCGGAAGAGGCAGAAAAGGATTTTCGCGATCTGCTGAATATTCCCTCGAACTACAAAGTATTGTTCTGTCACGGCGGTGGACGCGGCCAGTTTGCAGGCGTTCCGCTGAATATCCTCGGTGACAAAACGACGGCTGACTACGTTGACGCAGGTTACTGGGCGGCAAGCGCCGTTAAAGAAGCGCATGAATACTGCACGCCGAATGTTATCGACGCCAAAGTGACCGTTGACGGTCTGCGCGCCGTGAAGCCCATGAGCGAGTGGCAGCTTTCCGATAACGCAGCGTATCTGCACTACTGCCCGAACGAAACCATTGACGGGATTGCCATCGACGAGACGCCAAACTTCGGTAGCGATGTCGTGGTTGCCGCCGACTTCTCCTCCACCATTCTGTCTGCGCCAATTGATGTCAGCCGCTACGGCGTTATCTATGCGGGCGCGCAGAAAAATATCGGCCCGGCCGGTTTGACTATCGTCGTTGTGCGTGAAGACCTGCTGGGTAAAGCACATAAATCCTGTCCGTCGATTCTCGATTACACCGTGCTGAACGATAACGATTCGATGTTCAACACTCCACCAACGTTTGCCTGGTATCTCTCCGGCCTCGTCTTCAAATGGCTGAAGCAAAACGGCGGCGTGGCGCAGATGGACAAGGTGAATCAGCAGAAAGCCGAACTGCTGTATGGCGTGATCGACAAGAGCGATTTCTACCGCAACGATGTGGCGAACGCTAACCGTTCCCGCATGAACGTGCCGTTCCAGCTGGCGGACAGCAGCCTGGACAAAGTATTCCTGGAAGAGTCCTTCGCGGCAGGTCTGCATGCGCTCAAAGGTCACCGTGTCGTTGGCGGCATGCGTGCCTCCATCTATAACGCGATGCCGCTGGAAGGCGTTAAAGCCCTGACGGATTTCATGATCGACTTCGAACGTCGTCACGGTTAATTTGCTGTTTTTCACCCCCGCAGCGTCCCTGCGGGGTTTTTATTATGTTGAGTTGAGAGTTTAGTTTTCATGGAATCCCTGACGTTACAACCTATCGCGCGGGTAGATGGCACCATTAATCTGCCTGGTTCAAAAAGTGTCTCGAACCGCGCTTTGCTGCTGGCAGCTCTGGCAAACGGCACCACCGTCCTCACAAACCTGCTGGACAGCGATGACGTGCGCCATATGCTCAATGCGCTGAAAGCGTTGGGCGTTCATTACACTCTCTCCGACGATCGTACCCGCTGCGAAGTGACCGGCAACGGCGGCGCGCTGCGTTCGGGCGAAGAGCTTGAGCTGTTTCTGGGCAACGCGGGTACCGCGATGCGCCCGCTGGCGGCGGCCCTGTGCCTGGGGAGCAACAACATCGTGCTGACCGGCGAGCCGCGCATGAAGGAGCGTCCGATTGGTCACCTGGTGGACGCCCTGCGTCAGGGCGGCGCGCAGATTGAGTATCTGGAGCAGGAAAACTATCCGCCACTGCGTCTGCGCGGCGGTTTTACCGGCGGTAACGTCGAGGTTGACGGCAGCGTTTCCAGCCAGTTCCTGACGGCACTGCTGATGACCGCGCCGCTGGCACCGCAGGATACGGTTATCACCATTAAAGGTGAGCTGGTCTCCAAACCGTACATTGATATCACGCTGCACCTGATGAAAACCTTCGGCGTTGAGGTGGAAAATCAGTCTTATCAGCGCTTCGTGGTGCGCGGGGCGCAGCAGTACCAGTCTCCGGGCAACTACCTGGTTGAAGGGGATGCGTCATCCGCGTCTTACTTCCTGGCTGCGGGGGCGATTAAAGGCGGCACGGTAAAAGTGACCGGTATTGGCCGTAACAGCGTGCAGGGCGACATCCGTTTTGCGGACGTGCTGGAAAAGATGGGCGCCATTGTCACCTGGGGCGATGACTTCATCTCCTGTACCCACGGCGAGCTGAACGCCATCGACATGGACATGAACCATATCCCGGATGCGGCGATGACCATTGCCACGGCGGCGCTGTTTGCCAAAGGCACGACCACGCTGCGTAATATCTACAACTGGCGCGTAAAAGAGACGGACCGCCTGTTCGCAATGGCGACAGAGCTGCGAAAAGTCGGTGCCGAGGTGGAAGAGGGCGAAGACTACATTCGCGTGACCCCTCCGGCAAAACTGCAGTTTGCGGAAATCGGCACCTACAACGATCACCGCATGGCGATGTGCTTCTCGCTGGTGGCGCTGTCAGACACGCCTGTCACCATTCTTGATCCGAAATGTACCGCGAAAACCTTTCCGGACTACTTCGAACAGCTGGCACGCATTAGCACGCTGGCCTGATAACGCCTTGCCGCATCGCCCGATGCGGCATTTGCTTACGCTTCATTACGAACACCTCCGCTCATTTCTTCTACACTCTGCTTCAATCATTCCGTAATTTGCACGCAAAGGTAACAGTTGCGCACGTTGGCGCGTATAATGCGCGGCGTTCATGTAAACGGTATGCCTTATTTAAGGAGAAAAAGATGACGGCAGTTGCCCCGGTAATCACCATTGATGGGCCGAGTGGCGCAGGGAAAGGTACTCTGTGCAAAGCGATGGCGGAAGCATTGCAATGGCATCTTTTAGATTCGGGAGCAATCTATCGCGTGCTGGCGCTGGCCGCGCTGCATCACCATGTGGATGTCGCGTCTGAAGAAGCGCTGGTTCCGCTGGCTGCGCATCTGGATGTGCGTTTCGTATCGACCGATGGCAACCTGGAAGTCATCCTTGAAGGGGAAGACGTGAGCGGCGAAATCCGTACGCAGGAAGTGGCTAATGCGGCCTCTCAGGTCGCGGCGTTCCCGCGCGTTCGCGAGGCGCTGTTACGTCGTCAGCGCGCGTTCCGTGAAGCCCCCGGGCTGATCGCTGACGGACGCGATATGGGAACGGTGGTATTCCCTGATGCGCCAGTGAAAATTTTCCTTGACGCCTCTTCGGAAGAACGTGCTCAACGCCGCATGCTTCAGTTGCAGGAAAAGGGGTTTAGTGTTAACTTTGATCGCCTTTTATCCGAGATAAAAGAGCGCGATGACCGCGATCGTAACCGCGCCGTCGCCCCACTTGTTCCTGCAGAAGATGCATTAGTTCTGGATTCAACCAGTTTAACTATTGAGCAAGTGATTGAAAAAGCGCTACAATATGCGCGCCAAAAACTGGCACTCGCGTAATCGCGACCGATTTAGCAGTACCCCCGCTGCAAGGGATTGACGGCGGGTATGTGAAACAACCCCATCCGGCACGGAGCCAGGTGGACGTTAATATTAACCTGAAGATTAAACATGACTGAATCTTTTGCTCAACTGTTTGAAGAATCCTTAAAAACAATCGAAACCCGCCCGGGTTCCATCGTTCGCGGTGTTGTTGTTGCTATCGACAAAGACGTAGTACTGGTTGACGCCGGTCTGAAATCTGAGTCCGCCATTCCGGCAGAGCAGTTCAAAAACGCCCAGGGCGAGCTGGAAATCCAGGTAGGTGACGAAGTTGACGTTGCTCTGGACGCAGTAGAAGACGGCTTCGGTGAAACCCTGCTTTCTCGTGAGAAAGCTAAACGTCACGAAGCATGGATCACGCTGGAAAAAGCTTACGAAGAAGCTGAAACTGTGGTCGGTGTTATCAACGGCAAAGTTAAAGGTGGCTTCACTGTTGAGCTGAATGGTATTCGTGCGTTCCTGCCAGGTTCTCTGGTAGACGTTCGTCCAGTTCGTGACACTCTGCACCTGGAAGGCAAAGAGCTTGAGTTCAAAGTAATCAAGCTGGACCAGAAGCGTAACAACGTTGTTGTATCCCGTCGTGCCGTTATCGAATCCGAAAACAGCGCAGAACGCGATCAGCTGCTGGAAAACCTGCAGGAAGGCATGGAAGTCAAAGGTATCGTTAAGAACCTCACTGACTACGGCGCATTCGTTGACCTGGGCGGCGTTGATGGCCTGTTGCACATCACCGACATGGCGTGGAAACGCGTTAAGCACCCAAGCGAAATCGTGAACGTGGGCGACGAAATCACTGTTAAAGTGCTGAAGTTCGACCGCGAGCGTACTCGTGTATCCCTCGGCCTGAAACAGCTGGGCGAAGATCCATGGGTAGCTATCGCTAAGCGTTACCCAGAAGGTACTAAACTGACTGGTCGCGTAACCAACCTGACTGACTACGGCTGCTTCGTTGAAATCGAAGAAGGCGTTGAAGGCCTGGTGCACGTTTCCGAAATGGACTGGACCAACAAAAACATCCACCCATCCAAAGTTGTTAACGTTGGTGATGTAGTGGAAGTGATGGTTCTGGATATCGACGAAGAACGTCGTCGTATCTCCCTGGGCCTGAAACAGTGCAAAAACAACCCATGGCAGCAGTTCGCGGAAACCCACAACAAGGGTGACCGTGTTGAAGGTAAAATCAAGTCTATCACTGACTTCGGTATCTTCATCGGCCTGGACGGCGGCATCGATGGCCTGGTTCACCTGTCTGACATCTCCTGGAACGTTGCAGGCGAAGAAGCAGTTCGTGAATACAAAAAAGGCGACGAAATCGCTGCAGTTGTTCTGCAGGTTGACGCAGAGCGTGAGCGTATCTCCCTGGGCGTTAAACAGCTCGCAGAAGATCCGTTCAACAACTGGGTTGCACTGAACAAGAAAGGCGCAATCGTAAACGGTAAAGTGACTGCAGTTGACGCTAAAGGCGCAACCGTAGAACTGGCTGACGGCGTTGAAGGTTACCTGCGCGCTTCTGAAGCTTCACGTGACCGCGTTGAAGATGCCACTCTGGTTCTGAACGTAGGCGACGACGTTGAAGCTAAGTTCACCGGTGTTGACCGTAAGAACCGTGCAATCAGCCTGTCTGTTCGTGCTAAAGACGAAGCTGATGAGAAAGATGCAATCGCAACTGTTAACAAACAGGAAGATGCAAACTTCTCTAACAACGCAATGGCTGAAGCTTTCAAAGCAGCTAAAGGCGAGTAATATCAGGTTCTCAGCATCATTTGCGCTGTAACGCATTTACAGCGTGAAGGATGAGGAGCAAACTTGACAGATTGCAGGATTCGTCCTGTAATCAATAACAAAGGGCGGCTACGGCCGCCCTTGTTTAATGAGCTGTTCAGCTAATTGGTTTGAAAGGAACCGGAGGAATCATGACCAAGTCAGAATTGATTGAAAGACTTGCCAGTCAGCAACCGCATATCCCTGCCAAGGCAGTGGAAGATGCCGTAAAAGAGATGCTGGAGCATATGGCCTCCACTCTTGCCCAGGGCGAGCGCATTGAAATCCGCGGTTTCGGTAGTTTTTCTCTGCACTATCGTGCTCCACGTACCGGGCGTAACCCGAAAACTGGCGATAAAGTCGAGCTGGAAGGTAAGTACGTTCCACACTTTAAGCCGGGTAAAGAACTGCGCGATCGCGCCAATATTTACGGTAACTGAGTTTAGCCAGTCGGTTAAACTGGGTTCGAAAGAAAGCACCTGCGGGTGCTTTTTTTGTCTCTGTCGCTTTCATTCTGAAGATACCCCGCATTTTCCGTTTCGTTTTCTGCAAACCGATAAAAACAGCACAGCGCGCGCTGTAAAACGCATTCTTACCATCTGACAATTCCTTCTACCTGATTACATACTGCCCCTCTGAAACAGGGAGGTAGCAATGGGAATTCCCGCGCTTAGTATCTGCGCCATTCTGGCGATAGCCCCGTTACTCTGGTTACCTGAACTGCCATCACGTCACACCGTGTGGATAATGATTGTTGGCGGGATCGTGCTGGCCGCACGGCGAAACGTACGACTGAAGTATGCGGGTATCACGCTGTTATGTTGCGTGTGGGGTATTCTGGCTGCGAAGGAGAGCGTCTGGCCGATGCAGCATTTAACCACGGGGGCCGTGCAGGCTGAGGTAGCGATCACCGCCACAGATGGCGCAACGCAGCATCAGGGAAACATTCTTAGCATTGATGGCAAGCGCTGGTGGGCCTCTACCGGCATAACGCTGTATGGCAATTATCTGCCACAGAAAGCGTGTGCCGGTCAGCGCTGGACCATGACGCTCAGGCTCAGGCCTGCCCACGGCGAGCTGAACGACGGCGGTTATGATTCTCAGCGCAGCGCTTTTGCCCGCCATCAAACGCTGAGCGGGCGTTTCACCCGTGCGGAACTCGTTGATGGACGCTGCAGCCTGCGAGCGCAATATCTCATGTCACTGCAAAACCGCCTTTCTGCTTACCGATGGGGGGCAGTTATCCTCGGACTGGGAATGGGTGAACGTCTGGATGTGCCCCGGGAAATACAAGACCTGATGCGTGAAACCGGGACGCTGCATCTGATGGCGATTTCGGGACTGCATATCGCGCTGGCGGCATCCCTCGCCTGGTTACTCGCACGTGGGCTCCAGTTTTTATTACCCAGCCACCGGATCCACTGGCAAATGCCTCTTCTGGCCGGGTTATGCTTTGCCGCTTTCTACGCCTGGCTTACCGGTCTTCAACCGCCTGCGCTACGAACGGTCATCGCGCTTGCTGTGCTTGCAATGTTGCGGATCGTTGCCCGTCAGTGGTCTCCCTGGCAGGTGTGGGTCTGCTGTATCGCGGCGATCCTGATAAGCGATCCCTTAGCCATACTCTCGCAGAGTCTGCTCTTGTCTGCATTTGCCGTCGCCGCGCTGATTTTCTGGTTTCAGTGGCTGCCTCTTCCTGGCTGGCGCAGGGCACGACGTCTACGGCCGCTGCTGAACCTGATCTATCTGCAGGTGGGCATGCTGATGCTGATGATGCCGTTACAGGTTCTGATTTTCCACGGCTTCAGCATTTCTTCTCTGGTCGCGAATCTCTTTGCCGTTCCCCTGGTGACGTTTGTCTCCGTGCCGCTGATTCTGCTCGGTATGCTGCTTCATCTGTTGCCGTTGGCGGCACCTGAAAGCGTTGTCTGGTTCGCAGCCGATAAATCACTTGCGGGGCTGTTCTGGCTCCTCATGCGCCTGCCTGACGGCTGGCAAAATGTCGACCAACGCTGGCAGTACATGACATTACTGCCCTGGCTTATCATCATTGGCTGGCGCTTTCGTGCCTGGAAAACCCTTCCAGCCGTTTGTCTTGCAGGAAGTGCCTTACTGACATTTCCTCTGTGGCGAACGGAAAAAAACGAGAGCTGGACGCTGCATATGCTGGATGTGGGTCAGGGGCTGGCGATGGTCATTGAACGGCAGGGGAAAGCCATTCTCTATGATACCGGGCTCGCCTGGCCGGGCGGGGATAGCGCGCAGCGGTTGATTATCCCGTGGCTTCGCTGGCATCACCTGCGGCCTGAAGGCGTTATTCTCAGTCATGAGCACCTCGACCATGCGGGAGGACTCGCATCGTTGCAAAAAGCGTGGCCTGACGCGTGGGTAAGAAGCCCATTGCGCCAGGCGGGGCATCGCCCCTGTTTTCGCGGGCAGAGATGGAAATGGCAGGGACTCTCCTTCACCGTCCATTGGCCCCCCGAAAATTACCCGGCGCAGGGAAACAACCATTCCTGCGTGGTAAAGGTGGACGACGGTGAGCAGAGCGTTCTGCTAACGGGGGACATTGAAGCGCAAGCGGAACAGGCTATGCTTAGCCATTACTGGCGTTATCTGACGTCTACGCTTATACAGGTGCCCCATCATGGCAGCAATACTTCGTCGTCATTGCCGCTGGTGCAGCGGGTGGAAGGTCAGATCGCCCTGGATTCAGCGGCCCGCTATAACGCATGGCGATTCCCGTCGGCAAAAGTTGTCCGACGCTACCGAAAAGAGGGGTACATCTGGCACGATACCCCTCATTCTGGACAAATATCGGTGACATTCTCGCAACATCACTGGCAAATCCGGCGCTTGCGAGAGCAATTTTTACCCGTTTGGTATCATCAGTGGTTTGGCGAGCCCGTCGATAACGGGTAGAATATGCGGCTATTTCAACGAATGCTGGTTTTTTGAATGCATAACGACAAAGATCTCTCCACGTGGCAAACCTTCCGCCGACTCTGGCCGATGATTGCGCCCTTTAAAACAGGCCTGATCGTGGCGGGAGTAGCGTTAATCCTCAACGCAGCCAGCGATACTTTTATGCTATCGCTTCTCAAACCGTTACTGGACGACGGTTTTGGTAAAACGGATCGCTCAGTGTTGCTATGGATGCCTCTGGTGGTTATCGGACTGATGATCTTACGCGGCATCACCAGCTATATCTCCAGCTACTGTATTTCCTGGGTATCAGGGAAAGTGGTGATGACCATGCGCCGTCGCCTGTTCAGCCACATGATGGGCATGCCGGTTTCGTTCTTTGACAAGCAGTCTACCGGGACGCTGCTGTCCCGTATTACCTACGACTCAGAGCAGGTTGCCTCCTCGTCCTCGAGCGCGCTGATCACCGTTGTGCGTGAGGGCGCGTCAATCATCGGCCTGTTCGCGATGATGTTCTATTACAGCTGGCAGCTGTCGATCATCCTTATCGTTCTGGCGCCGATAGTTTCTATTGCTATCCGCGTCGTCTCAAAGCGCTTCCGCAATATCAGTAAGAATATGCAGAACACGATGGGGCAGGTGACGACCAGCGCGGAACAGATGCTGAAAGGGCATAAAGAAGTTCTGATTTTTGGCGGTCAGGACGTCGAAACCAAACGCTTCGATAAAGTCAGCAATAAAATGCGTCTGCAGGGGATGAAAATGGTCTCGGCCTCTTCCATCTCTGACCCGATTATTCAGCTGATTGCGTCCCTGGCGCTGGCATTCGTCCTCTATGCGGCAAGTTTCCCTAGCGTGATGGAGACGCTGACGGCGGGTACTATCACCGTGGTCTTCTCCTCAATGATCGCCCTGATGCGTCCGCTGAAATCCCTGACGAACGTGAACGCCCAGTTCCAGCGCGGGATGGCCGCCTGTCAGACGCTGTTCAGCATTCTGGATTCCGAACAGGAAAAAGATGAAGGTACACGCGAGATTGAGCGCGCCCGTGGCGACGTTGAATTTCGCAATGTCACTTTCGCCTATCCTGGACGTGAAACGCCGGCGCTGCGTAATATCAACCTGTCCATTCCGGCGGGTAAAACCGTGGCGCTGGTGGGCCGTTCCGGCTCGGGTAAATCGACCATTGCCAGCCTGATCACCCGTTTCTACGATATTAACGAAGGTGAGATCCTCCTGGACGGTCATGACCTGCGGGAATATACCCTGCAGTCGCTGCGTAACCAGGTGGCGCTGGTTTCCCAGAACGTGCACCTGTTCAACGATACTGTGGCAAACAACATTGCGTATGCGCGCACGGATGAATACAGCCGTGAGCAGATTGAGAATGCCGCGCGTATGGCCTACGCAATGGACTTTATCAACAAGATGGATAACGGTCTGGATACGATAATCGGTGAGAACGGGGTGCTGCTCTCCGGCGGTCAGCGTCAGCGTATCGCCATTGCGCGTGCGCTGCTGCGCGATAGCCCAATTCTGATTCTGGACGAAGCGACCTCCGCGCTGGATACGGAATCTGAACGCGCTATTCAGTCTGCGCTGGATGAGCTGCAAAAGAACCGTACCTCGCTGGTGATTGCTCACCGTCTGTCGACTATCGAGCAGGCTGACGAAATCGTCGTGGTTGAGGACGGTATCATTGTTGAACGCGGAAGCCATGCTGATTTGCTGGAACACCGCGGCGTTTACGCCCAGCTTCATAAGATGCAGTTTGGCGAATGATTGCACGCATCTGGTCCGGTGAATCCCCGCTGTGGCTGCTGCTTTTGCCGCTCTCCTGGCTTTACGGCCTGGTGAGCGGCACAATTCGTCTGCTTTACCGTCTGGGGCTGAAGCGTGCCTGGCGCGCGCCGGTTCCGGTGGTGGTGGTCGGTAATCTTACGGCGGGTGGCAACGGTAAAACGCCGGTGGTGATCTGGCTGGTGGAGCAATTGCAAAAACGCGGTATCCGCCCGGGGGTGGTATCGCGCGGATATGGTGGTAAAGCGGCGCGTTATCCACTGCTGCTGACGGCGGAAACCACGACTGCCGAAGCGGGTGATGAGCCGGTATTGATTTTCCAGCGTACCGGCGCGCCGGTTGCGGTCTCCCCGGTGCGCAGCGACGCCGTTCAGGCACTGCTTGCCGAACACGCGGTACAAATCATTATCACTGACGATGGCCTGCAGCATTACGCCCTGGCGCGTGATAAAGAGATTGTGGTCATCGACGGGGTTCGCCGCTTCGGTAACGGCTGGTGGCTGCCGGCCGGGCCCATGCGCGAACGCGCTTCGCGCCTTAAGTCCGTTGATGCGGTGATTGTGAACGGTGGTGAGGCAAAAGCGGGTGAAATCCCGATGTACCTGCAGCCAGGCCTGGCGATCAACCTGGTGACGGGTGAGCGCCGGTCGGTTGCTGAGCTGCCTTCACCGGTGGCGATGGCGGGTATTGGCCATCCGCCGCGCTTCTTCGCGACGCTGGAGCAGTGTGGGGCCCGGCTGGAAAAACGCGTTCCGCTGGCCGACCACCAGGCGCTGGTGGAAGGGGAGGTAGACGCCCTGACCGTACCCGGGCAGTCGCTGATCATGACCGAAAAAGATGCGGTGAAATGCCGTGCCTTTGCGAAAGATAACTGGTGGTATCTGCCGGTTGACGCTGAACTCAGCGGCGATCAGCCGGAACGTTTGCTCAAGGAACTGATTGCGTTGGTGCAGTAAAGGCTTACGCGGTTCTGGTGGCGCTTTGACTGACAGGAAAACGCATGTCTTTACCGCAACTCTCGCTTTCAGCCGCACGTCATTTACACCTTGCCGCGCAGGGGCTGCTTAAAAAGCCCCGCCGCCACGCGCAGCCTGCCGATATTCTCTCGACCGTCCAGCGCATGTCGCTGCTTCAAATCGACACCATTAACATTGTGGCCCGCAGTCCTTACCTGGTGCTGTTTAGCCGCCTTGGGAATTATCCTTCACAGTGGCTGGATGAGGCGCTCAGCGAGGGAGAGTTAATGGAGTACTGGGCGCACGAAGCCTGCTTCCTGCCCCGCAGTGATTTTGCCCTGGTTCGCCACCGTATGCTTGCCCCTGAAAAGATGGGCTGGAAGTATCGCCAGGCGTGGATGCTGGAACATGCGGCTGAAATTGAGCAGCTTATCGCGCATATTCAGGAAAACGGCCCCGTACGCTCCGCCGATTTTGAACACCCGCGCAAAGGCACCAGCGGCTGGTGGGAGTGGAAACCGCATAAACGTCATCTCGAAGGGCTGTTTACCTCAGGCAAAGTCATGGTGATTGAGCGGCGTAATTTTCAGCGCGTCTACGACCTGACGCATCGCGTGATGCCGCACTGGGACGACGAGCGTGACCTGCTTACCCAGGAGGCGGCCGAGGCTATCATGCTCGAAAACAGCGCCCGCAGCCTGGGGATTTTCCGCCCGCAATGGCTGGCTGATTACTATCGCCTTCGCCAGCCCGCGCTGAAACCGCTGCTGGACATCTGGCAACGCGAACAGCGCGTCATCCCCGTCACGGTGGAAACGCTGGGCGAAATGTGGCTGCATGCGGATCTCCTCCCGCTACTGCCTCTGGCCCAGGAGGGGAAACTTCAGGCAACCCACAGTGCGGTGTTGTCGCCTTTTGACCCGGTTGTCTGGGACAGAAAACGCGCCGAGCAGCTGTTCGATTTTAGCTACCGGCTGGAATGTTATACCCCGGCGCCAAAGCGCCAGTATGGTTACTTTGTACTCCCGCTGCTGCATAAGGGGCAACTGGTCGGGCGCATGGACGCCAAAATGCACCGCAAGACCGGCACGCTTGAAATCATTGCGCTTTATCTGGAAGAGGGCGTCAGGGTGACGGCGAGCCTGGAAAAAGGGTTAACGTTCGCCATTAGCGAATTCGCGCGCTGGCAGGGTGCCCGCGACGTGACGCTGGGCCGGGTGCCCGACGGACTGTTTACATCCTGTCGAAGTGGCTGGGAAACAGGCACTCCCTGAAAAGGGAATGTGTTAAGCTTTAGCGATTACCCATACGGAGGAACTATGGATCACCGTTTACTTGAAATTATTGCCTGCCCGGTATGCAACGGCAAACTCTACTACAGCCAGGACAAACAGGAGCTGATCTGCAAGCTGGACAGCCTGGCTTTCCCGCTGCGTGACGGCATTCCGGTACTGCTGGAAAATGAAGCTCGTTCCCTGGTGGCAGAAGAGAGCAAACCATGAGTTTTGTTGTCATTATTCCTGCGCGTTATGCCTCAACGCGTCTGCCGGGTAAACCGCTGGTGGATATCAACGGCAAGCCGATGATTGTGCATGTCCTTGAGCGTGCGCGTGAATCCGGTGCCGATCGCGTGATTGTTGCTACCGATCATCCTGACGTCGCCCGTGCGGTTGAGGCGGCAGGCGGTGAGGTATGCATGACCCGCGCCGATCACCAGTCCGGCACCGAGCGTCTGGCGGAAGTGGTTGAAAAATGTGGCTTCGGTGATGATACGGTCATCGTGAACGTGCAGGGTGACGAGCCGATGATCCCGGCGGTGATTATCCGTCAGGTGGCAGAAAACCTGGCTCAGCGTCAGGTCGGTATGGCGACGCTCGCGGTGCCCATTCACCACGCTGAAGAGGCATTCAATCCCAATGCGGTGAAGGTGGTCATGGATGCCGAAGGCTATGCGCTCTATTTCTCCCGCGCCACGATCCCGTGGGATCGCGATCGCTTTGCGCTCTCTAAAGAGACAATCGGTGATATTTTCCTGCGTCATATCGGGATCTACGGCTATCGGGCCGGTTTTATTCGTCGATATGTTACCTGGGCGCCGAGTCCGCTGGAGCAGATCGAAATGCTGGAGCAGCTTCGCGTGCTCTGGTACGGCGAAAAAATTCACGTTGCCGTTGCCAGCGAAGTGCCTGGAACGGGCGTTGATACGCCGGAAGATCTTGAGCGCGTTCGCGCCGAGTTGCGCTAATCCCGCCTGCATCCCTCCTGTCGGAGGGATGTTCTCTCCCTCGCTAATTCCCCTTTCTTTTTCCTAATTGTTCTCTTCCGGGTGACATCTCCCTTCAGGACGCTCATTATAAAAGCAGTAGTCTTAATGGGGGTAATCTCATATGGAACAGCTGCGTGCCGAACTTAGCCATCTGCTGGGTGAGAAATTAAGCCGGGTCGAATGCGTGAGTGAAAAGGCCGATACCGCGCTTTGGTCGTTGTATGACAGTCAGGGCAACCCAATGCCGCTGATGGCCAGAAGTTTCACCTCGCCGGGCGTTGCCAGGCAGCTGGCATGGAAAATGTCGATGCTGGCGCGGGAGGGAACCGTCCGTATGCCGACGGTGTACGGCGTGATGACCCACGAGGAACACCCCGGCCCGGATGTGTTGCTGATTGAGCGTTTACGCGGCGTGCCCGTTGAAGCGCCAGCGCGCACGCCTGAACGCTGGGAGCACTTAAAAGACCAGATTGTCGAGGCGCTGCTGGCCTGGCACCGTCAGGATAGCCGCGGGCTTGTCGGTCCGGTCGACAGCACTCAGGAAAACCTGTGGCCGCTGTGGTATCGCCAGCGGGTGGAAGTGCTGTGGGGAACGCTTAACCAGTTCAACAATACCGGTTTAACCATGCAGGACAAACGTATTCTGTTTCGCACCCGCGAGTGCTTACCGGCGCTATTCGACGGTTTTAATGACAACTGCGTGCTGATCCACGGTAATTTCACCCTGCGCAGCATGCTCAAGGACTCCCGCAGCGATCAGCTTCTGGCGATGCTCGGGCCGGGGATCATGCTCTGGGCTCCGCGCGAATACGAGCTGTTCAGGCTCAGCGACAGCGGGGCGGCGGAAGGTTTACTGTGGCACTACCTTCAACGCGCGCCCGTTGCAGAAGCGTTTCTCTGGCGGCGCTGGCTTTACCTGCTCTGGGACGAAGTCGCGCAGCTGGTCAACACCGGACGTTTTAATCGCGCAAATTTCGACCTGGCAACAAAATCACTCTTGCCCTGGCTCGCCTGACGATCCTTTCAGCCACTGCCAGAGGCGCCCGAGCGTCTCATAACCGACGCGATCGCTATGCATCAGCCAGGCCGGGGATGGGATCGCCCGTTCCCACGGGTTAAGCGGCGCGTCGATGGCCATCTGGTTTGCCGGTGCGGGAAGCGGGTGCAGGCCTTGCTTCTGGAAGAAAATCATCGCGCGGGGCAGGTGTGAGGCGGAGGTCACCAGTAAGAACGGGACATCGCCAATTGCCTGCTTCACTGCGGCAGCCTCTTCTTCGGTATCTTTTGGACTGTCCAGAGTGATAATCGAGGAACGCGGCACGCCGAGTGATTCTGCGACCCTGGCGCCCGCTTCAGCCGTACTCACCGGGTTCGTTTTGGCCGCCGCGCCGGTGAAGATCATTTTTGAACCCGGGTTCGCCAGCCAGAGGCGAATGCCTTCGTTTAGCCGCGGCAGGCTGTTGTTGATCAGGTTTGAACTGGGGGCCCAGTCAGGATCCCAGGTATATCCGCCGCCCAGCACCACGATGTACGCCACTTTCTGATTTCCCTGCCATGTTGGGTATTTGTTTTCGATGGGGCGTAGCAGACCATCCGCGACCGGCTGCAGGCTCAACAGCAGCAGGACACACCAGCCGAGCGAGATAAGCGTTTTGCCACTCTTCTGAAAGCGACTGAACCACACCAGCGCCAGCCCCAGCGCGATGGTGATGAGCAGCAGCGGAAGGGGAAGCATCATCCCTCCAATGTATTTCTTAAGGGTAAAAAGCATCCTTTTTGGTTCCTTTTTTGACCATATAGCAGGTGATTACCCGTGATATTACACCAGAGAGGTTCATTCTCCGCGCGGGTGTGACAAAATAGCGGTTTTGCAGTTAGCGAGTGGAACTCTCCCAATGCGGGATCGCAATTTTGATGACATCGCGGAAAAGTTTTCGCGCAACATTTATGGCACCACGAAAGGTCAGCTCCGTCAGACGATCCTCTGGCAGGATCTGGACACCATTCTGGCTACCTTTGGTGGTCAAACGTTGCGCGTGCTGGACGCCGGTGGCGGTGAAGGGCAGACGGCGGTAAAAATGGCCGAGCGCGGTCATCACGTCACGCTTTGCGATCTTTCTGCTGAAATGGTCGCCCGCGCGACGCGTGCTGCAGAAGAGAAAGGTGTGAGCGACAACATGCATTTTATACAATGCGCCGCTCAGGACATCGCACAGCATTTGGAAACACAGGTTGATCTGATATTGTTTCATGCGGTGCTGGAGTGGGTTGCCGATCCGCAAAGCGTGTTACAAACCCTGTGGTCTATGTTGCGCCCGGGCGGCACGCTGTCGCTGATGTTCTACAATGCTAACGGCTTCCTGATGCACAACATGGTTGCAGGAAACTTCGACTATGTGCAGGTCGGGATGCCCAAAAAGAAAAAGCGCACGCTTTCCCCGGACTATCCGCGCGATCCACAGCAGGTTTATGGCTGGCTGGAAGCGATTGGCTGGCAGATCGTCGGGAAGACGGGCGTCAGGGTGTTTCATGATTATCTGCGTGAAAAACACAAACAGCGTGACTGTTTTGACACCTTAACAGAATTAGAAACGCGGTATTGCCGTCAGGAGCCTTTTATCAGCCTTGGCCGCTATATTCACGTCACCGCGCACAAGCCGCAGATGCAAGGATAACCTATGAGTGAATTTTCCCAGACAGTCCCCGAACTGGTTGCCTGGGCCAGGAAAAACGATTTCTCCATCTCGCTGCCGGTAGACAGACTCTCTTTCCTGCTGGCGGTTGCCACGCTGAACGGCGAACGGCTGGACGGTGAAATGAGCGAGGGTGAACTGGTGGATGCGTTCCGCCATGTCAGTGATGCGTTTGAGCAAACCAGCGAAACCATTAGCGTGCGTGCTAACAACGCAATCAACGATATGGTGCGTCAACGTCTGCTGAACCGCTTTACCAGCGAGCAGGCGGAAGGAAACGCCATCTATCGCCTGACGCCGCTGGGCATCGGCATCACCGATTACTATATTCGCCAGCGTGAATTTTCTACGCTGCGTCTTTCCATGCAGCTCTCGATCGTGGCGGGTGAGCTTAAGCGCGCCGCCGACGCGGCGGATGAAAACGGTGACGAATTCCACTGGCACCGTAACGTCTACGCGCCGCTGAAATATTCGGTGGCCGAGATTTTCGACAGTATCGATCTCACCCAGCGCCTGATGGACGAACAGCAGCAGCAGGTGAAAGACGATATCGCCCAGCTGCTGAATAAAGACTGGCGAGCGGCCATCTCCAGCTGTGAACTTCTGCTGTCAGAAACCTCCGGCACGCTGCGTGAGCTCCAGGATACGCTGGAAGCCGCAGGAGACAAGCTGCAGGCTAACCTGCTGCGTATCCAGGATGCGACGCTGGCACACGACGATCTGCATTTTGTCGACCGCCTGGTGTTCGATCTGCAGAGCAAACTCGATCGCATTATCAGCTGGGGCCAGCAGTCGATCGACCTGTGGATCGGCTATGACCGACATGTGCATAAATTTATCCGTACCGCGATTGATATGGATAAAAACCGCGTCTTTGCTCAGCGTCTGCGTCAGTCGGTGCAGACCTATTTCGATGCGCCGTGGGCGCTGACCTACGCCAATGCCGATCGTCTGCTGGATATGCGCGACGAAGAGATGGCGCTGCGCGATGAAGAGGTGACCGGTGAACTGCCGCCGGATCTGGAATACGAAGAATTTAACGAAATTCGCGAGCAGCTTGCGGCGATGATTGAAGAACAGCTCGCTGTCTACAAAACCAGACAAGTGCCGCTGGATCTTGGGCTCGTGGTGCGCGACTATCTGGCGCAATATCCACGCGCGCGCCACTTCGACATTGCCCGCATTGTGGTAGACCAGGCGGTGCGCCTGGGCGTTGCGCAAGCAGATTTCACCGGACTGCCGCCGAAGTGGCAGCCAATCAACGATTACGGAGCCAAGGTACAGGCGCATGTCATTGACAAATATTGAACAAGTGATGCCAGTTAAGCTGGCACAGGCGCTGGCGAATCCGTTATTTCCGGCGCTGGACAGCCAGCTGCGTGCCGGTCGTCACATTGGATTAGACGAGCTGGATAATCACGCCTTTTTGATGGACTTCCAGGAGTACCTGGAAGAGTTTTACGCACGCTATAACGTGGAGCTTATCCGCGCGCCGGAAGGTTTTTTCTACCTGCGCCCGCGCTCCACAACACTTATTCCGCGTTCCGTGCTCTCCGAGCTGGATATGATGGTCGGCAAAATTCTTTGCTACCTCTACCTCAGCCCGGAACGTCTGGCGAATGAAGGGATCTTCACCCAGCAGGAACTTTACGACGAGCTGTTGACGCTGGCAGATGAGAGCAAGCTGCTGAAGCTGGTGAACAACCGCTCCACGGGGTCGGATCTTGACCGTCAGAAATTACAGGAAAAAGTTCGCTCTTCCCTGAACCGTCTGCGCCGTCTGGGGATGGTCTGGTTTATGGGCCACGACAGCAGCAAATTCCGCATTACGGAATCTGTCTTCCGCTTCGGCGCCGACGTGCGCGCGGGCGATGACGCGCGTGAAGCGCAGCTCCGCATGATCCGCGACGGTGAAGCGATGCCGGTGGAAAACCATTTGCAGCTCAATGACGAGCATGAAGAGAATCTGCCGGATAGCGGGGAGGAAGAGTAATGATTGAACGCGGTAAATTTCGCTCACTGACGCTGATTAACTGGAACGGCTTCTTTGCCCGAACGTTCGATCTGGATGAGCTGGTCACGACGCTCTCCGGCGGTAACGGTGCGGGTAAATCCACCACCATGGCGGCCTTTGTTACGGCGCTGATCCCCGATCTGACGCTGCTTCACTTCCGTAACACCACCGAAGCGGGAGCCACAAGCGGCTCCCGTGATAAAGGTCTGCACGGTAAGCTGAAGGCCGGTGTCTGTTATTCGGTTCTGGACATCATTAACTCCCGTCATCAGCGCGTTGTGGTGGGCGTGCGCCTGCAGCAGGTCGCCGGTCGCGACCGTAAAGTGGATATCAAGCCGTTTGCGATCCAGGGGCTGCCGACCTCCGTGCAGCCGACGGCGCTGCTGACGGAAACCCTGAACGAACGCCAGGCGCGCGTGCTGACGCTGCAGGAGCTGAAGGACAAGCTTGAAGCCATCGAAGGCGTGCAGTTCAAGCAGTTCAACTCGATTACCGACTACCACTCGCTGATGTTCGATCTGGGCGTGGTGGCGCGTCGTCTGCGCACCGCATCAGACCGCAGCAAATACTACCGCCTGATTGAAGCGTCTCTGTACGGCGGTATCTCCAGCGCGATTACCCGCTCCCTGCGCGACTACCTGCTGCCGGAAAACAGCGGCGTGCGTAAGGCCTTCCAGGATATGGAAGCGGCGCTGCGCGAAAACCGCATGACGCTGGAAGCGATTCGCGTTACCCAGTCTGACCGCGACCTGTTTAAACACCTGATCAGCGAAGCCACCAACTACGTGGCGGCGGACTACATGCGCCACGCCAACGAGCGCCGCGTGCATCTCGATCAGGCATTAGAATACCGTCGCGAGCTGTTTACCTCCCGTAAACAGCTGGTGGCCGAGCAGTACAAGCACGTTGAAATGGCGCGGGAGCTGGGCGAGCACAACGGTGCTGAAGGCGACCTGGAAGCCGACTATCAGGCCGCCAGCGATCATCTGAACCTGGTGCAGACCGCGCTGCGTCAGCAGGAAAAAATCGAGCGCTATGAAGCGGACCTCGATGAGCTGCAGATTCGTCTCGAAGAGCAAAATGAAGTGGTGGCTGAAGCCGCCGACATGCAGGAAGAGAACGAAGCCCGCGCCGAAGCGGCCGAGCTGGAAGTGGATGAGCTGAAAAGCCAGCTTGCCGATTACCAGCAGGCACTCGACGTGCAGCAGACGCGAGCGATTCAGTACACCCAGGCACTGCAGGCATTACAGCGTGCAAAAGAGCTGTGCCATCTGCCTGACCTTACGCCGGACAGCGCCGACGAATGGCTGGATACCTTCCAGGCCAAAGAGCAGGAAGCCACCGAGAAACTGCTCTCCCTTGAACAGAAAATGAGCGTCGCGCAAACGGCGCACAGCCAGTTTGAACAGGCTTATCAGCTGGTGGTCGCGATTAACGGCCCACTGGCGCGTAACGAAGCCTGGGACGTTGCCCGTGAGCTGCTGCGCGAGGGTGTGAACCAGCGCCATCTGGCCGAGCAGGTTCAGCCGCTGCGTATGCGTCTGAACGAGCTGGAGCAGCGCCTGCGCGAGCAGCAGGAAGCCGAGCGTCTGCTGGCGGAATTCTGCAAGCGTCAGGGAAAAAATTACGATTTCGACGAGCTTGAGGCCCTGCATCAGGAGCTGGAAGCGCGTATTGCGGCCCTGTCCGATACCGTATCAAACGCCAGCGAACAGCGTATGACCCTGCGTCAGGAGCTGGAGCAGATTCAGTCCCGTTCGAAGACGCTCCTGGAGCGTGCGCCGGTCTGGCTGGCGGCTCAAAGCAGCCTGAACCAGCTCAGCGAGCAGTGCGGCGAGCAGTTCGAATCCAGTCAGGAAGTGACCGAATACCTGCAGCAGCTGCTGGAGCGCGAACGTGAAGCCATCGTTGAGCGTGATGAAGTGGGCGCCCGCAAGCGCGACGTCGATGAGGAAATTGAGCGCTTAAGCCAGCCGGGCGGGTCAGAAGATCCGCGCCTGAATGCATTAGCCGAGCGTTTTGGCGGCGTGCTGCTGTCCGAGATTTATGACGACGTTGGCCTGGACGATGCCCCGTACTTCTCCGCGCTGTACGGTCCATCCCGCAACGCGATTGTGGTCCCGGATCTGTCGCTGATTTCTGAGCAGCTTGCCGGCCTGGAAGATTGCCCGGAAGATCTCTACCTGATCGAAGGGGATCCGCAGTCGTTCGATGACAGCGTATTCAGCGTCGACGAGCTGGAAAAAGCGGTGGTGGTGAAAATTGCCGACCGCCAGTGGCGTTATTCCCGCTTCCCGGAGCTGCCGCTGTTTGGCCGCGCCGCGCGCGAAAGCCGCATCGAGAGCCTGCACGCCGAGCGTGAAACGCTGTCTGAACGTTTTGCGACCCTGTCGTTTGACGTGCAGAAAACCCAGCGTCTGCACCAGTCGTTCAGCCGCTTTATCGGCAGCCATCTCGCCGTAGCGTTTGACGCGGATCCGGAAGCCGAAATCCGCAAGCTCAATACCCGCCGTGGCGAGCTGGAACGTGCGATTGCAAGCCATGAAAGTGATAACCAGCAAAGTCGCGTTCAGTTTGAACAGGCGAAAGAGGGCGTCGCTGCCCTTAACCGCATTCTGCCGCGCCTGAATCTGCTGGCGGATGACACGCTGGCTGACCGTGTGGATGAGATCCAGGAGCGTCTGGATGAAGCGCAGGAAGCCGCGCGTTTCGTTCAGCAGCATGGCAATCAGCTGGCGAAGCTGGAGCCCGTCGTGTCTGTCCTGCAGAGCGACCCGGAACAGTTCGAGCAGTTAAAAGAAGATTATGCCTGGTCGCAGCAGGTGCAGCGCGAAGCGCGTCAGCAGGCGTTTGCCCTGACGGAAGTGGTGCAGCGTCGGGCCCACTTTGGCTACTCCGATTCGGCTGAAATGCTGAGCGGTAACAGCGATCTGAACGAAAAACTGCGTCAGCGCCTTGAGCAGGCGGAGGCGGAACGTACTCGCGCCCGCGAAGCAATGCGCAGCCATTCCGCTCAGCTAAACCAGTACAACCAGGTGCTGGCCTCGCTGAAAAGCTCCTTCGACACCAAGAAAGAGCTGTTAAACGATCTGCAGAAAGAGCTTCAGGACATCGGCGTTCGTGCCGACAGCGGGGCAGAAGAGCGCGCGCGTATTCGTCGTGACGAGCTGCATTCGCAGCTCAGCAATAACCGCGCGCGTCGTAATCAGCTGGAAAAAGCGCTGACCTTCTGCGAAGCCGAAATGGATAACCTGACCCGTCGCCTGCGCAAGCTGGAACGCGACTATCACGAAATGCGCGAGCAGGTCGTGACCGCCAAGGCGGGCTGGTGCGCGGTGATGCGCATGGTGAAAGACAATAACGTTGAGCGTCGTCTGCACCGCCGCGAGCTGGCGTATCTCTCTGCCGATGAGCTGCGCTCCATGTCGGATAAGGCGCTGGGTGCGCTGCGTCTGGCGGTGGCGGATAACGAACACCTGCGCGACGTGCTGCGCATGTCGGAGGATCCGAAACGTCCGGAACGTAAAATCCAGTTCTTCGTGGCAGTTTACCAGCACCTGCGCGAGCGTATTCGTCAGGACATCATCCGTACCGACGATCCGGTCGAAGCCATCGAACAGATGGAAATCGAGCTGGGCCGTCTGACGGAAGAACTGACCTCCCGCGAACAGAAGCTGGCGATCAGCTCCCGCAGCGTGGCGAACATTATTCGTAAAACCATTCAGCGCGAGCAGAACCGTATCCGCCAGCTGAACCAGGGTCTGCAGAGCGTGTCGTTTGGCCAGGTGAACAGCGTGCGCCTCAACGTCAACGTGCGTGAGGCCCACGCGACGCTGCTGGAAGTGCTCTCAGAGCAGCACGAGCAGCATCAGGATCTGTTCAACAGCAACCGTCTGACCTTCTCCGAAGCGCTGGCGAAGCTGTATCAGCGCCTGAACCCGCAGATTGATATGGGCCAGCGTACGCCACAAACCATCGGTGAAGAGCTGCTGGACTACCGTAACTACCTGGAAATGGAAGTTGAGGTAAACCGTGGCTCAGATGGCTGGCTGCGTGCGGAATCCGGGGCGCTCTCTACCGGTGAAGCGATCGGTACCGGGATGTCAATTCTGGTGATGGTCGTACAGAGCTGGGAAGATGAAGCGCGCCGCCTGCGCGGCAAAGATATCTCGCCATGCCGACTGCTGTTCCTGGATGAGGCGGCGCGACTTGATGCCCGCTCGATTGCCACGCTGTTCGAGCTTTGCGAACGTCTCGATATGCAGCTCATTATCGCGGCGCCGGAGAACATCAGCCCCGAGAAGGGCACCACCTACAAACTGGTGCGTAAGGTGTTCCAGAACAGCGAACACGTTCACGTTGTGGGGCTGCGCGGCTTTGCGCCGCAGCCGCCGGAGTCGTTGCCGGAAACCACGGCGGACGCTTCCTGAAGCGTCTTCTGACCCGAAGCGGCGCACTGGCGCCGCTTTTTTTTTAAACTTAACTTGTGCTTGGGGCTGCGTTATCTTTAAACTTCTTTACATAAGGTAAGGCAACAGCTTAGCCGTCTACCTATAATGAAAGAAAGCCCCAGCGTGATGGGCATGTCGTGATAACAGGGGGCAAGGGATGTTGCTAAAGAAAGAATGTGGTCGTCAGCTGTCTGCGCTGAGTTTATGCCTGGCAGTGATGTTTGCTCCGCTGTTAACCGCCCAGGCCGACGAGCCTGAAATTGTGCCGACTGACAGCTCGGCAACGACAGGCGCGCAGCCAACGTCGTTGTCCCAGCCGCTGGAGCAGTCTCCGGCGACGGCTATCATGGCCGGAATTAAACCGCTGCCGGAAGGCATCGACGCGGAATCGCTCAGCCAGCAGCTGCAGTCGGAGCTGCCGTCAGGCTACACGCCTGTCTATATCAACCAGCTCACGCTCCTCTATGCTGCCCGCGATATGAAACCGATGTGGGAAAATCGCGATGCCGTGCGCGCCTTCCAGCAGCAGCTGGCAGAGGTTGCGATTGCAGGGTTTCAGCCGCAGTTTACAAAGTGGGTTGAGCTGTTAACCGATCCTGCCGTCACCGGGCAGGCGCGGGACGTGGTGCTTTCCGATGCCATGATGGGCTACCTGCAGTTCGTGGCGGGTATTCCGGTCAACGGCAACCGTTGGCTGTACAGCGATAAGCCGTACAAGCTGGCGACGCCGGCGCTGTCGGTGATTAACCAGTGGCAGCTCGCGCTGGACAATGGCGAACTGCCGCGCTTTATTGCCAGCCTGGCACCGGCGCATCCACACTATGCCACTCTGCACCAGTCGCTCCTCACGCTGGTGGGGGACACGCGTCCATGGCCGCAGATGCGCGGCACCGCGACGCTGCGTCCGGGGCAGTGGAGCAGCGATGTTCCTGCCCTGCGCGAGATCCTGACGCGTTCTGGTCTTCTTGACGGCGGGCCAAAGATTGTTCTCCCGGGTGACGATCCACAAAACGTCGCCGTCAGCCCGTCAGCGCCAGTTAAAGAGAAGAAAGCCGTTGCCCTGAGCAACAAACCCGCTGCTTACGATCGCGAGCTGGTTGCGGCCGTTAAACAGTTCCAGGCCGCTCAGGGGCTGGGGGCCGATGGCGTCATTGGCCAGACGACGCGCGACTGGCTGAACGTATCGCCTGCGCAGCGGGCAGGGGTGCTGGCGCTCAATATCCAGCGTTTGCGCTTGCTGCCGGGAACGCTCTCTACCGGAATTATGGTTAACATCCCGGCGTATTCCCTGGTCTATTACCAGAACGGCAGCGAAGTGCTGGCGTCCCGCGTGATTGTCGGGCGTCCGGATCGTAAAACACCGATGATGAGCAGCGCGCTGAATAACGTGGTTGTTAACCCGCCGTGGAACGTACCGCCGACGCTGGCGCGTAAAGACATTCTGCCGAAAGTCTGGAACGATCCGGGTTATCTGGAGCGTCATGGCTACACGGTGATGCGTGGATGGAACAGTAAAGAGGCCATCGATCCTTATATGGTCGACTGGTCGACCATCACAGCGTCGAATCTGCCGTTCCGCTTCCAGCAGGCTCCCGGAGCGCATAACTCTTTAGGGCGCTACAAATTCAACATGCCGAGTTCAGAAGCGATCTATCTGCACGATACGCCGAACCACAATCTGTTCCAGAAAGATACGCGCGCGCTGAGTTCTGGCTGTGTGCGCGTGAACAAAGCTTCAGAGCTGGCCAATATGCTGTTGCAGGATGCGGGCTGGAACGATACGCGTATCTCGGATGCCCTGAAGCAGGGGGATACGCGTTACGTGAATATTCGCCACAATATTCCGGTCAATCTTTACTATCTGACGGCATTTGTGGGTGAGGACGGGCGTACCCAGTATCGTACAGATATTTACAATTATGATCTCACCGCGCGATCCGGCGCACAAATTTTGCCAAAAGCGGAACAATTAATCAGGTAAATGAAGCAGTTCGGGAAAAATGATTGTCGTAAGTTAGGGTGAATAGGGGGCAATATCGCTGTAAGCCGCGTATTCACTGGGGTTGGGCGCCTTGACGTACCTGGTTTTGCCAGTTAAGGTGCCCTTCGTGCGCTAAGCATATTACGATTTCTTTTACCTGTAGACCTGATTATCATGGACAAATTTGACGCTAATCGCCGCAAACTGCTGGCGTTAGGTGGTGTTGCGCTTGGCGCAGCGGCCATCTTGCCGACGCCAGCATTTGCCACCCTCTCGACACCTCGTCCGCGAGTTTTAACGCTCAATAACCTGCATACCGGTGAGTCGCTAAAAGCGGAGTTTTTCGATGGCAGAGGCTATATTCAGGATGAATTAGCAAGACTTAACCATTTTTTCCGTGATTTCCGCGCGAATAAAATAAAAGCCATCGATCCAGGACTGTTTGATCAGATTTTCCGCCTTCAGGGCCTGCTGGGCACCAGCAGGCCGGTGCAGCTCATTTCTGGCTATCGTTCGATTGATACCAATAATGAACTGCGCGCCCACAGTCGCGGGGTAGCCAAAAAAAGCTATCACACGAAGGGACAGGCAATGGATTTCCATATTGAAGGCGTTTCGTTAGCCAATATTCGCAAAGCCGCGTTATCTATGCGCGCAGGTGGTGTAGGATATTACCCCAGCAGCAATTTTGTGCATATTGATACCGGTCCGGTTCGGCACTGGTAATAACGAAACACAGGAGCAGTATGAACTATCGTATTATTCCGGTTACCGCGTTCTCCCAGAATTGTTCATTGATCTGGTGCGAACAGACTAAACTGGCCGCGCTTGTCGATCCCGGCGGTGACGCTGAGAAAATCAAGCAGGAAGTCGCCGACAGCGGCGTGACGCTCATGCAGATTTTACTGACGCACGGTCACCTCGACCATGTGGGTGCAGCGGCTGAACTCGCTAAACACTACGGTGTGCCGATCGTCGGTCCGGAAAAAGAAGATGAGTTCTGGCTGCAGGGGTTACCCGCCCAAAGCCGCATGTTTGGCCTTGATGAGTGTCAGCCCCTGACGCCCGATCGCTGGCTGAACGAAGGAGAGCGAGTTAACGTAGGGAATGTGACTTTACAGGTGTTGCATTGTCCTGGGCATACGCCAGGCCATATCGTCTTCTTTGATGACCAGTCCCGTCTGCTGATTTCCGGCGATGTGATCTTCAAAGGTGGCGTAGGACGCAGCGATTTTCCGCGCGGCGATCACGGGCAGCTGATTCAGTCGATTAAACAAAAGTTATTGCCTCTGGGTGATGACGTTACGTTTATCCCTGGACACGGTCCGATGTCGACGCTGGGCTACGAACGGCTCCATAATCCGTTCCTTCAGGATGAGATGCCTGTCTGGTAACCAGAATAAAAAAAGCCTGCATAACGCAGGCTTTTTTTATGGACGCAAATTACAGTACGGCGACAATCGCTTCGCACAGTGGCGCCATGTTGTCAGGCGTCATGCCAGCAACGTTCACGCGGCCTGAGGCCACGGCGTACACGCCAAACTCTTCACGCAGACGCAGAACCTGCTCTTTGGTCAGGCCGCTGAACGAGAACATGCCGTTCTGTTTGATAATAAAGCTGAAGTCGCGGTCCGCGCCTTTCTCAGCCAGTGTGTTCACAAACAGCAGGCGCATGCGCTGAATACGTTGACGCATATCGTTCAGCTCTTGTTCCCAGATAGCGCGCAGCGCATCGTTGCTCAGGATAGTGGCAACAACAGACGCACCGTGCGCCGGTGGGTTAGAGTAGTTCGCGCGGATAACCGATTTCATCTGGCTGAACGCACGATCGACGGTCTCTTCGTTAGCGGCAACCAGCGTACAGGCACCCACGCGCTCATTGTACAGACCGAAGTTCTTGGAATACGAGCTTGCGACAATCAGCTCCTGGTGAACGGCTGCGAACGCGCGCAGGCCTTCGGCATCTTCTTCCAGACCACGGGCGAAGCCCTGGTAGGCAAAGTCAAACAGCGGCAGCCAGCCTTTTTCAACGGACAGTTTCGCCAGGTGTTGCCACTGCTCAAGCGTCGGATCGATACCGGTTGGGTTGTGGCAGCAGCCGTGGAACAGAACCACGTCACCTGCCTGCGCTTCGCTCAGGCTCGCCAGCAGACCGTCAAAGTCGAGAGAGTGGTTTGCCGCGTCGTAGTATGCATATTCACGCACTTCCAGACCCGCAGAGTTAAACACGCTCTTGTGGTTCGGCCAGCTTGGGTTGCTCACCCATACGCGCTTAACAGAGGTGTTTTTCGCAAGGAAATCCGCCGCTACGCGCAGCGCACCGGTACCGCCTGGGGTCTGTGCTGTACGGGCACGTTTGTCACTCACAATTGCGCTGCCTTTACCGAACAGCAGCTCCTGGGTGCAGCGACCAAACTCAGGGATACCATCAATACCGAGGTAGTTTTTGGTGGTTTCGTTTTCCAGCAGATACTGCTCAGCTTTCTTAACGCTGGTCAGTACCGGAGTTTTGCCGGTTTCATCTTTATATACACCAATACCCAGGTTGATTTTGCCAGGGCGGTCGTCGGCACGAAACAGATCGGCCAGGCCCAGAATAGGGTCGGCAGGAGCGGCGGTAATGTTCTCAAACATGACGAAGTTCCATTGTGATTACAGAAGTGAAATCCGCTATCAGGTTAACGGTAGATTTACAAAATGCCAACCGTTTGCGACGAAAAGCGTGCGGCTTTTCAAAAGTCGCCATTATTTTCTGTCACGCATAAAAAAACAGGGCCGAAGCCCTGTTCATTAAGCATATAACAAAGTGGTGTACTGATTAGAACTGGTAGGTTACGCCAACGGTAGCCTGGTTGTCAGAGCCAACCCAGCTGGTGGACGCATCTTTGTCGTCCAGCAGGTTGAAGCGGTAGTCACCGTACACGTTGAAGTTCTTGTTGAAGTAGTAAGTCGCACCAGTGGTGATGTATTTCGCCAGGTCACGGTCGCCGATGCCGTTCAGGTCTTTACCTTTGGACTGAACGTAAGAAACGGAAGGACGCAGGCCGAAGTCGAACTGGTACTGAGCGATAACTTCAAAGTTCTGGGTCTTGTTAGCAATGTTATAAACATTACCATCATCATTCGGAACATAGTTTTCGCCGCTGTTACCCAGGCGGCTCATGTTGCGAGTCTCTGCATAAACGGTCGCCAGGTAGATGTTGTTCGCGTCGTATTTCGCGCCAACAGCCCAGGATTCAGCTTTATCGCCTTTACCATCTTTTTTCTGCTCAAGCGTACGGTTAGCGGTGCTGTAGGCACCGATCAGACCGAAGCCTTCACCGAACTCGTAGCCCAGAGACAGGCCAACACCGTCGCCGTTTGCTTCATTCAGGTTTTTACGATCGTTTTTACCCTGGTATTGAACGCCAAAGTTCAGACCATCAACCAGACCGAAGAAGTTGTTGTTACGGTAGGTCAGCAGGCCAGTAGAACGGCTGGTCATGTAGTTATCAACATAGCCGCCACCCCAGGTTTCGCCAGAGAAGGACGGAGCCATATCGGTGTAGGATTCTACGTCATACACGATACCGTAGTTACGACCGTAGTCCAGAGAACCCGCGTCAGCGATTTTCAGGCCAGCGAAAGCCAGACGAGTTACGTTAGTCTGATCGCCTTCAGCTGCACCGGCGCGTGCACGGTATTCCCACTGACCGTAACCGGTCAGCTGGTCGTTGATCTGAGTTTCGCCTTTGAAGCCGATCTGGCCGTAAGAGGAGTCAGCGTTTTTGTGTACGCCAGAAGTGGTGAAGCCGTGTTCGCCCACAACTTTACCGTAGAAGTCCAGTTTGTTGCCGTTCTTGTTATAGATTTCTGCAGCGTTAGCTGCACCGGCTACCAGCAGGGCAGGGATTACCACTGCCAGAATATTGCGCTTCATCATTATTTATTACCCTCATTGGTTTTTTTATGACACTCGCCACTGCCGTCAATAAATTCTGTCAATAAATATTTCCGGAACTATTGATGAGAGTTTGGTGTCTTTATGTATCTGACAGGCATCTTTCCATTCGGCGAAGCGTTTCGCTAGCCTGAAAGTGCTACAATTCTCAAGATTAAGTAACAGAAAGAAAATATGTGTAACTAAATATGTATTTTTGGGAACTTTGTGAACCATCTCAAACTTCAGAACTCCCTGGCGAATTAAACAGCAAGGGCTATCCTATATATATGAATTCCTTATGATTAATTGAGATAAAGGCGATTCGTATAAACAGACCTTAAACGGCTCGTTTTTTCTTATGACTGCAAAAGGCCTTCCGGATGGCTGTAAGATTGGTCGAAATTTGTGCTATCGCTTGAGGGTGTAATAATCGCAATAAGAATGGGGTTTATTTTTTGTGGCTGGATATTTCGCGGAAACAAAACGTAACAGGTAGTGGTTGTGACGGGGGGAAGGTTTAAAGACGCTGACTTTGCGCTGACGAAAACTGACAATACAGAATAAAATAATGGCCAGCATCTGCTGGCCATTTCAGTCTTTTACCGATTAGAAGCTGGCGTTACGTGGAGTACGTGGGAATGGGATCACGTCTCGTACGTTCTGAACACCGGTAACGTAGGCAATCAGACGCTCGAAGCCCAGACCAAAACCGGCGTGCGGTACGGTACCGTAACGGCGCAGATCGCGGTACCAGCTGTAGTCAGCGGGGTTGAGGCCCATCTCTTCCATACGCGCGTCCAGCACGTCAAGACGTTCTTCACGCTGAGAGCCACCGATGATTTCACCAATGCCAGGCGCCAGTACGTCCATCGCTGCCACGGTTTTACCGTCTTCGTTAAGGCGCATATAGAAGGCCTTAATGTCTTTCGGGTAGTTTTTAACGACAACCGGCGCTTTGAAATGCTTCTCGGCCAGATAGCGTTCGTGCTCAGACGCCAGGTCAACGCCCCAGTAAACCGGGTTCTCGAACGTCTCACCGCATTTCTCGAGGATCGCCACCGCGTCCGTATAGTCCACCTGCGCAAAGTCGGCAGAGACGAAACGCTCCAGACGCGCTACAGCATCGCTGTCTACGCGTTCTGCGAAGAATTTCATGTCGTCAGGACGCTCTTCCAGCACCGCTTTGAACACATACTTCAGCATGGCTTCTGCCAGGCCAGCGACATCGTCGAGGTTGGCGAACGCCACTTCAGGCTCCAGCATCCAGAATTCCGCCAGGTGACGGCTGGTGTTGGAGTTTTCGGCGCGGAAGGTTGGGCCAAAGGTGTAGATCTTTGACAGCGCACAGGCGTACGTTTCGCCGTTGAGCTGACCAGATACCGTCAGGAAGGCTTCTTTACCAAAGAAGTCTTTGTCATAGTCCACTTTACCTTCAGGCGTGCGCGGCAGGTTTTCCATGTCCAGCGTCGAAACGCGGAACATCTCACCGGCACCTTCCGTATCGGACGCGGTGATCAGCGGGGTAGACACCCAGAAGTAACCCTGCTCATCGAAGAAACGATGCAGCGCCTGCGCCAGCGTATGACGCACGCGCGCCACCGCACCAATCAGGTTGGTACGCGGACGCAGGTGGGCGACTTCACGCAGATATTCGATGCTGTGGCGTTTTGCCGCCATCGGATAGGTATCCGGATCTTCAACCCAGCCGGTGACTTCAATCGCAGTGGCCTGAATTTCGAAGCTCTGGCCCTGACCCGGTGAAGCCACAACCACGCCGGTAACAATGACGGAGCAACCCGTTGTCAGTCGCAGAACGTCATCATTGTAATTGGGCAGAGAATTATTAATGACGGCCTGTACAGGATCAAAGCAGGAACCGTCATAGACGGCGAGGAAGGAGATGCCAGCTTTAGAATCTCGGCGGGTACGCACCCATCCGCGCACGGTGACTTCCTGGTCAACGGCGACACGGCCCTGGAGTACGTCGGCTACAGGCACAACGCTCATAATATTCTCTCTGTTAATAGTCGGAAAAAATAAACACTTGTCCACCCTTATGGGGGGATATCTATGTTACCTGCCATCCGCTATCAGACAAGTAAATTTCGCAGTCAAAAGAGAAGAATTGAGAAATAAATAATAAGAAGGGAGCCATAAAGGCTCCCGTAAGCGCTTAACTGGCTTTTTTGATCAAGGGGAGGTCGAACGCTTTACGCAATGCGCGGACAAATGCTTTGTCATGGCAGATGGTTTTACCCGGGCTGTCGGAGAGTTTCGCCACCGGCTTGCCGTTACATTCCACCAGTTTGATGACGATATTCAGAGGTTTTACCTGAGGAATATCGCAGGTCAGACGGGTACCAATCCCGAAGCTCAGGTTCACACGGGTATTGAAATGGCGATAGAGGTCGACCGCTTTCGCCAGGTCGAGATTATCCGAGAAGACCAGCACTTTGCTCATCGGGTCAATGCCGAGTTTTTCGTAATGGGCAATGGCTTTCTCGCCCCATTCAACCGGATCCCCGGAGTCGTGCCGTAATCCCTGGTAACGTTCAGCGAACTCGGGACCAAAGTCGCGCAGGAAAGCATCCATCGTAATACAGTCGGTGAGGGCAATTCCGAGCTGATTCGGGTACTCTTCAAGCCATGCGGCCAGCGCCGCGCGCTGGCTGTTAGCCAGATCGGGGCTGATCTGCTGATGCGCCTGGAACCACTCGTGCGCCTGGGTGCCCATTGGCGTCAGGCTGAGGCGTCGTGCCAGATCGTAGTTGCTGGTGCCCACGAACCATGGCTCCTGCTGCAGACGTTTAACGATGGCCTCCTGAACGTCACGCGAGAAACGGCGACGCGTGCCAAAGTCCATCAGGCGGAAGCGGGACAAGTCCAGCCCTTCGGTCAGCGTGGAGAAGGCTGCGAGTTTATTTTCCAGCGCGGCGACCGCCTGCTCGACGCCTTTTTCCGGCGAACGGTAGCGGTGAGCCAGTTCACTGATCACCGCCAGAAGCGGCACTTCCCACATGATCACTTCCCGCCACGGACCTTCAAGGCGAATATCCAGCTTGCCATTATCGTTAACCACGCTGACCTGCTCCGGCTTATAGCGGAAATCGCGCAGCCAGTTCAGGTAGTCGGCTTTGAAGAAGGGCAGGCCAGAAAGCCACTGATATTCCTCGTCCTGCAGCGTCAGATGCTGCATAGCATCGACCTGTTCACGAATGGCGTCTGCGTAGATACCGAGCAAGTCGTCGCCACGACAGCGGAATTCCGCCGCGACGTGAACGTCATAGTAATGGTGGAAAACGGCTTGCTGCATATGCAGTTTATACGCGTCGGTATCCAGCAACGTATGCAGAACTGGAGAAGCGAATTGAGTCATAGGTGCGCAGTAGCATCCTCTCACAGGAGCGTTTAGTACAATAAACAACTCCGGAGTATACCTTGTTTAGTGATTTATTGAACCCCGATCACAACATAAGCGCGTTTTATGGTCGAGGGCATTTTGTGCCCCGTGTTATACAAATGTAGCAAAAAAAGGTTTTGACCCTGAAAAGATGAACATTCTGCATAGCGCGATTTGCGCAACAGGAATATATTGAAACGTTACTCGACAAACGATGCATAAGGTTTTCTATGACACAACAGCCACAAGCCAAATACCGCCACGACTACCGTGCGCCGGATTACCTGATTAGCGAAATCGATCTGACTTTTGACCTGGATGCAACAAAAACCGTTGTCACGGCGGTGAGCCAGGTGACGCGCCATAGCGCAACTGCGGTGCCGCTGCGTCTGGATGGTGAAGACCTGACGCTGGTCTCCCTGCATATTAATGATGAAGCCTGGTCAGACTATAAAGAAGAAAACAACCAGCTGGTCATCGACAACCTGCCGGAACAGTTTACGCTGCGCATCGTGAATGAAATCAGCCCGGCCGCCAACACCGCGCTGGAAGGGCTTTACCAGTCGGGCGTGGCGCTGTGTACCCAGTGTGAAGCGGAAGGGTTCCGCCACATAACCTGGTATCTCGACCGTCCGGACGTCCTGGCGCGCTTCACCACCAAAATCATCGCCGATAAAACCCTGTATCCCTTCCTGCTCTCTAACGGTAACCGCGTAGGCGAAGGCGAGCTGGAGAATGGCCGTCACTGGGTGCAGTGGCAGGATCCCTTCCCGAAACCGTGCTACCTGTTTGCGCTGGTGGCGGGGGACTTCGACGTGCTGCGCGACACCTTCAAAACGCGCTCAGGCCGCGAGGTGGCGCTGGAGCTGTTTGTTGACCGCGGCAACCTGGACCGCGCGCCGTGGGCGATGACCTCCCTCATCAACTCCATGAAGTGGGACGAGGAGCGCTTCGGCCTCGAATATGACCTCGACATCTATATGATCGTCGCCGTCGATTTCTTCAACATGGGCGCAATGGAGAACAAAGGCCTTAACGTCTTTAACTCCAAATACGTGCTGGCGCGTACCGATACCGCAACGGACAAAGACTACCTCGATATCGAACGCGTTATCGGCCACGAATATTTCCACAACTGGACCGGTAACCGCGTCACCTGCCGCGACTGGTTCCAGCTGAGCCTGAAAGAGGGCCTGACCGTCTTCCGCGATCAGGAATTCAGCTCCGATCTGGGTTCACGCGCGGTGAACCGCATCAACAACGTGCGTACCATGCGTGGCCTGCAGTTTGCGGAAGATGCCAGCCCAATGGCGCACCCGATCCGCCCGGATAAAGTCATCGAGATGAACAACTTCTACACCCTGACGGTGTACGAGAAGGGTGCTGAAATTATCCGCATGATCCACACCCTGCTGGGCGAGGAGAACTTCCAGAAAGGGATGCAGCTGTACTTCGAGCGTCATGACGGCAGCGCGGCCACCTGCGACGATTTTGTGCAGGCGATGGAAGATGCCTCTAATGTCGATCTCTCTCACTTCCGCCGCTGGTACAGCCAGGCCGGTACGCCAATTGTCACCGTCAAAGACGACTACAATCCGGAAACCGAGCAGTACACCCTGACCATCAGCCAGCGCACGCCGCCGACGGCGGAGCAGGAAGAGAAATATCCGCTGCATATTCCGTTCAGCATTGAGCTGTACGATAACGAAGGCAAAGTCATCCCGCTCCAGAAGGGCGGCCACCCGGTACACCACGTGCTGAACGTGACTCAGGCCGAGCAGACCTTTATCTTCGATAACGTCTACTTCCAGCCGGTGCCTGCGCTGCTGTGTGAATTCTCCGCGCCGGTGAAGCTGGAATACAAGTGGAGCGATCAGCAGCTGACGTTCCTGATGCGTCACGCGCGTAACGACTTCTCCCGCTGGGACGCGGCGCAAAGCCTGCTGGCGACCTACATTAAGCTCAACGTAAACCGTCATCAGCAGGGCCAGCCGCTGTCGCTGCCTGTCCATGTGGCTGACGCGTTCCGCGCGATCCTGCTGGATGAGAAGATTGACCCGGCCCTGGCCGCTGAAATTCTGACCCTGCCGTCAGCGACTGAAATCGCCGAGCTGTTTGACATCATCGACCCGATTGCCATCGTGGCGGTGCGTGAAGCGTTGACCCGTACGCTGGCTGCAGAGCTGGCCGATGAGTTCCTGGCTATATATAACGCCAATAAGCTTGATGCTTATCGCGTTGAGCACGCGGACATTGGCAAACGTTCTCTGCGCAATACCTGCCTGCGCTATCTGGCGTTTGGTGAAACCGAGCTGGCGAACACCCTGGTGAGCAAGCAGTACCACGAAGCGGATAACATGACCGACGCCCTGGCCGCGCTGGGTGCAAGCGTTGCCGCTGAACTGCCGTGCCGTGATGCGTTAATGCAGGAGTACGATGACAAGTGGCATCAGGATGGCCTGGTGATGGACAAATGGTTCATCCTGCAGGCGACCAGCCCGGCGGCCGATGCGCTCAGCAACGTGCGCAGCCTGCTGAAGCATCGCTCCTTTACCCTGAGCAACCCAAACCGCGTGCGTTCTCTGATTGGCGCGTTTGCCAGCAGCAACCCAGCCGCGTTCCACGCCGAAGACGGCAGCGGGTATCAGTTCATGGTGGAAATGCTGACCGAGCTGAACAGCCGTAACCCGCAGGTGGCGTCGCGCCTGATTGAGCCGCTGATCCGTCTGAAACGCTACGATGCGAAGCGACAGGCGAAGATGCGTGCCGCGCTTGAGCAGCTGAAAGGGCTGGAAAACCTGTCTGGCGATCTGTACGAGAAGATTGCTAAAGCCTTAGAGTAATAAAAAATTGCCCGGTGGGCAGGTAAAAGCAAAACGGCAACCTCGGTTGCCGTTTTTTGTGTTTTCTCCCCGTGGGAGAGGGCCGGGGTGAGGGCATCAGGCATTAGCCTTGGCTCGCTGTAACTCCGCCCCCCCGCGCTTCATCACCCGATCCAATACCTCAGCTTCCAGCTCCGCCAGCCTTGCCGAGCCCACGCGACGAGGCCGCGGAAGATCCACCGTCAGATCCAGGCCTATTTTCCCGTCCTCAATTAGCAGCACCCGGTCAGCCATCGCGACGGCCTCGCTCACGTCATGCGTCACCAGCAGTACCGTAAAGCCGTGCGCCTGCCACAGGGATCCAATCAAATCCTGCATTTCGATCCGCGTCAGGGCGTCGAGCGCGCCGAGCGGTTCATCAAGCAACAGCAGGCCCGGACGGTGAATCAACGCGCGCGCCAGCGCCACGCGCTGCTTCTGCCCGCCCGAGAGGGCGGCAGGCCATTCACCCGCACGATTTTCCAGCCCAACGGCGGCCAGCGCCTGCCGGGCTTCATCCCGCCAGCTGCCCTTAAGACCGAGCCCGACATTGTCGATAACCGTTTTCCACGGCAGCAGGCGTGCATCCTGAAACATCATGCGGGTATCGTCCTGAATATTCGAAAGCGGCGTCGTTCCTGCCAGAATGTCTCCGCCGTTGGGGGCTTCCAGTCCGGCCAGAAGACGTAGCAGGGTACTCTTGCCGCCGCCGCTGCGCCCGACAACGGCCACAAATTGTCCGGCGGGAATATGCAGATCCAGCCCGTTAAGAATGGTGTTTTCGCCGTAGCGTTTGGTCACGCCGTTCAGCAGTAACGGCGTTCCCTGGTTCAGTCGTGCAGTATTCATGCTTTCGCCTCCTGAAGGGTATAGGCCGGGTTCCAGCGCAGCCAGCTGCGCTCCAGCCACTGGGCGCTGACGTCGGCGAGCTTGCCGAGCAGGGCATACAGAATGATGGCAACCACCACCACGTCCGTTTGCAGGAATTCGCGGGCGTTCATCGCCAGGTAGCCAATACCTGAGTTGGCCGAGATGGTCTCCGCCACAATCAGCGTCAGCCACATCAGACCGAGCGCAAAACGCACCCCGACCATAATGGAGGGCAGGGCGCCAGGCAGGATCACGTGGATAAAGAGAGAAAAACCGGACAAGCCGTAGCTGCGTGCCATCTCCACCAGACCGCGATCGATGTTGCGGATGCCGTGCCAGGTGTTGATGTAAATCGGGAACAGTGTACCCAGCGCCACGAGGAAGATCTTGGCGCTCTCATCAATGCCAAACCACAGGATAACCAGCGGGATCAGCGCCAGATGCGGCACGTTGCGCAGCATCTGAATGGAGGTATCCAGCAGCCGCTCGCCCCAGCGGGAAAGGCCGCTGATCAGGCCCAGAACCAGACCGATGCTGCCGCCGATGGAAAACCCAATCACGGCGCGCCAGGAGCTGATCGCCAGATGCTGCCACAGCTCACCGCTCACGCTCAGCGACCAGAACGCTTCTACGACGCCCTCCGGAGAGGGCAGAATGCGGCTCGACAGCCAGCCGGTGGACGACGCGAGCTGCCAGAGAGCCACAATGCCGACGGGTAAAAACCACGGCGCGGCGCGCAGCAGCCATTTTTGGGAGGTGGCAGACATGGTCGCTCCTTAGCTCTGCGCGGCTTTGCGGGGAATAAACTCGTTCGCCACGGCTTCGCCCTGAAGCTGAAGCCGCTGCGGCTGCGGAATCTCCGGGATGGCGACATCCAGATGCGGGAATAACATCTCGCCCACCTTGTACGCCTCTTCCAGATGCGGATAACCGGAGAGAATAAAGCTGTCGATACCCAGGTCTGCGTATTCATTAATCCGGGCGGCTACGGTCGGTCCGTCGCCGACCAGCGCCGTGCCCGCACCGCCGCGCACCAGGCCAACGCCCGCCCACAGGTTCGGGCTGATCTCCAGGTTCTCGCGCTTGCCGTTGTGCAGGGACGCCATTCGGTGCTGTCCGACGGAGTCGGTTTTCGCAAACGCGGCCTGCGCCCTGGCGATGGTCTCATCGTCCAGGTGGGAGATCAGGCGGTCGGCGGCCTGCCAGGCTTCTTCATTGGTTTCCCGCACAATTACGTGCAGGCGAATGCCGAAGCGCACCTTGCGACCATGGGCGGCCGCCTTAGCGCGTACCTGGGCAATTTTTTCTTTCGCCAGCTCAGGCGGTTCGCCCCAGGTCAGATAGAGATCGACCTGCTCTGCCGCCAGATCCTGGGCTACGTCCGACGATCCGCCAAAATAGAGCGGCGGTCGCGGCTGCTGCACCGGCGGGAAGTAGAGCTTCGCGTCACGAACGTGAATATGCTTGCCTTCAAAGGTGACGGTTTCACCTTCCAGCAGACGTCGCCAGACGCGGGTGAACTCGGCGGAAGCTTCGTAGCGCTCGGTATGGTCGAGGAACACCCCATCGCCCGCCAGCTCCTGCGGATCGCTGCCCGTCACCAGGTTAAACAGGGCGCGGCCGTTGGACAGCCTGTCCAGCGTTGCCGCCTGACGCGCCGCCACGGTGGGGGAGACCACGCTCGGGCGTAAGGCAACCAGGAACTTCAGACGCTGGGTGACCGGGATCATCGACGCGGCGACCAGCCAGGCATCTTCACATGAACGTCCGGTCGGGATCAGCACTCCGGTGAAACCGATTCGGTCCGCCGCCTGCGCAATCTGCTGCAGGTAGCCGTGGTCAACCGGGCGCGAGCCCTCTTCTGTACCAAGATAGTGTCCATCACCGTGGGTGGGTAAAAACCAGAAAAGATTCAGACTCATGATTTAGCTCCTTCTTTGCCTGCGGGCTGCCAGATGCGTTCGCGAATAGTGACCTGTTTTGGCACCAGGTGGTTTTGATAGAAAAGGTCAGCCGTTTGTTGCTGAAGCGCGGCGACGTGCGCGTCCACGGGCGTAATGGTGGTCGGCGGACGGTGGTTGAGATAGCTCGCGATCACCGGCTCAGGTAAGCCCATGGTTTTCGCCAGCAGGGCAATGCTCTCCTGACGCTGGGTCTGGGTCAGCGCATCGGCCTGAGTAAAGGTATCCAGTACGCCCTGGATAAATGCGCCGTTCTTTTCCGCATAAGGACGCGCGGCCAGATAGAACGAGCCGGTCTGCTTCAGCGTGGTACCGTCTTTCAGCACGCGAACGCCGCCCTGCAGCAATGCGGCGGAGTAGTACGGATCCCAGATGGCCCAGGCATCAACGTTCTTCTGCTGGAACGCGGCGCGGGCGTCGGCAGGCGTCAGGTAAACGGGCTGAATGTCAGTGAACTTCAGCCCGGCTTCCTGCAGGGCACGCAGCAGCAGGTTGTGTGAGCTGGAACCTTTCTGGAAAGCCACTTTATGCCCTTTGAGGTCGGCGACGCTTTTAATGTCGCTGTTTTCAGGCACCAGAATCACTTCGGCCTTCGGTTTGGGCGGCTCAACGCCAACATAGACGAGGTCCGCTCCCGCCGCCTGGGCGAATATCGGCGGAATATCACCCGTGCTGCCGAGATCGATACTGCCGACGTTCAGGGCCTCCAGCATTTGCGGGCCAGCCGGGAATTCCACCCAGGAGAATTTGGTGTCCGGGAAGCGTTTTTCCAGCAGCTGGTGGCTTTTCGCCAGCACCATGCTGACGCTGCCTTTCTGATAGCCAATGCGCAAACTTTCCGGAGCCGCTTCTGCGGCATGGGCCAGCGAGCTAAGCGCCATCAGACCTGCCAGTCCGATGCGGGTTAACGTTTTAAACATGTGCGACTCCTTGAGGCTGACCAAACGCCGGGGCCTGGATATCCCGGCGGTGCAGGGCATGCCAGAAGGTTTCCAGGGCAGTATCGAGGCGGGTTTGCAGGTTCGGCGTAAAATGAGGTTTATGTTGATAATCGATAACCTGGGAGTCATCTGCGAAAACGCCGTGGAGGATCTCCTGCGCTTTCAGCGCGTTCAGCACCGGCTTCAGGGCATAATCCACGGCCAGTAAATGGGCAACCGTACCGCCCGTTGCCAGCGGCAGCACGACTTTGCCGTCCAGGGCGCGTTCCGGAAGCAGATCGAGCAGGGTTTTCAGCGCCCCGGAAAAAGAGGCTTTATAAATAGGCGTGGCCACAATTAAGCCGTCAGCGCCGTTAAGCTGCTCGATGAGCGTTTTTAGCGCTGGGCTGTCGAAGCGGGCGTAGAGCAGATCTTCAGGTTCGAAGTTATGCAGGTTCCAGTGGCACACTTCCACATCCAGGGCATTGAGTTTTTCGCGGGCATATTCCAGCAGGGCGCTGGAGCGCGAAGGGAATCGTGGACTTCCGGCCAGGGTAATGACGCGCATACTTCCTCCTTATAACCAATTGTTTGCTTTTATCTAACATTCATAACAATTTTCAGGAGTGTGACACCGCGCGGTTATTCCACTAAATGATTTATCTGCAATTAAAATGCGAAAAAGTGCATAAGAAATAGACGGGGAGGTAAACGATTGCGTTTTACGCTGATTTTTTGCCGCAGGTCAATTCCCTTTCGCGCGTGGATCGCCCATAATCCCCTCCCGGTTTGCACACCGGGAATCCAGGAGAGTTCATGTACTACCCCTTCGTTCGTAAAGCCCTTTTCCAGCTCGACCCTGAGCGCGCTCATGAATTTACATTCCAGCAATTACGTCGTATTACCGGAACGCCGCTGGCCGCTCTGGTGCGTCAGAATGTGCCGGAAAAACCTGTGCAGTGCATGGGTCTGACCTTTAAGAATCCGCTGGGTCTGGCGGCCGGTCTGGACAAAAATGGCGAGTGCATTGATGCCCTGGGCGCGATGGGCTTTGGCTCCATTGAAATCGGTACCGTCACGCCGCGCCCGCAGCCGGGAAATGACAAGCCGCGCCTGTTCCGCCTGGTTGAAGCCGAAGGGCTGATCAACCGCATGGGCTTTAATAACCTCGGTGTTGATCACCTGGTTGAGAACGTAAAAAAAGCCCATTTTGACGGAATATTAGGCATCAATATCGGTAAAAATAAAGACACGCCGGTAGAGCAGGGTAAAGATGACTATCTGATTTGTATGGAAAAAGTCTACGCCTATGCCGGTTATATCGCGGTGAATATTTCTTCACCCAATACTCCGGGTCTGCGTTCCTTACAATATGGCGAAGCGCTGGACGATCTTCTGAGTGCCATTAAAAATAAACAAAATGAACTCCAGACGATCCACCATAAATATGTTCCGGTCGCGGTTAAGATCGCCCCGGATCTTTCTCCTGAAGAATTGATCCAGGTTGCCGACAGTTTGGTTCGCCATAATATTGATGGTGTTATTGCGACCAATACCACTCTCGATCGTTCCCTCGTGCAGGGAATGAAAAACTGTGACGAAGCGGGTGGGTTAAGTGGACGTCCGGTGCAATTAAAAAGCACCGAAATTATTCGCGCCCTGTCTGCGGAATTAAAAGGACGTCTGCCGATTATTGGCGTCGGCGGCATTGACTCAGTGATTGCTGCGCGCGAGAAGATGGCGGCGGGTGCATCACTGGTGCAAATCTATTCCGGCTTTATTTTTAAAGGACCGCCGCTGATTAAAGAAATCGTTACTCATATCTAATCTTTTCTCTTAATCAGACAACCAGGGCTTTATTTCCAGCCCTGGTTGTTTTATATTCCGTCACTGTTGCTTATTTAGTCATTATAGTCTTTTATTAATGGTGTTATAAACGAGGCGGCAAACAGGACATTTTTAGTACAGGACGTTTGGGGACGGGAGAGACACATGCGAATTAAACCTGACGATAACTGGCGCTGGTATTTTTGCGACGAGCATGACCGAATGATGCTCGATTTAGCCAATGGCATGTTGTTTCGTTCTCGTTTTGCCCGCCGAATGTTAACCCCGGATGCATTTTCCCCGTCGGGCTTTTGCGTTGACGATGCGGCGCTTTATTTCTCCTTTGAAGAAAAATGCCGCGATCTGGTGCTCTCTAAAGAGCAGCGTGCCGAGCTGGTATTAAATGCGCTGGTGGCTATCCGCTTCCTGAAACCGCAAATGCCAAAAAGCTGGCATTTTCTTGCGCATGGTATGAGCTGGACCCCGGCAACGGGTGACGCGGCCAGCGTCAATCTGAGCGATACCGCAGAAGAGGTGAGCCTGCTGGTGGTTGAGCCAGGCGAAAATGCTGCGCTCTGCCTGCTGGCGCAGCCCGGCGTAACCATTGCCGGGCGGACGATGCAGCTTGGCGATGCCATTAAAGTGATGAACGACAGGCTGAAGCCGCAGCTGCGCGTAGATTCCTTCAGCCTTGAACAGGCGGTTTAAGCTTCCAGCTGTACGGACGTTTTCGGTATGCAGCTACAGCACAGAATTGTGCCGTCATTTCCAATTGCCGATTTTTTCAGCGCACTGACCTC
>ERZ778026.743-NODE-743-length-46919-cov-108.819520_pt1 | contig 46919 bp, 19 predicted proteins | sample MGYA00375756_ERZ778026 | MGnify/ENA primary metagenome ERZ778026 (study PRJEB29350, sample SAMN05389820) | bioreactor metagenome | isolation source: Ammonium sulfate bioreactor | place: South Africa: University of Cape Town | collected 2014-02-18 ... | reverse complement strand
GAAAGAAGAACCCAAATCTGCTGAACAACCGAAACCAGGAGAGAGGAAAGAAGAAGCGAAGCAAGTGGAGAAGAAGAAAGCGAAAGATACACCACAAATTGAAGCTGTGAAAGCAGTCGGATTAGTGGAAGCTGCTAGTCCTGATTCACCAACAACAATAGCAGAACATGATTTTCTTCGACCCAATCTTACACTTCGTCTGAAACCAATAACAACAGTTAATGAAGGTGACAAACTCAAACTAGAAATTCGTTGCATTGCTGAACCCGAACCAACGGTATGATTATGATTTTATGTTATAAGAAAGGATGAAAATAATATTTTCGGTGCCTTTTTTTTCGTAGATCACATGGTATTCAAAATCAGGTGTTATTGAACCATCAGATGATGTTCATATCGATGTATTACGTGATGTTCATATGTTTTGTGCTATTTTGACAATTGATAAGGTCAGCATGAATACTGATGGTAAAATCAAGGTTGTTGTCAAAAATGAATTAGGTGAAGTTATTAGTGCAACACAAGTGAATGTGAAACGATGTAAGTAAATATTTATGAAGAAGAGAGAAGAATTAGGTGTCCGTTAATTTTAGCGATGACAGCTGTTCAACTCCAAGCTCCACCAAAGAAAACCAATACATCCCAAGATGCATCGGTTTCTCCAGATGAGTAAGTACTTCAGTCGCTTAGCTTCTTTTCATCCAGATCAATAAGAAAAAGAATGCCTGAATGCGTTATTGATATTAGAACGCATACAAGCGTAGAATTACTTTGTCTTTTCTTCTTCTTCTTCTTCTTTTGTACATATTTCTGTTCTGCTCTGCTTCTGTGGAAGAGCATTCGTTATTCTCATTTGTCGTTTATATCCTTCGTATAACCAGACGATTTTCTATTGTTCTCCGAAGGATGTACGTACAGTAAAATATAGAGACATTTACGTGGAATGAAACGAGCTCTAGGAACAAAGTAAGTCGTAAATCTTACGTATGTAGTTTTTAGATTTGATAAGAGTAAACGATTGATTGATTGATGATTGAACTCGACGGATAAGTTGGTTTGACCTTGTGTATAATTTTTTTGTACAAATCTTTATTATGCTCAAGCCGAGACGGTATTGTCTCAATAATTAACCGGTTCTATCGTTTCCTTTCTTTTTTTTCTTTTGTCGCTTTCCTTGTTGTATTTTCCATACATATTGCCTATGGCCGTCGATTATTGATGGTACAAGGAAGAAAGAAGCGTGCGATTGATGGTCTTTGGGAATGGACAAAAATAACAATGTCACCCTTGTGTCAAGGAAAAAAGAAAGAGAAAGAAGATACGATATTCATCGTATAACTTGGATAATTCATCTCGAATGAGAAGAGAAGAACAAGAAAAATCGATTGCAGATGGATAAATCTCTGTTACCAAAGAGGAAGAAGAAAAAAAGAAACGGAAGAGATAGAATTGTAGAGATCATTTCTTTTCCTTCTTGTGCGTCTGTGGCTTGATTATCGAACGCCTACGCATTTTCTACGAATACAGAGAAAACCAATGCTAAATGTTAAATTTTTTGATAGCCTTGCGTTTGTCTGAAGATTAATCATCACAGCATCGATCTAATAATCTTTCTTTCTTTCTTTTTTGTTATCTCCTCAATAGCGTATCATTAACGACAGCAAGTGGTAGTCAAGGTGAAACAATGTTGAGCGAGCAAGCCGATACTACTCAAAGACGTCGTTCAAGTGCGTTAGTTATACCTGAAGGCAAACCTGCCTTTTCACAAACACTCGAGAACGAGTTATTGATCAATGAAGATGAACAACTCACTCTCGAATGTATTATTACTGGTAATCCATTGCCAGATTTAATTTGGTTATTTAATGATCGAAAGATTCTTGTTGGTAATGATTATCAAAGAAAGAGTGAAAATTTAAATGCTCATACTGTTCGACATCAATTAATTATTAGTGGTAAACAGAAAAAAGTCGGTATTTTTAAAGCTCAAGCACAAAATACATTTGGTCATGTCATAAGTACATGTCATGTAAAGAAATCTTCTCAATCGATTGATAAACAAAAGAAAGCTGCCTTCGAAGAAACAGAACTACAAGTGCCTGCAGCACAACCTGTCCAACGACGTCGTTCAAGTGTTACAGCTCCACAAAATCCTGTTGTTATCGTTCAAGGTCTTGGAATATTACAAATCGATCTCGGTTCACCATGTTCATTAACATGTAAATCTAAAAATGATACTGAACAACAATGGATGAAAGATGGTCAACCAATAACAGATAAAAATATACTTACAAAAACCGATCGTGTCAATGATACGAACGTTCATGTTTTAAATATTAAACAATTTCAACAAGACAATAGTGGCAATTATGAATTAATATTAAAGAATACACAAGGTGAAATGAAATCACAAGGACGTTTAGAAATGAAAGGCATACCACCATCATTTACTCTCGAACCGAAATCAACTGCTGCAATCAAAGGTAAATTAGCTGAATTCAATTGTCGTGTTACTGGAAGTCCACAACCTGGTGTACAATGGTTTTTAAATGGTCAACTTTTGAAAACAACTAATAAAATATCGATTGTCGAAGAACGTGGCCTACATATTCTTCGTATAAATAATATAACCGATGCTGATGTTGGCACAATAAAATGTGTGGCTAAAAATGCTCTTACTGAAATTCAACGTGAAGTACAATTAGAAATTACTGGTGAACAACGTGCACCGAAAATTATCGATATATCAAAATCAATTCAAGTTAATGCTGATCAAAGTGTTGAATTTTTTGCCAAAATCTCCGGTGCACCGACACCGGTTGTTACTTGGACACGTAAAGGTGTACCAATTACTTCGAATGAATTCTTTGATTTACGTACAGACAATGATACATATTATTTAGTAATTAAAAAAGCGGTTGCCGATGTTATCGGTACTTATGTTGTTACTGCTCAGAATAAAGCTGGTACAATATCTGGCCAAATTAATTTAACTATTACAGGTTTAAGTACATTGTTTGTACGACCGTTACGTGATATATCCATTCAACAAGGTCGACCATTTACACTTGATTGTGAAGTTAATGTTGATAATGGTGTGCCGACAATTCAATGGATGAAAGATAATCAACCATTAGTGAAGTCCGATCGTGTCAATCCAATTGTTAAAGGCAATAAAGTTCATGTTCTAACAATTAAACAAGCGGCTGCATCTGATGCTGGTTATTATAGTATTAGAGCAATACTTGGCGAAACAACCAGTACAAGTGATGCACAAGTATTCGTTGAAGTACCACCGACAATTGTTAAAATTCCTGAAACAATTTCTATTGTCGATGGACAAGATTGTGAAATCAACGTTGAAGTTGCCGGTCTACCAACACCGACAGTTAAATGGTCATATCGTGCTGAAGATCTCACCACGAATTCGAAATATAAAATAACATCCGACGGTAATCAACATCAATTACGTATTCAACATGCATCAGCAAAAGATGCTGGCGAATATCAAATCATTTGTTCGAATAAAGTCGGCCGTGTTACGGGCAAAGTTACTGTTCGTATATCATCGCCGCCAAATATTGTTGAACCATTGAAAGATCTGTTTGTTGCTATTAAACGAACAGCTCGATTAGAAACACAGATTCAAGCATTTCCAGAAGCGAAAGCTATCTGGTCGAAAGATGCTATACCGATTAATTTTAGTTTACATTCAGGACGAATTACTGCCGAAGAAAAACGAGGAGTTTATATTCTATCGATTAAAAATATTCAATTAGATGATGGAGGTTTGTATGTTTGTACAGCACAAAATCCTCTCGGACAAGTTAAAACATCGGCAACATTAACAATCGAAATGGCACCGGTATTTTTACAGAAATTAGAAAAATTAGAAGGTGTCGAAAATTGTGATATCGATATTCGTGTGCAAGTTGTTGGCTATCCAAAACCGGAATTAGAATTTTCGTTCAATCAACGACCTTTAGATTTAACTGGACGGTAAATATTTTTGAAATAAAAAAAAAACTGATTCTACTGAATTGTTTTTGATATATAGATATTCATTGAAAGAACTCAAAGATAATTGGTATGTTTTTACAATTGCTAATGCGAAAACATCCGATACTGGTTCTTATTCATGTGTGGCTTCAAATTCACTTGGACAAGCTTCATGTGTTGGAAAATTAACTCTATTTCGTATGTTATTGTTTTTTGTTTATTTTAATTGCTAATTCAGAACTTTCTTTCTTTTTTAGCATTAGCACCACCTAATTTCACTAAAACATTAACGGATGCTGTATTTCCTATTGGCGGAATTTTGAAAGCAATTATTAAAGTCAGTGGTCTTCCATTGCCACGTTTAACTTGGCTCAAAGATGGTCAAATCTTTGATGAAAATGAACGTATTTCAATTGTTTTCGATCCACGTACACTGACGTGGACATTGACCATATCCGATTGTCAAGAAAGTGACACAGGTGTTTATGAATGTCGAGCCAAGAATCCTGGCGGAGAAAAAGTTACGCAATGTAAAATCACTGTCTCGGGTGAAGCTCCGACATTCATCGATTCACCAGAAAAAGTCACCTGCTTAGAAGGTCAAACAGCTGTATTTGGTTGTTGTGTATCAGGTGATCCTTATCCGATTGTTGTTTGGTCGAAAGGAAAGAAACCATTTACGGAAAATACACAAAAATATGCATTGTACTATGATGATGAATTAGATGCTCATATGTTTGAAATTAATGAATGTTCAAAAGCCGATACAGGTACTTACTCTGTCACGATACAGAATGTACATGGAACAGTAACAAAAACGGTTTCATGTTTTACTGTTACTCAACCTGAAGAAGTTATTGATTATAAGAGTGTTCTACGTCGAATGGAAGCATTAGCACGTGATGGTCAAGGTGGACCCGATTGGGGTAAATTGAAGAAAGGTAAAGCAATAGGCAAAGGACCTGGTGATCCTGGATTGCAATATAAATTGAAACATTTCGAATTAACTGGCGAAGGACAAGTCAAACAATTCGAACAGCCAGAAGCTGTTGAACTTCTTGGTCTACCACCGGGAGAACTTGCTCGTCGACGTTCACGTTCAGGTACAGGCACAGGTGAAGGTTCAGAAGGTGATGATGATGGTCGAGGAGCAGGTAAAGGTACTGCTCGTACTGGAAAAGATCGTAAATCAACTCGTCTTGGTCTTGTTACTTTCACAAAATCATTAGCTGATGTGACTGTATTCGAAGGTAAAACTGCAACATTCGAAACTTATATATCCGAAATTGAACCATCGGTTACATGGCTTGTCAATGATCAACCTGTTGCTAATGAACGTGCTCAAATATTATCAGTGGGTAAAACTCGTCGACTCGTCTGGAAAGATTGTTCATTAAAAGAAGATAATTCGACAATTACATGTATTCTCGATGAAGAAACGAAATCAACTGCACAATTATTTGTTAAAGAAGCACCATTTGCTTTTACAGATGAATTAACTAATCTTAAAGTTAAACGTGGCGATCCATGTACCTTACAATGTGCAGTTAATAAACTAAATATTGTTTTACAATGGTTTAAAGATGGTCAACTAATTACGAATATTCAAGAAGAAGTTGACGGATTTCTTCATAGATTAATTATTCCAAAAACCGAAGATAAAGATAAAGGTGTTTACACAGCTAAATATGAAGATCTACAAACAGAAGGAAATGTTGACGTATTAGGTCCACCACAAATTATTAAAGCACCCAATGATTCAGTTCTTATTATTGGTCAATCAGTTGTGCTCACTGCTGAAATTGCCAGTACACCAAAAGCACAAGTATCATGGTTATTCAAAGGTCAACCTTTGAAATCATCGCAAACAAAACATCAAATCGATGCTAAGAAGGATGGTATCTATAGTTTAACTATCCTCAAAGGTGATAATCCTGATGATGGTGAATATACGGTTGTTGCTGACAATACTATTGATAAAGTTCAAGCCACTGCTAAAGTTACCATATGTAGTAAACCAAAAGTTGATAAGATTGCTGATGTTGCCGTCAATATTGGCGAAAGTGCTCGTATACAATGTCAATATTCAGGTCAACCTCTACCAACAATAGCTTGGTTCAAAGATGGTAAACCACTTCCAACCGATGATCAACGAATTGTTATTACACAAGAAACAGCAACATTATCTGTTGTGACAATTAATAATACAACTATGGATGATAAAGGTGTTTATTCAGTTAAATTAACAAGTATCGCTGGTGAAGCCGAAGGAAAAGGCAATTTGAATGTGAAACCTGTTAAACCAACAATAACACGCGATCTCAATGCTACCTATACTGGTATCAAAGGCGAAGATCTTATTCTATCTATTGCTGGAACTGGTAATCCATCTCCGACATGTCAATGGTTTAAAAATGCTACTGAATTAACAGCAACAGGAGATGAACATATTCAATTTAAAGATGATCAAACAACCAATGAATATTTTCTTATTATTAAAAATGCGAATCAAAATGATATCGGTGAATATCAATCACAATTAACTAATGCTGCTGGTTTAGTTAAATCGAAAAAGACGAAAATTACAATTCAAAAACAACCAACATTTATTAAAAAACCCGAATCAATTACGGTTAATCAAACAGAAACAGGTAAAATCGAATGTCAAATCGATGCTTTACCACAAGCCAAAATTACTTGGCTTATTGCTGGTAAACCTGTATCGCCTAAAGATGGTTACGAAACAACATTCGACGCTAAAACAGGCATTGCAACATTGAATATTAAAAATATAGCAACGAAACATGCTGGTTCAGTAACAATCAAAGCTGAAAATACGGCTGGCACAGCTGAAGAAACGGCTGATATTAATGTTCGTTCAGCTCCTCTTCTTCTTAAACCATTAACCGACACTGAAGTTCTTGTTAATAATGATGCAACATTTATTTGCGAAATTCAATCATCACCACAGGCAACAATTCAATGGTTGTTCAATGGTAAACCAATAGCATCAGTGCCGAATAAATATGATATATCATATGATACAAAAACTAATCAACATAAACTAATTATTAAATCAGCTACCATCGATGATCATGGTAGTTATAGTGTTCAAGCAACGAATGAACTCGGACAAATTCAAACGGAAGCCAAATTAAATGTAACTAATGCGCCTAGTTTTCTTACTGGCTTACAAGATCGATCGGTTGCTGCTCGAGAAACAATTGAATTAATTGTTCAAGTAGCTGGTATTCCACAACCGACATTGACTTGGTTGAAAGCTGGCAAAGAAATTAAAGCCGATGGAAAGAAATATTCGATTGAACCAATCGATAAAGATGGTTATGCGAAATTAATTATTAAAGAAACTAGTGAAGAAGATCAAGGTTTATATTCATGTGTAGCCAAAAATAAAGTCGGTACAAATCAAACCGATGGACAAATTAAAGTTACAGCACCTTTACAATTTATTCAACCATTGAAAGATACGGATACACTTAGTACACAAAATGCTGTCTTAACATGTGAAGTACAAGGTATTCCCAAACCAACTGTAAAATGGTTTTTCAATGATATTGAATTGAAATCAACACAAAAACAAGCTATTGTTGCTAAACAAAATGTTCATACATTAACAATCAATCGAACCGATCAAACGGATGCTGGTGTCTATAAAGCTGTTGCTGAGAATGGCACAGGAACGCCCGTCGAAACAACATGTACACTTACAGTTGGTAGTAAACCAAAAGTCGAAGGTAAACCAACGGATGTTACTGTTAGTGTTGAACAAGATGCTGTTCTCGAATGTACATTCTCTGGTTTTCCTAAACCCGAAGTTACTTGGTATAAAGATAATACACCGATTGTAGCTGATACTCGTATAACAACGAGTGAAGATAAACCTAATGTTCATCAATTGAAATTGACTCGAACTCAACTCGATGACAAATCAGCATATATTTGCAAAGCTAAAAATCGTTTCGGTGAAATCGATGCTAAGATTAATCTTAATGTTACTTCAATTAAACCGGTGATTGTTCGTGATCTCTCCGATCAACAAACAATTGAAAAAGGTCAACCATTAGAACTTCAAGTCGAAATCACTGGTACACCTCAACCACAAATCAAATGGTTCAAAGGTAATGATGAAATAACAAGTCAAGATTATCAAATTTCATTCGATAATAAACAAACATATACATTAATCGTACCTGATTGTACACCTGAATATCAAGGAGATTATTCGGTACAAGCAACAAATCCAGGTGGTACAGTGAAATCAAAGAAAACTAAAGTGACTGTTCAAAAGAAACCCGTATTTGTCAAAGTACCGCAATCACAGACGATCAACGACGGACAGGCTGTTGTGTTCGATGCACAAATCGATGCTTATCCTCAACCGAAAGTCACTTGGCTTAAGAATGGTAAACCATTAACACCAGATCTTGGATTTGAAAGTCAATTCGATGCTAAAACCGGTCAAATTACACTTAAACATAAAGCTGCTAGTCAAAAACAATCTGGTGAACTCATCTGTCGTGTCGAAAATGCAGCTGGCACTATTGATGCACCCGTTACACTCGATGTACAAAATACACCAACAATAACTAAGAAATTAGTCGATCAAGAAATTATGATCAACAATGAAGTACGTTTCGTTGTCGATGTAACTGGTTCACCAGCACCATCGATTTCATGGACAAAAGATGATACTCCTATACAAGCAGATGCTAATCATGTAATCGAATCTGATAATTTAACGCATACATTAATCATCAAAAATGTTCAATCAACTGATGAGGGTAAATATCGTGCTATTGCACAGAATGTTATTGGACAAGTTGATTCAACTGGTCAATTAACTGTACTTGAACAGCCAATTATCGATCAACCATTTGGCGATATTACACAACCACTTGGTTCAGATGTTAGTCTTAAATGTCAAATTATTGGTGGCCGACCGAAACCAACTGTATCATGGCTTAAAAATGGTAAAGAATTTAAAGGTGATGATCGACACATCATTACCTTGTCACCCGAGGGTGCTTGCGAATTACTAATTAAATCACTTGATGAATCAGAAAATCAAGCGAAATATACTCTTGTTGCTAAGAATAAAACCGGACAAAAAGAAATTCATTCAACTATTACAGTTAAAGCACCATTAGAATTCGTTCAAGGTTTGAAAGATCAAGATATTCTTGCTCAATCGTCATGCATTCTTACAGTCGAAACCAATGGTATACCGAAACCAACTGTTAAATGGTATTTCAATGATCAAGAATTAAAAAATACACCGAAAACAAAACTTGAATCGAAACAAAATATTCATACATTAACTTTACAGAAAACGGATCTACCCGATGAAGGTACATACAAATGTATTGCAACAAATCCTGACGGTACCATTGAAACACAAGCACATATTTCCGTTTGTACGAAACCAAAAGTTGATGGTAAAGTTACAGATGTTACTGTTCAAATTAATGAGCCAGCTGAATTACGTACGAAATTCAGTGCCATACCTAAACCAACCATTGCTTGGTATAAAGCATCGGATATGAATACACCACTTACACCGAATGATAATATCGAAATAAGTGAACTACCTGACGGTACAAGTGTTCTACGAGTTAAGAAGACTGAATTAACTGATAGTTCGGCATATATTGCTCGTGCAACGAATAAAGTTGGCGAAATCGATTCGAAGATTAATCTTACAGTTAAAGAAGTTAAACCAACGATTCTATCGGATATAACAAATGTTGCTGCTATTCGTGATGAATCAGCACAATTTACTATTAAAGCAACCGGTAATCCTCGGCCAACAATTCGTTGGTTTCGAAATGATAACGAAGAAATTCTACCGACGAATGCTGATTATACATTAACTCATGATGAATCAATGGATACATTTATTCTAACGATTAATAAATGTAAACCTGAACATCAAGGTGATTATTCAGCTATAGTAACGAATTCAGGTGGTCAAATTAAATCGAAAAAAGGTAAATTAACCGTAACGAAAACACCAGAATTCTTAGAAAAACCGAATTCAATTGATGTCAATGAAAATGAACTCGCTGAATTTCGTGCGAAAATCGATGCTTATCCAGCGGCGAAAATCAGTTGGTTATTCGAAGGTAAACCTGTTTCAGCTAAAGAAGGTTTCGATGTACAAACTGATCAAGCAACGGGCACATCGATATTAACAATTAAACAAACACTACCGAAACATGCAGGAAAACTTACTGTCAAAGCTGATAATCCATCAGGTTCAGTCGAAGAAACTGTTCAATGTTCAGTTAAAAGTAAAAACTAAAACGAACAAAATAAAGCATTGAAAAATAATTCTATTTTTATTTTTTAGCTGGACCAAAAATTACGAAAAAACCTGCCGATGTTGAAGCTCTTCTAGGCGCTGATGTTGTTTTTACTATTGATGTAGCCGGTTCTCCTAAACCAGAAATTGAATGGTAAGAAGAAAAAAAAAACAAAACTATCTTGATCATTTTATTCATTTCAAAATAATAAATAGGATTCATCGAGATCAACAAGTAAAATCATCGGATAAATACGAAATCATCGAAGAAACACCTTCGATTACAAAACTCATCATTCATAATGTCACACCAGATGATGAATCACCTATTCAAATTAAAGTGAAAAATGCACTCGGTCAAACAGATGCTACTGTTCAATTGAAAGCACTTGAAACACCTCGTATCGAACCATTATTAACTGATCAAGAAGTGACACTCAATCGATCGTTAGTTCTTAAAACAAATGTATTCGGTCGACCGAAAGTTGATGTACAATGGTTAAAAGATCAAAAACCTCTCACATCATCAGATCGTATTAAAATTGAACGTATCGATGATGAATGTATTTTGACAATTGCCAATATTAAAGAAGAAGATATTGGTTCATATACTCTTTCGGCTAAAAATAAACTCAACAAAATCGATACAACAGCTAATGTTAAAGTGACAGCTGCATTGAAATTCAATAATCAATTGAATAATCTCGATATACTTCAAGGTGCAAATGGAACATTATCAGTTGAATGTGAAGGTGTACCGAAACCGAAATTAACCTGGTATTTTAATGATACAGAAATTAAATCGACTCAAAAGACTCGAATTGATACGAAAGGTTCAACAAGTACATTGACAATCAATAAAGCTGATATGCCTGATATTGGCGTGTATAAAGTCGTTGCCGATAATGGTAAAGAACGAATTGAAACACAAGCAAATGTTGATGTTTGTGGTAAGTTAATTTTGTGTTCTATTTTCTCATCAATAATAAACACAAAAAAACTATTTTAGTTAAACCCAAAGTTGATGGTAAACCAACTGATGTAGCATGTCTATTAAATGAAACAGCCAAGTTAACTGTCAAATTTACAGCTCTACCAAAAGCAGATGTAACATGGCATAGAGCCGATGGAAGTGAAGTAACAACAAATGATCGTATTCAAATAATAACAGATGAAAATGGACAAACAAGTTTGATTATAAGCAATGCTACACCTGAAGATTCACAAGCGTATACAGCTCGTGCAACGAATAAAGTTGGTACAGTCGATGCGAAGATTAATTTGAATGTGAAAGGTAATGTACATGTATAATATTCTTGATCAAATTTGAACATTGAGTTTTGTTTTTATGTAGAAGTGAAACCTACATTGAAAAATGATCTTGAACCACAAACGATTAATGTCGATGATGAACTTGTCTATCGTCTTGTTGTCGATGGTCGACCAAGTCCAACAGTTAAATTCTACAAAGATGGCAATGAAATTGGTCCTGTTACTATAGAACAGCCAACAAATCCAGCTGATACAACTGTTACTGCTGTTCTTCGTATTCCAAAAGCTGCTACAACTGATCAAGGTGAATATCAAGCATCTGTCGAAAATCCAGCTGGTACTGTCAAAACAAAGAAAGTCAAAGTTACTGTTCAACAAGTACCTGTTTTTATCAAAAACATCGAAGATACATCAGTTAGTCAAGGCAAAGAAGTTACCTATGAAACACAATTATCTGCATTTCCTGTACCAAAAGTGTCGTGGTTATTAAATGGAAAACCGTTGACACCGAATGCAGATTGTGCAATTGTATTTGATAATGCAACACAAAAGGCAACATTGACATTACGTAAAATTGATGCTGACAAACATTCAGGTACGATCACATGTCAAGCAGAAAATCCTGCTGGTAAAGTAACACAAATAGCTAAACTTGATGTTTTAACTCAACCGAAACTTGGCAAAGGCTTAAAAGATGAAAGTATTATCGAAGGACAAGATATGACACTTTCAATTGAAGCAACAGGTTATCCAGCACCAAAGCCACAATGGTTTTTCAATGATAAACCTATTTCACCGACAGATCAACATTATCAAATTACCGTACCAACCGAAGGAAATATTTATGAACTAAAAATTAAACAAACAAAAGGAACTGATGAAGGTACTTATAAAGTTATAATGACGAATTCTGAAGGTGAAATCACCAGTCAAGCTAATTTAAATGTTCATGTTGCACCGAAGATCGGTTCACTACCAGCTAAAATTGATACTGTTCAAGGTCAACAAGTGATTATTTCTTGTCAAGTGTCGGGACATCCAAAACCAGATATTGTCTTCTTAAAAGATAAGAAAGATGTGACCACACTCGAAGATAAATCTCGTTTTCAAATCGAACATAACGAACAAACAGGTGAAGTTCGTTTGATTATATCCGATGTTAGAGAAGACGATCAAGGTAAATATACAATTCGTGCTAAGAATGCTGCACAAACTGTTGAAGAACAAACAACATTATCTGTATCGGCACCATTATCATTCATCGATAAATTACAAGATACGGATGTTATTAGTGGACAAAATCTTGTTTTAACATGTCGTTGTCAAGGTATACCGAAGCCAACAATAAAATGGTATCAAAATGATACTGAACTTAAATCAACAACCAAACAAAAAATCGAATCCAAACCCGATGGTACACAAATCTTAACAGTTAATCGTGTTGATTTAACTGATGGCGGTGAGTTTAAGATTGTTGCAACGAATGAACAAGGTACGGTTACATCGACATGTCACGTCGATGTTCTCATGAAACCAAAGATCGATGGTAAAGTTCAAGATGTTCAAGTTGTGATTGGTGAACCAGCACAATTAAATGTCAAACTATCAGGTTTACCTAAACCCGATGTACAATGGTTGAAAAATGGTCAACTATTTGACATTGATAATCAACGAATTAAATTGTCGGAGAAAGATGATGTTTATTCATTGATTTTTGAAAGTACACTAGTTGAAGATAAAGCAGCTTATACATTGAAAGCAACGAATAAGGCTGGCGATGTCGAATCACCAAAGATTAATTTAAATATAAATACAGTTCAACCAAAGATTAAAACTGATCTACAACCAACATTAAGCGTGAAAAAAGATGAATCTATTATTTTAATAATTCAAGCAGATGGTAAACCAAAACCACAGGTTAAATGGTTTAAAGGTAATGATGAAATTCCTGTTGATCAACCGGGTGTTCAAATGATTGAAGAAGGTGATAATACATATAAATTAATCATTGAAAAATCAACCGAAAAAGATCAAGGAGAATATAGTGCATTGATTCAAAATGCTGGTGGACAAATCAAATCGAAGAAGACCAATGTTACTGTTACAAGTAAATAAACATCGATTTTTATCTATCGGAATATGTTTCCTCATGAAATCTATCTTTATTTAGAATCACCGGAATTCGTTAGTCAACTAACTGATACAACTGTTAAACAAGGTGATACAGCAACAATTGAATGTCAAATTGATGCATTACCATTACCAAAAATTAGTTTATTACGTGATGGTAAAGTTCTAACAGCCAAAGATGGTATCGAACAAACATTTGATGCTGCTACACGTCGATTAATTCTTACAATTAAAAATGCACGTGTCGATCAAACAGGTCCAATTACATGTAAACTTGAAAATGCTCATGGTTCTGTTGAATCAACATTTCAATTGAATATTACTGCTGCTCCAGTTATTAGTAAAGGTTTAACCGATCAAGAATGTCAATTAGATAGAGAACTTCGTTTAACTATTGTTTCATCGGCTAGTCCAAAACCAACAATTAAATGGTACAAGGATAATGTTGAATTGAAAGATGTGAACGTTCAAATCAAAGATGATACGTATGAATTAGTGATACCGAATGTAAAAGCAACTGATGAAGGTGTTTACAAAGCTGTTCTTTCGAATGAACTTGGCGAAAAAGAATCACAATGTAAAATTACAATTACACAACCAACTGAACTTCAATGTGACTTTCCTGAACAACAAACAATTCAAGTTGGTCAATCGATTCAACTTCAATGTCAAGTTAGTGGACGTCCATTGCCTGATGTAACATGGACAAAAGATGGCAAAGAAATTAAACCATCCGATCGAGTAGAAATCAAGAAAAATCCTGATGGTACTTGTTCATTAACTATTCAACAAGCGACATCAGATGATAAAGTAAATTCAAATGATATTGCATGACGTTATATTCTTTGTTTTCTAGGGTGTCTACAAAGTCATCTGTAAAAATAAATTACAAACTCGTGAAGCACAAACACAAATACAAATTTCATCACCATTGAAATTCAATACAGCATTGAAAGATAATGTTGCACAAGTTGGTCAAAGTGTTACATTGGAAGTCGATTGTGAAGGTTTGCCCAAACCAACAATCAAATGGCTTTTTAATGGTCAAGAAATAACTCCATCAGCTAAATATAAGATTGAATCGAAAGGAAATGTGAATAAATTAACAATTCCTAAAGTTGATTTAGTTGATACAGGTGTTTATGAAGTTATTGTTTCCAATGGTATTGATACAATTCAAACACAATCGAAACTTGATGTTTGTATTAAACCGAAAGTTGAAGGTAAACCTTCGGATGTCAATGTCAATTTGAATGAACCAGCTAAATTACAATGTAAATTCTCGGCATCACCCGTTCCAACAATTACTTGGCTTAAAGACGGCCAACCAATTCAACCATCGGACAATGTTACAATTCATAATGAACCCGACGGTACACAAATACTCGTGTTTCAATCGACACAATTAACTGATAAAGCCAGTTATACATGTCAAGCAACAAATATCGGTGGTACAACTGAAGTTAAACTCAATCTCAACGTACAACAAATCAAACCAACATTAAAAGCTGATCTAGCTAAAGATATTATTGCTCAAGATGGTGAACCTATTTCACTTTCAATCAAAGCATCAGGCACGAAACCACAAGTAAAATGGTATAAAGATGGCGAAGAAATAATCAATACGGTTGAAGAAGAATATGAAATCATCGAAGAAGAAGAAACATATACATTATTATTGAAACGTGCACAACCGAAAGATAGTGGCGAATATCAAGCTGTCATAACAAATGATGTTGGCCAAGTTAAATCAAAGAAAATCAAAGTACAAATTCAAAAAGCACCACAATTGAAAAAGAAACCTGAACCTACGGTTACAGTTAAAGAAGGTGAACAAGCACGTTTCGAATGTGAATTCGATGGTAATCCATCACCGAAAGTCTCGTGGTTACGCGATGGTAAACCATTGACACCTAAAGATGGTTTTGAAATAAAAACGGACGCAACTATTGGCAAGAGTGTTTTAATTATCAATCAAACAACATTGAAACATTCAGGACCAATTACTTTACGTTTAGATAATTCAATTGGTACGCCGATTGAAGAAATTATTCAATTACAAGTTGAAAGTACACCACAATTACTACAAAAACCACAAGCAACATGTGAAGCATATTTAAATCAAACAGCTTCGATTGCATTTAAATGTTTATCGACACCTAAGCCAGTTATACGTTTATTTAAAAATGATCAAGAAGTTCAATTGACAGGTGATCATTATGAATTAATTTCGAATCCAACCGATGCAACTGCTTATGAAATTCGTATAAAAAATGTTCAAATCGATGATGAAGGAACGTATCGTTTGAGTATTGAAAATGCTTTGGGAACAATCGAATCAAATATTCAAGTAACAACAGTTGATAATGTTTCGATTAAACCCTCAGTTCAAATTTCGAATACCGATCTTAAACAACATGATACATTAACACTTGAATATACAGTTAATGGTCGACCCAAACCCGATGTTACTTTTCTCAAAGATGGCAAAGAAATCAAATCATCAGCTCGAACACAAATAACATTCGATGAAACAACTAGTATCTATCGATTGGTAACAAATGATGTTGGACAAGACGATCAAGGTGTTTATACATTAGTTGCAAAGAATAAACTAGGTAAACAAGAAAGTGAACCAGTGAAAATTAATGTTACAGCACCAATTACAATTAAAAGACAATTACCTGAACTTGTTGATGCTGTTCTTGGTGAACAAACTGTATTAATCGTTGAAGCCGACGGTATTCCACAACCGAAAGTAACTTGGTTATTCAATGGTCAACCGATTAAATCATCACCCAAACAAAAAATTGAAACATCGAAAGAAAATCCACATGTAACAACATTAACGATTAGTAAATTAGATGCTAATGATGCTGGCAAATATACAGCTGTTATTGATAATAGTTTGGAAAAAGTTGAATTGAATACAACATTGAATGTTCATGCTAAACCAAAATTAGAGTCAAAATTAGAACCAACATTAACATTTAATATTGGTGAACAAGGAGAAATACCGATTCGATTGAGTGGCGAAAATAATATAGTCACTTGGTTTAAAGATTCACAACCAATTGAATTCAATAATCGTATACGTGTCGTAAATGATGAAACGAATGTTTATAAATTAGTTATTGATGATCTTCAACCAGAAGATAAAGGTCTCTATTCGATACATGTAGAAAACAAAGGCGGAGCCATTGATTTGAAAACAACAGTCAATATCAAAGAACAAAAACCACAGATACTTGCTGATCTCAATGATTCACCAGCTGCAAATACAGCAAAAATTGGTGAAGAATTCGCATTAGAAATTCGTGCACAAGGTAAACCACGTCCACAAGTCACATGGTTCTTCAATGGACAAGAATTACCATTCCCATCAACAGATTACGAAATAATTGTGACGGATGATGGTCTATATCGATTAGTATTTCGTCAATTTAATGAACGTTATATTGGCGAATTTCAAGCTGTTATAACAAGTACAGCAGGAACAATTAAAACAAAGAAAGTCAAAGTAACTGGTCAACAAATACCGGTGTTTACGAGTGAACCACCGAAGTTTCTACAAGTTAAAACGGGAGAAAAATTAACTGTCGAATGTACAGCCAAAGGACATCCAACACCGAAAATTACTTGGTTACGTGATGGTAAAGTTCTAACGAATAAAGATGGTTTCGAAATTAAAATTGATCAAACAACGGGTCAAGCAAGTTTCGTTATTCCGAGTGCGAATGTTAAACATTCAGGCAAATATGAATGCAAAATCGAAAATGCACATGGTACACATACAACTGAAATTGATATTGATGTTTTAGGTGAGAAAATGAATTTGAGATAATTATTTTAAAAAAATAACAACATAATTTCTCTATTTTTCTATAGCTCCACCAACTAGTCAACAAAAGATGCAAGATTTTGAAGTTACACGTGGACAAGAAGTAACAGTGACAGTTACAGCTGATGGCAATCCATTACCAACTTGTACATGGTATCACAATGATAAACCAATCCAAGTTCAACCCGATCGAGTTTTCATTATTGATGAAGGACCAACACATACATTGAAAATATTGAATGCTGAATTAAATGACGAAGGACAATATAAAGCTGTTATTGAAAATTCAATGGGTAAAACAGAATTGATTAGTCAAGTTACTGTCATGGGTAAACGAATTTTTGCCAATGAAATTGTTCGTATATATTGATCATTTAGATGTACCTGACATTCCTGTGGAACCTGTTGAAATACGCGTACCACAAGGTGGTTCATGTACACTTGAATGTCAAGCACCAGGTAAACCATTACCAGAGGTCAAATGGACAAAGGCTGGTAAAGAAATTAAAACCAATGTTGAATCGACACCTGATGGTACACATCGTCTAACATTGGAAAATGTTCAAGCAGATCATGCTGGACAATATATTGCCAATGTTAAACATAAAGTCCGAACACAACCTATGGTTTTTAACCTTCTTGTCACAGGTACGATATGTTTGTTTTTTTTTATTTCGTAGACTCGACTTTTCTATCTTCCGTTTTTAGCTCCACTTACATTGAAACAAACACCTACCGATGTGAATGTTCTTCAAGGTCAAAATGCACAGATTATACTTGATGTTGATGGTCTACCTCGACCAACAATTACTTGGTTATTCAATGGTACACCAATTCAACCATCAGCTAAACATAAAGCTGAAATCAAAGGAAATCAAGTTATTCTTAATGTTAATAAAACTGACTTTCCCGATTCAGGAATCTACACGGCTGTTATCGATAATGGTATCGAAAAATTAGAAGTTCCAATTAAAATGAACGTTGGAGTTAAACCTAAAGTTGAAGCACCTAAACCAGCCAACGAACAATCGTGCGTTATCGGACAAGACACATCGATCTCATGGAAATTTAGTGGTGTCGATAAACCACAAGTTACATGGTTATTCAATGGTCAGCCACTTTCTACAAATGAGCGATACAAAATTACTGAGACGGAAGATGGTACATCTACATTATCCATTAAGAATGCGGAATTGACTGACAAGGGCGTCTACACAGCTAAAGCTACAAATGCTGTTGGCGAAGTTGAAGCTAAGACTACGTTAAATATTGCTGGAATTAAACCAGTAATTACGAATGATCTCGAAGCTGCACTACCAGCTGTCAAAGGAGAAACAATGACAATTAAATTAACAGCATCTGGTACACCACGACCTGAAGTTGTTTGGGTGAAAGGAAATGATGATCTAGTTCCCAATGACCGAGTTCAAGTATCAACTGAGGGAGATGATACCTATGTTCTTACTATTCAAAATGTTCAACCTGAAGATCAAGGTGATTATTCAGCTAAGATTGTCAACGTTGGCGGTACATTAAAATCTAAGAAATGTAAAGTTACTGTTACAAAATCACCAGTATTTCTTGATAAACCAACAACTCAAGAAGTCAAACAAGGTGATACCGCCATATTTACAACTAAAGTCGATGGTTATCCTGCACCTAAAGTAACATGGTTACTGAATGGTAAACCATTGACACCAAAAGATGGTGCTCAAGTTGAGTTCAATGCTCAAACAGGAGAAGCTAAATTATCTATACCCAAAGTAGACTTACAACAACATGCTGGTACAGTTACCTGTAAACTTGAAAATGCACATGGAAGTCAAGAAGAAACTGCACAACTCAATGTATTAGCTGCTCCATTGATTACGACACAATTACCGAAACAAGAAGAAACAGTCAGTGGAAAAGATGTGACATTCAAGGTGGTGGTTCGTGGATCACCTCGACCTACAGCACAATGGTTCTATAATGATGCACCAGTTGCTCCAGAGAATACAAGTTACGATGAAGAGAAAGGAGAATATCAACTAACTCTGAAGACACCAACTGTCGCATCAAGTGAAGGAACCTATCGTGTTGTTCTCAAGAATGCTTTAGGTGAAACAGAATCTACACCATGCGTATTAACTATATTGGAACCTGTTACATTAACAAAATCAGCACCAGCTAAGGATGCTGTTGATTTGAAAGTCGGCGAACCATTTGAAATCAGTTTTGATGTTGGGGGCAAAGAAGTACCAAAAGTTCAACTAACTAAAGATGGCAAAGAAGTGAAATTCACTAGCGTTGAAGGAACACGACATACCTTCTCGGTGCCTGAAGTCAAACCGGAACATCAAGGTGTTTATAAACTCACAGCGAAGAATAAAACATCGACAGAAGAATCCACAGTCGCATTAAATGTAACAGCTCCATTGAATATTACTCAATCACTTACCGACACCAATGTTCTACTCGGACAAAGTGGAACATTACAAATTGTATGTGATGCTTTTCCAGCACCGAAAGTTACCTGGTTCTTTAATGATACTGAACTCAAAAATATACCTAAACACAAGATCGAAGCAAAACAAAATGTCTATTCACTTACAGTTAATAAATGTGACCATCCAGATGTTGGCACCTATCGTGTTCATATTGACAATGGCATCGATCAAACAGATCAATCAGCCAAACTCAACGTTGGAGTTAAACCGAAAGTTGAAGCACCGAAACCAGCTAATGAACAATCATGCGTGATTGGACAAGATACATCAATATCATGGAAATTTAGTGGTATTGAAAAACCACAAGTTACATGGTTATTCAATGGTCAACCACTTCCTACAAATGAACGATATCAAATTACTGAGACGGAAGATGGCACATCTACATTATCAATTAAGAACGCTGAATTAACAGATAAAGGTGTCTATACTGCTAAGGCTACAAATGCCGTTGGCGAAGTTGAAGCTAAAACTACATTAAATATCGCTGGAATTAAACCACTCATTACCAGTGATCTCGAAGCGACATTATCCGCAACAAAAGGTGAATCAATGACGATTAAGTTAACTGCAACGGGAACACCACGACCTGATGTCATTTGGGTGAAAGGAAATGATGACATCGTGCCCAACGACCATGTTCAAGTCTCAACTGAAGGAGATGACACTTATGTTTTTACTATTCTCAATGTTCAACCTGAAGATCAAGGTGATTATTCAGCTAAGATTGTCAACGTTGGCGGTACATTAAAATCTAAGAAATGTAAAGTTACTGTTACAAAATCACCAGTATTTCTTGATAAACCAACAACTCAAGAAGTCAAACAAGGTGATACCGCCATATTTACAACTAAAGTCGATGGTTATCCTGCACCTAAAGTAACATGGTTACTGAATGGTAAACCATTGACACCAAAAGATGGTGCTCAAGTTGAGTTCAATGCTCAAACAGGAGAAGCTAAATTATCTATACCCAAAGTAGACTTACAACAACATGCTGGTACAGTTACCTGTAAACTTGAAAATGCACATGGAAGTCAAGAAGAAACTGCACAACTCAATGTATTAGCTGCTCCATTGATTACGACACAATTACCGAAACAAGAAGAAACAGTCAGTGGAAAAGATGTGACATTCAAGGTGGTGGTTCGTGGATCACCTCGACCTACAGCACAATGGTTCTATAATGATGCACCAGTTGCTCCAGAGAATACAAGTTACGATGAAGAGAAAGGAGAATATCAACTAACTTTGAAGACACCAACTGTCGCATCAAGTGAAGGAACCTATCGTGTCGTTCTCAAGAATGACTTGGGTGAAACCGAATCGACCCCATGTGTATTAACTATATTGGAACCCGTTAAAGTGACAAAATCTGCACCAGCTCAGGATGTTGTCGATCTGAAAGTTGGTGAACCATTCGAGATTACTATGGATATAGAAGGTAAAGAAGCACCCAAAGTTCAGCTTACAAAAGATGGCAAAGAAGTGAAGTTCACCAGTGTTGAAGGTACTAAACATACGTTCTCCATACCAGAAGTCAAACCTGAACACCAAGGAGTTTATAAACTTGTGGCCAAAAATAAAACGTCGACTGAAGAAACAAGTGTAACATTGAATGTGACCGCACCATTGAATATTACTCAATCACTTACCGACACCAATGTTTTACTAGGACAAAGTGGAACATTACAAATTGTATGTGATGCTTTTCCAGCACCGAAAGTTACCTGGTTCTTTAATGATACTGAACTCAAAAATATACCTAAACACAAGATCGAAGCAAAACAAAATGTCTATTCACTTACAGTTAATAAATGTGACCATCCTGACGTTGGTACCTATCGTGTACATGTTGATAATGGAATTGATCAAACTGACCAAACAGCTAAACTTTATGTTGGAGTCAAACCAAAAGTGGAAGCACCGAAACCGGCAAACGACCAGTCTTGTGTTATCGGACAGGACACATCTATCTCATGGAAATTTAGTGGCATCGAAAAACCACAAGTAACATGGTTATTCAATGGACAACCACTTCCTACAAATGAACGATATCAAATTACCGAGAGTGAAGACGGTACATCTACATTATCGATTAAGAACGCTCAATTGGCAGATAAAGGTGTATACACAGCAAAAGCAACCAATGCTGTTGGTGAGGCAGAAGCTAAAACAACACTCAATATTGCTGGTATCAAACCTATTATTACCAATGATCTCGAGGGAGCTCTTCAAGCGACGAAAGGAGAATCCATGACAATCAAACTGACAGCTACGGGAACACCACGACCGGATGTCGTTTGGGTGAAAGGAAATGACGATCTTGTTCCAAGTGACCGTATTCAAGTATCCAGTGAAGGAGATGACACTTATGTTCTTACTATTCTCAATGTTCAACCAGAAGATCAAGGTGATTATTCAGCGAAGGTTGTCAACGTTGGCGGTACATTAAAATCTAAGAAATGTAAAGTTACTGTTGCTAAATCGCCTGTCTTCATTGAGAAACCCACTACACAAGAAGTGAAACAAGGTGATACTGCTATTTTTACCACAAAGGTAGATGGTTATCCTGCACCTAAAGTAACATGGTTATTGAATGGTAAACCATTGACACCTAAAGATGGAGCTCAAGTTGAATTTAATGCTCAAACAAGTGAAGCTAAATTGTCAATTCCGAAAGTTGATCTACAACAACATGCTGGTACCGTTACATGTAAACTTGAAAATGCACATGGAAGTCAAGAAGAAACAGCTCAACTCAATATATTAGCAGCACCACTCATCACGACACAATTACCAAAACAAGAAGAAACAGTCAGTGGAAAAGATGTGACACTCAAGGTGGTGGTTCGTGGATCACCGAAACCCGAAGCACAATGGTTCCATAATGATACACCAGTTGCTCCAGAGAATACAAGTTATGATGAAGAAAAAGGAGAGTACCAACTCTTGTTGAAGACACCAACGGTAGCAACAAGTGAAGGAACCTATCGTGTTGTTCTCAAGAATGACTTGGGCGAGACAGAATCGACCCCCTGTGTCTTAACCGTCTTAGAACCTGTTAAATTAACAAAGATAGCGCCAACGGTTGAGATAATCGATTTGAAAGTAGGTGAACCATTTGAAATTACTGCTGATATTGAAGGAAAAGAAGCACCCAAAGCTCAACTCACCAAAGATGGTAAAGAAATTAAATTCACCACGGTCGAAGGACCAAGACACGTGTATTCACTCACTGAAGTTAAACCAGAACACCAAGGCGTGTATAAATTATCAGCCAAAAACAAGACATCAGCAGAAGAAACGACCGTTACATTGAATATAACTGCGCCATTGAATATTTCACAATCATTAACTGATATTAACGTCCTATTGGGACAAAGTGGAACGTTACAAATTACCTGTGACGCATTCCCAGCACCAAAAGTCACATGGTTCTTCAACGATACTGAATTGAAGAATACAACTAAACACAAGGTCGAAGCAAAACAAAATGTCTACTCTCTTACGGTAAATAAATGCGATCATCCCGATGTCGGCACATATCGTGTACATGTCGATAACGGTATTGATCAAACTGATCAAACAGCTAAACTCAACGTAGGAGTTAAACCTAAAGTTGAAGCACCTAAACCAGCTAACGATCAAACATGTGTGATTGGTGAGAATACTCAAATTTCATGGAAATTCAGTGGTATCGAAAAACCACAAGTTACATGGTTATTCAACGGACAACCTCTTGCTACGAATGAACGATATCAAATTACTGAGAATGAAGACGGTACATCTACATTATCAATCAAAAATGCCGAACTTACCGATAAAGGTGTGTATACAGCGAAAGCTACTAATGCTGTTGGTGAAGCTGAAGCCAAGACTACGTTAAATATAGCTGGCATTAAACCAATTATTACGAATGACCTCGAAGCTGCTTTAACTGCAACGAAAGGTGAATCTATGACCATTAAACTCACAGCAACTGGAACGCCTCGACCTGATGTTATTTGGTCACGAGGTAATGATGAACTTGCACCAAGCGATCGTATTCAACTCACAACTGAAGGAGACGACACCTATGTTCTCACTATTCTCAATGTTCAACCAGAAGACCAAGGCGACTATTCAGCCAAGGTGTCCAATGTCGGAGGCTCACTTAAATCGAAAAAATGCAAGGTCGGTGTCATTAAATCACCAGTGTTTGTTGATAAGCCAACCACTCAAGAAGTTAAACAAGGTGAGACAGCTACTTTTACAACGAAGGTAGATGGTTATCCAACACCCAAAGTAACATGGCAACTCAATGGTAAGGCATTGACACCTAAAGATGGAGCACAAATTGAATTTAACGCTCCAACTGGTGAAGCTAAATTATCTATACCAAAAGTTGATTTACAACAACATGCAGGTTCAGTCACATGTAAACTAGAAAATGCTCACGGAACTCAAGAAGAAGTTATTCAATTAAACGTACTTGCTGCACCTCTTATTACTGCACAATTACCTAAACAAGAAGAAACCGTTACTGGAAAAGATGTCATTCTTAAGGTAGTGGTTCGTGGATCACCTCGACCTGAAGCCACATGGTTCTACAATGACACACCAATATCGAATGAAAATGCTACCTACAACGAAGAGAAAGGAGAATATCAACTCTTGGTGAAAGAACCCACCGTTACCGGTAATGAAGGAACCTATCGTGTTGTTTTCAAAAATGAATTAGGAGAGACGGAGTCAACACCTTGTGTCTTAACCGTCTTAGAACCGGTTAAATTAACGAAAATAGCTCCAACGTCGGAGACAGTTGATTTGAAAGTGGGTGAACCATTTGAAATAACAGCCGATATCGACGGAAAAGAAGCACCCAAAGTTCAACTCACCAAAGATGGTAAAGAAGTGAAATTTACCACAGTCGAAGGTACACGACACGTGTATTCAGTCGCTGAAGTGAAACCAGAACATCAAGGTGTTTATAAACTTACAGCGAAGAATAAAACATCATCAGAAGAAACAAATGTAACATTGAATATAACTGCACCAATGAATATTTCACAACCATTAACTGATATTAACGTGTTATTGGGACAAAGTGGTACGTTAACGTTAACATGCGATGCATTCCCTGCACCAAAAGTCACATGGGTCTTCAATGATACTGAATTGAAGAATACACCCAAACACAAAATTGAGGCAAAACAAAATGTCTACACACTCACAGTTAATAAATGTGATCATCCAGATGTGGGCACATACAAAGCTCTCATTGATAATGGTATTGATCATACGGAACAAAGTGCACTACTCAAAGTTGGAGTTAAACCGAAAGTTGAAGCTCCCAAACCTGCGAATGAACAATCCTGTGTGATTGGTCAAGATACTACAATATCGTGGAAATTTAGTGGTATTGAAAAACCGGTAGTTACTTGGTTATTCAATGGACAACCTCTTGCTACGAATGAACGATATCAAATTACTGAGAATGAAGACGGTACATCTACATTATCAATCAAAAATGCCGAACTTACCGATAAAGGTGTGTATACAGCGAAAGCTACTAATGCTGTTGGTGAAGCTGAAGCCAAGACTACGTTAAATATAGCTGGCATTAAACCAATTATTACGAATGACCTCGAAGCTGCTTTAACTGCAACGAAAGGTGAATCTATGACCATTAAACTCACAGCAACTGGAACGCCTCGACCTGATGTTATTTGGTCACGAGGTAATGATGAACTTGCACCAAGCGATCGTATTCAACTCACAACTGAAGGAGACGACACCTATGTTCTCACTATTCTCAATGTTCAACCAGAAGACCAAGGCGACTATTCAGCCAAGGTGTCCAATGTCGGAGGCTCACTTAAATCGAAAAAATGCAAGGTCGGTGTCATTAAATCACCAGTGTTTGTTGATAAGCCAACCACTCAAGAAGTTAAACAAGGTGAGACAGCTACTTTTACAACGAAGGTAGATGGTTATCCAACACCCAAAGTAACATGGCAACTCAATGGTAAGGCATTGACACCTAAAGATGGAGCACAAATTGAATTTAACGCTCCAACTGGTGAAGCTAAATTATCTATACCAAAAGTTGATTTACAACAACATGCAGGCTCAGTTACATGCAAACTCGAGAATGCACATGGAACTCAAGAAGAAATCGTTCAACTCAATGTACTTGCTGCTCCTTTAATAACTTCACAACTCCCTAAACAAGAGGAAACAGTCACAGGAAAAGATGTTACTTTGAAAGTAGTTGTTAAAGGATCACCTCGTCCAGAAGCACAATGGTTCTATAATGATGCACCAATCGCTCCAGAGAGCACAAATTATGATGAAGAGAAGAATGAGTATCAATTATTAATCAAAGAAGCGACGGTTACCGGTAATGAAGGAACATACCGTGTCGCGTTTAAGAATGAATTAGGTGAAAGCGAATCAACACCGTGCGTATTAACAGTATTGGAACCAGTGAAATTGACCAAGGTAGCTCCAATGTCGGAGACAATTGATTTGAAAGTGGGTGAACCATTTGAAATCGTAGCTGACATTGAAGGAAAAGAAGCACCCAAAGTTCAACTTACAAAAGATGGCAAAGAAGTTAAATTCACCACGGTAGAAGGACCAAGACATACTTTCTCATTGCCTGAAGTAAAACCCGAAAATCAAGGTGTTTACAAACTTACTGCTAAAAATGAAACATCGTCGGAGGAAACCACAATCACATTGAATATAACAGCACCATTGAACATTTCACAACCATTAACTGATATTAACGTGTTATTGGGACAAAGCGGCACACTATCGTTAACATGTGATGCATTCCCAGCACCAAAAGTCACATGGTTCTTCAATGATACAGAACTCAAAAATACAACAAAACACAAGAGTGAAGCGAAACAAAATGTATACACATTGACAGTGAATAAATGTGATCATCCTGACGTTGGATCATACCGAGCCGTCGTTGACAATGGTATCGATCGTACTGAACAGACAGCACTTCTTAAAGTTGGAGTTAAACCGAAAGTTGAAGCTCCCAAACCTGCGAATGATCAAACATGCGTTATTGGACAAGATACTACAATATCGTGGAAATTTAGTGGTATTGAAAAACCGGTAGTTACTTGGTTATTCAATGGACAACCTCTTGCTACGAATGAACGATATCAAATTACTGAGAATGAAGACGGTACATCTACATTATCAATCAAAAATGCCGAACTTACCGATAAAGGTGTGTATACAGCGAAAGCTACTAATGCTGTTGGTGAAGCTGAAGCCAAGACTACGTTAAATATAGCTGGCATTAAACCAATTATTACGAATGACCTCGAAGCTGCTTTAACTGCAACGAAAGGTGAATCTATGACCATTAAACTCACAGCAACTGGAACGCCTCGACCTGATGTTATTTGGTCACGAGGTAATGATGAACTTGCACCAAGCGATCGTATTCAACTCACAACTGAAGGAGACGACACCTATGTTCTCACTATTCTCAATGTTCAACCAGAAGACCAAGGCGACTATTCAGCCAAGGTGTCCAATGTCGGAGGCTCACTTAAATCGAAAAAATGCAAGGTCGGTGTCATTAAATCACCAGTGTTTGTTGATAAGCCAACCACTCAAGAAGTTAAACAAGGTGAGACAGCTACTTTTACAACGAAGGTAGATGGTTATCCAACACCCAAAGTAACATGGCAACTCAATGGTAAGGCATTGACACCTAAAGATGGAGCACAAATTGAATTTAACGCTCCAACTGGTGAAGCTAAATTATCTATACCAAAAGTTGATTTACAACAACATGCAGGCTCAGTTACATGCAAACTCGAGAATGCACATGGAACTCAAGAAGAAATCGTTCAACTCAATGTACTTGCTGCTCCTTTAATAACTTCACAACTCCCTAAACAAGAGGAAACAGTCACAGGAAAAGATGTTACTTTGAAAGTAGTTGTTAAAGGATCACCTCGTCCAGAAGCACAATGGTTCTATAATGATGCACCAATCGCTCCAGAGAGCACAAGTTATGATGAAGAGAAGAATGAATATCAATTATTAATCAAAGAAGCGACGGTTACCGGTAATGAAGGAACATATCGTGTTGTTTTCAAAAATGAATTGGGAGAGACGGAGTCGACACCATGTGTGTTAACTGTGTTGGAACCAGTGAAATTAACCAAAGTAGCTCCAACAGCTGAAACGATTGATTTGAAGGTGGGTGAACCATTTGAAATAACAGCCGATATTGAAGGAAAAGAAGCACCCAAAGTTCAACTCACCAAAGATGGTAAAGAAGTGAAGTTCACTACAGTAGAAGGAACACGACATACCTTCGCGGTGTCAGAAGTGAAACCAGAACATCAAGGTGTTTATAAACTTACAGCGAAGAATAAGACATCATCAGAAGAAACAACCGTTACGTTAAATGTAACAGCTCCATTGAATATTACTCAACCACTTACTGATGTAAATGTTTTGATGGGTCAAAGTGGCACATTATCATTTGTTTGTGACGCTTTTCCAGCACCAAAAGTGACATGGCTCTTCAATGATACTGAATTGAAGAATACGCCAAAACATAAAATTGAAGTAAAACAAAATGTCTACTCTCTCACGGTAAATAAATGCGACAATAGCGATATTGGTGTTTATCGTGCACAAATTGACAATGGTATTGATAAAGGTGAACAATCGGCTAAATTAAATGTTGGTACGAAACCAACCGTAGTTGGAAAACCAACCGATGCACAAGTACAAATCGGTCAGTCAGCTCGTCTTCAAGTTCAATTTACTGGACAACCACTACCTGAAATTACATGGTCGAGAGCTGATGGACAACCATTTGGTGAAAATGCTAAAGTTGCTAATGATGAAAATGGTCTTGCTGTACTCGTATTCGACACAACAGCATTAACTGACAAAGCTGCTTATATCGCCAAAGCAACAAATATTGTCGGATCAGTCGAACAAAAAGTCAATTTGGATGTCAAAGAAATTAAACCAACAATTATACGTGATCTTGACGCTGCTATCAATGCTACGAAAGGTGAACCAATGACATTAACAATTGAAGCAACTGGTAATCCTAAACCGACAGTTCGATTCTTTCGTGGTACTGAAGAACTCGTACCAACCGAAGGACAAATTGAAGTCAAAGAATCCGAAGATGGTCAAACATTTACTGCTACTATTCTAAGTGTTCAACCAAATCAACAAGGTGAATATACAGCAACGGCACAAAATACAGGTGGTATAGCTAAGAGTAAAAAATGCAAAGTCACTGTTACAAAAACAGCAACATTTATTCGTGTACCACAAGATTTAACAGTTCCAGATAAAGCTGAAGCTGTTTTCGAATGTGAAGTCGATGCTTTTCCAGCGGCTAAAGTCACTTGGCTAAAAGATGGCAAACCATTGACAGTGAAAGAAGGCGTCGAAATTCAAGCACAAACTGATAAAGGTCTCTATACACTTCGTATCCCACAAGCTGATACAACAAAACACATGGGTACAATCACATGTCGTGCTGAAAATGCGATTGGTAATGCTGAACATCCTGTTCAATTAAATGTAACAACAGCACCGACATTAAAAACACAATTGAAAGATCTCGAAGTTCTACGCGGACAAGACGCTGTATTTGCAATTGATATTCAAGGTTATCCTGTTCCAGAAATAACATGGTCACGTGTTGATAAAGTTCTCGAAAGTATCGATGAAACAATTTCATTCTCGGACGATCGAAAACAATTGACATTACGTAATGTTCAAATTGAAAATGAAGATGAATATAATGTTCATATCAAAAATGAATTCGGTGAAATAACAAGCAAAGCAAAATTAAGTGTCTTAGAACTTCCCGAAATTCAACCACTCTTAGAAGATAAAACAACACAAATTCGTCAACAAATCGAATACTCAACTGTCGTCACCGGTCGACCATTACCCGAAATTCAATGGTTGAAAAATCAAAAACCATTGATTGCATCGCCTCCACACATTCAAATCGAAACAACTGAAGAAGATGTGATTAAAACAATTCTTCGTATTGAAAATACTCAATCGGATGATGACGGAACATATACACTTCGTGTCAAAAATCGTGCTGGACAAAAAGAATCAACATCGAAATTAAATGTTCTTGCTAAAATGGTTTTTGTCAAAGGTTTCAAAGATGAAAATGTTATTCAAGGACAACCAATTAGTTTTCAATGTCAAATTGAAGCTATACCAAAACCAAAAGTAACATTCTACTTAAATGATCAAGAATTGAAATCAGCAGGCAAGATTAAAGTTGAATCGAAAGGTGATGTTCATACATTATCGTTTTCGAAAGTTGATCTCATCGATAGTGGTACAATTAAAGCTGTTGCCGATAATGGTAGTGATAAAGAAGAAATTAGTGCAAAATTAAATGTCTGTTTGAAACCAAGTCTTGTCGGTAAACCAACCGATGCACAAGTATCAATTGGACAACCAGCAAGAATTCAATGTGCATTCACTGGTCTACCTATGCCGGAATTGAAATGGTCGAGAGCCGATGGACAACCATTGAATGAAACGATTGAAATTGCCAATGATGAAAATCAAGGAATAGCTGCATTAGTTTTTAATGCAACAGCAATGACTGATAAAGGAGCTTATATTTGTAAAGCAACGAATGTTGTTGGATCAGTCGAACAAAAAGTCAATTTGGATGTCAAAGAAATTAAACCAACGATTATACGTGATCTTGAAGCTGCAATAAATGCTACGAAAGGTGAACCAATGACATTAACAATTGAAGCAACTGGTAATCCTAAACCAACGGCACGATTCTTCCGTGGTGTTGACGAATTTGTACCAACCGAAGGACAAATCGAATTGAAAACCTCAGAAGATGGTCAAACATTTACATTGACCATACTTAGTATGCAACCCAATCAACAAGGTGATTATACAGCGACAGTTCAGAATACAGGTGGAAGTGCTAAGAGTAAAAAATGTAAAGTTACTGTATCAAAAACGCCAACATTTATTCGAACGCCACAAGATCTAACAGTTCCAGATAAAGCTGAAGCTGTTTTCGAATGTGAAATTGATGCGTATCCAAATGCTAAAGTATCTTGGATTCGTGATGGTAAACCATTGAATACAAAAGATGGTGTCGAAACACAAGCACAAGCCGACAAAGGTCTCTATACACTTCGTATTCCACAAGCTGATACAACAAAACACATGGGTACAATCACATGTCGTGCTGAAAATGCGATTGGTAATGCTGAACATCCTGTTCAATTAAATGTAACAACTGCGCCAACATTAAAAGCACAATTGAAAGATCTTGAAGTTCTACGCGGACAAGATGCTACTCTTTCGGTGGATGTTCAAGGTTTTCCTGTTCCTGAAATTGTTTGGACACGTGGTACTGAACAAATCATTGAAGCTAATGATAAATATACATTCGCCGATGATCAACATCGACAATTAATCATTCGTAATATACAAATCACTGACGAAGATGAATATAATGTTCGTATAACAAATCAATTTGGTGAAATTACAAGTAAAGCTAAACTTGCATGTTTAATTCCACCTTCGATATCACCTTCGACAATCGACGATTCAATCTTACAACGTGGTGATGAAATTGAATATCAATTTGAAATCGAAGGTCGACCACAAGTCGATGTTAGCTGGTTGAAAAATGGCAAAGAACTCAAACCAACTGACAATATCAATTATGTTTTTACGTCCGACAAAGAAAATAATAAAGAATCATTGAAAATCGTCAAAGCCGATGGTGATGATCAAGCCAAATATACTTTACAAATTAAAAACAAAGCTGGTAAAGCTGAAGTCAGTGTTAATGTTATTGTCAAGGCTAGTTTACAATTTACAAAAACTCTTACCGATGTTGCCACTGTTGTTGGACAACCGGTTACATTTGCAACTGAATGTTTTGGTTTACCTAAACCAACAGTTGTTACTTGGTATTTCAATGATGTTGAAATTAAAGGTTCAGCGAAATATAAAATCGATTCGAAATATCCATCGATTACGCTTACAGTTAACAAAACTGATTTAATCGATATTGGCAAATATCGTGTTGTTATTACGAATGGTGAACAAACAATTGAAAACGAAGCTAATCTTCTCGTACAAACAAAACCAAAACTTGAAGGTAAACCACAAGATGCTCAACCGATTATCGAAGAATCAGCACGTATTCAATGTAAATTCTCTGGTTCACAACCATTCACAGTGACATGGTTGAAGAATGGTGAACCATTAGTTTTACCCAATGAAAATATTGAAGTTATTAATGAAAGTGATACGGGTATTCAAGCACTTGCCTTTAAACGTGTCGAAATTGAAGATAAGGCAAGTTATACAGTACAAGTTGCAAACATGGTTGGACAAGCTGACGGAAAAATGAATTTAACACCGAAAGAAATAAAACCAACGATCATCACTGATCTCGAAGGCAAAACAGTACAAAAAAGTGAACCCTGTGAATTGACAATTGTTGCCGAAGGTAAACCACAACCGCAATGTAAATGGTCATTTAATAATCAAGATTTAACTTTAATACCGGGAGAAATCGAAGCAATTGTTGATGAAACAGATAAACGTATTTATCGTTTACGAATTATTTCAACACAACCGAAACATATTGGCGAATATTCATGTACGTTAGTCAATGGCGGTGGTAGTGTTAAATCAAAGAAAGTTAAAGTGACTTGTGAAAAATCACCACAATTTGCTTCGGAATTTGGTAAAACAGTTAAAGTTATTCAAGGTGATGAAGCAAGAATCGAATGTCCAATCGATGCTTATCCATTACCGAAATTTACTTGGACACGAGTTTCAGACAACAAAACACTTTCGGACAAGGATGCTAACCATTCATTTGCATATGATACCGATAAGAACGCATCGATTTTAATTATCAAACAAGTCAATAAAATCGAACATGAAAATGAATATATCTGTAAAGCTGTCAATGAATTTGGTTCGGGTGAAATGCGAACGAAATTAGTTGTTCTTATTCGTCCATATTTTATTGAAACATTGAAAGATGCTCAATGTCTTGAATTTGTTGAACAATATGCAATTGAATATCAAGCTGAAGCTTATCCAGAAGCAAATATTCAATGGACACGAAATAACGAACCGATTCCATCGACATCGAACGAATTTCGTATTGAGAAAAATCGTTTGACTATTCTCGAAACGAAATTAGAACATTCGGGTACTTATGCTGTTAAACTTTCGAATGAAGTCGGCGAAATCGAATCATCGATGCAGTTAACAGTCAATGAACGACCTATTGAAATAGCTAAACCTCTTGTTGATACGAAAGCATTTGAAAAAGATACAACCACGTTCGAATGTGTTTTTACCAAACCTGTTGAACGTGTTCAATGGCTTCGAAATGGTGTTCAATTACCAGATGAACCACGTTTTCTACGTAAAGGCGAGCCCAATCAACGTTACTTCCAATTAGAAATTCATTCGTTAACACTCGATGATACAGCTGAATATGCTTGTGTTTACGATCAAACAACTCAATCGAAAGCTCAATTAACAGTCGATGAACTACCAATTGACTTCGAAAAACCACTTTCAAATCAATCCTTAACTGAATACGATACGTTAACATTAGAATGTACAGTCACTAAACCGAACAAGAAAGTACAATGGTTCTTTGACAATCAACTTCTCGAAGCGAATGATCGATGTCGATTTGAAATCGATGAGAAAGTCCATCGATTGATTATCAGTAATATGTCGCCGAATGATGAAGGCAATTATGATGTTGTTACAGAAAGTGATCGAAAGAGTTCAGCATTCGTTAGTGTTAAAGAAATTCCTGTGGAATTTATTCGTCCACTAGCTGATATCGAAATTCAAGAACGTTCACCCGAATTAATTCTCGAATGTGAATTAAATAAATCCGTTCATGTTGAATGGTATCGTTTTTCAACTGAATTAACATCATTCACTGATGAACAACGTATTTTCATCGAACATAATGATCTTATTCATCGTTTAATTATTAAAAATCTTCAAATCGATGATCAAGGAACATATACTTGCCGTTATGCACATCAAAATGTTGATTCATCATGTAAAGTTCGTGTCACTGAATTACCATTAGCTTTCGTACAAAATCTCAATGAACAATATGCAATTACAGAAAATGATGATCTCATTCTAACGATCGAATTAAATAAAGTGACACCATTGAAATACGAATGGTTGAAAGATGGAAATGTACTTGAAAATAATGAACATTTGAAAATGTCTGTTCATGGTGAAAAATATCTTCTCAAAGTTCATGATATTAAACTCGATGATCAAGGTAAATATGCATTCCGTATCAGTGAAGCTAATCTTGAAACACAAACCAACGTACAAATCAATGAATTACCTGTTTATTTTACACGTCAATTGAAAGATAGTTCGAGTATCATGGAAAATACGCGTGAATATCAACTCGATTGTGAAATAAATAAAGAAAATAAAGTTGCACAATGGTTTAAAGATGATGATAAAGAACCATTGAAATCCAATGATGAAATACAAGTTAAAACAATCGGTCGATTACATGCTCTTGTTTTCAATTCTGTACAATTGAAACATGCAGGCAAATATACATGTCAATTTGCAGATGAAATTAAATCGATTGGAGCACTTCAAATTGAAGGTAATTTTTAGTTTTAGTTTTTTTTGTTGTTGTTGTTAATTTAAAATTTAGATGCACCAACTGAATTCGAAACTGGCCTACAAAATCTTTCGATTATTGAAGATGAACCATTGATCTTAGAATGTTTGCTAACGAAAGATCGACCAACTGATGAATTAACATGGACATTCAATGGTGATCCGTTGATTATCGATAATGAACGTATTAAAGTTTCGAAAGACGGACCCATTGTCAAATTGATTATTGATGAAGGTCAATTGAGTGATGATGGACGTTATCAAGCTGAAATCAATGATAAAACAAGTCGAGCAACTGTTATTGTCAAAGGTAACAACTATTCAATCTTAAATCTATATTTAATTCGATTTGTTTTGTTTGTTTGTTTGTTTCAGAGAAAAAACTTCAATTTACTCGTCCATTAACTGATGTTGAATTCGATGAATGGTCAACATGTACTCTCGAATGTGAATTGAATAAACGTAATGTTCAATGTCGTTGGTACAAAGATACAACTGAAATCTATCCAAATGAACATTATCAATTCGAAGTTATCGATAAAGTTCAACGATTAATTATTAATCGTCTCGAACTAGACGATACATCTGTCTACGGTTGTGTTTTTCGACAAGAGAAAACATCAGGCAAATTAACTGTTAAAGAATTACCCTATGCATTTACACGACCATTAGAAGAATCAGTTACAATTGTTGAAAAACAACAATTAACACTCGAATGTGAATCAAATAAACCATTGAAAGATAATTTAGCTATATGGACACGTGATGGACAAGTTCTTACACATAATCCGGTCGACGGTGTTCTCATTAAAACAATAGATAAAATACATTCATTGACAATCTATGAATGTAAAATGAAAGATCATGGACAATATACATGTACAATTAAACAAGCAGAAACAACATGTAAAGTCAATATGCAAGAAGCACCTGTTGAATTCATTCGTCCATTAGAAAATCAAACAGTAACCGAAGGTCAATCATTACGATTAGGTTGTGTATTAAGTAAAGATAATTGTCAAGTAACATGGTTTAAAGATGATGAAGAATTAGTTATTAATCCAGATGATGAAACCAATCGTTATCAATCAACACATGATGCACGTAGCTATCGTTTGGAAATTAAAGAGTCGAAAATGTCCGATGCTGGTAATTATACAATTAAAGTCGAAGATAAACAACAAACATGTCAAGTGATTGTCACCGAAGCACCGATCGATATTGTCATACCATTGAGTGATAAGACATGTCTCGAAGGTACAAGTGAATTCTCTGAATTCTATGTTGAATTAAATAAACCAAATATTAATCTTATTTGGAAATGTGACGATGAACCAATCGATTTTTCAACATCGAAATACGAGAAAACCAATGACAAAACGAAATATACATTGATTATTCGTAATGTTGAATTGTCCGACGAGAAAATCTATTCATGTCAAGTTGGTAGTGGTGGATCATCACGTGTGAAGTCATCGGCACAATTGACTGTCGATGAATTACCACCGGAATTTGTTCTTACGGCAACACCAATGAAAGATCAAGAATGTTTCGAAGAACAAGATGTCGAATTCGAATGCGAATTAAATAAATCGAAATGGAAGAAAACAGGACAAACAATCATCTGTAAATGGTTACGAAATGTCGATCGAGAATTACGTGTAACAGCAAAATATTCAATTGAACGTTCAGGTCCAATGCAAAAATTAATCATACATAATGCACAATTCGAAGATGAAGCTGAATATAGTTGTTCAATTATGGACAAAATAATTACAGCTAAATTAGTTGTCAAAGAAATACCTGTTGCATTTACACAATTACTCGATGATATTCAAACAATTGAACGTGAAACCGTTGTTTTTCAATGTGAAACATCGAAAACACATTCGACACGAACACAAACTGAAATACCAATTAAATGGTATCGTGATCGTGTGCCATTAGTTGGCGGTGGTCGATTCGAAATTTCGAAAGCATCGGGAGGCAAACGACAAGTTTTGAAAATTATCAACGCTAGTCTCACCGATTCAGGTGAATATGCTTGTACGGCTGGTAGTGATGATATACGTACAGTAGCAAATTTAACAATTGGCGATCTCGAAGTTGAATTTAGTCAAACATTACAAGATCGAACCGTACTCGAAGATCAAACATTAACACTCGAATGTGTTGTCAATCGAACGGATAAACCAATAGCATGGTTTTTCAATGAACAGAAGATTGAATCGGGTAGTAAATATGATATCAGTCGAGAGAAGAATAAATTACGTTTAGTTGTTAAAAATGTTACAATTGATAACGAAGGACAATATACATGTCGTGTAGCTGATGTTAAAACACAATGTAAAGTTATTGTCGATGAAGAAAAAGTTCGTTTTACTGAACGATTAACTGATGTTGGCACGAAAGAAGGTGAATCAGCTAAATTTCAATGTAGTGCTTCGAAATTAACCTATGTTAAAGCTAAACGTGATATTGACTTTAAATGGTTACACAATGGTAAAGTTATTGACGAAACAACAACTGTTGATGATGATAATAATAAGAAATATCAAATTGAATTTGATAAATCAAGTAAAATCTTAAAATTAACTATTAACGATGTACGAAATGAAGATGTTGGTATAATTACATGTCAAGCTGATGATGTAACGACAGTTGGTAAATTACTTGTCGAAGAAATTCCGATATTTTTCGTACGTAAACCTGAAGATCAAATCTTAACTGAACTACCCAATATTTGTCTATTCGAATGTGAATTAAATCGACCAGGTGTACATATTAAATGGTTACACAATAAGAAAGAATTAGATTATCAAAAAGATAAAATCGAATTTCATAATACGGATACGATCTATCGTTTGAAATTATTATCAATTGATATCGATGATCAAGGTGAATATGTTTGTGTTGCACGAGATAAGAAAGCACAAGCATTCTTGAAATTACAAGTACCACCTAAGATCGACTCGTTTCAAACGAATTCAAAATTAATTAAACATGATCAACCGTTGATTATCGATGTGATGTATACTGGTTGGCCAGAACCATCGATCGAATGGAATAAAACCAATAATAAACTCAAGAGTAAAATTGTTAGACATGGACATGTACAAATGATGATTGAAAATACGAAACGAAGTGATTCAGGTCTCTATGAAGTGACATTGAAGAATGAATTTGGACAAGATCAACGAAATGGAACAATCGAAGTTTTAGATCGACCAAGTAAACCGAAGAATATTACAGTGAAATTATTGGATGTTGGAGAAGTGGAATTAACTTGGGAAGAACCAGAAGATGATGGTGGTTCACCATTGACAGGTTATTCGATTGAAAAATGTGAAGAACGACGAGCAGCTTCATGGGATGAAGTTTGTGTGACAAGTTTCGAAGAACATAAAGCTCTTGTCAATAGATTATTAGACGGAGCTAAATATCGTTTCCGTGTAAGTGCAGAAAATAAATATGGCCGATCCGAACCATGTGAAACAACTGAACCATTACTTATCAAGAGTCCATTTGGTAAGTCATGAAATGTAGTTCATTTCATATATATATATATATACAATATTCGTTTTTGTTTAGATCCTCCATCGCCACCAGCTGCTCCAGCTGTCGATGAAATCTGTGCTACAACATGTCGTATTCAATGGAAACCACCGACAAGTGATGGTGGTTCACCGATTACAGGCTATTTTGTCGAACGACATATTGCTGGTGCATCACGTTGGTCGAAAGTGACCAAACAAATGATACCAGCTGATACTCTACAAGTCATAGCTGAAGATTTAATTGAAGGAAGTGAATACGAATTTCGAGTGATTGCTTGTAATAAAGTTGCACAATCGGAACCAAGTGAATCATCAGGAATGATTATTGCAAAGAATCCATTTGGTAAGTAGAAACAATTTGTGTATAATAAAGAAAATTTGCATCTTTTGCAGATAAACCTGGACCACCATTGGAATTGACAATTGGTGATATTGGTAACGAATGGATTGAATTAACATGGCAACCACCAATTCGAGATGGTGGATCACCAATAACAGGCTATGTGATCGAACGACGAACACCTTCGAATTATAAATGGCATGTAAGTTATCAACGTCCTCGATTTGTTTTCTCTTGCACGATTTTTTTTCCGCTATTTTTAGGGTGCCTCGGAACCAATTGAAGGTACAACAACAAAGGTACGTTCGTTGCATACAGGACATAAATATGAATTCCGTGTACGAGCTGAAAATCTTGCTGGTCTCGGTGAACCATCGAATTCAACGAAAGAAACCGAAATACGAGAACCAATCATCGGTGAAAAACCACGATTTATTCAAGAACTCGAACCAATTACAGTCGTCAGTGGACGATCAGTAACACTAACTGCTCGTGTTAAAGGAGATCCAACACCCGAATTTCGATGGTCACGAAATGATCATCCGATTACTGCAGATGATCATGTTAAACTCGAAGTCAGCGGCGAAACTGTTAAATTAATTATTGCAGAAGTAGCACCATCCGATGCTGGTACCTATGAATTAGTCGCTGAGAATGGTCTTGGTTCTATTGAATGTACAGCTCGAATGACTGTTCATTGTATGTAGACGCGTGTTTTCCTACAAAAAAACAAATTGAAAATGAAAATCTCTATTTGCATTTTAGCACCACCAAGTATTATTACGTCGACTCCATCACCAATCAGTGTACCTGTTGGTCAAGTTCTACATATATCTTGTGAAGTATCGGGTTATCCTCGGCCAGATGTCACTTGGGAACCACCGAATGATCGAGCACGTACTGAACAATCGGATAGTTTTGTTGCTCTTTCAATTTCGAAAGTTCGCGCAACTGAAAGTGGAACTTATAAAGTAATTTTGAAAAATGTTGCCGGTTCAGCTGAAGCATCATTCGATGTTCAAATTCAAAATGTTCCTCAACCAGTTCGTCATCTCAAAATCGATAACATTCAAGCTGATTCAGCACATGTTACTTGGGAAGCGCCATTGGATGATGGTGGCCTACCGATAACTTCGTATTTCGTCGAATATCGCGATATTCGTCGTTCTCAATACGCACGTAGTGAACGTCTTACTGGTCAAACATTCGAATATGATCTTACTCGATTGACTAAAGGCTCGAAATATACAGTTCGAGTTTTAGCTGAAAATAAACTGGGTCAATCGGAACCAACTGAAATTACTGAACCATTCATAGCGAAGAATCCGTTTGATGTACCAAGTGCACCACGTGAATTGAAAGTTACAGGTGTCACAAGATCATCGTGTCAATTACAATGGTTACCACCTTCGAACGATGGTGGATCACCAATTAAAGGATATATTATTGAAAGACAAACAGAAAAACGTTGGATTCGAGCTCTACCAACGATTGTCGAAGGAACAACTGCAGAAATAGTCGATTTAATTGAAGGTATGTGTTGTTTTTATTATTGTTGAATAAATTAAAAAGAAACGAATGGCTGATTGTCATTGTTTAGGATCTATCTATGATTTCCGAGTGGCTGCTGTCAATGAAGAAGGTCAAGGTGCTTACAGTCGTCCAAGTGAATCTGTAACAATCAAAGATCCATACGATGTTCCAACTCAACCAGGACCAATCGATGTCAATGAATTAACTGACACATCTTGTGTTCTCTCTTGGAAACCACCTATTCGAGATAATGGCAGTCCTATTATCGAATATATTATCGAACAACGTCATAAATCAGATCCATCGTACATTCGAATTGAAACACCAACACCGGTTACAGAATGTTATCACAAGATCGATGATTTATTAACCAATGGCGAATATGACTTCCGTATTGCGGCACGTAATCTCGCTGGTTTAAGTGCATATTCACAAACGGATCGTTCGATTGCTATTCGAGCACCACGACCAAGCATTGCACCACGTATTGAAAAATTACTTAATCAAACAGCGACCGGCGGTAGTCAAGGTCGTATCGATGCTACGATTATTGGCGCACCGGAACCTGAAGTTATTTGGTATAGAGGTGGACGAAAATTGCCATTGACTAGTGGCCGATATACATCGTCACTTGCTCAAGGTGTACTCGTTCTCTACATAAAAGAAGTTCAAGAAAATGATGCCGGACAATATACATTAGAAATTCAAAATGAACACGGCAGTGATAGTAAACAAATGCAATTGACTGTTTTAGCAGCACCGAAAATTGAATTCGAATCGAAATATCGTAAGCAAATCGTTGTTGGTCTCAATTCATCGATACGTGCACCGTTTACATACACTGGCTCGCCTAAACCTGAATTAACTGTGACACGTGTTGATGAAGATAAAGAAGATCGTGCTACACTCGATCTATTTGAAAATAGTGGCACATTTCTCTTACGACAAACTGTACGTGCAGACACTGGTATCTATCGTGTACAAGCAACGAATGAATGTGGCAGTGTAACATCTCGTTTGGACATTCTTGTTCAAACTGTGCCATCACCACCTGGTGGACCTTTACAAGTCACTGCCAGTGGTAAAGATTATGCTAGTTTAGCTTGGCATACATGTCCTGATGATGGTGGAAGTGATCTTGTATCGTATATCATTGAGAAACGTGAAGAGAATAAATCTATTTGGACGAAAGTTGCAAATATTCGTCCGACAAATTCGACATATACTGTTACGGGTCTACTCGATCAGACAAGTTATTGTTTCCGAATTTTAGCAGAAAATGAAATTGGCGTTAGTGAACCATTAGAAATCGAACATGCTGTCATGGCTAAACTACCGTTTGATCGACCTGGTCCACCTCAAGGTCCAGTTAAAATCGATTCAATTACACAAACAGGTTGCACATTAACATGGTTGCCAGCCACTGAAGATGGTGGTGCTAAGATTACAGCATATATTATCGAAGGTAAAGATGTCAATCGACATGCTTGGACACAATTAGAAACAGTCTCAGGCAATGAAACAACCGTAGACATTCGACAATTGAAAGACGATGCAACCTATATATTCCGAATTATGTCGAAGAATATTGTTGGTGTTTCCGAACCACTCGATAGTGAATCGGTAACATTGAAACGACCGAAATCAGTTCCACAAGCACCTGTACCATTCTTTGTCAGTGATGTCGATAGTGATAGTTGTACATTAGAATGGGAAATACCGAAGTTTACTGGTGGAGATAATGTTGAATTGAAAAATTTTGTTATTGAACAACGTATTGGCGATAAAGAATCAACACCGTGGAAACCTGTTGCCGAACCGGAACCTTATGTTACAAGTGCTAATATTGGACATTTGAAAGAAGAAAAAGAATACTATTTCCGTATTAAAGCTGTCAATGAAATAGGTCAATCGAAACCAACAGAATTAACACGACCTGTTATACCACGTCAGAAGAGTTGTAAGTTTGTTTTTTGTTTGTTTTTATTTAGACTAAAGAAGAAACGAAAATCGAATTTGTTCTCGTTCTAGCTGTACCATCGGCACCCATTGGACCTATTAGTACTCTCATGGTTACACGAGATTCGATTACAATCAGTTGGGGTCCATGTAAGGATGATGGTGGTGCTGAACTTATTGGTTATGTTGTTGAAAGACGTGATGCGTCTCGAAATGTTTGGCAACGTGTTGGTTACAATGATCCAAGTTCATTTACTTGCACAGCTACAGGATTAACCGAAGATGTCGCATATCATTTCCGTGTGTTCACTGAAAATCCTGTTGGCATGTCACAACCATTAACAACCGTCGATCCAATTGTTGCCAAGAGTCCGTATCGTCGTCCTGATCCACCTGAAGGACCATTGATAACTAAAGTTGTTTCATCAAATTCAATTGAATGTACATGGCAACCACCAGTGAGTGATGGCGGTACAACATTAACGAATTATATTATTCAACGACGTGATATTTCACGACCAATTTGGGTTACAGCCGGTCGTATTAGTGGCGAACTTTGTCGATTTGTAATCAAAGATTTACCTGAAGATGGTTCTTATCTTATTCAAATCTTCTCAGAAAATTCCGAAGGTCAATCATTAGAACCATTGGCATTGGAACAACCAGTTAAATTAGCACGTAAAATCAATGTACCTGAACCACCAGCGAAATTGGATGTTATTGCTAAAACTGATTCATCAATTACATTACAATGGGAAATGCCACGTAATGATGGCGGTAGTCCATTAACTGAATATTTACTCGAAATGCGAGATAAGAAAGGTAAAAATGCCGAATGGACACAAGTACAAATCCTACCAGTGATTACAACAAGTTTTCGTGTAACAAAATTAAATGAAGATAATTATTATAATTTCCGTATCAAAGCTGGAAATGCCATTGGACATAGTGAACCGAGAACATTGGATAAAGCTGTTAAACCACAAAAACAAAGTGAACCACCATCGATGCCTGGTAAGCCATTGGAAACATCGAATATCGATCCTACAACCATGTCGATATCATGGCGACCATGTTCATCGAGTGGTTCAAACGATATCACAGCGTATATTGTCGAACGACGTGACGCTCACAAAGCCAATTGGACATTAGTGAAAAAAGCATCATCAAGTCAATACAATGTACTTGTTAATGAGCTAACTGAAGGTTCAAGTTATTATTTCCGTGTATGTGCTGTGAATGATGATGATCTTCAAAGCGAATGGCTTGAATTAGATGCACCAGTACTCTGTCGAAATCCGTACGATGTTCCATCACCACCGAAGAATATTCAAGTTACGGAAATTATTGGACAAACTGTACGTTTACAATGGGATGCACCGGAAAATGATGGTGGCAAACCTGTACGTGCTTATATTATTGAACGACGTGAAGCATCACGAACAACCTGGCTCAAAGAAGGTCGTTGTAAAACAACAAATTTCGAAATCGAAAGTTTACCATTAAATGGTCAACATATTATTCGTATTACGGCTGAAAATGAAGAAGGCCTATCGGCACCATGTGAAATCAGTAGACCTGTACAAATCGATGCTAAAGATATATCTTTACCGAAAGCACGTGATCTGGAAATTGGTAAAGTCAAAGGTCAATCGATTACATTATCATGGTTGCCAGCAACGGGCAATTTACAAGATAAAACCGATTCAATTGCGTCGTATATTATCGAAGCATGGGATTCTGAAGATCGTTCATGGCATGAATTAGATAAAGTCGATGCAACAGAAGTGAACTATACTCGAACAGACTTTAAAACGGATCTATCCTATCAATTCCGTTTACGAACATTGACACGAAATGGACAACGTTCATCACCAACACGTGAAACACAAGTTCTTTCATTGAAACGTACAATTGAACCACCGGATATGCCCGAATCATTGTCAATAACAGATATTACAGATGATTCATTAACATTGAATTGGCGAGAAGGTTCATCGAAGACCAAACGATATGTCATTGAAAAACGTGAATCATCGAAGAAAGTCTGGGTACCTGTTGGTGATTCGAAAGAAACAAGTATTCGTGTCGAACATCTCATGCGTAATACTCAATATGAAATACGTGTCTACGCTGAAAATGCATCTGGTGATCGTTCGAAAGAAGCTGCTCTCATCATAGTTAACTTCAAAGGACGACAAGTTCCACCAGGTCTATGTGAACAATTAAAAGTTAAACAACATAGTCCAACGGCATGCATACTAACATGGTTACCACCGATTGATACTGGTAATGCAACAATTCGAAGTTATGCCGTCGAAAAACAACAAGTCGGACGTTTAACATGGCAAACTGTCAACGATTCATTACAAGCATGCACATGTCTTGTCAATGATCTTTCAGCTGATGTACAATTTAAATTACGAGTTGCAGCAACAAATGAATACGGTCAAGGAGAATTTGTTGAAACTGAACCTATACAAATCAAAGAAGAAAATAGTAAGCCGAGACAAATGTTTTTTTTTCAACAATGATTTTGTTTTTTCTCCCTTCGTCGTTCTAGTTCCACCATCGAAACCAGTTAATCTAACTGTAACAGACTCAACTTACACGACGATTGATGTTAGTTGGTTATGTCCTCGTGAATTCGGTTCGAAACCAATTAAACATTATATACTCTATCGTCGAACGAATAAAGCCGGTGCTGAATGGAAACTAATTCAACGTGTCAATCGAACACAACTATCGTACACATATGAAAATCTCGATTCAGCATTAACGTATTATTTACGTGTAACAGCTGAATCGGATGCTGGTGAATCCGAACCATGTGATCTACCGAATGCAGTTTCACCGAAGAAGAAAGCTAAACCACCGCCAAAACTCGATCATGTCTTCGTTCGTACGATTGACGACGGTGTTATCAGTCTTCAATGGAGTGGTCTCGATGGTGATGATGATCCATCAGCCGAACAAAATGTGACTCTACTCGGTTATATTATCGAAATGAGCGATGGAGGCAATTGGGTCGAAGTCGAACGTACCGATGGCGATACACGTACATGTTCAATCACACATTTACGACAAGATGTCGATTATAATTTCCGTGTCTCGGGCTACAATCGTATTGGCAAAGGTCATACGAAAGATATCGATACGCCTGTCAAAGCTAAATCACCATTTTCAAAACCTGGTCCACCAGTAGGTCCATTGAATATGAGCAATGTGACACGTTCGACTGTCGACTTGAATTGGTCACCACCAACTTCAATTAATGATATTCCAATAACGAATTATTTCGTCGAAAAATTCCGTGATGGTATTTGGATTAAAGTAGCACGTTTACCGCCGACGTCAACCTCATTAAAAGTATTTAATCTCATCGAAAACAAAGAAACACTATTTCGTGTGTCAGCTGAAAATCGTTTCGGTGTCAGTGAACCATTGCAATCGATGAGTATTAAACCAACTCGTTTACTCGAAACGAAACCCGTGAAAGAACTCGATTCAACAGCTGCTAGTTACTTCGAAAAAACATTAGATCATAATGATTTTAATTTTCTCTTATATCACGATAGTCCGGCATCGACAACATTCGATACATTAAAATTTGGTGATGATATTGAAGAATATATTAAAAGTGTTTGGTAAATAAATTTAGAAATAAACATCAACCGATTATGAAAATTATTTTGGAAAGAAGAAGATCAATAAAAAAAAAGACACTCTCCTTCTTCTTCTTTTTTTCTTTCTTTCTTGTGTTTTTACATAATTACTTGCTCGCTCGCTTGTTCGCATAATTGGTCTGATGTTTAACATAGGCAAGAAGTTTTTTTTTTATATAAATACAAATATGTGTGCGTGTGTTTTGAACCCGAATTTTTTTTATTAACTAACCCACTTTTCGTTTTCGTTTTTTTTTCTGGCCCAAAAAAGACAATGGTACGAATACGGCAAACAATGAATGAGACACGGATTAGAAAAGACCGGCTTTCGACGATTCTCTTGCTCCTCCGATCGTTCGAAACGTCGAACTTTGCTTTTCTTGTATCGTTTGAATGTGGCGGTGAAAGTATTTCTGTTTCTTTTTTTCTTTTCTTATTATATAACAATAAACAAATACACTATGAATTGAATACAAAAGACAAAGAAAACATTTTCTCGTTCGTGTTTATTTATGAGAAACAATAAATGTCACATGTCGATCATCTAGACAGATACGTTTAATTAAATCGATAGCTCGTGAATGCGTTAACCATTGCAAATTGACACTTGTAGAATTTGTTTTAATTTCTAAAAGACGATCATTGACACTAAATTGTTTGTATGAACCAAGAAAACCGTTTGGTTTGATACGAGTGATAAATAGACCAGGATCATTTTGGTTATTGTTATCTAAACCACCGGAAATCGTTACACCGAGTGGACGTTCAATTGAATCCGAAGGAAAAGTCACATCGATTGATTCGATATTTCGCGGATTGAGTCGAGAAATATAAAGTTTAATTGGATCTTGTTGATTATTTGCAAATTCGCGAACAGCATCATCATGGTGAATTTGGTCGAAATTGGTGTTATTAACTGCTAATATTCGATCGAAAAGACGAAGTTGATGTCTTCCATTATCAGTTAAATAGTTCGATGGTGAATCAATATGTGATATAACAATCCAAGGATCTTTGATACGATTCCTGCCTCCATTGATAGAAAATCCATATCGATTTGTACGATCTTTCAAAGATTTTACTTCGATAATTTC
>ERZ778026.738-NODE-738-length-47096-cov-7.167067_pt1 | contig 47096 bp, 59 predicted proteins | sample MGYA00375756_ERZ778026 | MGnify/ENA primary metagenome ERZ778026 (study PRJEB29350, sample SAMN05389820) | bioreactor metagenome | isolation source: Ammonium sulfate bioreactor | place: South Africa: University of Cape Town | collected 2014-02-18 ... | reverse complement strand
GGCGGCGACTTGAACTCCGGCGGCGGTACGGCCTGGGGCATGGACCACGTCAACGACTACGCCAACGGGAGCATGGGCGATTACTCCGGCTATTTTGCGGAAGGCGGCTATGTGGACCCCGAAACCTCACCATCCGGCGGCGCCGCGACCGACGACGTCCCCGCGCATTTGAACGCCGGCGAGTTCGTCATCCCCCAGGACGTGGCGAGCTGGAAGGGCATGGAGTTCTTCCACAACCTGATCGCCAAGTCGCGCGCGGTGCGCAACCAAAGTCAGGCGCAATCCCCAGTGGGCCTGCAAGCCGCTCCCATGCAGCAAGCTGCTCCCACGCAGCAAGCAATACCGGAGGTATAGCGTATGGCGGGAAGTCTCATTGATCTGAGCAGCGCAAACGACGGCGGGGCCATCACCGACGCAGGCGCCGGCGCGATCCCTGACGGCGGTGAGAACACCGCGCCGGCCGCGCCCCCTCATGCCGACGCAGTGAACGCCGCGCTCAACACAGTGAAAAGCGCGCTGGACTATGGCCGGCAGAAATACGGGCTCACGCAGGGTAAGGGCCAAGATGAAGAGACGGCGAAGTTCACGCCGTACGAAGGCATGCGGCAGTCCGACAACATCGAAGACCGCCGCGGCGACACGGGCGCACCGACCACGGGCGACACAAGCAGGACCAAGTTCGACGACGTGGTCGACCGCGTCCGAGAGTTTGTCAACGGCTACAACCCAATGAGCCAGAGCTTGGGCATTGGCGACGTCGCTACGAAGGGCGCGATCCCTGACGAGCAAGAGGAGGCGCCGTAATGGCCGACGATTTTGAGGGCGCGATCCCCGACGACCAGGAGCAGGAACAGAGCGCCGCGCCGGAGAGTGGGCAGCCCGCTATTCCGGAGCCAGAGCAAGAGCAGCCTGCGACGCTAGGCGGCGACCGTCCGTGGTATGCGCAAGATAATGGCATGCTGCCGATCAACGCGGCGCGTAGCGGGGCCAGTGCTGTCGCCGGCGGCGCGAAGCGCATCCTGCATTATCTGATGGGGGCGGACAGCGCCGACCCGGCCGAGGCCGAGCGCGCCGCGCAGAACGTCAAGGCGCAGCATCCGAACATCAGCGACGACGAGGCCAACGTCCTTGCCGTGCATCAGGCCACCGAGATGGGTGGCCCCGCGGCCGGCTGGGCGATGATCCAGTACAACCGCTCCGCATACGACCGCAAACAGGCGTTCGCGAAGGCGGCGCTGAACGGCGTCGACGGCAAGGCCGGCGACCTCCAGGCCGCGGCGAACGCGGCGAGCCAGGCTTCGCAGAACATCCTCGACGGCTCGCAAGCGACGTTTACTGCCGACCCGGGGGGCAACGGCGTTACCGCGACGGTAAAAGCCCCGGGCTCGAACCAGACGGAGAATTACACCCTCACGCCCGAGCAGTTCGACAAATACCTCGACATCGGCGGCGCCGGCCAGTGGGACCACGTCATGTCGAACGGCGGCATCAGCGGCACGTTGCAGAAGATCGTGGGCACCACGAAGGAAGGCAAGCCGAGCAGCTCGCTGGTGGATCTGTCGGCGCCTGTCGGCGACACGACCAAGTTTGAGCCGGACGAGATCACCAAGCAGAACATGAAGCGCGACTTTGTGGATCTGTCGGGCGGCGACAACGACTACACCGATTGGAATAACCGCCTCAACGGCAAGAACCCGGATGGCTTCACGCTGGTGGGGCGCGGAGTTTCGTCATCGACGCGCGGGGTCGATGATGCCGACGTGAGAGGGCGCGCGATGTCGCTCTTTCCGTCCGTGTCGCAGAACGCTGCGCGCAACCAATATCTGGCCAGCGAAACCACCCGCGGCGACGAGCTGGATAACAAGCGCCAGATCGCCGAGGGACAGGAGCGCGCGCGCCTGGGCGTCGCAAGGGAAGCGGCCGGGGCGAGGGTTAAGAGCGCAGAGACCAGTGCCGGCGCCCGAGTTAAGTCCGCGCAAATCCGGTCGGAGGCGGAGACCAAGCGCCTGCAGGGGCAAACGAACCTCGCCCTGACCAAGATGATGCAGCAGACCCGGGACGGTCGCATGCGCGAGATGGGGCGCATGCTGCGCGCCAAATTGCTCGACCCCAACTTCGCCAATCTGCCGAGCGAGCAGCAGGACGCGATCGTCGGGCAGGTAGACAAGTTCACCACAGGGATAGCTGGCCCGGGGGGCCAAATCCCGCAGCCCGGCGGCACGGGCGCGCAACCGACGCAGAACGCACCGGCACAGGGAGGACATCAGGTCCCGCCGGCCAACGAACGTGTAGTTGGTCAGGTCTATCAGACGCCGAAAGGCCCGTTCAAATGGATGGGTAATGGCTGGCAGCGGGCGGAGTAGCCGCGATGGAAGATATGCTCTCCGACTCGGATGTCGGTCTGCTCGACGATAGCCAGGTCGGCATTGACGGTAACGGCGCCGCGCCCCCGCAAGGTGAACAATCCTTCATGTCCGACGAAGACGTGGGGCTACTCTCGGACGACGAGGTAGGCGTTGGGTCACGTCCTGCCCCCGAGGGTTTCCCCGCGCGCACCGCGCGCACCGTGGCGCACACGGCCGCCCCGGCGGCTGCTGGTTATTTTGGTGCTGCGACCGGCGCCGAGCTCGGGTCGGCATTCGGCCCGATCGGTACGATTGCCGGCGGTTTAGCCGGAGCGCTTGTTTCCAGTTACGCGACTTCGAAGGCGCAGCAGGCCGGGCTTGATGCGATCGGTATCGACGACAGCGAGCAGGTTGCCGCCAACCGCAACGCCCACCCCTATGAGACGTTCGCCACTGAGCTCGCCACCAACATGGCGGGTAGGGGGCCCGCCGCGGGCGCGGGCAAACTGGTGCGCGGCGCCAGCGCGGCGCTGCAAGGCGGACTTGAAGCAGGCCAAGAATACGCGACCGAAGGCAAGGTGAGCCCGAGCAAGGTCCTCACTGCCGCCGCAGCCGGCGCGGTGCTCCCCGGTACCAACAGGCTCGGCGAAAAGTTCACGGGCCCAGGCCAGCGCATGGGGGCGAAGCTCGCCAAGCGCATCCCCGGGCGCCCCAACGCCAGCGCCAGCCCCGATGCCGAAGCGGCGCAGGACGAGGCGGCGAGCAGCCCGCCGCCCAACGTCGCCCGCGGCGTTGCATCCGAGAAACCCGCACCCGACGTCAAGGGCGATACCATCGGCAACCCGCAGTCGCGGCCCACGGTCGGCGACGCCGGAAGAAATCTCGCGAAGGGTGCCAAGCCCGCGTCCGAGGCGACCGACATGCTGACGCAGGGCGATTACTCGCCCGATGTTGCTGCTGCGCTCAACGCGTTCCGGAACGCCGGCAACCAGGATCTCGGCAATCCGAAAGTGGACATCGACGCATCGTTGAAAGAGGCGCCGATCCAGACGGGGTTTCCGCAGCAGGCGCCTTCCGAAGCCGCGCCTGTGTCAGAAAATCCTGTACAAATTTCGGACACTGCGCCGCCTACGCCGCCAAACCCGAACGCGGCAAAGCCGACACTCGGGCTCAAAAAGCCTGCGCCCGAAGCAGCCCCTGAAACGCCGCCCTCCCCCGAGGCACCGACGCTGTCTGATGCCGACGTTGGGCTCGCCCCTGCGCAGCCCGAGGCGGTTCACCCCGACGCACAGAAGGTAGCCGACGCCCGCGAGCATGTCGCGCAGCCGACGCCCGCGCAGGCCGAAGCCGGCAACTACGCCAAGGGCCATCCGGGCCGGCTGTTCGGCCGCGATGTCAGCATCGAAACCCCCAAAGGTGGCGTCCGCGAAGACACCAAGAGCACGCCGCCGAAGTGGCGCGTGGAGAACTTCCCCTACGATTACGGCGAGTTCCTAGGCACCAAAGGCGCCGACGGCGACCGCGTCGACGTGGGTGTGCTGGGCACCGGCGACCGGCATTTCGTCATCGACCAGAAGGACCCGGCAACTGGCAAGTTCGACGAGCACAAGGTCATGGCCTACGCCAAGGACCCGGTGGACGCGCTGGAGCATTATCACCGCGCCTTCAACGACGGCTCGGGCCCGGACCGCGTGCTCTCCATAAAGGAGGCCACCGCCGACGAGCTGAAAGACTGGCTCGCCAAGCCCGGCAAGAAGACCAAGCCATTCGACGAGGCAGCGACCGAGAGCGCCGGCCCGACCGAAGGCGAGAAGCCGTTGCCGAAGGTCGTTACCGCCGCGGTAAACAAGATGAAGGCGAACGGCATACCTGACGAGGCGATCGAGCACTTCATGGCGATGGAGCCGTCCAAGCGCCTGGGTGAGGCCAGCAAATACATCAACGGCACCGCCGCTGTACCCGCCCGCCCGGACCGCATCCGCACGGAGGCGCCGAAGGTCGAAGGTCTTACCGTCAGCGCCAAGGACAAGGCCAGCGCCGCGGGTAAGAGCAAGAACATCAAGGCGCTCGACGACGCCTTCGAGGCGACCAGCCCGGCGGAGGGTGAAGACAAAGCCGCCACGGTCGCACGCGCCAAGGACTTCCTTGAGCGCGCGAAGGCGGCGGACTTCACCATGAAGGGCGCCGCCAAGCCCTATCGCCCTTCTGCCGATAACCACGCCCCCACCGTGATGGAGCGCGAGGCGCGCAAGCTGCTACGCGCGAAGAACCCCAGCGACAAGGCGGTCGAAGCCTTCCGCGCGCAGGAGAAGCTGTTGCGCAGCGGCGGCGAAGGTGTCGCAGAGGCGCGCGCCACCGGCCGCATCGAGAGCGATATTGGTTTGTCCAAGCGTTCAGGCGACGAGGCAATCGCGGGGGCCGAGGCCGAGCGCGCCACGCATAACAGCGTTGAAGACGACATCATCGACGCGATCGACCGCGCGAACGCCTCCAAAGGCGAGTTCGACGTGCCGCACGAAGAAGCCGAGAGCATGGTGCGCCCAGAGCCCGCCACGCCCGAAAGCATCGCGGAGGAGCGCGCGGCGACCAAACACCTGGACACGAACAACCCGAGCGACCGGGCCGCGCTCGCCGCAGCCCTGGTGCAGAAGCGCAGCACCAACAAGGGCGGCATGGTCGGCAGCAGCAAGACCGGGGTGGCGCTCGGAGAAGGCTCCACGCCGGAGAACCCCAAAGCCTCCGCGGTGCGCAAGATCGACCCGAAGACGCTCGATCCGGAATACATCAAGCGGCTCCTTGAAGGGGCGTCGGCGCCGCGCCCTGGCTCGCGCCTGGACAGCGCCGACATCGTCAAGATGACGAAAGAGGCGCGCGACCCGACGACGAAGAGCTTGGGACGGCTGTTCATGGATGATGAAGCCGGTGCGCTCAATCTCGACAAGATCATCGCCGACATCCAGAAGTTCAAAGCCAAGGTCAAAGCCGGCGACTACTTCAAGCACGCCAAGCTGGAGAGCCATATCGCCCGCCCCGCCAAATCCGCGGCGGAGCAATACGCTCGCTCGCTGTCCACCGAGGCGGTGAAGGTCATCAAGGGCAATGAGCAGCAACTGATCGACCTGCAGCACTGGTCGAAGTCGCTGCCGAAGGAGTTGAACAACCCGGCGACGCTGCGCCGGCTCTACGATGCGCGCGAGGCCGGCACCATCGGCAACCTCGATCCGAAGGAGCAGGCGCTCTACAACAAATACCTGGAGCCGCTCTTCAACGAGAACGACGCGCTGTACGAAGCCGCCAAGACCGTGCTGCCAAAGCACCTTGTCGCAATGCTCGGCGAGAAGGTCGAGGGCGACCACGCGATGCGTATCCCGGCCGGCGAGAAGGCCGACCGCAATATGTTTGTGGATGACGAGCGCGACGACCCAATCGTGTCCGGCCGTCAGGGTCTGCCTGTCCGCCCGGTCAACACCATGCTGGAGCGGAAGTTCTATGCGATGGAGGACCCCAAGGGTAACCGCTTCCTGATCGCGGCGAACGACGACGGTTTCACCGTGTGGCACAACCGCAAGCCGATCAAGGTGACGGACGAGAACTTCGAGTACGCGCCGGGCAAGCAGTACACGGTGGGGGGCAAGACCTTCACCATGAAGAAGGCGCTGACCTCGGAGATCGAGGACCACGCGCTGTTCGGCCCCGGCGAGAAGGCGAAGTATTACCACAACGCGGCGCTGTCGGCGGCGATGGCGAACTACGACCTGGGTCGCATCCTGCGCTACAACAAATTCGTCGAGGGCTTCAAAGAGGACCCCGAGTTCTTGAAGTACGCTGCACCGCCGGGCGCCAAAATCCCCGACGGTTACTTGCCGACCAAACTTGCCAATTTTAGCGGGAAGAATGGCGCCTGGCATTTCGACCCGCAGCTCGCCTACGCGCTCGATGACATGGCGCAGCCCGGCATCAACGAAGGCGCGGTGGCGTATATTCGCCGCATCAGCCAGGCGATCACCAAGACCATCTTCTGGCTGCCGGTGGCGCACCTTGCCAACGTCGGTGGCCACTGGTTCGTTGGCCGCGGCCAGCGTTGGGCGGTCCCGAAGTCGTACCTGTCGCTCGCCGACACCAGCCTCAAGGCGATCAAGTCAGTCGTCACGCAGGACGACTTCCAGAAAGCCATCCGGCAGAACGGCGGCAGCACGATCTACAGCGGCGTGCTCACGCAGGACGCCGTGAACAACCTCGCCCGCGGCTTTGGCGAGGCCGTGAGGAAGCAGCCGGCAAGGTGGGACCCAATCGCCCGGAAGTTTGGCGTCGGCCCCAGCGACCTCGTGCGGGCGGTTTACAAGGCATCCAGCCGCGTCATGTGGGCGGGCAACGATATGTTCCTGACCCAGGCCATCATGGAGCGCATGAACGAAGGCATGGACATCGACCAGGCCATCATCCACGCCGAGCGCCACATCCCGAATTACCGCGTGCCGTCCACGGTGCTCGGCACCGGAGCAGGCGCCCGGGTCGTCGCTCAGCTCCTTCTTGAGCCCGCTGCCACGGTGTTCGGCCGCTACCACTGGGGCATCATGAACTCCTACGGCAACACCATCCGCGACTTGGTCAAGGGGAACGGCGCGGCCAAGATCGACGCGCTCGGGCACCTCTTCGCAATGGGGCTGCTCGGGCTGGTCATTTACCCGGCGCTGGACGCCGCGGCGAAATACATCACCGGCAACAAGGGCGCCTCACAGCAGCGCCGCGGCCCGATCTCGGTGCCGGCGCATATCGTCGATGCGCTGCGGGGCAAGGAAGACATCACGGCGCCGCTCAAGAGCCTGGTCACGCCCTCGCCGCTGCTCACCGCAGTGCTGCAGGCAAAGGACAATCGGGACTATCGCGGCAAGCCGATCGTTGAACGTGGGCTCGTAGCCCAAGCGGCAAAAGGCAACGTGCGTGCTGGCGGGCAGGCGGCGGTCGAGGCCGGCGAGTTTGCTGCGCGCAACCTATTCTCGCCGTACAACACCTACGCCAACACCGTGGACAGCGGGCACAGCGTCGCTGGCGGCCTCCGCGATCAGATGCTCGACATCAAGAACCCGAGCCGGCGGTCGGTCGCCTACTCGGCGAAGACGTCGCGATACAACATGCAGTCGCTGCGGCAGCGCAATAGGTCCGGCCGCGGCCCACTGGAGGGCCTTTACACCAAGGCGACCCGATAGGAAAACCACAACCAGTCGAGGGAAACATGCCATTTCAGAAGGTCGGAACCAACGATTATGTGAGCCCGTCCGGACGCCACTTCAACAAGGCGCAAGTCGAGTTGTGGCACGCGAACGGCGGGAAGTTTCCAGGACAGAAGCAAGCGGAGAAGCCCAATGTACGCCAAGGGAAGCAAGCCCCAAGACATTTCAGACAGCGCCAAGGGCGGCCCCGCTCTCGGTAGAACCCGTGACTTTCTTAAGGAGCCTGTCGAGTTTCGCGATCCTGACGAAGGCAAGCGCCAGAGCGCCGATGTCGTAGGCGACACCGCGGACGAAGACCAGAAATACGGCAAGAGTGGCCCAGGTCAGGGCACCGGCTGCATGGCGGCCCCCAAGGCCCGCGGCAAGTCGCTGCCGGCGATCAAGCCGCGCTCGTAATTACCGTGGCGGTAAGGGGGCGGCGATGTCTGATGGCTACGAGCAAATCTACGAAGGTGAATGGATCGAGCCGACGAAGCGCGGGTTCACAAACCAGTGCTGTTCTTGCGGCCTTGTGCATGTGTTCGATTTTGTTGTTCGCGACCGCCGCACACGGGAAAAGCTCCCCAACACGACCATTCAATTCCGACTCAAAGTCGACCGCCGGAAGACGTCAGCCTCCCGGCGCAAATTCAAGTTCACAAAAGATAGCGACGATTGAGGGACGCCATGAAATTCATCGCCCCCCTTCTGTTGATTTACGCCCTGGCCAGCGTGTCGATTGACACGCTGCGCACCGCCCACTTAGCAGCGCCCGCGGAGGCCGTGACTACGGCCCCGTCCCCGTCACTCCCGCAACCCCTGTCGGAGTGCCAAGATCCGCGTTTAGCTGAGTTTGCTCCACGAACGCGTCCATGATCTCGCGCAGCGTGGGGTACGGCGAGACGTCGATAACGTACACCCACTCCCTCGGCATCTTGAACGGTGTGCCGGCGCAGAGCATGCGGCGGTCGCCGCGCAGCTTGTAGATCCCTTCCAGCGCCCGAACGATGACGTTGGGGTCGCGCTTATCCGGCTTGCCGGCGCACCAATCCACGAAGTTGGTCTTCGAGAAACTCAATGTCATCGACTGACCATCCCACCGCACTGAAATGCCGTTGCGCACACTGGCATTCGGCTGCAAGCGACGCCACTCTACTTGCCCTTGCTGCCCCGGCCGCCCCCTGCCCTTGAATGTGCCCATTGTCCAGATCGTTTCATCTGAGCGGTCCTTGAGGTACTGCGCGAGGTAGTCTTCCGCATTATCCGTTGGGCTCGTGTGCGCGGTGCTGCTGTAGCGCCGGTTGCTCAAGAACACGTTGATCAAGAAGTCGGCCAGCCGCCCGATGTTGAACTCCACCGGCGTGTCCAGCTTGGTGGCGATCTCGGCGCCGGTGAGCAGCACTGCGCACCCGGCCAGCCACATGCTCTCTCGCTTGTCGGGCTGCAGCTTGGCCTCGAAGTATTCGGTGTTGGCCTTGAGCATCTGGTAGACTTGGCTCATGTGCGTCGCGAGGTACCGCGCGTACTGCTCGCCGACGACGCCATAATTGTGAAGCAGCAGCGCGCGGGCGGTATCGGCTTCGCTGGGCGGGACCTGACCTTGCGGGTTCGGCACATCCTTCGGCACCCAGTATTCGAGCACGCGGCGCAAGCCGGCACCGTGCTCTTTCTGCTTTGAAACCACATAATCGCGCCAGCTCTTGTTGCCGTTGATGTTGAGGACGGTGCTCCACTCGCCGCGGTTCTGTTGCTTGATGTTCTGGGTCAACCTGCCGCCCTCGCCACCCCCCGAGATTTGCTGCGCGACGCCGAAAAACCTCGCCTGCGGGACAGGGTCGCTGATTTCGTCCCAATACGCCGGCAGATGCCCGAGCGAGCCCAGCTTGTGGATCAACGACTTGTCGGTCGTGCCCTCGCGCTCGACGGTCTGTTTGTGGTTACCCCACACCGCCGCGGCGACCTCCATCGCGTAGCTCTTCCCCGAGCCCGGGTCGCCCATCGAGGCGACGATCACACCAGACTGTCCGGTCAGCTCCATCAGCGGCGCGGCGAATGCGGTTGCGATGATGGTATCGAAGTCGGACCGACGCTGGCGGAAGATGTACGAAGCGGTCGTATGCCAGTTCTCTACGCTGCCACGAGGCTGGTAGTTTCTGCGCAGGTTTGCATCGGGGTAGCTCGCCGGCGTGCTCGATCCGTCGGTCTTGAAGATGTGGCCGGCATAGGCGAACCCCTCGATCGGTCCCTTCGGCCGGTACCAGCCGAATTTGACGGTGGCCTGCTGCTCAGCAGCTTCTTTCATACGTGCAAGGAAACTCATAAAAAACGCCTCCAACTTTGTCTTGTTCTCGCCGCAATAGTCCAACCCCGCTTGAGCGAGCTTCTTCTCGTAGCCGGGACCGGCGAAGTCCACTTTCTCGATTGTGATCCAGTCCCAATTCCCCTTGTCGGTTGAGATATGCAGGTGCAGCGCCTCGGGGTTCTTGGTGGAATACGCGTCGTCGATGATGTTGTGAAAGAGCTGTTTCGGATCGTCGACGTATTCGCCTTTCACCAGGCGGTGGTCCATGAAGTAGATCTTGTTGTCGTCGCCGACGAAGTACCTGTTGGGAAGCAGCAGCGTCTTGCCGTTTACCGCCGCAGTAACCGCGTTCGTGGGCGCTGGCTTTAGAGCGCGTATGTTGAGCGGTGACTTCCCTTTCTTGAAATGGTCGCACGTCGCGCAATGCGCGCTGCCAGCGCCAGCAATAGTGGCGCAGCTTGGGTACCCAACTCCGCGGTCTGCTCGGTCCGCCACCTTGCGATCGTAGAGCGCCTGCGTGTCGTCCCCCGAGCCGTATTCCGCGTGACCCTTTGAGATTTCATGCGCGAACGCATTGCCCTTCTCCATGAAGACGGTGCACAGCACTGACAAATTCCACTGCGGCTGGTCGAAGCCGGCCCCGCCGGTGCGCAGCGCCTCGCGCAACCACTTGCAACCTTTCTCTGCGAAGATCGGCGTCGGGTCGATCAGCAACGGGCCTGATGGCCCGCAGCCCGCCTGCAGCGCGTTGTCGGGCTTGAGCGCGGCGAAAGCCGGGTCAGGATGGTCACCGATCAAGTGCTCGTGCCCAGGCTCGATTACGATCGCCGGTTTCTCAGCCGGCGTTACCGCGGCGGTAACCGTAAGCAGCACGGCTAGATCTTTAGGGAAGTCGTACTCGTCGCCGGCATGGAGCAGCTTCACCGGGCGCGCTGGCGTGTACTTGTGGTTCAGCGTGTCAGGGACCCGCAGGATACGCACCGCGTCGGTGGTCAGCCCGGCATCGCACTTCACACCTTCTTGAATGAGCAGCGCCTTGAGGCCGACAGCGTAGGGCTTCCACTCGTCGAGCGACAAATGATCTTTGCTGGTCCAGTAGATGTGCAGACCGCCCCCGGAGTCCACGACCATGGAGGGGTCCGGCAGACCGACCTTCTTGTGGAACGCCATGATCGCCGCCCACGCGTCGACCTGGGTTGCGTAGTGCTTCGGGCTTCCCGCCTTGACGTCGACGTCGACCCAGATCGCCTTGAGATAGGTGGCGGTCTGCGCGCTACGCACCGCCTTGGGCTTGCCGGTCTTCTGGCTCTTGGTGCACGCGCTCTGTTGCGACATGCAGACCCAGGCGTTGTAAAACTTGCCGGTGCTCTCGCACCAGTTGATGCGGCTCAGCGCATCGTCAATGGCCTTAAACGGCCAGCCGACAACCCACGGCTTGCCGCCGTTGTTCTTATTGCTAGTGTCGCTCGGGTCATCGTTCTTGGAGTTGACGTGCACGTTGACCCAGCCGGGGGACTGCTCGTCCTCCGGCCAGGCCAATACGCCCCCCAAAAACTTCCGTGCGTCGCTCACATTCAAGTACCCAACACTTCCCCTGCGCTATCGCTTCGGTTCAGCGTTGAAGCAACCCCGCTACTCTGGCGTCGAGGTCAACATCGCTTTCGTCAGCCGGGCCGGTGTCGGCGGCATTGTCGGAGATCGAGCCCGCAGATACTTCGATCGCAGGCTGGCTCGTGCCGAGCCCGACCACCCCGCCAAAGCCAGTGTTGATCGGCTCGTTCGCCGGCTCATGGGCCGTAGCAGCCGCTTTGTTCTTGGCTTCCGCAGCGGCGAGCATAGCCTTGAGCTTCGCTACTTCATCGGCCGCTCCGCTGGAAGTATCGGGCGAGGAAGTCGTCGAGGTCGTAGTCGATGGGGCCGAGGTAGTCGTAGTCGTCGTCGAAGAAGCGTTTGACGGGGTTGAACTCACCTGCGAGGAGGCTTGCTGCGTCTGCGGCGCACTGAGCTGTGTATTCGCGCTCGCAGGCTGCGACTTTCCCACTTCGTTCTCGCCCGTGATGCGATACGCTTGCGGGTCCTCCCGCATCTCGATCACGAGCGGCGCTTCCTGTGCCGACAGCTTCTGCACCGCACGGAACGTCATCTGCGGATGCGGCTTCTCCACATCGAACCCGATGCGGGTGATGTAGGTGGCGTAGTGGAAGCCCTTCTTGCTCATGGCTTCGCCCAGCGTCGCCAGATCGTTGAGGGACGCTGCAGGGACGCGCAGGAACACCGGCTCCATGAGGGCCGAGCCCCCAAACAGCGGCGCCGACTGCGACGGCAGAATGAGAACAGCAAGACGCTTGTAGTCGCTGCAGTCCTTGCCCTTGCGGCCGTTGGCGTTCTGTTTGAACTCGTTGCGCGGGCACAGCGAGCAAGCCGATGCCTGCGGCTCCGGAGCGTCGGCATCGGGCGTCACGCCGTTGAGCGAGGCGCAGGTCGGCCGCAATCCGCTGACGCCTTCCTGGTAGCCGTCCTTGTAGAACGACTTCGAGCGGTACGAGGCCGAGCGCAGCACGATGCAATCGAGGAACGCAGACGGCGAACCGTCGTCAGGGCGGGTGAAGGTGTAGTTCTCTCCGCGGTAGCGCAGCGTCCACACTTTGCCTTTGTAGCCGATGATGCCGTAGCTCTGGCCGATGCCGTCGGCAAGGCTTTCGCTCTCGGGGTTGAGCGACGCGAAGGCTGCGTCGGGGAGCTGGTTGTTGAACGCGTCGACGTTCATGAGGGAAGTGCTGGTCATAATTACTCCGTTACGTTCTTAAACTTTGTGGTTGTTGGGGTTTAGTTCACCTTGCGGGCGTCACTGATGATCTCGGCGCCGCCAACCACCCCACGGTCATAGGCGTAGCTGATGCTGATGGCGCGGCAGAGCAGCTCGCGTGTCCCCGTCGTGTCTGTGCCGGCGGCACCGAAAGCCATCGGTTGCGCGTCCCTATCCGAGACAATCCACGCCGCGCAGTCGCCGCCAAACTCCTTGACGAGGTCGAGCATTCGTTCGGTGAACTTCTTCTGGCCTTCTTCCGTGTCGAGTGTGTTCATCGGTTTTCCTGTTGATTTACCGTCGCGGTAATTACTTCGCGGCGCGGCGCACGCCGATGGTGCGAACAGCGCTCAGCCGGCAGCCGGGCGGTTCAGACTTGTGCTGCTCAACGAAGTCGCGCACCGCGGTCGAGTTCGCCTTGCGGTCGAGCAGGTCGAACGCGCTGTTGCCGATGACGTAGTCCATGAAAGCCTTGGGGTCCGAAAGGGACGCACTGTAGCGAGTGGACTGGTAAACAGTTCCTTCTCCGGTCTTCACGCTCTGTGCGCCGACCCGCGATAACTCTTCCGTGAACCACGCGGTGAGATCGTTCTGCAGATCGACGAGCGGCTTGAGCTCTTCGGCGTGCCGTTCGCTGATCTCTTTGATCTTGTCGCGCACAGCCACGTACTGTGCTGTACGCTTCTCGAACTTCTTGGTGGCTTCTTTGGAAGCGTCGGTGGTGTCAAGCATCGGCTGACACCCCGACGACCGCGTTACCGTCACGGTAGCCGTGGTCGAGCAAGTAGTGCCGGCCATAGGCGCAGCGGATGAACAGACCATTGCGGTCATGTTCGACAACATGCACGCCGCCGTTGATGTCGGTGCGTACCTTGTCGCCGATCTTCAACGGGACGCGGGCCTTCAACGGAAACTTCTTCATCGGTGTGGTCCTTTCGTTACGAACGTTCTTGACCTTCGCGGCGCGTCGGGGCGCCTGGGGGATCGCTTTCTTGGCGGCGGTTTTCATGCTGCCTCCTGGGTTGCGTTGGCCAACATTGCTAGAAGTTGCGCCTGCACGTTGGCCTTGCTGCGCAGGAGCGAATAGATTTTTTTCTCTACGGGAGTGGAGCAAAGATGGATCACTTGCTGCCGATGTTTCTGGCCGATGCGAGAGATGCGCGCGTTGGCCTGGTCGTAAATATCCAGGCTCGTGATCGGCATGTACCAGACGATCAGATCGGCTGCCGTAAGCGTAAGCCCATGCGCAAGGCACGCAGGGTGAGCGAGAAGTGCCTTGTATTTGTCAGTGTGTTGAAACGCTCGTAAGATGTCGGATCGTGCCGACGAAGAGACACCGCCATGGACAACTGCATGCTCAATGCCCGCTTTCTCCAGTAGCGGCGAGAGCCCTTCGATCGCGTGCAGGTACGGGACAAAGATCAGCGCCTTTCGTTCGTTCGCGTTCACAAGGTCCACGAGAGTATCAACCCGGGGGCTATTATCGAGCGCGACGCTCTTACTACCCGCGTAGACCCAACCTCCGGAGACTTGTAGTAGCTTCCCCATCGCAACCGCAGCGTTGACCGCCGTAATCTTCTCGCCTTGGACATCCGCTTGGAATGCTTTCGAGAGCGCGTCATAGGCGACCTTCTGTTCTTTGGTCAGCGGCGTATCCAGCGTGCGGTGGACAACCTCGGGCAGCTCCACCACGGCGTCGATGGAGTAGCGCACGCTCGGCTGCAGCATCCGGAACGCGGTCTGGATCGCGTCTTGCTTCGGCGTCCATTTGAAATTGTTCACCTTGTTCATCAGCAGTTCTTGGGCCTGCCGGAAATACTTCGGCACGGTGTGTGGGGTGACGATCTGGGCTTGCGCCCACACGTCGGTCGGGGCCTGCGGCATCGGAGCGCCGGTCAGCCCCCACACGATCTTGAAGCGTTGCGAGAATTTGCGCATCGCCTTGGATCGCTCTGAGTTGTTGCGGTAGACGGCGAGCTCGTCGAGGATCAGCGTGTCGATGTCGGTGCGAAGCGACAATGCCGCTTGGATGGTTTTCAAGCCATCGTGATTGATGATGTAGAGATCGGCGTCTTCGTTGAGTAACTGGAGCCGCTTTTGCTTGGTGCCGTACAAAACAACAGCTTTGCGACCCGGCACCGTAGCGAACGCCTCCGCGGCCCAGGTGGTGTGCAGGTTCGACAGTGTAGTGAGCACCAGCGCCTTGCCCGCCAGCTTCTGCGCGAGCATGTAATCCCACGCCCAGAGCGCCGCCTTCGTCTTGCCGGTGCCCATCGAGTTGAGCACGTAGGCGCGCGGATTGGTCGTCAGCAGATCGACCGTGGCGCGCTGCACGGCGAACGGCTTGCCACCTTTCCAGTCGTAGTAGCAGAGCGCCGGGTTCGGCACTTCGTAGCTGAGCGAGCGCAGGAGCACGACGCTGTGGATGTCGTGCGGGACCACGCGGTACTTGTCGAGAACCGGCGCGGCGGGAAACAGGTTCGCAGCGCGGCCGTCGTTCGGCACGAGCAGAGCCTTGTTGGCACGTGATATGACACAGCGCATCAGACCCGCGCCTCCAGTGTGTTCTGAACGCTGCTCTGCACATGACCTCGGCGCTGGCGCGCTCGATAACGCGCATCAGCAAGGGCTTTGCAGCGGCGGCAGGCGCGAACTCGATAGACGACGCCGTCAGCCTTCTTAGAGTTTTTGTATTGGGTGTTTCTCTCGTTGTAGGGGTGGCCGCGTCTGCAGTGCGTCCACTTCTCGCGCGGCTCGTCGGCCCACCAGTTATAGTCTTCGACGATCATCCATCACTCCTTCAACATCGCGGTGATCTTCGCCACGCGCGCCTGAGAGAGCTGGTCGTTGGGGTGCTGTTGCAGGTGCGCCATGATGCCGGCGAGCTGGCGCGACAGGCGCTTGGTCTTTGAAGACGGCGCGCAGGTGTTGTTACGCCTCGTCTTGGTCGGGCGGCGCGTTACCGCCGCGGTAACTTTGGGCACGCTGGTGCCAGTCATTATCAAACTCCAACGCTAGTTTTATTTTTGCAATCGCCTCGTCGAGGCTTGCGTCATCGGAAACAACGAACACCCAACCGCCCGCTGAGCTGATAGCCGCTGCCGTCGTCTGCTGTAATGGCGAAAGTTTCTTTGACGGATCGGCCTTGGTCTCGATCGCTACGAACCGTCCTGAAATACAAATGAGAAAGTCGAGCGCTACCGAGCCAAAGCCATGCTGCACCGGCATGAACCGCCAGTGCGCGTCGCCGAACTCGCGTTGTAAGCGCGATTTGACCTTTGCTTTGATTTTGCCTTCGGGGGTCGCCATAGGGCGCAGAGAGCAGCGAACTTAGTTGCGCTTTTCTTGCGTGTCGCTTTACCTCTCGGGCCAACTTGCGTGGGTAGTGGGGGATCATGTCGCGTTCCTTTCAACAAAGGCGCGGCACATCTTGGCGAAATTATCTAACCCCCACTCGTTGATGGCGATGTTTACGCAAACGCAGACCGCACGAACGTTGGTTGGGTCATAGCCAACGGTGTTGTCTTTGCGGTCTAATGAGGGGGCGTAGGGGCGACGACGCCACAGCTCGTTTTTCGCCGGGGTGTAATCGAACAACATTCCGGTGATCTGGCATCGGTCCCCTGCCGCTATGAAGAGTGATTTTATCCACTCAACGGACAGTGTGTAAGAACGACCACGGGAAGCAGCGCGCCGCGATGTACCTTTGTGAAGCGCAACTGCAGCGTCCTCGCGCCAGCCGTCGAGAGACGCCTTTGTTCTATACTCATGCTCCATTGCCGCGCGCTTTACCGCGGCAGTAAACGCATCATCGTCCCCGACAAAGCCGCGAACGAGCGCGATGCTAGTGCCGCGGATATATGCGTAGCCGCGCCCCCGACGGCGGTATTGCTTGACGCCAAAGACGTTAGACAAACGAGGTGGGTTTAGGGGTTTTTCGGGCGGGTCGTTAGACAACCCGGAGGCCGCTAGTAGCGCAAATTTATCTGTATTTTCAACGGTGTAGGTTTTATCGCTAGGGTTTTGCAGACCGTTGCGTAACCACTCCGCCACGTGGCCCCTTGTTGATTTCGCTACCATTTCTCCCCTCGACTTGCAAACGTTAGACACTTGAACCGTTGTGTTAGACAAATCTGTGCGGTTTCCGTTCACGCTTTCGTCCTTCGCTGCCGCCTCGCGCGGAACATTGCCCTGATAGGCCACGGCAATTCCACAGCCTGAAAACCCCCGCGCTTCTGCTTCGTCTCCACGAACGTCTTAAATTGCAGTTCGTGAACGAGACCGCAGTCGCAGCATTTCATCAGGTATCCGTCAGGCTTCGGATGCACCCACTCGCACCAGCCGCCGCGCCCCTCGACCATCCTCTTAAATCTTCGTCGCTCGTTTCCCATTGACCCTCTCAAACGCCCTGGCAATGGAGACCTCGCTTTCGACGTGCCGGGTATAGTGCCGGCCCATCCGCTCGCTTTTGTCCCCGATCAACTCCGTGACCTCGCCGTCGCTGGCGCCGTTCCGCTTCCACCACGCTGCTTTGCGATCGGTGTCTTGCCCCCACCCAGGGGCCACCGCATAGTCCTCCATATTGAATCGGACAGTTTGCAGCGGGTACGGCAGGTGGAGCTGGCCGCATTCTTGGAGCGCCTCGATTGTAGCCATGACTTCCTTAAAATCGAGCGCGCCGAATAGTTCTCGTGATATTTCAAAATGGGGTAGTGGCGTGCTCATGGTGTGGTCCACTCACTGTTGAGCGCGCCGTCGCGCTCGGGTTTTGCTTCGTCGTTTACCGCAGCGGTAATTTCGTTTTCGGGTTCGGGCGCGCGCTGAGATCCTGGCGGCGTGCACCTGAGCCGAATTGGGTTCGCCTTAAGCACCATCTCGACGGCAGTGACGGGGTCGTTCGCAGCGCCGAAACCGTAACTGCCTTTGGCCGATGCTGAACAAAATGCAGCGCGAAATTCGTTACCGATAAAAGCAATAGATAAATGCACCAACTCACCTTTTGCGGCCAGTGCGCGCAATTTTTCTTCGAGGGTCACATATCTCTCCTATGTAAATGCTCCCCGTCTCACTCGCCGCGTCGGGGCGGCCCCCCATAGAGCCGGTGTAGTTCATAGCGGGCGATGTCTTGGGCGCGGCCGTATTGATACCAGTCGCAGCCGCCACGAATATAATCCCGCACCCGACGCCGCATCTCGTACTTCGACCACCAGCGCCGTGGGTGCCAGCGCGGGATAGGAGCCCACGCCCCATAGCCGCGAACTGCTGCTGGCTGATCGCAGTCCCATTCAAAAACGATCTCTTGATCGAACTTCATCCCCTTACCCTTCCGCGTACAACCTGCGAAGCTCGTCGCGCGCTACCTTCTGGGATTTTCCGTACCCCCAAGAGTGCCGCCAATCATAATCGCCCTCATAATGTAGGACCCGTCGGCGCATGTCGTAGCCAAGCCAACGCCGCGGATGCCACGATGGGGTGGGCTCCCACGACCCATGCTCCGCGCAGAAAGGGCAGTTGCACTTCATCCTCTGCCCCCTTTTCCATGAAACGGACAGCTCTGCACCGGGCAGTATTTCTTGCACAGCCCGCCTGGCTTCGGTGGATACGTCAGCGTTTTGCTGGCGGTTTCCAACTCGTTCACCTGCGGCAGCAGATCGCGCCACTGCTCGGCCACTTCCTCCCGCGTGAACACTTCGGGGCTGGTGCACCCTTCCTTGAGCCAGACGAACTCGCTGCGCACGCGCTTCAACTCGGGGAAGTGCGAGAACAGGCACTGCGCCATCAGCATGAGCTGAACGCTGTCCTCTAAAATTTTCCCCGTCTTCCAGTCCAGAACAAGAGCCACAGGGCCATCAAGCCGAACAATATCCCCAATGCCCCGATACCACACATCGCGAGCAAAATAAGTCGTAGGTCTGAAATCACGAGTAATTGCATATTTCTGCTCCACCAACAGTTTGCCGGGGCCGGCGCGGACGCGGTCTACCCACACCTGATAGTGCGTGAACTTCTCGGGCAGCCCTTGCTTGCCGGCACACGCTTTCGCCAGCGCGTCGTGCGCTTCGTTGCCAAGCAGCAGTTGCTCGTTGCCGTCGCCATCGTTGAAGTTTTTGAGGACATCAACTTCGTAGTGCCGCTTCGGGCACGTCTTGTAGTTCTTGAGCTTGGAGTAGCTCCACGACCACTCTTTCGGTGGCGCTGCGATACCTTCAACCTTCATAGAGTTTCTTCCACTGGTTTTGACGTTTGCGATACTCGTCGCGCCGCCGGCGTTCTTCGGGGGAAACCCGAGGTCCGGCATATTCATCGAACGCGGGCACGTAGTTCGGGTCGAACTCACGAGCCAACGCGAGGCGGGCTAGGGCCTGCTGCCCTGCGGCCTGTTCACGGGCGAGCCGCGCGTAATCTTCTTCCTTATTTCCCATGCTGCATCATCAAATGTATGCGCGCGAGCAATGCGTCGCTGGGGTAGATCGCCGCGTCGTCTTCGATCACTTCCGGTGGGGAGTTGCCGCTATAAGCAAACACGTACACCTTGTCGCCGTGCTGGAACGCGCACAGGTCCGGCACCTGAATTGGGGACGAACCATATATAAAATCATCAACCTTCTTCGACCGCTGCGATTGTAAATATCGCTCGCGAATGCCCTCGCTGATGTCGCGGTCGCGAGCGGTTGGAAGGGGAATCGGCGATCTATAAGCGCGATCGACTTGAACCTTGCCGGCCAACTCGATCGCGACACCAGCCTTCGCCAGTTCGATCATTTCCGACACCGAAAGCTCGACGGTGGTCGGGGCTAACTGCCGCGCAAACGCGTGCTGGTCGAAATCCTGCATCATTTGTGTTATGTTTGTTACCGCCACAGTAACGCCCCCGCTCTACGGCGTGTTGAAGTTCGTGTACGGCCCGACGGGGTCGGGGTACTTCTCGTTCAACGCCTCAGCCTTGGCGTTCAGCGAAGTGAGCCATAGAGGGTTGCTCTTCGGCGGCCTGTCGTCGTTGAACTTGTTTTGGATCATGGCGTCGCGCAGAACGATAAGCGACGTGATCGCCTTGGTGATGTGGTTGAGCCCGCTATCGGGGTCGACGTCTTCACCTTCCCACCAGCTCATAAGGTGGCGCATTGCGGCGTCGTAATAGACCGAGCCGCGCACACCGATCGCCCGATAGTTGTGCCTGCCGTACTTGCAGGCGCCTTCCTGCATGCCGATGCCAACCTCGAACAGCACAGGAGCCGGCACGCATGAGAGCGATGCCTTCTTGATGCCGAGCGCGTCCTTGGGGTTCGATGGCTTGGTGGCGGGCGGCGACGGCGGCGCGGCTTCTTTTTGCGCGGGCGCATGCACGCGTTCATAAGACGCTGTCTTATCGTTATATTTGAAGTCAGGATCAGCGTAGGCAGGCGCTACTATCGCGGGCATCACGCAGCCTCCGCGATGATCTGCGCAGCCCGCTCCATGAGCTGCGTCAACTCCTCGGTGAGGTAGATAACTTCCATGCCCTCGCTCTTAAGCGCGAGCGCGGTGCGCCATTCAGCCTGCGCGCCCTGGCTCTTCTCCCAGCCCGGCAGCAGCACGACCACGTTCGCTACCTCGCAGATGAACTTGAGGTCGGCGGAGAGAGCGGTGCGGAGGCAAAAACCGTGGTTGGACTTGGCGTCAGCAACCGATCCGCTGGCGTTGTCCGCGCTGATATCCTTGCCGTGCCGCTCATTGTCCTTCTCGGCCGGGTTGAACACCGTGTGCCCATTAGCGCGGAGCGCAGCAGCGACTGCATTGAAACGAGGGAAATTGAAATGCGGGATGCCCTGCATCGGGCCGGCGAGGTAAATACGCTTCGTCACTCCAAGAGTCTCAATCATTATTTGCTTCCGTTCTTGTCTGCACGAGCCAAAGCAGCAGCGTCCGAATAGCCTTTCGGATATCGCCTAGTCAGTTTTTCCACGTTCGCTTCCATGGCGTCGCCCAGTGTCAGCCCATGTAGGTTGCAAAGCGCCTGCACGTAGAACATCAGGTCCCCGATCTCCTCGACCAGGCCAGCGCGGTCCAGCGGCTTGTTGTAGGTCCAGTGCTTCTTGATCATGTCGACAACTTCACCGGCTTCACCTCCGATGCCGAGCGCCGCATGTACGCTACCTTCGACACCGATGTGGTTCTTCGCGAACAGCGAGTCCACGAACTCAGCGTACTCCATTTCAGAAATCACTTTGCTTCTCCATAGGACGCCCCGGTGCCGATCTCAGCAACAAGCGGCAAGTCCGGTGCCCACGACGGGCGTCTGATCATTTCCGAATGAATGACGGTTTTCGCTTCGTCCAGTATTTCGTCGGGGATGATGAAAACAAGCTCGTCATGCGCCTGCAGCACAAAGCGGAACGCGTATGGGTGTTGTGTGTATTTGCCGCGATCTCGTATGCGAAGAGCTGCGTTCATCACGATGATGCGAGCTAAGAACTGCACGATGTTTTCGAGCAGCTTTGCGCCGTAGATGCGGTGGCGCATTTTACCGTAGCGGTAAGAATACTCGTAGCGCCCGCCGGCGCCGTTCGCGTCCGGTACCCATTTGCGATCCGGGTCGGCGTACTCCATCGCCAGACCGTTCGGGCCTAGCACCTTGCCGTATGAGATCGTCACCGGGCCGAACTCGACGAAGTAGTTGTTGCCGGCCTTCGTGAACCAATAGCTCTCGATGTACGAACTCAGCTTGCGCCACGCCGCGGGGATTTGCGGGTAGCGCGAGCGATAGGTGTCGACGCCCTTGTCGCCGATGGCGCGGTTGTAGATCGAGGAAATATCCATCTTCATGGAGCGTGCCGAGCGGATGATCATCCGGTCGAAATTTTCTTTGCCGCAGCCGTAGCCGAGCCCGAGAATGCCGGTCTTGCCGATGAAGCCCATAATCTCGTCGGGCGTGCCGACTAGCTTGCGGTTGACCGGCCGTCCGAAGATCGCGCTGCCGAGCCGGTTATAGGGGTCATAGCTCTTATCGCCGGCGTCGTAGCGCGCGAACTCCTCGGTCAAACCGATTGCGCCGCATATCCACGCAACCAGTCGCGCCTCGATCTGCCCCAGGTCGCAGGTGACCACCGTATGGCCGGGCGGGGCTTTGAGCGACAGCCTGAGCTTGCTCTTACCTTTGCTGCCGCGCACTGTCGGCATGTTCTGCATGTTCATTTTCCAATCTCCGCTTAGTCGGTGCGTATGGGCACCTCCAAAGCGGAGAGGGACTGGCATCGTGCCGCCCGAATATAGGCGCGGGGTGCCGTCTGGCAGTGTATCCCAGGGCAACTGCCCTACCTGCCATAGGCGTTGTGAACGCGTTTCTTCCAGCGTACTCTTCAACCCGATACGGGCTGTGGCCAATGCGGCCACAGCAGGATCGGGGTCATTACAAAGTTTCTCCATGAACTCGTCGGTCTTGGAGAATGCGGGGATCTTCTTCGGCAGTCCGAACTCGTCTTTGGCGGTCGGGCTATCCTTGTACTCGACGTCGACGCCCAGCGCCTCCAGAGCCGCCTTGAACTTGACCGTGGACATGATGTCTTTCTTGTCCACGTTGCCCACGGCGGCAACCAGCGCGGCTTTCTCAGCCTGCACGTCCTGAATATGCTGATTGAGCATCACTGTGTCGCAGACAAACCGTGGCTCGACGCAGCAACGCAGCACCATGTCCATCAGACGGCGCTCCGAGCGCGGCAATCTGGGGTAATAGTGCAGGAAAATCTGTTCGCAGTTGATGTTGTCGCGCAACGCATATTGGCTGAACTCGCGCCAAAGCGCGGGGTCAGCCAATATCTGAGAACGTCTCAAGCCTTTCACCTTGTGAATGCAGTCGCCCTTGGCGTCCAGCCCCAGGTGCTCAGACACAGCGGCGAGACTGAAATAGGTGAGCAGGTGCCCGTCCAGCGCTCGCACCATCGCCATCGCGTCGATCATGGTGGCCGGCACGAACCCGTGCCGCCACGCAAGGATGGAGTTGTCATACAGCGCGTTGTAGGTGACCGTTGTGGTCTCGCGCGGGTCGAACTGCGACAGCCACTTGGGGAAGTCAGGTCCGTCGATGATCTCGTGTGGGCCGTTGTCGGCTTTAACGGCCCACATATGCTCCTCGAATTGAGGGCTCAGGATGTATTCAGCCGGCGTCATCTTCCGCAGTGAGAAGTCGTCGTCGTAATAGGCTTCGTTATCGAGGAACAGAAGATGATGCGGCATGGGGCCTCAAAGATGCAGGGATAGCTCTTCGCGCTGTAGTTTAACGCCTTCGACTTCAACCTTACGTGCAGCGAACGCGAGCCGTACTGTGTTGTAGGGGCGCTCCTCCGCGCTCTCGGGGAGCATCGCCATGGTCGCCACCGTTGAAGCCGTGGCGCGAACGACCGGCAGCAAAGGGCCTAAACCTTGCGGGTTCGTATATCGAGTTGGCACACCGGCGGCATCGCGCACCGCAGGGCTATCCGGACAGAGCTGCATCACGCATGGCCAGTTGGCGCGCACCGCCCCGATCGTGGCGTTGCGGTTGAACCAGCGCAGCATCCACTTCACCGCGCCCCACTTCGTGACCAGCGCTTCTGCCGCTTTGAGCGCGCTACGCAACTCGCCTGCGCGATCTTCCTGCCAATGCAGGCGGTGTAAATTGGGGGCTGGCATTGCATTGCCGAAGTTCAATAACAGCGACATCCCTTCGCCGCTGTTATAAGAGGCCGCATTTGTCGCATATGCAGTGAGGCCGCGCACCGCCTTCAACTTCGCAACATCTTCGTCGCGGAACAGCATGGGGGTGATCTGCTCCGCAGTGAAGCGCGGCAGAAACAAGTTAGCCTCTTTCAAACACGCTCCGTTTAATTTAGCGCACGCCTGCGCGACATAGGTATCGCCAATGCTTGCGCGTTGCCGTCGTCTGCCCATGAGTTGAGCCTCCTCTCGTTGGTGGTGAAAGAGTTTTGACGCTTTGGTTTTAAAAAGAGTTTTGACGCTTTGGTTTTAAGCGGTGGGATTTTTACCGTCGCGGTAAGGAAACGGACCGGGCGGCAAGTCGGCGTACTTCAACCATTCCCTTGCACAGCCGGCGCGCGTGTAACTGTAGACGCGGCCCCAGGGCGCTTGCGGACACACCGCGGTCCAATACATTCGCGCGCCAGCGCGCTCGGGGTGCCCGTAGTCGTAGTATGTAATTTCCGCGCCGGCGAGCGCCGCCAGCGCTATCCATTCATCGTCGGTGCGCTCAACCACGCGTGTTGATCTCCACCGCATCGCCATAAGGGTAATCCTCCGGCTTGCGGGCGGTGCTGGCCCAGATCACCACTTCAACGGGCGGCGGCGCATCGGGGAAGTCCACATAGCCGTCGGTGAAGCACACCAGCGCATCGGGCCGGGTGTGGCAGTTCTTGCCGATCCACTCGAACACCGGGTGACATGACGTGCCGCCACCGCCGCCAACGCCGTCCTTCGCCGCGTCATACTGCAGCTTCGCCATATCGGCCGGGTCGGACAGCTCGTCGACGCGGTGAATGTCGGCATCGCACCACAGGACGGTCAACCTTGCCGGCTGGCACTCCTCAACGATGGAGGTTAGCTCGGCCATGTAGTGGCAGAGCTCTTTGGTGGATATGCTGCCCGACGTATCGCCCCACACCACGACGTGCCCTGCGCCGTTACCGGAGCGGCCGGGCATATACAGGTCGCGGACGATGAAGCGCCGGTCGGCCTTGCGCCAGTCGTAGCTGCCGTTTCCCACCTTGCGGTTGAAGATGCCGCGGATTTTTTCGGTCCACGGTATCTGCGGATTGAGCACTTGCTCGAACATGCGCTTGAGCGCGCCGGCCATCTTGCCCTTGCTGCGCATCTCCTCAAGCGTCTGCGCCGCCTTGCTCTCGACCGCCCACTGCTGGGAGTTTTGCTGCGCCTGCTGCGGTGACTGGCCAGTGGAGCTACCAGGGTTCAGCACGAGGTCGAAGCCCTGCCCTCCCAGATTGCCGTTGCTCTCGTAGTCCTCATAGACCTTCTTATAGACGTCGATGATGCCTTCGTTGGCCTTGGCGATCTCGTCGTTCAACAGGCAGTCCTTCGGCGCGACGCCGATCTTGCTGTCCCGCAACAGTGCGTTGATGCGGTAGTCCATCGCGTGCTGCATGGACTTCTCGTCAAAAGGCAGCGTCGTGCCGTCATCCATCGGCACAGTGCCGGCCTTGCGGCAGCGATAGAGGAAATCAACGTCCTTGTAGACGTTGTGCATCACTTCGTGTCCGATGATGAACACGCGCTGGCGCAGGTCGTATTTGAAGAACGTGTCCGGGTTGATAAGAATATTTCTCCCGTCTGTCGCCGCGACGGGGATAGCCCGCGTCGGGATGCACGCATGGTTGCCTCGGTGGTTGACCAACAGCTTGTAGAACAGGTGCCTGAACCCTGGCGCGGTCCATGCCATCAATGACATGGTCTCCTGCCACTGGTTCTGCTGCTGCGCTGTCAGCCCAACGTCATTGATGTCTTCTTGCTTGATCTCCTCGACCAAGCTGATCGGGTCAGTAGTAGCTAATGCCATGCTTTTTGGCCTCCTTCTTTAAGAGAATTGAGTATTCGAGCCGCCAACTCCATACTTTGTGAGCTACTCGGTAACGGCACTGCGGCGTCCAAACCTGATAGCGGCGCTCTTCGGCGCGTCGGAGCGCCGCAACCATTCGCTCGCGTAGCTGCTCAGGGCTCATAGATGTCATGTTGTTTGGCTTCATGTTCCAAGATGTGTTCCCACCGTAAAAACCAGTTATCGGTTTGGATCAACGCTCGGCCGATTTCTGCGCGAGTAATCGCGCGGTTGTGTCGGTCTTTGGCGCGTCGGAGCGCCGCATCAAACATCTCGCGGAGAGCAGCTCTGTAGAGGGGACGCGCGAAGCTATCTGCCCACGAGAAATGCGGAGGTAGTTCTCCCACGCATCGAACCAACTCCGGAGCCGGACACGGCTGTCCCAAGACATCGAGCCGGACATATCGGCGCGGAGTAGTAGGCGACCATGTCTGTTGATTGCTCTGGTCAGGCATGCGTTGATCACCTTTCTGCGCTCATGTATTCTCGGACGCCTCGACTGACTTCCCGAATCTTGTTGTAGATTGACTTGGCTTCGAGTGTTGCCTTCCAGGCGCTTTCATCAATCTCGCCCTCCTTCCACTCCCGGCAGCGCTCGATGATGTAGCGCTCCGCAAAACTGCGGAAGCGCGGGTTGTCGGGTGGCGGGGCTTGCTCAACGTCGGCAGCGGGAGAAACGGGGCGGCCGGGAGCGCTTCCTAGCAACGCCATTACTGGCTGTCCCCGCCCATCACAGCTTGCATCAGCTCGCTGCTGACGCCTACCTCGCCGTCCTGGGCGGTGCTGCTCGTTTCGTCGAGGCCCTGCTGGATCACATCCTGCATCAGCGAAATCTCTTCCTTGCCGGCGAACCAGTCGTCGGAAAAGATCGCAATGTCGGGCTTCACACCGTCCGCCAACAGGTTCGCAGTAGCGAACACATGGCGTGCTGCTGCTGCGCACGCCTTGCGCATCACTTCGTTCTTGTCAGCGTCGGCATAGTTCACGCGCAGTTCAATGGTAAATTGCCTGATCAATTGTTTGTCCTCCTCATTTGAGTAACGCAGTTTCCAGTCGATGATGTGGTCCATGATCGAAGGTTCGGCGGTGACGTTCCATTCGGCGGCGTGCTCTTTGTGCTTCTTAGGATGGCGAGCGCGCAGTTCATCCGGCCAGAGGGAAATAAACCTGTACCGGTACCGCAGCACTGCGCGTAGTCTGTCTGGTGGGAGCGTCATCGTTGAACTTCGGTAGTTGGGCTATGAGGCGTTGCGATAATAGAAAACGGTCGCGTGTCATGAACTACGTCGCGCCCACAATATTTCTTCTTACGCCCGCTAGAAGTTCGGCAGGGCTGGTCCACCGCCGCACCGCAGGTCGGGCAAATATGAAACTTAATCTGCATAGGCGGGTCTCCTTTTTACCGTGGCGGTAACGCTGCCCGGCCAGCGTCAAAGCGTACAACCGGGCAGCGTCGTGGCGTCCCATTGAGGCAACGCCCAGGTCTTAGTGCGCGAGCGAGCTGATCACGCTCACCAGCGCCGCATTGCGTGAAATCCACGCCTGCATCGCAGGCACGTTGATCATCTGCGCGTAATCACGCCGTAGAAGCGACGACACGAAAGTGATCGCCATGTCCTTGGGCAGTCGCTCCATGTAGGTGACGACAGAGCCCAGGTCTTGCGGCTTGACGTAGCTCGACAGCTCGTAGGCCATCAGCATCTGCAGGTCCGCCTTGCTCGGAACCTCGGTGCCGGTCGGATCGGCAACGACCGAGTCATAGCTCGGCAGTTGCAGCCTGAACTGCAGATGCGAAACCAGCGACGTTGTGGCCGGCATGCCGATGGTGCCCGCCAGCACTTCCAACGCTTCCGGGTCCACATCCTGTTTGCCGGTCGCCGCAAACGTGAGTTGCAGATAGCGGTCGCAGGCATAGAGCTGGCGCGGGTTGCACCACGGCCCTTGCTGCTCAGGCTCGTTCTCGAACAGCGCAGTCGGGTTCGCCGCCGCCCATGCCTTGGTCACGCCCATCACCTGCCACTGCCGGCCGCGGTGCAGATACGGCTTGTCCATGTGCAGCAGCGCGGCCTCGATGTCCGGCTTGATCTCGATGCGGGACTGACGTGCGATGATGAAATCGAACGTCTTGGAGACGCCGTAGCGCGCGCCTTCGTTGGTGAGCATGATGCAACGGTGGTTCGGCGCGTACCACGGCGGTGTACCACCCGACAGCGCGATCTCGGCAGCACTGCGCTTCACGTCAAGCTCGGCCTGGCCGAACTCGTCGAACACGATCATGAACTCGTCGTAGCAGAAGGCTGGCTTACCTTCCGTGGAAATATACCACAGCGGGCAAGAAGCGTCATCCACAGTAACTTTCTTTGTGACAGGCTTGCCGTCGGCATCGACGTCCACAATGATGTCCCGCTCGCCCTTGAATTTATACCCGACAACATCAGGCGGCGTATGCGTGGCGAGAAAGGTGATGGAGTAGCCGCGCTTGATGCCGCTCGCTTTGCCCTCTTCGACCCACGACTTCGCATAGGATGCAGTCCCCTGGCTCTTGCCCATGCCGGAGCCGGACACGAGCAACACGGCTTGGCCACTCTCGTGAAGCCGCTTGGTTTGAACGAATGCTTGGTTGATGTTCATTTGGTCTCCTTCTTCTCAGTGAAGCTCAGAAGCGTTGGCGCTTCGTGCTGCGCAGGGGTTAGCTGCGCAGTGTCGAAACGTCAGTCTCAGCGAAGAGTAAAAGGGGCGGCACACCGCTGAGGAGGCCAGTGTGCCGCCCTGCGCCGCTCACGGGACGGGACGCGAGCGTCGCAAACTTGTTACCTTGGCGGTAATTGCTTGAAGGTGATCTCGCCGTTGTGATGGTGGATCGAGACGCGTTTCGCTCTCGGGTCCGTCGCAAGGTTCTTACTGCCAAGCCAACCGAACCATCTGTTGAGCCAACGAATACGTGCGCGCACGCGCTCAACACCCTCATAATCACGACGCGTGAGCATATTGCTATCGCACTTGGGGCATGGATATCCGATCAGATGCGCACCCCATGTTTGACCGCTCAGAACGTGACCGCAGCGGGGGTTGTCACACCGCAGATTGCCGAGACCACTCGGGTCGATATGAATAAGCTCGCGTTTCATGGTTGTGCCTGTGCTCCCTTCGCCTTGGCGATCTCCACCAAGCGGTCAGTGAGCGCCTGCATCGCATCCCGCACCTTCGGCGAGTTGTCCTGCACACCCTGCTTGTTGCCGTCGATTAGTTGCTTCACACTGTTGCGCAACTGCTCAACGCGCTCCTCTGCCGTCGCCGGGTCGCGTGTGGGCTTGAAGCAGAAGCTATACAGCTCGTCGCCTTCGATCAGCGTGTCGCGCTTGAGCTGCGCCCTGGCGTACCGCAGGAACGTGTTGGCGGCGTCGTCGAGCTTCTTCTTGTCGATCGTGGGGTCCTTGCGCAGCTTCTGGCGGTGCGCAATGAGCTGGTCCACCGTCTGCAACGGCTCGCCGGCACCCCCCTTCGGCCATGCGCCCAGCTTGATGCTGGTGCGCAAGGTGCTGATCAGCTTCCGCTGATTGGCCGACTTGTGGTCGAACACAGTCGCTGTACCTTGCGCCTTCACGTAGGCTTCGGCCAGCTTGGTCGCGTCGTCCACCTCGGTGCCGTGCTTGTTCGGCACAAGATCGACAGCGCCGTGATAGCCACCTTCGAGGCACGACAGCAGGAACTTGATTTGGGTATCCTTACCCTTCCCCGCCTGCTCGCCCAACGTGGTCGCATCGGCAAGCATCTGGCTCAGGCTTCGTTTGTTGGACTGTGGTGCGCTCTGGTTCATGGGCGCTACCACGGCAGTGGCTACGTCTTGGAGCATGAAAAACCTCCTCAGTTCGTTGCAATCTCGGACCGGGCGCGAAATTTCGCGGCGGCATTCGCGGCGCGTCGCGGCGCCCCATGGGGTTAGGGTTGTTCGTTCTCGGGAAGCAGACGAAACAGGTCAGGATCGAGTTTGATCGGCTCGTTGTGACCGTTCAGGTGGTCGAGGCAAGCGACGGCAGCACCGTAGAGATCTTCGAACAGCCCAAAGACCGTGCCGTCCGGGAGTGTCGCTACGTACAATGTTGTCATGACCCAGTTGGAACTATAGTTTCCGCTCACATAGCCGATATGACGTTCGGTCATCTTCGGCTCGAAGCTACAGCCGGCGAGCTGCGCCATTGCGATCGTTTGCTGCTGCACGGGAAGCAACAGGGCGATCTGGGCCTGGAGTTTGTCTTGCTCGCTCACTGCACTGCCGCTCCGTTCGCTTTCGCTTCGAGCCCGCTGAATTTCGCTTCGAGGTAAACCCTCGCGAGTGACGCCTTGGACAAGCGGTAAATCTGCACGCCGTCGATGTTCGTAGAGTAGACGCTATGCGAGTCGCCTTTCCAATATCGGGAAACGGTGCGGTGCTTCTCCACTTCCATGCCGGCGAGCAAGGCGACGGTGACGATGCGACGTGCGGCGGCGGCGCGGCGCACAGCGTATTTCTTGGGGCCGTAGCTCATGAATTTTTCTCCAACCAGTTCAGCGCCGCATTCACAGCTCTGCCTTTCTTGAAATAAGGGCCGATCCAGGTCTTAAGGTCATGGTGCGTCCAATGCCATGAGTCGACAGGGCCGCTCGTGCATCTGAACTCAATGCCAGCGAGCGCAGCCTGCGCATATCTGCGCTGGAACACCACACTCTGGGTCAACCGTTCAAGCGACGTCTTTGGCATCGTTCCAGTCGTCTTCGATGGGCGTGTTGAGATGGCTCGCGCCGTGCTTGCCGAACTTCGGCAAGCCTGCACGTTGCCACCTTGCGGCTTCGATATAGGCGTGCCGTTCCTGCGGCGGTTCGGCACCGATGCGGCGCGCGTACTCGGCGAAGCTCAGCACGCACCAATTACCGTCGCGGTAAGACTTGTCGACCACCGTGTCGCCCGCCACGGGCGAACTAACGCCGATGCAAATCACACCGTGCGCCATCAGCCTGTCACAGGCGGCACATACGGCACGGGAGTTGCGCCATGCAGCGGCGCTCTGCGGGCGCTCGCAATACCAGCACGTCGATAGTTTCGGCTTCATAACGCTAATCATTCTCTGGTTGGTCTCCTTCTTCTCGGTCGTGCGTTTGTTGGGGCGCGAACCTCACCAACAATTCGAGTTCAGCAATGAACCGTTCCACCTTGTCACCTTTGACGGCTACGATTGCGTTGGCGGCGGCGTTGGCGGCGGCGTGGGCGGCGGCGTAGGCGTGGGCGGCGTAGTGGGCGGCGGAGTGGGCGGCGGCGCTAAACTGCGCCTTCGTTGATGCCGGGTTGCGGTACAACGCGAGCACCGCGTCGACGTGCTCGTTCGTGCCCTCCAATAGTTCTAACGAGAGCACGCAAACCTCTCGCCATAAATCAGGGCGCTCTCTGATCCGCTGCCGTAGGCTTTCGCTCAGCTCAGCCAAGGTACACACCACCAGTGACGACGATCGTGAGCAGCACGCCACACGACATGCCGGCAGCGAACGCTGCAAACAGCATCCCCGGCCGGTCCGCCTGGGCCTCGCGCAGCTCGCGCTTGTGCTTGCGATAAAGCCAGCGAATGTCGCAGTAGCGGTTCGCCACAACCTCGTAACAAGTGGCGTTGTCCGTCGCGATCAGGAACAAATCCGTCCTCAGCCCTACTGCAAACATCAGCCCTCCCCTGTTTTCTTGAACAGATCGCGGCGAGCTATTTTCAGCTTGCCGTCGAGCAGTTCCTTGGTTTCCTGGTAGCTCTCCATCAGCTCGCCGCTGTCCGCCTTGGCGACAATGCGGTCGAGCCGGCCCAAACACGCCACCCGCAGCAACGTGAGTTCGCGCTGTGTGAGTTGCACCAACACGGTGTCGTCAGTCTCGGCGATGATGCGTGGCGTGGCGGCGCTGATGCGCTCGCCGATAACAGGATAGCCTTCCACCTTGGCACCTTCACCGCGGCGGAACGCATCCAAGGCAGCGGTCTCGTTGTCGGCATCGACAACACGTCGGCACGCAACTCTGTGCGGTGAAATTTCTTCGACGATGTATCTCGGCATGTGTTGCTCCTCAGCATTGGCGCAACGAAGCGCAGGTCGAAAACGAAGCGTTAAGAGTCGGTGCGATGAAAACGTACAGACTCACATGCTTGTGAAATTTGTTAACGGAACGAATGGGCTCATCAGTAACGGCACCACCGTCAGACCGGCTTGCGCCGGTTTCGCCCTAGTAGATCTTCGGCAGATTGCGAATGAAGTGGCTTTCCTCGAATGGTTCTTCGAACCGAAACGAGTTGCGGCCGTGCTTGGTTTCGTAGGCCGCTATGAACTTCGGCGCGTCGCAATCCTCTTCCAGGTAGAACGTGTTGCCGTTGCGATAGCTGTAGCGGCTGAAATCGGTCGGGTTGAGCCCGAGCCGCTTGAGGTCAGTCCAATCAACCTCAAGCCAGCCATGGCTTGGATCGCTGTGAAAGGTGAAAGTGGTTTGCTCTTCGCTCATGCTCAGCCCTCCGCTTTCTGTTCGGCAATACCGCGGGCCAGACGTTCCTGCTGCAAGTGGTCGAGCCAATACGTGGCGTGGGCGATCGCAAGGTCGAGCTCTTCCAACGTCATGCTGTCGGCAGCGCAATTACAGGCATCCCTGAACCGATAGCTGTCGAACGCGCTGTTGCTGCGGCAGAGGTAACCGTCGAACGCTTCCGTCGCTTCAACCCGCGCCGACGGTGTGGGTATCTCTCGGATGCACCCTGCAATGAACGCGAAGTGACGATGTTGCAGGTCAGGAATTTTGAAGCTGCGGTCTTTCGACCTTGCGGCTTTTTCGGAGAGTGCCATGTCAGTGCCCTCCCGATTTACCGCGACGGTAACGAGCGAGCCGCACTTGCGCTGGCTCCGCTTGCGCTGCGTTGGCCCCGCATAACCGCGGTCACATGCGTGACTGGCACCTTGTAGTGGTCGGCGTATTCACGCCGCGCAGCGAAACTGTCGGCAGCGTGGATGACCTTCGCCGGATAGCCCTGCGACTTGACGTAGAACGCCGTGAGCGCAGGTGACGTGAGACGTTGACCAAAGGCTGCGCCCGCCATGGCGGGCGCAGCCTTTGCAACTTCCACTCCGAAACTGGCCAAGGTGACGTTTCTGGTGCTGCCGCCCCAACGGTAATCGTGCAGCTCTCTGCGGCGGATCTGGCGTGTGGCAGAGGGGGCGATTTCGTACAACTTCTTCGTGTATGAGGTCATTTTCCTTGCTCTCCTCAGAGTGGGTTTCGCTGCCGCTCAGCCGCTCCTCGTCGAGGAGAAGCCGCGGCGCAAAATCGCCGCGTCGCGGCGCCCCATGTGCCGGCACAGGACTGAATAAGATGGAACTGGGGTGTATCTTAATGGTCAGGAATTGAGGAACAATGCCAGAACACCTTGGCATCTTAAAAAAGCCACTAAGATTAACAGATGTTCATTTTCAGCTCACAGAGACGTGATAATGTCGTGAAGTAATTTTTGGAAAATGGCGAAATGCCTAAATGCCCAAATGCCAGAGGGATAATCCTAGGGGACGAAATTCGGGGAGGTGAGAGTGTGGCGAAATTGTGAAAGTGCCACCTTGAAAAAGACACAAAAAAACTAAGTCATTGAAATAATGTCATATTTTGAAAAAATTCCAAATAAGTAGAAGTGGGGGTCTCCCTGACCATTTTTTCCTCAATGCCGACCCTAGGGCGAGGCCAAAAAATCAGTGCCATTTTGCCGTTTATCTCGCCCAAAAAGGTACAATGATACAATAGAAAAAGCTAACCCATTGAAGTTAGGTTATATTTTGCCCCACCTCCCCTGCCGGCTAAATGCCACAACAATTGCCAGCGCCCCGAAATTTTGTTTCAAAGTTCCACGATCACGAAACCGCGCGCCCGGCCACCTGAGAGTGTGACCAAATTAAGGCACTGGCATTTTGCCATTACGCCTTTTATGAATATAATCCTTGAAAAGGTTTAACCTTGTGAGGGCTCAGGAACAGGCTTCCTGGACTTATCCTGCGCGCTCCTTACGTGCGCGCTCGCGCGTGATGCGCGCGTTCTTCGCACACATTCCGCTCGCTTACGCTCGCGCGACGCGTGCGCGAGACGGCCCCGACGCGCCGAAAGCGAACCGGCCGGATGGTCCGGCGGTTGCAACTCTGAGGAGAGTTACCATGAACGTCAAAGGCGAAATGAAGGGCGATATTCTCACCTTGGTGATTGACACTTCGAAGGCGGCGCGCGAAGCGGCTAAGGAGTCCAAGTCCGGCAAGACGCGCCTTCTGGCATCAACGAGCGGCTTCTCAAACTTTGGCGATGTCAAGGTCTCGTTGAACGCCACAATCGACAAGTGATCCCCGCGGCCTCAAGGTGAAACCGTGTCACCTTGAGGCCCCGACGCGGCAGACGTGAGAGACTGCGACGGTCTCGCCCTTGTGCCCCTCCGGGGGTACTTGGACGGGGCCCCGTTGTCTCGCTTCGCGAGACCCCCTTCTGAAATTTGTAGGGGGTATTTTTCGAAAAGACCCCGAACAATAATCTCGTAAGGTACCAACCTATATCGTCATTGCATGTACACCGTATATGCGTTGCTCAGCAAAACAGGCGAACTGCTCTACGTCGGCCGCACCAAGAATTGGGGGCGCCGACTTGCAGAGCACGCCTATCAAAAGGCGTGGTTCACAGAAGTTGCAAAGGTCAACACGACTGAGATCGCAGACCGTGCAACGGCGGAGCGACTTGAATGGAAGCTGATCCGGGAACAGAACCCAAAATACAACGATCGACTTCGAGATCGTTGCCCGAAGTGCGGCGCTGAAAAAGACTACAAGGTCGGCCGAGCATATTGCGCGAAGTGTTTCAACGAGTACCAGCGCGAGAGGCGACGACGCGCAGGAGCGCGGCCGCGGTCGCTCGGCCCGATTTTGAAATGTCCGAAGTGTGGCGGCGCGAAGCCACCCGGCCCGAATTATTGCAAGCCATGCAAGAATGAATACGACCGCGAGTACCGAAGAACGCATTAAGAAAACCGCAACTATCTCGCCCTGAGATCGCGGCATGAACCTGCTGCTCGAAGCCCGCGAGATCGTGCGGACCCAGCCCCCCTCCACGGCTGTGATGCACCTGCATGCCGTCGCCGACGAGTTCGACACCGCATACCGGCGACTGCGGCTGCGGTGCGACCGCGAGAGCATCATCGAGTTTGTGGCGCAGAGCACGCGCCTCTGCCGCGCCATCGACGCCGTGCACGCTTCCACTTCCCCGCCGCCGAAGTCGGGTGCCGCGCGAGAGCCCCGGGAACAGGTCGCATGACCGCACCCCGGGGCTCTTAAGCGCCAAAACAAAAACGCCCAGGGTTGTTATTCCCTGGGCGTATCTGCCGGCCCCCTTACGGTGGACCTCGCAGGCTGTGCCTAAACCGGTATAAGAAGCACGTGCGCCGGCGTGGCTATAAAAACAAATGCCACTGGCATTTGTTTTTCTAGACGCTTCGAAAACGAAACCCCAACGATCCCGCAAGGTATCAACCTTTGGGGTTTCAAGATGAGCGTTCCTACTGCTTGGGTGATTTGCACGACGATCGTCTGCGCCACCATACTGGTCATGTTCTTTGCGAACCACTGACATGATCCCGCAGCCGCCACTCAAAGTCGTGCCGCTCGAAGACACGATGATCTCCCTCGCCGATGAAGGCGTGCCAGTTAGGGCCATCGCCAGGGCGACGCACACCCCGAGCGACGAGATCTATGAAGTGCTCCGCTACGCCATCGAGGATGGCCGGCTGGTCGAGCTGCCGCAGAGCGACTGGCCCCCCGGCACATTCCGCCGCTCGCGCAAACAGCCGGGGTCGTCAGCACTCAATCTCGACGACCACACGCTGGGGCTCGCGCTCGCTGCCGTCTTTAGGCTGACAAGGTTGCAGGTCGCGGTGTTCATCGCGCTGCTGCGCCGGCCGCAGATCACCAAGGCGCAGGTGCACGCGGCGATCGAGACCACCCGGATGCTGGCGCCGGACGAGACCGACCCGAAGATGATCGACGTGGTCATCTGCCATATCCGCAAAAAACTTCGACCCCACGGGGTCGAGCTCAAGACGATCTGGGGCCAGGGCTACACCCTCGCTGCCGCGGAGCGCGACAAGGTGCTCGGCATGCTGGGCCGCTACCTTCAAGGACATGAACAGCAGGAGGCGGCGTGAGCGCCGATCCTACCGAGTTTCTCGACGAGACGATCGAGACGGGGTTTGTTACCGCCACGGTAAATGACCTGGTGCAAGACGCAGAGCCTGCGAGCGGGGCAGATATTGCAGGCCGAACAGGGGGCGCACATCCCCCGACCGGGACCAATCTCAGCGAGCAAACGCCAAAAGAACTGACCGACGACGAAGTCCAGGCCGTCAAAGCTCTCGTGGGTCCTCCGGACATCACGACCGTCGCCATGGCGCAGCTCGCGCGGGAGATCGCGCACGACATCGGGCTGCTGCCGGCGATCCTGCAGAAATACAAACTGACCCAGGCCCAGTATGAGTACCTCTGCAAGCACAACAAGTTCTTCAAGGCGACGCTGCAGCAAGAAGTCAAAGTCTGGCAAGGCGCCGCCTCGACAGAAGCGCGGCTCCGGATGCAAGCGCTCGCCGCGCTTGAACAGCAGATGCCGGTCATCGGCAACCGCATGGGCAATGCAGCCGAAAAACTTGGCGACGTTGTTGAAGCATTTAAGGTCGTTGCAAAAATCGCAGGTGTCGACACTCCACCTTCTGGGCCTGCCCCCACAGGAGAGAGATACCAGATTGTTATCGACCTTGGAGCCGGTAGCGATCTTGTCATCGCAGCAAAAGGCAATGCGCCTGCGAGCCCTGGATCGGATCAGACGCCGGCGTTACGGGCTGACGGAAAAGGGTAAGGCAACTGGTGCACGATACCGCAAGTCGCCGAAGGGCCGGTTGGTGACGTGGAATTACAAACACTCACCGAAAGGGGCCGAGAAGGGGCAACAGTTAGAAGCCGCCAGGCGCCTGCGTGTGCCGGACCGGCGGCAGCAACAGCGCCGACGGGCGCGTGAGCGCAAAGAGATTTTGAGAACGTTACACGATATTGTTGCGGGGCCATACATATGAGCGCGAAGAAAACACTTGACGATAAGCTGGCTGACGCCAACGAAATCATTCGCCAGCGCAACGCCGAGCTGCTCGCGCTCCGCAAAGAAGTCGCCGCGCTCCGCAAGAGCGACGACACCGCCCGCGAGATCCGCGAGCAGATCTACAAGATCGCAGCCTACGATCCCGACCCGCCCGAGTGGATCGTTCGCTACCGTGCCGGCGCTGAGCGCGGCTGCCCGATCACGATGTGGAGCGACTGGCACTATGGCGAGCGGGTGTTCAAATCCCAGGTCGGGGGCGTCAATGAGTTCAACCGCAACATCGCCAAGACACGGGTTCGCCGTCTTACCGAGACGACGTGCGATCTTGCATTCAGCCATATGGGAAACGCGAAGCATAAGTACCCTGGTATTGTCGTCTGCCTCGGGGGGGATATGCTTGGCGGAGATATACATGAGGAGCTCGCGAAGACGAACGATCGGACTACGCAACAGGCGATTGAGGACCTCATTGACCTCATTGGCGCGGGGCTTGAAACGGTCGCGACCCAATTCGGCCGTGTCTTCGTTCCGTGTGTCGTTGGTAACCACGGCCGCTCGACCAAGAAGATGCAGATGAAGGACCGCGTCTTCACCTCGCATGAGTGGAACGTGTATTGCGCGCTGGCCCGGCACTTCAAGAAATCCCGCAACGTCCAGTTCTATATCCCCGAGAGCGCCGACGCACACTTCAAGGTGTATGGTACGCGATACATGCTCACCCACGGTGACAGCCTGGGGACGAAGGGCGGCGACGGGATCATCGGCGCCATCGGGCCCATTATGCGAGGCGCCATCAAGACGCACCGCTCCGAGAGCCAGGTCGAGCGTGAGTTCGACATCCTTCTGATGGGGCACTGGCACCAGGCGCTCTGGCTGCCGACCGCCATCGTCAACAATTCGCTCAAGGGCTTCGACGAGTACGCCATGCTGCAGTTGCGCGCGCCGTTTTCGCGGCCGTCGCAGATGTTGTGGTTCGATCACCCCAAGCACGGCATCACCGCGCGCTGGGAAGTGCTGCTTGAGGGGCGCGAGCAAACCCAAGCCGCCAAGCCGGAGTGGGTGAGCTGGCCGCAGCTCCAGGAAGCGGCCTGATGGCGGGGCTCAAATACAGGGCGCCCCCGACCGTCGCGCGGTTCATGCGCTCAGACGCGTTTGGCCGGCTGATCGCAGGACCCGTCGGCTCAGGGAAAACCACCGGCTGCGTGATCGAGCTGTTACGGCGTAGCGTGTCGCAACGCCCCGGCGCCGACGGCTTGCGCCACACCCGCCACGCCGTGGTGCGGCAGACGTTGAAGCAACTTAAGGACACCGTGCTGAAAGATTGCCAGAACTGGCTCAAGGGCATAGGTAACTGGAAAGTGAGCGACAACACGTTCTATGTCGACTTCGACGACGTGCGTAGCGAATGGGTGTTCATCCCGCTGGAGAACGCGGAGGACCAGGCGCGGCTGCTGTCGATGCAGCTCACAGGCGCGTGGATGTCGGAGTGCATTGAGATGAACCTCGACGTCATCGCGCCGCTGTCGGGCCGCCTTGGGCGGTATCCGTCCGGATCGGATGGCGTACCGTCGTGGCATGGCTGGGTCGCCGACACCAACTTCCCGACCGAAATGACGCCCTGGCACAATTTCATGGAGGAGCACATCGCCACTCCCGGCGACGTGCAGATCTTCAAGCAGCCCTCCGGTCTCGCGCCCGACGCTGAAAACCTCGACTGGCTGCTGCAGACCGAGGAGACCCTCAAGCTGCCGCAGGGGCATCCGAAGCGGCTGGCGCAGGGCCGCAAGTATTACGAGCGCTTCGTCGAGATGTATGGCGAGGAGAGCGACTGGGTGCGGCGATATGTGAAGGCCGAATATGGCGACGACCCGAGCGGCGCCGCGGTGTTCAAGAACACATTCAAGAGCAACTTCCACATCGTCCCCGAAACGCAGTTGATCCCCGGATACCCGCTCTTGATCGGTCAGGACTTCGGCCGTAACCCGTGGTCGTTGATCTGTCAGATGGACCACCTTGGGAGGCTGATCGTCCATGAAGAAGTCCCTGCGACGAACGTCGGCCTCGAAAAGCACGTTCAGCAGTCGCTCAAGCCTCGGCTATTCTCAGCCAAGTATCTTGGCTTCAAGGTCTGTGTTGTCGGGGACCCATCGGGTGTCGCCAAGGGCACGATCTCGGAGGAGAGCTGCTTTGATGCTCTACAGCGAATGGGACTCCCGTGCTTCCCTGCCCCGACAAATGATATTGAGCCGCGTCTACGAGCTGTGGAAGCGCTACTTAGCCGCCAAACCAACGGTGGCCCGACCCTAATGATCAGCGCCGCGGGCTGCCCGTGGCTATGCCGCGCCATGAGCGGCGGCTACCGCTTCACCAAATTGAAGACCGGCGCGCTTCGCACCGTGCCCGACAAGACCGACAAGGAAGGCTTCTCGCACGTCGCCGACGACCTGCAATACGTCGCGCTCGTGGTGCACGGCGGTCAGGTGCCGATTATCGCTCAGCGGCTGCGTCCGCGGGCTCGGAAGCGTCCGGCTGTTTCTGCTGCAGCTTGGACATAAGCATCAACGTCTCCAGACCGACCAGCTCGGCGCGCAGTTTCGCGATGCGCTTGAGGCGCTTGCGCTCGACGCGGCGGCGCCAGGTATCGCTCTCGAAGATCTGGATGATGTACCAGATCAATGCGACCAGCGACGCCGCGAACGGAAGAAGGCCGGTGACGACTGACAGCAGCGTCCCGAGGCTAAAAGTGTGCCCAAGAAGTTGCACTGCTGACTGGTCGCGCATTTCCATTTTTTGGCCCCCCGAATTGGCGCGACCATCGTCGGTTGATCATAAAGTTTTCCTTTAGGGGGGTCGTCGGACGTTCCGGCCAATTTCTTGGTTGGAACTTCTCAATGGCAGATCAGCTTGGCCAGGCCGGTGTCCTACAGGTAATCCCTCCCGCGGAACTGGAACGACAGATCCAGCAACGGGACAGCGACGCAGCCGCCGCACAAACTGCGACCCAACAGCCTCAGTATCCTGAGTTGGCTGGTTATGTCCGCACGCAGTTTGAAATTTTTCGCAATCACCGCAACACCAACGCCGGCTGGTCCAACCGCATGCTGTCGGCGTTGCGGACGTTCAATGGCCAGTACGACCCGACGAAGCTCGCCGAGATCAGTAAATGGGGCGGCAGCCAGGTGTTCGCACGGCTGATTGCCCAGAAGTGCCGCGCGGCCGCGTCGCTGCTTCGCGACATCTATCTCGGCGACGACATCCCGTGGGCGCTCGACCCGCCGGCCAATCCGGACATCCCGCCCGAAATCATGCAGGAAATCGACAAGCTGATCCAGGCCGAGAGCCAGCAGGTTCAGCAAACCGGGCTACCGCCGCCGACGCCGCAGGAGCTATGGCAGCGACGCGAGGCGTTGCTAGAGGGCGCCGAGACCGCGGCGAAGAAGAAAGCGGCGCAACAGGCGCGGTATGCTCAGGACAAGATCCAGGACATGCTGCGCGAGGGCAGCTTCTACCACGCGCTTGCCGAGTTCATCGTCGACCTGCCGATCTTCCCGTTCGCCTGCATCAAGGGCCCCGTAGTCAAGATCATGCCCAAGGTGGACTGGGCGAGCGGCAGCGCCACCGTGCAGCAGACGCCGGTGCTGACGTGGAACCGGGTCAGCCCATTTGACATCTGGTTCACCCCGGGCGTCGCCGACATCGCCAACGCCAACGTGATCGAGAAGCTGCGCGTGACGCGCGCCGAGCTCAACGATCTGCTCGACCTGCCCGGCTACAACTCCGATGAAATTCGCGCGGTGCTCGACGAGTACGGCCGCGGCGGTCTCTATGACAACTGGGACACCACCGACGCCGAGCGCAGCGTGTTGGAGAGCCGCGAAAACCCGGCGTGGAACAGATCAGCGATGATCACCATGATGGAGTTCAACGGCAATGTCCAAGGACGCGTACTTCAAGATTACGGCCTCGCTGTCCAAGACGAGCTTCGTGACTATCATGTTCAGGTCTGGGTTATCGGCTCGCACGTCATCAAGGCACACCTGTCGCCTTCACCACGTCAGCGACATCCGTATTTCATCACGAGTTTTGAGAAAGTGCCGGGTACGCCTGTCGGCAATGGTCTGACCGATCTGCTCGCCGACCTGCAGGAAGCCGCCAACGCCACGCTGCGCGCGCTGATCAACAACCTGTCGATCTCGTCGGGGCCGCAGGTCGTCATCAACGACGACATGCTGGCGCCGGAGGAGAACGGCGAGGAGATGTATCCGTGGAAGCGGTGGCACACCCGCACCGACCCCGTGAACAACAACGCCAAGCAACCGATCTCCTTCTTCATGCCGGCGAACAACGCTCAGGCCCTGATCCAGTGCCTGCAGGAGTTCACTTCGATCTCGGACGACGTGTCGGCGATCCCGAAATACGTCGGCGGCCAAGCTGGCGGCGGCGCCGGGCGTACGGCTTCGGGCCTGGCGATGTTGATGGGCAACGCCTCGAAGATCCTGCAGACGGTGTCCGCGAACATCGACCGCGACGTGATCGAGGAAAGCCTGCTGCAGTTATTCGACCTGCTGATGCTGACCGATCGCACCGGGATGCTCACCGGTCAGGAAAAAGTTTCCGTCACCGGCGTGAGCGTGGCGATCCAGCGCGAGACGCTGCGGCAGCGCCAGATCGAGTTCCTGACGGCAACGAACAACCCGACCGACATGAAGATCATGGGCATCGGCGGTCGCGCCGCGGTGCTGCGATCGGTGTCCTCGACGATCGGCATTCAGGGCGACCAGGTGGTGCCGTCCGACGCCGAGATCGAGAAGATGGAGAAACAGCAACAGCAACAGGCAGCGCAAGGTGGAGACATCGAACAAGCGATCGTGGCCGCGGTTAACAAAGGCGTTGAGGCTGGCGTTAAGCGTATCTCGACCGAGCTCACTTCTGGTGTGCTGGCCGCTCGGGCGCATATGCCGGAGGGCCCACCCGCGCATATCGGTACGCCGGGCGCGATCGCGCCAGAAGCTGCGCCAGGAGGCGGCCAGGGCGCTTCCAGCGACCCGGGCATGCACGCTGGCCAACACGGCGGCATGCAGGAGGCGGCCAGGCAATCGTCGGGCATGAAGCCGCCGGCGCCGTCACAGGCGATGGGGCCGCAGACGCATCTGACGCCGCACATGACGGGCGTTAAGGGTTCGGTCGCCGGGGGCGTCGGCTGATGACCGTCAACACCCAGAAACTTGTCCGCGTTCTCGACGGCCCGCTCGGCCCGACCGGCACGTACAAAGGCGTCCAGATTTTACCGGCGTTCACCGGGCCGACTGGCACGTTTCCCGTGTGGGGGCAGATCGACGCACTGCAGCAGGCGGCGGGCCCGACCGGGACGTGGGAAGACGTCTATGCGCTCACCGGGCTCACCGGGCTCGCGGCGCGCAACGCCAAGACCGTGATTATCCCTGGCTATACCGGGCCGTCGTCGAACTACAATCCGGTGACGGCGCTCGGCAGCAGCCTGATCGAATACTGGGACGCCAACCGCTCCGACACGATCACCGCGCTCTCTGATGCGACTTACACCGACGCGGTGTCGTCGTGGCTTGGCCTCGTGACTGGGGCCAACCTGGCGCAGTCGACCCCCAATCTTAAGCCGGTGTACGACCCGACGGGGCTCAATGGCGCACCGTGCATCACCTTTGACGGCGCCCAGCAGTATCTCAAATGCACCGATGCCGCGTTCATGTCACTGCTGCCGGCCGGCGCTACCCCTTGCGAAATCTGGGTGGTGTGTTCGCAGGATGTGGCCGCAGCCGACGCCACTACGCGCCATGTGGCGGGGTACGCTGCCACCAGCGTTGTCAACGGCCGCTCTGTCGCCCGTCTTCCTGTCGGCGGCGTCAACCGCGCCCGTTCCTACACCGGCACCGGCGCCGCGGCCACGAACGCTACCGACACCCATGTCGATTTATCCGGTGTGCATGTTTTGCGCAGCATCCACGGTGCGACCCAAACGTCGATAGACGTTGACAGCGCCGGCGCGGTGACCGCTGCCGTGGTGCCGAACACCAGCACACCGACGCTGTTCACGGTGGGCACGATCCCCGCACTTGCCGCTTCGAACTGGTGGCAGGGCAAGGTGTCAGCCGTGCTTGTGACCGCGCCGCTCACTACACAGCAGGCCACCGACCTGCATAACTATTTCGGGTGACGCCATGGCATTGATCTCCCCTAGCAGGGCAACGGGTGAGCTGTTCGGGCCGAAGGGCGTGTCGGTGTCGTTCGGCTGGGTGACCGACACGCATCATGACCCGCTCAAGGCGACGGACCCCAATCAGGGCGGCAAGTATTTTCAGGACGCGGCGAAGAAGATCCCCGACATTACGGCGATCTTCAATGCGCGCACCGATCTCGCATTCGTGTTTCAGAACGGCGACTTCATTGACGGCTCCGCGAACGCCAGCGCGGCGTTGACCGACCTGGCGGACATCGACAATTTGCTCGCGGTCAACGTGCCGAAATATCACAATATCGGCAACCACGAGGTGACTTGGCTCACCAAGGAGCAGGTGATGTCGGTCACCGGCCAACCGAGCAAGTGGTACTCGTTCACGCGCGGCGGCGTGACATTCATCGTGCTCGACGGAAATTATCTTTCCGACGACGACTCTAACGATCTTTCGATCTCGTCAAACCAGCAAGGTGTCAGCCCTTACGTCTCCTACATCCCGCCGACGCAACGCGCATGGCTGTCTGCGACGATCGCGGCTTCACCGTACCCTTGCGTGATCTTCTGCCATTACCCCGTCTATTACGCATTGGACGGGTTTTCGTGGGGGCTGAGCAACGCTGCTGCGGTCCGCACCATTCTTGAGTCGTTCGGAAATAAGGTCATCGGCTGCATCTGCGGCCACCGACACGACAACTTCGTCGCCCGCGTCAACGGCATCCTTTACTGCACACTGCATGCGACGGCCGTCTCCGCGTACCCACTGCTCACTTATTCCATCGTGACCGTTTATCCGATCAAACGCGCGATCAAGATCGTCGGCTTCGGCCGTCAAGCCAGCTACGTCGAGGCTTAAGAAAACCGCAACTATCTCGCCTCCAGTACGGAGGCACATTTTAGGGAGCCACGCTGATGGCGATTTTGTCCAGCCGTAACTACGACCGCAACATGATCGGCAACGTGTTGAAGCAGGTTGTCGATGCCGTGAACGCTGGCAACATCGGCGGCCCCACCGGCCCGACCGGCGCTGCTGGCCCGACCGGCCCGTCGCAAGGCGCGACTGGACCGACCGGCGCCGCCGGCGTCACGGGTCCGACAGGTTCAGCCATCGGTGCACAGGGTCCTGCTGGCCCTGTCGGCGCACAAGGCGCAACAGGTGCGACGGGTCCTACCGGTCCCGGAGCGACTGGTCCCGCGGGTGCGATCGGCGCGACTGGTCCGTCGCCGGGCTCGACCGGTCCGACCGGACCCACGGGCGCGGGCGTCACTGGTCCGACAGGCGCGGGGTTCACCGGGCCGGCTGGTCCGACTGGGCCGACTGGTACCGTCGCAATCGTTGTGGTGCCGCCGACATCTGATCCTCGTGTTAGCGGTCAGGTCTGGAATAACGCGGGCGTGCTCACCGTCTCCGCCGGTTAATAGGAGGAGCGAATGGCGAACTCACCGCTCGGTTATCCGTTCAACAGCAAACAACTGCTCGACCCGTCGCTGGCGTCGAAGGACACCTACGACGATGGCGCAATTCCGGTTGTGCTTAAGGCGGTTGTCGACCTGATCAACGACAAGGACATCATCGGCCCCACGGGGCCGACGGGCACTGCTACAGGCGCGACCGGCCCCGCCGGCACGACTGGACCGACAGGGCCACAGGGCCTCGGCCCGACCGGCCCCGCCGGCCCGCTCGCGACCACCGGCCCGACTGGAAGCACCGGGCGCGTAGGGCCGAAAGGACCGACTGGTAACACTGGCGCCGCCGGAGCCACAGGCCCGACCGGGCAGCAAGGTCCGACAGGTTCGTCTGTCGGCCCCCGCGGTCCTACTGGGCCGGCGAGCGCTACGGGTCCGACTGGGCCCACCGCGGCGGTGTTCGCCGATGGCCAGCATATCGGCACCGGTCCGACCGGCCCCGCTGGTCCTGCCGTCACAACTGTTTGGAAGCCGCCGGCGAGCGATCCGTTTATCGCCGGCGCTGTCTGGAACCCGGGCGGGGCGACTGGTGTCGGCGCGCTCAAGATCTCGTCCGGCGGCCTCAACGACGTTCCGTACCCGCCGGTTTAATCGCTGGGGCTTCGGCCCCAGCAAACTAACCAGGAAGCCATATGCCAGAAAGTCTTTGCTTGTGCGCGATTGTGCGCAACGAGAGCGCTCGCCTTGTGCGTATGCTCGACAGTGTCAAGGACGCTATTGCGTCCTTTGCCATCCTCGATACCGGATCGACCGACGACACAGTCGAGATCATTGAGAAGTGGGGTAATGACAACGGCGTCAAAGGCATTGTGGCCCGCGGCGCGTTCGTGAATTTCTCACAAGCCCGCAACCAAGCGCTCGATGCCGCCCGAAGCTGGTCCAAGCATCCGGACGCGCCGCCGTTCGATTACTTTCTGCTGTGCGACGCGGATATGGAATTGCGCGGCGACCCGGCCGCGTTCTTCGGGCTCACTGGTGAAGCCTACGAGATCCCGCAGCTCGCCGGCACGTATTCATACAACAACCTCCGTGTTCTCGCGGTGTCCTCGACCGCGCGCTATATCGGGGTCACGCATGAATACCTGAACGCGCCGTCGAGTGGCGTGCTCACCGGGGTCCACTTCATCGACCACGCGGACGGCGCCAATCGCGGCGAGAAGTTCGAACGTGACATCCGCCTGTTCGAGGAAGATCTCAAGACCGACCCGAACAACGGCCGCACCTGGTTCTATCTCGGCAACACCTACCGCGACGCCGGACAGTTCGCCGAAGCGGAGCGTTGCTATCGCAGGAAGCTAGAGCTGCCGACCTGGGACGAAGAGGACTGGACGGCCCAGGTTAATCTCGCCAACTGCCTGGAGCAGCAGGGTAAGGAAGACGAATACCTCAGCGCGACGCTCAAGGCGTATCAGATGCGCCCTACCCGTGCCGAGCCGCTGCATGCGCTTGCCAAACACTATCGAATGAAGGGGGACAACGCGGGCGCGATGCTGTTCGCTGAGAAAGGCATCACGATCCCGCGCCCGAACGACCGGCTGTTTATCGAGAACTGGGTCTACGACTGGGGTTTCCGCGAGGAGTATTCGATCGCTGGCTACTATGACCCCCGGACGCGCGAGCGCGCGTTCCACATCACGAATGGCCTAGCGCTCGATCCGCAGGTCCCAGAGCCGGTCCGGGGCAACGCACGGTCGAACATGGTGTTCTATCTGCGCCCGCTGAAAGCATTTTGCCCGAGTTACAGGGACCGCGTCGTTGACTTCACGCCCCCCACCGGGTTTGCGGCGATGAACCCCTGCGTGACGAACCGGCCGGCCGGCGGCCTTGAGCTGCTCCTCCGCACGGTGAACTACCGCATCGACGAGCATGGCCGCTACATGATCGGGCCCAAAGGATGCTGGGACGCGCCGATCGAGACTGAGAACTGGCTGCTGCAGCTCCGCCCCAACCTGTCGAGCCGCAACCCGATCAAGGTGCAGTGGGACCGGCCACCGGCGGCGTTTCCGATGGTGATCGGTCTGGAGGATATGCGGATCTTCTGGCACCAGGGCGAGCGGCAGTTCATTGCCTGCGCCCGCGAGACGACGCCCAGCGGTATACCGCAGCAGGTCCACGGGTTTCTCCGCCGCGACCCGGTCGCCAATACGGTCCTTGTCGAGTCATGGAGCGCAATCAGCGACGCGACCCAATGCGAGAAGAACTGGGCGCCTGTTCTTGGGCCGACGAAGGGCCTTCCGTTTATGTATCGCCTGGACAAGATCCAGCGCGGTTCGCTGCAGCAGAAGACCCCCTGCCGGTTCGCGGTCGACAACATCAGCGGCGGCAGTCCTTACATCCCGTTCAAGGGCGGCTATCTGACGGTCGTCCACGAAGCGATCGCGCACCCAGCGCATGGGCGCCGGGTCTACCAGCACCGGTTCGCCTGGCTCGATGCGGAGCTTATCAACCCGCGCTTGTCGCTGCCGTTCGTCTTCCACGACGTCCAGATCGAGTTCGCCGCCGGCCTCGCGCAGCAGAACGACGACCTGGTTGTTTCGTTCGGCGAGCGTGACTGCAGCGCCTGGCTCGCGACCGTCAGCGCCGGCGATGTTGCGGCGATGCTGGAGTTGGACCGATGAAGGTGCGCCTCGTTACCGGTTATATCCCGATCGTCGGCCACCCTCGCGGTCCGGGCGAGTATGGCAAGCTAGGCGAGTTGCTCGGCGCCGTACCCGTGCCCAAGAAGGCGTTCTACCAGCGCGTCGAGGACACCTGGATGTGGAAATACGTCCGCGGTCTCGACTACATCCCGCGCGTCTCCGAAGGCGACAACCCGGCGAAGAACACGCTCGCCTACCACTGCGTCAACCATCAGAAGACGACATGGTTGGTGCAGGCCGCCGACGAAGACGCTGACGCGGACGTGCTGTGTTGGGTCGACTACGGCGTGTTTCGCCTCCCCGGCGTTACCGCCACGGTAATTTCCGACTTCGTCAGCAGGCTCGACGACAATGCGATCTACGAGATCGGAAGAGCGTCGTGTAGGGAAA
>ERZ778026.664-NODE-664-length-50009-cov-102.255455_pt1 | contig 50009 bp, 55 predicted proteins | sample MGYA00375756_ERZ778026 | MGnify/ENA primary metagenome ERZ778026 (study PRJEB29350, sample SAMN05389820) | bioreactor metagenome | isolation source: Ammonium sulfate bioreactor | place: South Africa: University of Cape Town | collected 2014-02-18 ... | reverse complement strand
AGAGAGAGAGAAAAACTTCAAATAAATCCGTCAATGGGAATCTAATTGTCATCTGTCGTTGCTACGTTTTTCTATATTATTAAATTGAAAAAAAGAAACATAAATCAACGGAATAGTGATTTTCAACGACAGTTCTGTACTAATCAATTCTTATCAACAACGATGAGTCAGATAAATTTCTCACGACATATCTGTCAAATTTGGAAGAATATAATTTTTATATAGATCGTATAAACATTTATGTGTGTCTGCGGGTATTTTCGATGAGAAAATTTTCTATTCTATTCTCGTCAATTGGGAATACGACGTTGTCGAGAAATATCAACTAATTCCATTTGATATTTGATTAGAATAGACAAAAATGGTAAAAAATAGAAAGAGAAGAAAAAACATGTTTACTCGGTTCAGTGTGACTCGTTGAAAAAGGTGGAGGAAGTTGATACGTAGTCGATGGAGATTTCGTTGATTTTAGAATAATTGCCGGTACGAGTCCTTCAATATATCTCGATATCGGTAAATCGATCGAACCAGTTGTTAATGAGGAATTCGATTGTTGATGTTGATCGTTTAATAAACGTATAAGACACCACTCAGGTGTACTAGCCGGTTGCTTTTGTAGTATACGAACGTGTTGACCTTTGCTCACCGACAATTCCTGTGAGCTGCGTGCCGTGTAATCGTCTAAGACGGTTGTCACGTTGGAGTCCTATAAAACGACACATATTGTTTAGATTGATATGTTTTTCAAATAAAGAAAGAAGAAAAAGAAGAAGAAGAAGAAAAAAGTATCAAGCATAGTATTTAAAAGAAGCGATTTAGTTTTTTTTTTGTATTCTAATTACCCATCGTAGTTTTAATTTACGCCAGAATTCCATATGAATAATAACAAACAAAAAGCAATGATACGCACACGCACAAAAACAAACGATTCGATTTTTGGGTTTGCAGTTGTTGTCTTTGGGTTCTAGTTGAGACAAATGGAAGCGTTGTCGGTCTATTTAGATGGATAGATTAATGGCGACGAAAAAACTCAAGTATACTATCTGTTTTTCCGTCCAGTCACTTCTACGCCATGTCAATAGTCACGTATGGTGCAAGACGTTTGTGTAACGAAGAAGAAAAAATGAAATCAGCATCGACGATTATTTATTAAATAATACTCTTCTCTTTTTTTCCCCTCTCTCTCTATGTCTCTGTCTCGGTCTCTCTTCGCTGTGTGTTTTGTGAAAGCGCGTGTGTATGTGTTGTCGTCGACGTCGACGACGCACGGGACTCAGTTTTTGATGATGATGATGATGATGATGATGATGGTGTTAGTAGTAGTATACTAGTCGTCGACCTTCTTCTTCTTTTTTCTTTTTCTTCTTTTTTTTCTTCTTCTTCGTTTTTTTTCATTTATTTAACGACGATTACTCCTACTCCCTATCATCAAAACAATGACATCGTTATATTAATCACAGCGATTATTCTTTAAGTTAGCGTTTTTTCTTCCTTTTTCTTCAAAGCAAACAAGTCAATCGAAGTCAAGTGAACTACTCGAAAACTAAACATCAAGAGACTAAATTCTTCTCGTTTTCCAGTTAGTTATTTTCTTCGTTGATTTAGACATGGTTCAGTTACTTTCGAGTATAAACACACATTTTTTTTACCCCTTCTGTATTGTCATCCGTTTTCTTTTTCTCTCTTCTCTCCCGCGTGCACATTGACACAGGGTTACATTCATTGCGTACTCATGGATGATAAGAGGAAAGGGAAAACCTGGTGCAGACAGAAGAAGAGAGAGAAAAAAATATATATATTTATTTATTTCCCACATAGAATCAAAAATCTTGTTTTTGTCGTTGTTCAAAACAAGAAAATCGTCGGTCACAGCAAGCTTTCTCAGACAGACAGACAGAGCAAAAAAAAATAACGACGAATTCTTTCTTTTTTCAACAAGACATACACGCAATCACGCACGCATAGTTAATTCAATCGAAAAAAGTGTGCACGCAAAGAGTGCTAATCGATCTGTTCGATAAACTAAATTAAAGAATAAATCTCATCCGATGAAAGCATTTCTCGCCTAGATATAGTATAGAGAGAGAGAGAGAGAGGGAGTTCATTCATTGTTTGCATGGAAATTTTCCGATAAATAAAAATAAAACCTAAGCTCGATTGGAAAGAATAATTATGTCCATGATCATTTACTTGAATAAACAATCATCGTTAGTCCTTGGTATTCTATTCTTTTTCTTCGCAATAGGAGTTTTCTTTTTATTATTATTATTATTATTATTACTGTATCCATTCTTCGAATTTTTTAAAGTTTGTTTTTCTTTTTCCTATTGAGAAGATTAACATATTATTGATGAGCAAGGAGAAGAAAAAAAATTATGAATTAAAAAATTAATTAAACCTATGTAGATCTTATTATTCCGGATAGAAACATTCAGGCTAAGAAGAATATATAATAATAAAAAGAAAAACTTCTTTCAGCTAGTGTTCACTCACCGAATATATAAATAATATATATTCTTTTTCTTCTTCTTCTTCTCGACAAATAAAATGATGATGATGACGAGTGACTATGTGATGTATTCACACAGAAATGAGATAATAATGTCTGACGGTTTGTCTATTTAACCTCTTCATTTAGTGCTACTGTTTTGATGTGATGTGCAAAGCACAAAGGAAAAGAAGAAGAAGAAGAAGAAAAAAAATAACATGAGAAAATATTAAAAAGAGACGATGATGAAAGAGAAACAGGAAGCGAGAAGATTTTCTGTTCTCATCTCTAAACAAACATTAGAAATTCGACGACGACGACGACTATGATGATGATGTATGCAGGTAGCGATGACAATCTCAAGAAGAAGAAGACGACGAAGAATTAATGATAATAATTGGAGTATGTAAAGAAACCAAATAACAGATGTTATTTGTTCTTTTCCTCTTAATCATGTTTTGACAAACCTCAGATAAACGTCGAATATCTTTCAAACGTTTTTTCATGGCATGAATCGATGTTTTGATTGAACGAAGAAGTGTATTCGTTGATGGTACCGATTGTGATTGACATGTTGACGGAAGAGGCGAAAGCGATGGGGGCAAACGAGCCTTTCGACTTGACATTGACGACGAAGACGATGGCACGGATTTCGATCGATTGTGTGCCGAAGCGTACGATGCTTGTGAATGTTTTCGTCGCGAATGATAGGGAGCTAGGAGTGTATCGGCTTGCGGCGGATGGCAAAGTGGTGGAGGCGACGATCGAGGTGAAGCATAGACAGGAGATGATCGAGACGTATGACGAGTATGAAAATGAATGTCTTGATAAATTTCATCATCAGATGGCACTTGACAGGAAATATCACGTAATGACGATCGATCAACACTTCGACTACAACGTTGACAATCGACAACAATCGTCGGAAATGGTTCGCAAGTTGTTTGAATTGATTTCTGTATTGAACTTAGATTATCATATTCATGTTGATCTTGGTCGGCAGGATAGAAAAAATCGGAACCGTACATCGATGAAACGGATTTCAGATTGGTTTTCAATGGGGAATACATGGATTGACGTTGTGCTTGAGTTTTTCGAGATTTATCATAGAATGACCGTCGATACGGGTTAACCATCGACATTGGCAATGGTTCATTGATAAATGCCATTGAATACGGTCGTTGATCGTATTTCAAACTCGATAGATCATCGTTGGTTGACGATGAACAACGTCGACGAAATTGGTTTGGTTTTTGTTGTTGTTGAATATTATCATAGAGATCGACGTGTTTATTCGTAAATATGTCATCATGAATGTTTGGATTGGGATTGTTTACTGATGTTTCATTTGTCCATGCATTGATTTTCTTCAAAACTCGATCGATCTTTTCCGCAATCGTTTCTGTTAGACGATGATTTTTGTCGTCGGATTTTTCTCCTTCTTCGTCACCATCATCATCGTCGTCGTTGCCATCGGCATCGTCTTGACTAAACCATTTTCGACGAAAGTTTTTCGTATGTTTCTCTTCTTCGGTTCGTGTCGTTGTTGTTGTTGATGTTAATTTCGAATTAATTATTAGATTTTCTTCAATTAATAATGGACTTCGTCGCCATCGATATCGTTTCTTCTCACCGCTCATTCATTGAACTTCTTCTCAACCTAAACAACAAAAATCAGATTTATTTCAAACAATTTCCATCATTAACATTCTTTTTGTTCTTTCTCTCTCTCACACACACACACGCAGACATAAACGAGTAACAGGAACAGAATAAGAAGGACAAATAGACAGTCAAGATTCTCTCATTCTTTTCTATCAATGTTATGTATACCTAATGGATGATATGTATATGAAATACAAGAGGGAGATCGACAAAGCAAGCATATATCTATGTATGATAAATAAGCTTAGGAAAATGCTCGGCACACCAATCGACAACAGTGTGGTTTAGGCATTTCTTCTTTCTTCCGTGCTCTATTGGCACTCGAAGAAAAGAAGAAGAAGAAAACGGCGAGCGGGACAAACTGTCATCCATTCGAAAGACAAAATGAAAATACGAGAAAAAACTCATATGTTAGCTTATTATCTTTTATGTCATTGTTATATTGCTTTGAGAATACAATACATATATATATATATATATATATATATTCATATTTTATGCTTTTGCTTGTCAGTTGTACATACGTTACATCCTATAGATTCTAAATGAAGGTCGTTCGATGATTTTTTAAGATATGGCTACTTAACTTCGAATAAATATTAGAAAGAATATCGGAATTGATTTGATTTTCAATTGATCTTAATATGTGCATATGCATGTTATTGAGATTAGATGTTTATCGTAAAATCAACAAGAGTATATGTATGAAGAAAAGAACATTACATAGCCAAGGTTGTTCTGTTGACAGATCGCATTCTGTCTGAGACATAGAATAACACATACAATTACCGAGAAGTTATAATTGGAAAAACGAACAAGATAGACCAAGGCAATTGATCAAGCATTTGTGTTGTATATTTATTTTTCTCTGAGTAGATTCATTAGATTTTTATTTTCTTTTGCGTTTACCTCGAATTTGTACCGACAGATCTTTCCTTTTTCTTCTTCGTTTATCAATTAATATTGTTCAAATGATACCGGATCAAGCCAAGAGAGAGTGGGAGACGACGAAAGATAATCCTAACCAACAGGGTCAAATACACATCGGTAGAATAACCTCGAATATGATTCATTCGAATTCGTCGAAAGCAAATTTGCTTGTTTTTTTATTAGCAACTAATCATTTCCTTGTGAAACAATTTTTCATCATTAGTATTTTGCTAAGTAAAACATCATTTACACTGTAGACCATCTGGAAAATCGCTTATAGCAAAGAGACATTAAATTTAAGCTAATCAAGTGTACTGTCAAAATAATAAACGTTCGGAAAGAAGACAGAAAAAAAAAAGAAAAATCACTGTTAAAGACAATTAAACAAGTTCAGCTCGGATACATCGATGAGTTTCAATCGGATTTTGAAGATCAATTTTAAAACTCCGATATGTAATTGGATTTGTATTGTCGAAACAAATTGGATAATATTGATGTAATCGAAAATTATCATTGGATGTAAATGGTTTTTTAATCTCATCTTCGTCATCATACTTTTGATAACTATTAATAGCTATCGGTTGAAATAAATCGACAGTATTCGTTTCTGTTTCATTTGTATCCGTTGTCGAAAGATTTTCATTATGATTGAGTTTGTTTTTTCGTCGTTGAATAAGAAGAAAACAAATGGCAAAAATCATATTAATAAAAAATATTCCGAAACCAATTAAAATAACAATCGAAAGAATATTCATCGACAATTTTTGCGAAGCCATTTCAGTCAAATGAAATGTGATCGTTGGTAGTAAACTCGATGTTTTAACTGTCAATTGATCTGACCATGAACTCATATGATAGGAATTGTTCGAACGAAGATTGAAATGATATTCACTGTTGGAACGGAGATTTTTCAGATGGAAAATAAATGAATCTGTTGGAAGATTTTCGTAGAAATAACTCGAAGCAGTCGACAGACGGTAGCGTAATTGAAATGTTTGATTGAGACCACCGTTGAATGCTGGTTGCCAAGTGATAAAAAACGAAGAATAAGAGACATTTGAAATTTGAATATCCTTGGGAGGATCAGGGGAAGCTACGTGAAAGAGAGAGAAAGAAAATAAATGATTTATCAAAAACAGACAGAATTTACTGATTCCAGTCAAGGTTATATCGAAAAGATCAAATCCTAATGGATTCTCTGCTCTACATTGATAGATTCCGTAGTCTTCTTTGCTGATATTTGCGACGATAAGAAGAGAATCAAAGAGAAGCGTTCCAAAAGAAGATGAAACTCGATCGTTGACTACTGAGTGATATTTCGACGAGATCGGAAGAATTTCATTATCCTATAATGAAAATACGATTTCAATTCGAGAAAAACAAACAAACAATCGACTAACTTTAAGCCAGGTAACGTTCGGTTTCGGTAGAGATGATATCAGACAATGAAATTCAGCCGAAAGAAATCGATGAGAATCCACAGCGAGTTTATCTTGATTTTTTTCGATGATTGGCGAATCTAAAACAAGCAATTGAATTCGATTGACTATTCGATTTTCGATGAATTACATTGAATAAATAGTGGTATCGTTGCTCGAGTCGTTCCAAATGAATTTTCAACTTCACATAGATATTCTCCGCGATCAGTTGGCTCAATCGATTGACGAATTAATGAAACTTCTTTGCCTTCGATCCGTCGTTCCCATTGATCGAGCTGAATCTCTCGATGGTCTTTGTACCATCGAACATGACTCAAATCGAAAGGATTTGCATCGATAACGCAGAGAAGTCGAGCGGGTGAACCAGGAGAAACGGCTTCCGAAAGAGTATAGCCTTGTGTTCGAATGATTATCGGTCCGTCTAAAGCAAATAAATGATTATTATTATTATTTGAAAAAAAGAAACTTTGTAAAATCAAAACGAACAAAGAATTTGTAAGGTGAAATTAACTTCTGTCGATCCGATTGAATTCATTGCCACGCATCGATAGACACCTCGGTCAGATCGTTGAAGATTTTTTAATACTAATCGATTGTCTTCGATGAATATATTCATTTGATCATTCATCAATTGTCGACCTGATGGATGAAACCATGTGTAAACAATCAACGATGGATAAGCTTGAGCAAGGAATGTGATCTCAAACGATTGATTTTCAGTGATTTCAAATGATGTATTCGTCGATGGTTCGAAATACGGTTTATCTAAAACTCGATTTTGAATTTTTTGAAACACGAAAGTGATTACTTACGATTGACATGGAGTGTTGAATTGATGCTTTTAACGAATCGTGTTTGTTCAACATCCCAAACTGCTTCACAAATTAGAAGATTTTCATGAAATGACAAATCGATCGATGGCAACTAGAAAACAAATCGAGATTATTTTCATGACAAATATCAATTGAATTTCTCAACCATGAATTGAACACTATTGATTTGATCGATGTAGATTGTTGATGTTCGGTAGTGAATATCGAAATGTTTCTCTCCAGTTTTCGCTTGCCGATAGACAATCAATTGTAATGGAGGATTCGATCTCGATGTTCGACATTCGAACACATCGGAATACTGATGATTTAATGATAAATTAGCTAATAATGAATCATCAACAAACATAACCTTTTCAGGTGGAACTATATCAACGAAACAAAAATCCAAAAATGTTCTTATTTGATCACGAAATAAACTTACAAGTGACATTCAAAAGATTCGATACGATCTTTTCAGGAAATTGATCGACTTGTCCTTTGCAAGTCAAGAGAAGATTATGATCAGATTCATTAGCAATAAATTCAACTCGACTGATCAAATACGTTCCACTGACATCGATAAATGAATTCGATGCAAGTAGTTCATAAGCGGAACTTGATTTGCCTTTGTACCAAAGTATTTTACCGAGAGGATTTCCGCCGATGAGGATACATTCAGCTATGACCTTATTTCCGGCTCGAATTGTTTGATTAGCAGATATTCCTTCCATTCGAATATCGATTGCATCAACTAAAACCCCGAATGAATCAAAAATAAGAGAACTTTACAAAATAAACGATCAAAATACGAACAAATAACGTTTAATAACGTTGAATCGATTGTTGTTTCTCCTGTTCGAGAGTTTTTTGCTTGACAAGAAAGGATTTTCTTGTGATAAGTTCGAAGAGATTTATTGACGCCAAGTGTTTTCGTTGATTGACTTATTTTGCCGCCATAATCTCCCGAATCTTCGATCGAATCAATATCAGGAAATATCGTTTCGTTATCCAATTTCCACATGAGAATAGCTCGAGGATTGGATGTCGAACTTCGACAGAGAAATCGTCGAGGTACACCATCGACCAAACTCGTTTCATTTCCGTCCTTGTCCTGGATTTGTACAAACGATGGGCCGACTAAAAAAACGTTGTTTTTTTTCTTTTCTTGTTTCAAAAATCTTTTGTCCTCTTACAATCAACTGTAAGTGTGATATTTGTCTGTCGGATTTCTCCGATCGATTCGAGATAATCATTGTTGACTCGGCATGAATGTGTTTGATTATTATCCGATGGTTGCAAAACAATCGTCAGATTACTTTCAACGAAATCATTGCCTCGAATTTCGGCCGATGAATTCATTTGATTCCAAGTCAGCACACCTCGTGGATGGCCTCGATAAGATCGACAGGATAATGTAACATACGATCCATTCGATGAATGCATCGTCACTATCGGATGATCAGGTGGAGATAGAATCTGAATTTCGATTGATGTTTGAAGATTATGAATATTATCGATCAATGTTTCATGTTCGACTTGACAAGTGAAACGTTTTCGATCGAATGCCATTGACGGAACGAATGTTAACGTGCTAATCGTTGAAAATAATTGATCCGATTGAGAGAATATTCTCGACGATGCGGGATATTCATGTCCACTGTCGTTTAACCATTTCAAATGCGCTGCTGGTTTAGCACCATCGACTTGACATTCGATTTGTGAAATTTGTTCGTCGAATTTAATCGAAACAACGTTCGTCGCGTGATTTATCCGAACATTTCGCGGCGGTACGAGTGTTCGAATATGTGCAATCTGTTTGAGCGCCATAGCATCGCCAAATGGCGAAACTTCGCAAGCAAACGAACCTTCATCATCGAGTTTTAATGATTCAATAAAGAAATTAAATTCACCAAGCTGTTCATTGCCTATGATCGACCACGATGGAAATGCCGAAAGATTCCGTTCGTAGCCTAATGCAAGACCATCTTTTGTCCATTGCACATCGCCATGTGGAAGCGACAAAACACATGGAATAGTCACATTCGTTCCAATCAAAGCCGATATATCATGAGGTGGAATACGATAGTACTGATGTTCACTGTTCGAAAGATCTTTGAATGAATAGAAAATGGAATTTTTTTTCTTTGATTTGTCCATGAAAAATAAACAAATACATACGTAAAATCGACGATATGAGAATTAATAATCGAACAAACATGATCTAAAATCAAGTATCAAATGAACATTTACACTTGACAAGGTTTAGATAATCTTCTTTTTTTCTCTCTCAAATCTTTTGGGACGAATAGAAGAAGAACAATGTTTGACATTAATTTTATTATACTCACTCATATGTATCAATATTGTGTTGTCTGTCTACTCAAATGAGAAGAAGAACGAACAAACGAAAGAATCATAATAATAATGTGCGCGCATCATCTATGTCGGTCATTTGAAATGATTTCTAATGTATAGAAATTATCTTCGAAACTCAGTAGGTTACGTCTGCTAATATAAATTCGGTCAATGAACTTGAAAGATATTATCACAGTAGGTCTCAAACATATCAATATCATTTGTGTTAAATAAACATCTGGCAAATCTACATCTACAAAAAAAAAGAAGAGAGATCTTCTCAATTAGATAATCTCGAAATTTGACATGACCTTTGACATCAGTCATACTTTCTTCAAATGAAAAGACAACAGATTCTTTCATTGATCGCCTTCGGGAACGATTATAGACGTCGGAAGTTCCGTTTTCTCGGAAATAGTTGGCAAAGAAATAAAAAAAAAGGAATATTTCTCTATATATCTCTCTTTCTCTTTATCAATTGTTGATCATTGATAGAGAATTCCTTGAACTTACGTAACCAATCAATCGTAATTTCGAATTAATTCGATGCGATATTTTTATCTATTTGAATGTTGTTGTTGTTGTTGTTTTTGTTTAATTATACGCACGTACTTTCAAACACACGCATACAAAAAATAAAGCAAAAGGTTACTAATCAAAAATAGCAAAGTGTTTGTTTTCATTCCAATCAACTCATTAATCATAACAAACACAAGTGTTTGTTCTTCCTTTTCATGCACACAGAATTTCTTTTTTTTTCTCTTCATATTGTTCTTTCGATCAAGGCTGTCAATTATATGTTATTCAAAAAGACAATCAAGTGAAGATACTACTCACTATGTGTTCGTCATATTCATTGATCACATCAAATTATTGTCTGTTGATTTCTTAAGGGATAGGATAGGATAGCGAACGAGTGAGACAAAAAAAAGAAATAATCGGACTAAACCGTAGGTAATGAAGAACAACTGAAAGATTCAATTCTTAATCATCAAAGTAGAAAGACATTATTTCCTCAATCTTATATAATCGATTTTGACAATTGTTTAGCGAGAGTTTCTCTTTTCCACCTCTTCAATCTCGATGACATGTCCATCAAGTTCCGTGTGTATATGCCTGTCAGCGGTCATCATCGTGCTATTCATTCTCTTGTGTGCACACTGTCGGAAAATGAACAACGAGTTCATCATTTAAGATTCATTTCTTTTCTTGATGAGAAGCTTAAATCATTAACATACAAGTCAATTGTGTGTGTTTTTTGTTTCTATTGATTGAAAAACGCAATATCAGTCGAGAAAGCAAAGCAAAAGAGACATCAATGATGGATATGTCTAGCAACGTTTTCATGTCATTTTTTATTGATTAAAGCAAGGCGAAAATCAATGATAGATGATAATTCTTTTGAATAAATTCGAAATTCATTGATTATTAAACCTTTTTTTTATTGAAATTGAAAGATCGCAATAAACTGTACGTATAAGATGTCGGCAGTATTACTTGAATAATTAAAAAAATAGTTCGCATGTTCGATTATCCGTATAACGATTCAATGACAGAATCGATTGATTACACGATTCATTCATAGATATATTTGTCAAAATTTGCTAATTTTGTATTAAATAAAATATTAACAACCTCCATGGAGCACCAATGTAATAATATTGAAGGTAATCAGTTATTTTATGAGGTGAATTCGAACACATAATCGAATCTAGTTGAAAAAAGAGAATCTTTTCGCCGGGTATTCGTAACCAAAACTGTGCACTTGTCAATAGAAGACTGATTTGATTTTTATCATAGATTCGATCTAATACATGAAGGAGAATTTTGCCTCAAGAAATCCACGGAGCGAGTGTAGAAATTCGAATGAAATGTTCGTTTTCTTGACTATGATCAGTCGAACGAAATTCAACAATGACAGCAATTGAAAAATAAAATTCTTTCGATTGAAAATGTTCATTACATAATTTTATTGAAAATGATTTCATAAAAACAAAGACTAATGTGACAGAAAATATAAGAATACATGTGAACTGTTCTTTCTTCTTGTGCATTTCTTATAGATTACAAATGAAATGAAGAAGTTCTTTCCAGTGCTCGATAAATTATTTATTTTAAAAAAGCACAACTAAACACGTCTCTTAACACCAATTAATTGATTACACTCCGGACAGATATGTCGTGTATCCTAAAAGAAATCAACGTGTTTATTGAATTCAATAAATCAAGTTTTATGATACTTTAATTCCATTGATGAAAAAAGGAATTAAACAACAGCCAAAAATCAAGCCCATGAATGCCAAACCAACTGCTGATAACCAGACAATAACTCCGCTTTCTCTCTCGATTCGAGTCACAATCGATCGATGACAAAATGGACATACGCCCGATTGCGAGTCATGACTCGATATAACCAAACTCGGTACGATTTGATACGGTTGACAATCGTTACTCGCTGCTGTCTTGCTCATGATTTGATTGAATTTGAAAAAAAAACGAACGAAGATGTGTCCTATGTTTGCTCGTTACAAATACTCTTCGAGTCAATATACTGTTTGTCATTACACACATTGAACTGTGTCCAACTATATAATTTAACTTGTTAGGACAGACTGTCAAATAAAGTATACGTATTGATGATATGCATCTTAGTTTTATTTTGCTCACGTATTGTGTCTCATTTATTTGAACAGAAGAAGAAGAAGAAAAGATCGAAAACTAATGTTTATTTAATGTTCGATCATCGATGTAAGGTTATCGTAAAATACAATCTTCCTATTCACCAGTAAACAAACAATGGTCATTTTTCATCAAAAAAACATTGTCATTAGCCGATTAACTCTTGAGCAAGTCGTTTAGATCATAATCTCAATTATACCCGTCTTCCAAATTGTTCACTGAGAGCTATGAGATCTCTCGAATGAGAAATATAGTATTTTCTTTCTCACTCTCTCTCTCTCTCTCTGCTTTTTTTAATGTTTTATTAATAATTTCTCTTGCGTGACCGTTTCAAATAACCAGATGCATGCTCATATTGCTCATACACGCGCTTACTAAATCATTAGATATTCATTTACTTGAATTGAATATTCGTCATTTTATTTGAAGTTTGATTTCGTAAAGAGATTTATCTATCAAGTTAAATCATCAATGGATTCAGTCCATATATGCGATGAAATCAGTGAATGGGGTAGACACTAACTTTTAACGAACTAACCAACAACATCATTATTTTTTGTGCTCGTTAATCAACTGCTTAATGTTTGTTTTGCCTATATAAATCAAGGGCTTTAGTTTCGAATTAACTATCAAGCAACGACCATGAAACGAATGTGTTTGACATTGAATATTTAGATTATGATTTTGTAAATATTTGTCACTCAAGTGAATAGAATGGACATATACCGTTCTTCGTTTTCTCTTTATTCGTTCGATATTAATCAGATTATTGTTTCGTTGATTCCACGTTTTATTCTAATTAATCAAGAAGTCGAGTTTACAATTGATGTATCAAATGCTGGAGAAGGTCAATTACAAATCGAGATCAATAACGGACAAGTACATCATCAAATTCACAAGATTGCAGATCGAAAATTTCGCGTTCGATTTACACCCGTCGCTCGTGATCGACATATAATTTCAATTAAATTCAACGATCAACAATTGCCAGGTAACGATCGTTTGAAAATGATTCTTAAGCCCGTCAACTTTGTTTTTAAGGCTTTCCCAAAGAATGTCAAGTCATATCTTCGGATGACATTCGATTACATAGTTCTGATCTCTCATTAATTTCAATTAATAAGCCAACATGGTTCACAATTGATACACTACGAGGCGGTGGCTCATCTGATTTCCAAGTGTCAATTGTTACACCTTCGAATCAGCGGTTATCGCCGTCAACACTTCTCAGTTCGGCTGGCCTACGAGTCGATTGGACGCCGACAGAAATCGGAACGTATATCATTGAAATTTTATTAGATGGAAAGAATATTTCCGGCAATCGTTTTCATGTGAAAACTTTTGATGCATCGAAAGTCATTGTTCATCTCCCGTCGACGAAATGTTTCGTTGGACAACTAACGAAAATTCTTGGTGAAGAATCGTTGTTTTTTCTTCTATGTTTAATTAAATTACTAATTTTATTTCGTTTAGTCGATACTTCTCAAGCAGGTGAAGGCAATCTCTCTGTCAAACTGACGACTTCTTCACATCGTCTTTCAACAAAACTCGAATCACTCGATCGAAATCATCACGAAATATCTTTCACACCCGACAAATTATCACTTCATCATTGTGATATTTCGTTCAATGGCGCATCGATACCCGGTAATAATCTATTCAATAATGATTTATATGTCTTTCGTTTTTCTTTCTCTCGACATAAATCTTTGTCAATGACTGTTCATTTTCTTTTTCTTTTTTTTTGAAATCTATAATTACCTTTGAAAGATTACAATTTGTACACAAATGTTCATTTCATACTCGTCGTAACAACTCGATAGTTATAGAGAGACCGAGTGATGACATATTACTAGGCGTGCGAAAAAAAAAACTATGTACATAGTCATGCGAAACAATTCAATTTTGACATGTACGATTTGTTGAACACCGTTTACGTATGAAATCTATTTAGGAAGTCCATTTATGATCAATATCTCCGAAAAAGCTCGTTCAATGGTGATTGGCAAAGGTCTTGGATTGATTCCAATTCATCTTTCGACATCATTTATTGTTTCAACTCAAGATTTAATCAATGGAGAATTGAAATGCTCGATAAAAGGTCGGCGATGTTCAGAAATCAATTGATGTTTTTTTTCTTATTCGAAATATTTTTTCTCTTTAGGACCGGACGAGAATTTCATCTTCGCTGCTATTACGAAACTCGAATCGAATCGATACGAAATAACTTACACGCCCGATCGTGTCGGTCAGTGATTTTATTTCTCAATTAATTCGAAAATAATCATCATTTATTACAGGTGAATATCGAATCGAAGTCTTTCATAATAACACACCAATCCAAAATAGTCCATTCACAGCTCGTGCTTTCGATATTAAAAAAATCCGAATTGAAAATCTTCCGACAATTGCGTTCGTCGGACTGCCGACATATTTTATCCGTAGGCAAAAAATAGTTTGACACTTTTTTTTCGAGTTTTTATATTGATCTAGTTGATGCAACTGATTCCGGAGTTGGGAATCTCGAAATAGCCATATCACGAGATGGAAAAAACATTCCGAATTATGTTCAAAATGAAGGTACAGCTCGTTTTCGGATTCAATTCATTCCTGATCAATCAGTAGCTCATCAAATTCAAATCAAATTCAACGGACTTGACGTTCCGAGTAATTGAATTTTGATTTTAAAAATTTGTTTTTGTTTATTCTTTTCGTCAAATTTGCAAAGATTCACCGTTTAGTTGTAATGTGTATTCCAATGAATTGACATTGGAGAACTATGAATACGTTCCTATTAATAAGCCAACTTGTTTGAAAGTGAAATCGAAATTAAATCGGCAACTTTTCGTTGAACATATCGCGCCGAATGGTCAAATCGAAAGATTATCGATAAAAAACTCTGAAATCATTTTCGTTGGTCATCAAATTGGCGAACATGAGATTCGATTTTATTCGAACGAAGAGAAAAAAATTCTCCTATCGAAATATCTCTGTCAAGTTTATGATATCGATCAGATTGAAATCAGCGAACGAATCTCAGCTATCGCTCATCAAAAATGCCGATTTACTAGTAATGAGATAAAACAAAAAAAAAACTCTGTTTTATGCGATATATATATATTTAGTCGATACAACAAAAGCTGGACAAGGAAATTTAACAATTAAAATCAAACAAAATCAGAAGATTTTAGTCTATGATCAAACAAAGAGTTCGAAAGATATTTACGAAATCGTGTTTATTCCAGAAACAATTGATGATTGTATTTTAAAGATAGGATTCAATAACGATGAGAGTCGTAAGTTGAATTCATTTTAAACATTCAAAGATTATAATTTCACTTCTTTTTTAGTAGATCCATTGATTATTCCAGTAAAACCAATTCGTATTTTATCAACTGAAATCGGACAAACAGCTCGTTTTCTTAGTAAGCATTTTTCTTCTTTATCCGAGACAAAAAAAAACACAATGAAATTCTAGTTGATACTCATGAATCCGATCAAATTTCTGTTACTATCACTGAATCTCCATCCGGTCGAACTGTTCCTCATACAATTCAACCTCACGGTTCAATTAAAAATCAATACGAAATCTCCTTTCATCCGAATATCTCCCATCAACATACGATTTCGATCTATTCAAAAAAACAACTCCTCTCCAAACATTCGATCGATTTATCTCGTTCGAATAAAATCCATGTTCACTCGATCACCGATGGTTTTCTCGGTGTGCCGTGCGTATTTTCTGTGGACACACATGGAGCTGGCGAAGGTCATTTAGAAGTAACGATTATCGATGGTAAACGAACGTTACCAGCCGAATTGAAAAGTGTTCAAGCGAGAAAATTCGATATTGCTTTCGTTCCGCAAAGCATCGGCAAACATTCGATTAGCATTTCGTTTAATCAAATACCAATTGATGGAAGTCCGTTTTCGATTCAAGTGAGAGATCCTTTGAATTCATCAACATCAGAAGAAGATGACGAAGAAGAAGAAGATGATGATGATTATGAATTTATCATTGGCGGACAATTGGAAGGAACTAAAGTCGGAGAAGTTGCTTGGCTAATATGTGAAGCAGAAATTACGAATACTTATGAAGATTTCAATTTTTATATTCTCGATCCCGACAATGTCCGAATAAAACACACACGAATTCAGGATTCAGCTGGCCGATGGCGTATTGAATTCGAACCGAGAAAATCGGGCGTATATCAACTTCAAACGGATATCTATCACACAACGCTTAAATTGAGATCAATGGAGATTTTATCATTAGATTACGAACGATTAATCTACGGTGAACGAATTGTTCATCCGAATATGTTGAATTTTGTATCGATTAATTCGTTGACGAGAAATTTCGATGTTCAATTGAGAAATTCTCGACAAGATTCGGTTCCAATTGAAATCGATAATGAAGAAGATGAGCGGAGAATTTATTTTACTCTCAATCAAATTGATGTTTATCAATTAATTATTCGAAATGATTCGGAAGAATATCGATTCGATATTCATTGCGTTAGCGAAGAAATGGATCTTCTACGAAATGGTGGCGTTGAAGATATCGCTCGAGTGATTATCGATCATTCGAAAATCTCTTCCGACAATGTCAATGTCATTGTCAAAGGTTAGCATAGATTCATTTTTGACTCAACAAATTCATCGATCGTCGATGTTTTAGACTCCTTAGCACACACGATTCCAGCTGCATTCTATCGAAATTTGAATAACGATTTAATCATTGAATATATTCCCGTTCGACCAGGTTGAGATTGTTATTTTGCTAGATGATTTGTTCTTTTTCTTCTAATTAGAAGATTCTTAGATTTTCATGAAATATTTATTCGTACGCAGAATAATCTCTTGGATATTTGTCCTATTCGAATCATGGCTTTCGAATGTAATCAAGATTTCGAGCCTGTTCTACGCGTACAAGTCAATGAACAGCTCAAACATACGTTTCCCGAAGTGATTGATGCGGATAATAAATTAGAAATTCAAGTCACTGGTAACTTTGAAATAGAAAACAAAGCTTGAACATTATAAATCATCGGTTTTTTAGATCCATTCGATCGAATAGTTAAATTTCAACGTTCGATGAATTCCAAAGGCGAACTGACTGTTTCTCTCTCGCCAAATCGCGTTGGTACTCATTGGATTCGAATTTCGAATACTGACAACGATAGTTTTGCACTTTTACCCATTTTTGCGTACGATGATGATTATGTTCCATTGTCACCTCTTGGTACACCGTCATTAAAAGAGAAATCTTCTCAATACTCCGACGATCTCACGTCTCGACTGACATTACATTCGCCCGAACAAAATAATTCATTGCACACCGTCAATTCATCAATGAAATCCGATTCCGATATGGAGAATTTAGATATTCAAGAATTAAACGATCCACAAATCGGAAAGATTTCGATGTTTAATTATAAAGATCCCGATGAGCAATATCAACTGAATATTTATGGTAAATTGAAATTTTAACTTTTCTGTTCTTTTTCATAATTGAACTTTTTCTGCTTGTGAAGATCTGAATAGAGATTTGATTCCATATAAAATTAAACAATTACCTAATGGACGAAAAAATCTTTCGTTTGAAGCCAAACTGATCGGTAAGTTTCACTTGATTTTCTATCTAAAAACCTAAACAACTCAATCGCCTTCGTATTCAGGACCTGTCGAAATTCATATCGCAAAAAATGACCAACCAATTTCAAGTAGTCCATTGATAGTTCATGCATTCGATCCTTCCGCTGTCAAACTCATTAATTTCCCCAAACGAATTCAAATCAATACGAAATGCTCATTTCTAATCGATCCAACCTTAGCTGGCAAAGGTTACATAAGAATCTCGATCAAAAGTACGAATATAATCACGATTCTTTTTGTTCATTTTCGTTCGATTTTTCATAGATTCTAATAATCGATCGATTCCGATTGAAGTCAGTCGGCAATCGAATCAACACTATTTAGTTGAATTCGAACCGAATCTCCTCGGTTCTCATACGATGTCGATTCTTTTCAATCGTATTCCTATTCCAAACATTCCATTTGAATTTGTCGTCGAGCCGCCTCAAGATCCGCCAAAAGATCAAACTACCACATTCAGTCAATCAGAAATTCAACGTTTGCAATCATTCAAAGATAAATGCCAACAAAAACAACCACTCGATACTGTCTTCGGTATTCGAAAGAATAAATTTTCATATCTCGATTCGAATTTCTCGATTTCAGATCCTCACAAATATCCATTTCAAATTCGTCTTCAACATCCCTATCCCATCATCAATTCAGATATTCATTTTCTCAGTAAACTTTCTTTTCTTCTCCATTCAATCTTCTCATTTCATCAAACTAAAACCTTTAGTCACTCATCCGAACATCACCTACATTGATATTACTCTCAAAAATCAATCCGTTCCCTTACAATTAATTCAAAAAACTCAACAAACCTATGTCGTTAAATTTCATCCTCTCATTGCTGGTGATTATTCGATTTTCTTCAAAGATTCCACCGGTCAAATACTTCCGAATTCACCATATCTCTTCCCTGTTTACAATCCCAATGGCATTCAAATTCAACCAGTTAATCCGCTTCAATCAATAACCGATTGTCATTTTATCTGTAGATACATTCGTTATTATTCTTGTTTTCTCTTATCTTATTTATCTTTCTTTCTTAGGTAACACTGATAATATTGGCCAAGGAAAATTCTTTCTTATGATTTTTTCTGATTCACAACCTGCTCGACTTACCTATAAAATTCAATTAATAGCTCCAAATCGTTTGAAAATCTCGTTTTCACCGTTGCATATCGGCAAATATCAAATCTATCTTGCTCATCGAAATCTTCCGGTTAACGGTAAACTGAACAGAATTTTTTATTATTTACAAAATAACAAATGATACAAGAAGATTTAATAGAAATGCTGAAGAAAAAAAGGAAAATGCGAAGCGAGAAGTGACTGAACAGGCGTAGGCGTAAACGGAAGAAGATTCGATGATGCGAGTGCTCGCATCGGTGTACGAGTTGCGAGTTCATCGAATGATTGATCCGAATTGAGTTTCGAACTTGTTTCATCATTTTCGATATCGTTTTCATTGACATTCGATTTATTCAAACGTTTTCGACAACGTGATCGTTTATTTTGAAACCAAACCTAAATCATAGACTCAGCAAATCGATATTCAAAAGTCAATTTTCTTACCTGTACACGAGCTTCACTCGTCCCGATTTCATTTGATAATTGTTCTCGACGATGAATATCAGGATATTGTTCTTGAAGGAACGCATGTTCGAGAATTTGAATCGACCGATCATCGAAATAAGTTCGAGCACGTCGAGCACGATTCTTCGGCGGTGGACAGAGTAAAACACTCGATCGTTCTGTAAAAATCAAACATTTTCATAATAAGAGAATTTATTCTTGTATTTTTTTTTGAAAGTTAATCAACCTTTTGTAGGCGAACTTGGTTCTTGAGCTAGTAAACGTTTAACTGAATAATCATACGGACTTTGTTGAGGTTGTTTTTCGCCTGGCATCGTTCACTTTCGATGTGATCTATTCGAACATCGAACGATGATCTACGCATATATATACGAGATGAGATTCGTCTTGACAACCAATGATTTCTCACATATTCTTATCGGATTTGTCATCTTTATCAATTAATGAGCATCGGTCGTTAGTTTGAAGATAATGACAATCAGCTTAGAAACGCTATTGACATTGTATGAGAATTTGTCTATGTTCGAAAAGAGAAACAAATTGTCTTTGATCATTATGTCTACAGTGAATTGATCGATCAATGATCAAACAATGTTTCATTTGTTATAGACAAACCAATTGAAATCAATGTTTATGATACCGAACGAATTCTATTAACTACCGAGCATAAAGAACCTGTGCTTGTCAAAACAGCTGTTTCTTACAAAGGTAAAAAAATTGAATTTGAAACGAATTTCATATTTCTTCTTACTAGTCAATCTAAGTCGAGCAGGAGAAGGTCATTTAAAAGCAGAATTAATCTCTCCGGATACATCGACAGTTGCATGTCGATGTTATATTCATGAATTAAATCGATTCGAATATCTAATCGAATATATTCCAAATGAACCAGGTCGATATCAATTACGAATTCTATTTAATAATCAACTTTATCAAAATAAATCGATTGATATCGATGTTTATTCACTTTTACCAAATGTTAAATCGACAGTTGAAATACAGCAAATCTCACCGAAACATGTGCCAATCGTAATTGGCGAAGAGATTTGTTTGAAAATCATTTCAATTGATAAACGAATTATCTATGCTCAAATAACATGTAATGATAGTTCGGTTCCGTGTAAAATTCAACAAGTTAATCAATCGAATATTTGGTTTTTGAAATTTCGACCTTATTTAATCGGAAATCATCTTATTCAATTGACACATAACGGACAAACACTGATGAGTAAACAGAGATTTCATTCAAATAAATTGATCTATTCGTTTTTCTCAAGATTCACCTTACGTCATTGAAGTGAAAGATAGCGAAGATAAAACACATCTTTCAGCTTTTACGGATACACTTTGTATGATTCAGGGTAAGAGTCGAATATCGATCGATATCAACTACTTTCGATTTTTCAGTTCATACAAAAACAACATCCGATTCGAAAATCCGAGCAGTTGTTCTTCTCGGTGGCATTCAAATCCCTTCGAAATGCTTGTTGATCAATCCAAATCTTCTTCGAATAAGCTTTCTTCCCAAACAACCGGGCTTCTATTTTGTCAATGTCTACGATGGTGAACAGCCTGTCGATGGTTCACCATTTGTTGTGCGAATAAAACGACGTCATACCGTTGAAATTTCGGGCAAATGTTTAAATTATCTACGTATTAATGATCTCGGTGTGTTTCGAGTTCATTGTCACGGACAACAGGGCGATGTCAAAGCGAATATATTTCGTAAAATGAATTTGTTTCGTGTTTTGTTTGATTTTATTATTTTGTTGTTTTTGATAAGATCTGTCGACGAATGATCATCGACAATTAATTTCCTTTCAACTCCTCGAAACGTACGAACAATTGCAACGATTTCCTGCTGAAATCTTTCTTCCATCGATGACAATTCTTCTTACAGCTCGATTGAGATTGACACAAGAAAGAATTGACAATTTTCAACTCGAAGAAGACAATGGTTTGTGATTTGAAATTGTCTTTTTGTTTTGTTACAATCTAAACATCGAGATTTGTCAATTAAGGTCAAGCGATGATTTCTTTTTATTTAATTGAACATCCTCCTCAAATACCAACCAACGAACAGATAATCAACGTATTAAAAACTCTCATCGACAAACAAACATTGAATTTAGTCGATCCCGATCGAAGAATCCTACATCCGATTGCGAACTCATTAGTTATCGGTAAGTAGTAAAGAAAAACACTAGAATTTCTCGTAAAAATCGATTTATGTAGGTTCAAAAGGTGAAACGATCAATGTGAAATTATTTCCATTATCCAATGGAGATTATTTAGGAGAATTTACTCCTAAGAAAATCGGTCAATATCGAATTGATATTACATATAACGATAAACCAATCGATGGCAATCCATTTCTAACTGAAGTCTACGATTCATCTCATGCAAAAATGAGTTCATTATCCAATAATATTCAAGTTGGAGTGGAGAATTGCTTCGAAATCGATATGGCTCAAGTAGGAAAAGCACCAATGGAAGTCACGATTACTTCATCAACTGGAAATCAAAGTAAGACAAATGATTAATTCGACAAAAGAAAAAACAGATTGTGCTTTTTTTTAGTTCCGTGTAAAATCATTGATCTATCGAAAAGCAAACGAGTCTTTTTCACAGCTACACAGACAGGTGTACATCATTTGAAAGTGAAATTAGGCACAGATCTACTTCCAGGCGTACCAACAGAATTTTTAGTCAAGAATTCCAATTCGATCAATGCCTATGGCGATGGATTGGAACGTGCTTTGCAAGATAAATTAGCCGTATTTATGATCGATACTAAAGATTTAAAAGGAGATTTAATCGTTCGAATCGAAGGTGAAATAGAACAAGTCGAAAAATTTCGAAATTTCAAATTTATTTCAGGTTTAAATTCTGTGATTAAACATAATCTCGAACGGATCAACGATAGTCTTTTGAAAGTATCGTATATTCCTCATGAAGTTGGCTTAATTAAAATCAATATTCTATGGAATGGAAAGGAGATTTTCAATAGTCCATTTACATCGACCGTTACGAATCCAGGTAAGTCGAAATGAATTGAATTTGACTTTTGAATTCAAACGAATGAATTGAAGAACGTGTGACGATCGTTGGCAATGAGTCTGAAAGCATCTCGCGAGTTCGAATCAACGAACAGAAAATCATTCGATTCGAAACAGCAAACGCTGGACCAGGAGTTTTGAAAGCTAAACTCGAGAATTTCGAAAACAAACTCATACCGATCGATCTGACTCAACAGGGAACGATTTATACTTTGAAATTCACGGTTCACAACGAAGGTCGATATGATCTGACGGTGATCTATGCTAATCAGCTGCTACCTTCGATGCCAATTCGAATCGATGCACAATCGATGACGCAGGACTATACGAAAGTGAAAGTTTTCGGTCAAGGTTTAGTTGAAGCACGTGTTAATGAACAAATTGAATTTACGATCGATGCATCGAAATTTTCAAATGAAAAAGTCAGCAAACCAATTGTTCGATTGACGAATTCAGATCGAACGATTAACGTTCGAATTCAAGAATTCGACAAACATCCAAATGTGTTTCGATGTTCTTATAAACCGACATTTCCAGGTATTTACTCGTTGAGTATCCTCTTACTCAACAAAGAAATTCACGGTTCACCATTTAAAATCAGCGTGTCATCGGCGACGATCAAACCTTCGTCGAGTTCGAGAGTAATTTGTTCGGGCGATGCTCTACACGTTGGCATCGTTGACAAAGAAATGGAATGTCTAATTGATGCACGACATGCCAATCCTGGAGAATTGACTGCATATTGTCAAGGAAGTCATAAGAATGCTGCGTGTAGATTAGTTGATCATCAAAATGGAACGTTTGCTCTGTTTATTAAACCGGAAGAAACGGGCAAACATACTTTGACGATAAAATATAACGGCGAACATATTCCTGGCAGTCCGTTTACGGTTAAAGTCAGTGGTGCACCCGATGCTCGTGAGTGGAAGAGAAATTTCGATTGACTTTTATTGTTGTTTTCAATAGGCAAAGTTCGAGTGTCCGGTCCTGGGATTGAACATGGAGTTCTTTCGAATTTTCGATCGGAATTTATTTGTGAAACAAAAGGAGCAGGTAAATCAAAGAAAAAACATGAAAAAAACCTACGTTTAATTTCATTGATTAGGTCCCGGACAATTAACAGTTAAAATTCGTGGTCCTAAAGGCGCATTTCATGTCGAAATGGAACGTGATCCTTTACGAGATCGAACGATCATCTGTCAATACAATCCAAGTGAACCCGGAGATTATCTTCTCTCGGTTAAATGGAGTGGTGAACATGTCTATGGTTCGCCGTTTCATACGCATATATTCTCGACTCAACAGGAACTCGACGAGTATCAACACGAACTCAATTCATATCGTTTAATCGGATCGAAACGAAAAGATTTATTTTAGTTTTTTTCTTCGAATGACTTGTTCTGTCTGTTTTTTTGTTGTCATATACGTATTTACTTATTCGATGACTAAATAAAACTAAAAACACCTAAGCGCCATCTGTTTGACGTCTTTGCTATTAACTATTTTTCTCTCGAATGAATGTATCCGACCTGGTTTATTTTATTTTTATCTCGATCGGACGTAAAATACTTTTCGACACTACCTTTGGCCCGTAATATTTTGTGTTTCATTTCATCATGAACGATACACCTGTTGATACTATCCCAACGATTTTAAAAGATGTACGATCGGCATTTAATTCCGGTAAAAGTAAATCTTTAGCATGGCGTAAACAACAAATCGAACAAATCTATAAAATGTGCGATGAACAAAAAGAGGTTTTTGCTTCAGCAGCAAAAGCTGACTTTCATCGACCAAATGCCGAAACATTTCTCTACGATTGTGGTATTCTCAAAAATGATTGCGTACATACATTAAATCACATTGACGAATGGGTCAAAGATGAAGCTCGTTCAGATGCAATAGCATTTGCTACAATGGACAAATATATTCACTATGAACCATATGGTGTTTGTTTAATCATTGGTGCTTGGAATTATCCATTTTTGCTCACAATTTCGCCATTAATCGGCGCAATTGCAGCTGGTAATTGTGCAATTATAAAACCATCGGAACTAGCACCGAAATCGGCAGCTGCTCTTGCAAGTATGGTAAAGAAATATCTCGATCCAGCTTGTATTCAAGTTGTTCTCGGTGGTGCTGATCAAACGCAAGAACTCTTGAAAGGGAATATCGATCATGTGTTTTACACGGGCTCAACAGCTGTTGGAAAAATTGTCATGCGAGCAGTAGCCGATAAGATGATACCAGTCGTCTTAGAATGTGGAGGCAAAAGTCCGGTTTACATTGCCGATGATGCAAATGTCTCTGTTACGGCAAATCGTATTGCTTGGGGCAAAACAATTAATTGTGGTCAAACTTGGTAATTCGAATGTGTTTTTTTTTGTGTGTAAATAGGGTTCAGTTTGTTTTTAGCTTAGCACCAGATTATATCTTATGTTCGAAAACAATGGAAATTCGTATTGTACCAGAAATTATCAAAGCCTGGCAATCGTTCTATACTGAGAATGCTCTGAATTCGGATTCATTCTGTCATATTGTCAATCAACGACATTTCGAACGTGTTCGAAAATTAATCGATCCAAATAAAGTTGCCTATGGCGGACAAACGGATGCTAATGAAAATTACATTTCACCAACAATCATGTACGTATATTCAATTCGAAATAAAAACAAGATATTTTCTATCTTTTTTTCTCTTTAGGACAAATGTCGATAGTAACGATAAAGTCATGCAAGAAGAAATCTTCGGTCCTATTCTTCCATTTATCACGGTTAACAACGAACAAGAAGCCGTACAATTCATAAATGCTCGTCCAAAACCTCTTGCTCTTTACGTTTTTACATCAAACAAAAGTCTAGCACAACGAATCATCGATTCAACAAGTTCTGGCTCGACCTGTGTCAATGACGTCATTTTTCAAATCGCCCCACCCTCGTTACCATTTGGCGGTGTCGGTGAAAGTGGCCTTGGCAATTATCATGGCAAATATTCGTTCGAAACATTTAGCCATTCACGTTCGGTAGTTTACAATCCAACATGGACCGATCCAATACTTTCGCAACGAAATCCGCCTTACACAGCAAGTAAATTGTCGAATTTAGACAAACTTTCGAAAGTTCATCGAAAATGGTTTTCAATTCCTCGACCGGGCTTTTGGTTTTGGGCATTTGCTCTCTTAGCAACAGGTGTAGCAACACGAGTTATCATGCGTGGTGTTCAAGATGATCGATGGGATCTTTAGATTTGCTAAGTGACTCTTTATTTTACTACATTTTCTTTTTTAAAAATCAAATAAACGAGCAAAGTATAAAATTTTTACAATTTCATTTTTTTATCTATTGATAAGAATTTTAATTAGCCAGATGTGTCCGTGTACACGCTTTTCTTTTGAAATAAATAGATCAGACAAAAAAAGAACGTTTTGATCTAACATGGCTGACTCCGAAGATGATTCCAAAGAAATCTATTCACGAGAGAAAACTTTACAACTCCGTAGTATTTACATACCGTAAGTTTTCCTTTGTCTCTCTCATTTCTTTCAACGTTAATTTTATGTTTGTCTAGAACATGTACGGAACTTTTCTATCGTGATAATCCATTGAAAATCGTTCGATGTCAAGGCGCCTACATGTACGATCAATTAGGAAATCGATTTTTAGATTGTATTAACAACGTTGCACACGGTATTTGCCAAAGATCGTATTTTAATTCTCGATTTCTCTTTCGTTTTCTAGTTGGACATTGTCATCCATACGTGAACAAGCAAATCTACCGACAAATGGGCGCATGTGCAACAAATAATCGTTATTTACACGATAATACAGTTATTCTCGCTGAAAGAATAGCAAAAACTCTACCGGAAGGTTTAGAACAAGTATTCTACACGAATTCTGCGTAATGAAATCTTTTTGTTTTTTTTCTTCAAAATTTTGAATCGTATCGTTTCTTAGTTCGGAAGCAAATGATTTAGCTATTCGTTTAGCAAGAGAATATACAGGCAACTATGATCTACTTGCAATGGATAAGTAACCTAAGACAATTTTCTCAAGAAAAAAACAGGAGAAATATGAATTCGTTCTTCAGTGCTTATCATGGTCATTTGTCGAGTTTAGTCGAACTATCAACATATGAATATAAAAAATATAAAAATAATTCTGGTCCACCCGAGCACGTTCATATCGTAAGTGTGAACGAAAATACGTGAATTGAATGTTCGAAAGATTTGTTTCGAACGGTAGATTGATCTGCCAGATGTTTATCGAGGCAAATATCGTGATATTGACTATGATTTCGATGAAGACAAACTCTGTGATTTATATGTGAACGATGCTCGAAAAGTTGTCGAACAAGCCGAAGCTCGTGGCCGACGAATTGCAATATTTTTCGTTGAAACTTTGCAATCGTGTGGCGGTCAAATCATATATCCCAAAGGATATTTAAAGAAAATATTCGAATATCTTCAATCGAAAGGTATTCTATGCGTTGCTGATGAAGTACAAACAGGTTTCGGTCGAAGTGGAACTCATTTTTGGGCGTTTCAATCGTACGGCGATGAAATCCATCCGGATTTCGTTACTCTAGGCAAATCAATGGGCAACGGGTTTCCTGTGGCTGCTCTCGTTACGAGAAAGAAAATTACTCGACGATTTGAAGAACATGGTATTGAGTATTTCAATACCTATGGCGGCAATCCAGTTAGTTGTCGAGCAGCATTGGCCGTACTCGATGTGATTGAAAATGAACAATTGCAAAAGAATGCGTATGAAGTTGGAAAATATTTTCTTGAGCAATTGCAAATTTTAAAAGATAAACATGAGTTGATCGGTGATGTTCGTGGTCGAGGTTTATTTCTCGGAATTGAAATTGTCAAAAATCGAGAGAAAAGAGAAGCTGGAATTGAAGAAGCAAGAAAAATTCAACAAAAGTAAATCATTGATCGAAATAAAAAATCGAGTTTTCATTCGATTTTTAGACTTCGTCAACATTTCGTCATCATGTCCTTGGATGGACCGGATCACAATGTTCTCAAGTTCAAATCGTATGTTTCTCTTTCTTGTTCTCGTTATTCTTCATTTCAATCTCGTTCTTCATTTAGACCGATGTGTTTCTCAAAATCTGATGTCGATTATTTCTGTCAGCAACTCGACATTATTCTAAGCGAATAAAATTTTATTCGAAATTGATTGAATAAAAAAAAAGAAAGAAAGAAAGAAAGAACATTTCGTCTCTAATGTCTAAATCTATCTGACAATGAATTAGTTCGGATATCGAAGTAGATAATTCGAATCATCAACAACAAATTTGTACCAAATAAACGGAAGTATAACCGTAGCTAAATGCCATAGAGCATGTGCGTCAATAGTCCAAGCAATCGGTGAAAAATCGAGCAATTCCAATCCAACAAATGACATTGTTAATATCACAGATAGTGCACATTTCCAAACATAAATTTTGCCTTGAGAAAATTTCCATACACTCCATAATAACCAACAGATAACATTGAGTAAACCAATGAGAACATTCACCGTCATATTATATCCATAGTCCATTTTAATAAAAAGTAAATAATACGAATGATAGAGGAAAAATATGAAGAAAAACAATGAAATTCCGTAGGAAATCTGTTGAAATGGTGTCCGAAAAGCAATACGAATAATACAACAAATAAATTGAGCAAAAATAAGTGATATAGCACCGATATAGTCGAAGATTTCAGTTAGTGGTTTATCTCGAGCATGAAAAACTGTCGACCATATCCAAGCGTTGATTGAAATCAAACAAAAACTCATCCACATTGAATACAACGGATGAACACCTCGTCGAAGTGTTTGACGAAGTTTTCGGTAGCCAAAAAAATAATTCGAAAGAAGATTTAAAATTGAAAATAATGTCGATGCAGGCTCTTGAATGCCAAACACACGTTTAAACGGCCATTTGCCATGAAACTGAACGATACTTCGATTATTTGCTTGTAAATGTGAAACAGTCTGCCACATACATTCGTATGCGCACTCATCCGGACAGGACCATTGAAAAATCGATTGTTCCGAAAAGCCTAATGGCGTACTACAATTAATATGTTTACAATGATTTAAACAAGATCGATAAACATAGTGATTATCACCAGGAGATGCGAAAACTTCGACAATGAAAAGACTCAATATCAAACAGATCATCCGCATCATGAATGAATGAATGAAAGGTTGAATTCAACAAATAAATATTTGACAAAGATGTCGCCTTGGCGAATAGATTGATTGGTAAAGAGAAATTTATCTTAAAACACACGTGTGTATAACGAGTAGTTTTGCTGTTGCTGTTGTTGTTATTGTTGTTTTTTCTGTTTGAAGACTAAATTCGATAAATTCTTTTTTCGTCTTATTGAATTATGAGTTTTTTATGGGACTGGTTTACAGGCATTTTAAGTGCTCTCGGTAGGTGGACTTTAGTCGAGTAATTCAACGAATGATTCGTGTTAATCGTAGGTTTACATAAGAAAAGTGGCAAATTGGTATTTCTCGGGTTGGACAATGCAGGAAAAGTAAACGAGAAAAAAAATCAAATGAATTTTTATTGAAGTTTTCTTGTTTGTTAGACAACGTTATTACATATGCTAAAAGACGATCGACTTGCTCAACATGTGCCCACACTTCATCCGAGTATTGAAAATCGATTCGATCGAATTGAAATCGTGATTGCTTTGTGTTTGTTTAGCTTCTGAAGAATTAGTTATGGGAAATATGAAGTTTACAACGTTTGATTTAGGCGGTCATGCCCAAGGTACAATGACAAAATTTCTAAAGAATTTAGTTGTTATTTTTGTTCAATTTGAATTTAGCTCGTCGAGTTTGGAAAGATTACTTTCCTGCTGTTGATTCCATTGTATTTCTTGTTGATGCTGTTGATCGAACACGTTTCGCAGAAGCTAAAGCAGAACTTGATGTTTGTTGATTTATGGTTCTTATTGAAATAAGTTTATCTCGTTTGTTTGTTTTTTTTTGCAGAGTTTACTAACTGATGAACAAGTTGCCAATGCACCTATAGTTGTACTTGGAAATAAAATCGATTTACCAGGAGCTGTCAGTGAACAAGAACTTCGTTATGTGCTCGGCATTTCCACAGCAACAACGGGCAAAGTATAACAGACAGAGAGAAAAAGAATGAAGAAACAACAAGTTTGTCTCACTTTTTTCAGGGTACAGTTCCTCGTACGAATATCAACGGTCGTCCAATGGAATTATTTATGTGCAGTGTTTTACGTCGTGAGGGTTATGGTGAAGCATTTCGTTGGTTATCACAGTATTTATAGAAAAAAAAGGGCAACAGCAAAAACAAAAAGCAAAATCAATCTTTTAGTCAACATTCATCGTTTCTTTCTTTTTTCTTGGTTTATTGTACTCATTCTATCATTTTGATTGATTTGTTTGACAAAGTTCGAAAGGATAAATAAATATGATCTTCTTTTTAAATAAATAAATATGGTCAGAATATGTATGCGAAGAAGATTAATTTGTCTGGACAAATCGATCTAATCCGATGTCAGTTGTTCGTTAACGACACTATGATGCGTTTGTGGTTGTTATGTTTTCTTGTTTCATTGACTTTCGAATGTGAAATTCTCAAAGTTTCCGATTGTCCACCGGGACCAAGTAAAGACGATGAAGATTTAATGAAATCAGAATTATATACTAAAGAACAATTATTCGCTTTTTGTGATGCCGGTAAAACTTATTCGGATTGTTTAAATGAACGTTTACATTGTTGTGATTTACGTGTTGAATATGCGTCAACATTAGCATCACTCGATGCACAATTGAAACGAAATGCTTGGCGAACAAGTCGATTTTGTGCAGGCGTATCCGAAGCGAATTCAATTCGATATCAATGTAAAACAACATCGAATCCATTGGAAACAACAACGACTCAATCGACTACAACAACAATACCGATTTGTAACATCGAAAAAGTAAAACAAAAAGAAAAATATTAAAAACAATAAAAATCAATTTTCATATTTTCTCAGGCTGCAAATCATTGCAATGCTATTCTCGAAAATCGCGTTCATTTCGATAGACATTGGTCAATCTACGAGAAAGCTAAATGGTGCAAAGATGCGTACGATTATCATACATGTGCATTGGCACATATAACCAATTGTTCGACATTGCCCGTCGTTACTGATCTGACACAGTTACAACTCTTCATGGATTTTGTCGAGAAAACTGCACATCGAGAATGTCCCGGTGGATTAAAAGGTTGTGCATTGAATGGCGAAAGTGATATGCGATGTCGGCTTGGTCCCAAGTATTTTCTCGACAAACACGCTGTCACTACCGATCGTACAAGCCAACAAACGACTCCTTCATTTTTTCTGTTCGTTAATTTACTTTTTTTCGTTGTAATTAATTGATGTTTATCGAAAATAAATTACCTTGGCAATTTCTCAATCGGAGAAAAGGAAAACATAAATAACTACCTACATGCAGGAATACGATCGATTTCGAAATTCGAAAGTTTGTCAATGGATTCAAGTATGCCGAATTGAATCGAAGATTATTTTCGAATCTTTCTTTCTCATAGAAAATAAATCATCAATATGAATATCCGTGTTATCTAAAAATACGTCATGTGAATGAGGATAATTATTCGAAATATCGTAATTCAAAAGCAAAAAGAACACCTTCGAATCGAACATCGATTCCAATGCATCACAATTGTCGAAATATGAATTATAATTCAACAGTTATGGTAAAAACGAAGAAGAAGAAACACGACGAATTTGGTTTCATTTCGTTTTCAGAGATTTCCCGTGCTTGATGAACGAGTCTATTGGGATGTTATCTATCCGGATTATTCGCCAATTGAATTTACAATCGAAAGAATTCTTCATAATCCAAAAGCGGATCCAATCGATCCGTAAAACTGAGAGATTGCCTTTTGTTTACGATTGAATATTTGAATGAATTTAGTTTGAAAATTCAACATTTCAATGAAATTGATGAAACTATCAATCGAATAAGTTTCACTGGTCGATATCATGTCGATTCAATTACCAATCGTCCACAGAATCCAATGGGACGAACTGGAAGTACGTCTTAAAGTCTTTCATTTTTCTCATTCAATCGAACTGATTTAGTCACTGGTCGTGGTCGATTGTATTATTGGGGCCCAAATCACGCCGGTGATCCGGTCGTTACTCGGTTAGATACTTTCATCATCTGCAGCGCTTTTCATAAAAGAATTCTCTTGAAAATTTCAGTTGGCTTCGTGATGACAATGAGCAGAAAGTTTATCGACAAGATCAATTCGATAAGCATCTGAAGCCTGTTCTCGAATTTGTCGCCATTCAACGACGTGATACAAAACAATGGGCTTTGCCAGGAGTAAAACTTTCTTTTAATTAATAAATCGTTTTGTTTTGCGAATGCAGAATTTGAAAGGGTATGGTCGATGCAAGTGAAAATGTATCCGAAACGATCAAACGTGAATTCGAAGAAGAAGCAATGAGTTCAAACGTTGACAAATCATTGATTGAAAAGCTATTTTCACAAGGACATAGACTCTTTGCTTCGTATTGTGACGATCCGAGAAATACGGATAATGCATGGATTGAAACTGTTGCAATGTATGTCGAATATGATTCGTATTGAAATGAATTTTTCTTTTTCTTAGACAGTATCATGACGAAACAGGTGAATTAACCAAAGATCTCAAATTAAATGCTGGTAAATAAATATTTATATTTGATTTTATACGATTTCCTTATCGATTTTAAAAAGGTGACGATGCTGAAAAAGTTGTTTGGTGTTCGATCGATCATCGACTTGATCTCTACGCTTCACATAAACATATCATCGAGCTCGTTGTCAATCGAATGAATGCATTTTGGCAATAAAATTGTTATTTCTCTTATATAATCATATAAAAAAGAAGAAGAAGACGACTCGCATTGGTCGATCATTGTAACCAATAAAAAGAATTTGTTAACAGAAAGAATAAACAAATATATATATATATCAAAGAGAGATTCTATTGATTTGTTAGATTCAATTTTTCAAGATGACATCTCGTCGTGGAATATTTTTTAATTCAAAAGCGCGTATTAATGAGAAATTACCTTCACTATCGACTAGCTCACTAGTTGATGATTCAAATAATAATAATAATAATAGCAGTAGTAATACTGATCAACTCGAACCACCTATTCCAATAGCACCATTGCCTGCAACGACAATGACAACAACGAGTGTTAAGAAGAAGATTATTCTCAATCATACGAAACGAACATTAGCCAAAACGAACTATTCAGGACCACGAAAAATCTTCAGTACAAATTATAAAGTAAAAAACATTTTGTGTTTCTTTTCGAAAAAGAATTCGTCAATCGATGTCTAGGCGAATCGAACGCAATTAAATCACAAAGCTTTCTTCGGCGGAAATACCGATGAATATGATATCGATAGTCCCGAACCAAAGTCAACGAAAACTGTTATTCAACTACGTAAAACTAAAATCGAACAGAAAATCACAGTCAATCGTCCGTTAACATCATGTGCTGAACTTGACGAAACGCAAAGTTATATCGACGATATGGAATACTATCTGACTGGTATGCAAGCAGAGAAGTTACTTGCTGAACGATGTCTGAGGTATGCTGAAGTAGTTTTTTCGTGAGAAAATAATCGTTTGATTTTGAAGTGCAATTAAATTTGCTGAATTATGTTTAAAATCATCGTTTCGTACACATTTACGAACGGAAAAAACGATCGATAGAATATTCAATCTACTTCAAGATGCTCCGGATATTCCGGTAGGAACAAAAAAAAACCGAACTGATTATTTGATTTCAATTGTTTTTTGTTCTAGAGTTTAAATATCTGTACAGGATTTATCTTCTATATTCTTTCCTCAGATACACTTGCATCAGAATTAAATCTAAATCTTCTCCATTTAATCTTAAACCTGGTTAATAAAAGCTCAACAATCAATCCAAACGAAGATGAATATCAAAAAATGAAAGAGAAAATTTCGACACTCAATAAGAACGCATTTGGCGATGAGATTTTCTACGAATCACGATTCAATGTAAGCATTTACAAACAAGAATCTCTGCATACGAATAACACTTTTCTTTTCAAAGACATGTGATATTATCCTTGAAACGTTTGTTAATTTGTCACATAATGCAATTTCAGAATCATTGCAAAATGAAATGAGAACCTTAGGTGGTTTTGATACGATAATTGACGCTAGTAAGCATTTGTTTTTGTTTTTAAATTGTTGTGATAATTTTGTTTTGCGATTAGTTAATTCGATAGTTCAAGATTTATCGAATAATGATTTCGAATGTTATTCATTAACTGATCTATCGAAACGTATTAAAAAAGTTTGTCGATTTATTAATCTACTCGAAGAACTATCAAATGAAAATTCCGAGCAAGCCTCATCAAACACGAGTCTGAATCGAAATTATATCGTTCGATATCATCAATATTCATTATTTCATTCATTATCCAAGTAAAGACAAATTCCTTTCATTCCAAAGATAACACATATACTTCTTCTCGTATAGACTTCTTGATCTCTCATTGATCTGGATGCAACAACATTCAGATTCTGCAGATATTTTTCGAGATGGATGTAAAACAATCATGTCTATACTTGTTATTCTTACGAACGATAGTGGTAAAAAATAAAACATTTTCAAAAACCTAAGAATATCTTTGTTTGTTAGAAAATAATTGTGATCATTTATCATCGGATGATCGATTCTTTTCCAATCTATTTCGTTTGCTGGTTTACATTGAAAAAAGTTCGTTTACAAACGAAGAAAAATTCGATACAATTGCATTGGTTTGTGTTTTTCTGTATTATTCATTTCATCATCGTTCTCAATTTTAGACATTAAATCTCCTGATAAATCTTGTACAGAACACAAAACATATCTACAAACATCTCATGGAAGAGAACATGCCCGGAAATAATTCGTTGAAAATCTACGAATATATCGCACGAGTAAATTAGCAAAAGACAAATCGTTTGACTTTTTTTATATGAAAGTGTTTTCGTATTTAGTTATTTTGTGAACAAGAATCGTCGGCAGCTCGTGCTGAATCACATGAAGAGAACGATTGGATGATGGAAGATGTCAACGATGATTTCGATGATGATGAGGATGATGAACAAACAGAAAAGAAAAATACAAATGACAATGGAACTAATTTTAATCGAGCTCTACAAAAAGCAACGGGACATATGGAAAATACGTTTGTTGCAGCATTTGCTGGTGTGATTTTAGCAGCAATTTTACTTCGAGATCAAACAACGTACGCTCAACAAATACGAGATCTAATGCCACAGAAAAAATTCGATACGATGGCATTTATATTAAAGAAATTCTTTGTCTTTATGCATATGTCTGTACGTAGGAAAAACCAAACAAATTTTCTAATATTTGAAATAATTTCTTTCTTGTTTTTTTACTTTAGCATGCGTTTACACCATCTGGTGTGAAAACACTCGAAGAACTCATTTCGTTAGTTTTATCATTGTGTGGATAATGCAGATAAATAAATCGTTTGTTTGTACATAACGTAGATATGAAATTCTCTCTCTTTTTTTTCCCTTTTTGTATTAACTATTGTTCACAATGAATAAATAAATATGATTAGACGAAAAACTAATGTTTTTGCGTTGTCGAACCCATTTCAATCGGGCGAACAATTTGATTTCGTTGTTGTCTCCAACGAATGAACATCATTCGAATTTCTCGTTGACCAAAACAAGCAAGAAATGGATAGATTAGATTGATGAGATATTTTAGATTACCAAAAACATCACTAATCAATGGTCTAACAATTTGTTGTTCAGATGTACTTCCAAATGTAGCAACATAGAATAAAATACTCATTGGAATCCATATAATTGAATAAAGAATAATTATAGGAAATAATTGAATAATCATTTGAAGATTATTTGTCCAAATATGATATTGTCGTTTCATTTTCTTTCGTTGAATATAAACTCGAATCAGTAACAAACAACTCATGCAAACAGTAAGACTCACTGGTAAACATACAAGAATAATATTTTTAAATATAGTTACTAGAATTGTCGTCGAAAGAAAACAAGGTGCACCACAGCCGACATTTGTATAAATATAAAATGCTTGACATTGAATACCAAATATGCCGATTGTGTAAAAGATCATCGGCAAGAGAATTGATATAAACAATGGTAATTTACGTAGGAGAAAATCATGTTGAGATAAAAATCTCGAATGAAAAACGAGTAAATATCGTTCTAAAGATCCGAATGCGATGATTAGAAGATTAATTGATACTAATGTATATTGTAGCCAATTCCAGATTTTACAAAAAGTTTCTGTAGCAACTGGCACTCGACGCATCAAGAGAAAGTACAACCGTATAGGCAATTCGATTAATTCCTTTTTTGTTGTTGTTAAAAAAAGAAGAGAAAATTTGTTGCAATGAAATGACCTTTAAGGACAATAATCTTTCTACCTGAATGGAATTAACGATTAGCAAACAAATGACGAGCTGATTTCGTTGAGCTTTTCGTACTCGTGACGATCGGATGAAATGATAGAAAAGAAAGAGTGTACAAACAATCGATGGTCCAAAGAGACTTGTGAGACAAATAAAAGCTGCTAATGACGACATTTTGCTTTTGATTAATGAGCGCAAGTTGCCAATATTTATATTTCAGCTTGTACCGAATATTTAATTATATAATAGAAGATTTAGATACATTCCCCTTTTCAATTAAAAAACGTCAAGAAAATCTTTAAAAGCTGCTAGATTTAATATTGTTTATTAAAAATAAAGTAAAGCAAAGAATGCACTGAAATATTTTTCTTAACACAAAAATTTGAACTGATAAACATAAATGCAAATATTTTTTGAATAAATTTCATTGATATTCATAGAATATTTTCTTTTTTTTCATTGTGCGTTGAAAAGAATCGGTTAAACATATTATATAATTTCATTTTTTATTCAAATTCAATGCCACTACATCAAATGCCGTCAATACCGCTCAAAATCATGTCCATTTGTTCTATGTTTATGCTTCACATAGCCTTGAAATGACATAATCAGTAAAATATATCGACTTATTCATTTAATTTTTCATCTCATCTTACCTATCGTTGTCAATGATAATCGATGTTATTTGCCTTGATGACTGTGTTCCTTGTTCTGACAATTGATTACAGATATTCTATAGTTCATTAATTTATTATTCTCAAACAAGGACAAAGAACATCTGTAGACATTTGTTCTCATCTTTGACAGATTATGATTTGCCATCGAACGAATTTACTTCTCGTGCCTAATCCATTATCACCTGCTATTAGAATGTGTTTGTATGTCAATATATCATTCTGTCATTTTCTTTTGCTTGATAGCAAAATGATTGTTAACAAGCATGTTTTTTTTCCTAATAAAAACCTCACCTTTAACGTCAGTATTAATCTGTCTAACTGTATATCAAGACGATCACGATAAGAAATAAACAACGTCGGAGAAAAAAAAAGAAAATTCGACTAGAAAATCCTCGTCTCTGTTTTTTCTGCTTCTTCTTCTTCTCCTTTTCTTTTTTTTTCTTCTTTTTCTTTCTGCCTTCCTTGTTGAGTCAACCAGTCACGTTTACTTCGCATTCTCCGTTTTCTGATTGTCAAACACATATGCACACATACGTTTTCATTTCTACTCATGACATAAAAAGAAAAGGTAAGCTTTGAAATTAAAACCAAATAGCATTTCTCGTGATTTCTTGCATATATCCGTTTTTCTTCGTCATCTTCAAAAGAGAGAGAGAGAGAGAGAGAGAATTCTTTTCTTTTCCATAAATAGAATTAATAGTCCCAAACGATCCCAGTGGGAATGAGACATCTGACTATCTCTATTTGAGTTCTATTATCCATTCGATAGAATTATTATCAATGATATCAAAAAAAAACGTACGTATGCGATCAAAACAATTCTTTGACAAGCAAACAGACGGATGTGCTGCGTGTTTTCTTTCCCATGTCTCGATGATAAGTTCGTCTTCTTCTTGTTCTCGTTTTATACAATTACACACATGTATATTTTGTTTGCTGTTAAAACGAGAAAGACATATCTTGTCCTTCGCATTCTCCGTTGATGATGTCGACTGTGATTTCTATCCTTGAAGATCACAAAATTATATGGCAAGAAAATGAGATAAACATCGCTATTTATTCGATTGTAAAACATGATTCATCATGCAAGGTTATATTTTAGTTCTTCGAAAACAAAAAGCAAAGGTAGATTAAACTATCATTCATTTTCGACACATGTTCGAATAGTTTCGATTTCCTTACGTCATAATTGAGATCATCTTACATCGATAGAGACTTCATCATTTTTTATTTTTATCTCTATTTAGTTTAGGAAATTGATGTAAGATTAGATTGATCAGTACAAACAAAACTGAGCCAGCAACGAAGAATGAGGAGGAGAAGAAGAAGAAAAAGAACAGTGTAGAGAGATGTGCGTGTGTGTGTATGAAGGTCGTTTTGAAATAGAGAGAGAAAAAAATATATATGTATGTGCAAATGTCTGTAAAATAATTTTCTATTAAAAAAAAACACAAGTTATTCATCTGCAAGACACATTCGATTTGTCTCGTGTTTGTTTTAGAATGAAATGAGTTAATATGTTTATTCAATATTTTATTCTTTTCAATGTTCTATCTGTTCTCGGTTATTATCAAGAGACAGAATCGTGTAGTTCAATTAATAAACATCTTCGATCGTATGTCACATGGACAGATCAACTTGTCAATAGTCAACATAAAGGTAAAGTCGAATTAATCATCGAATTGCTAATTAAAACTTAGCCAACTGGAACATTTCTAGGACAAAAAAATCTTTGCAAACAAAGTCAAACACAATTCACTTGTTGTACGAATGAAATTTTTGATGCATATGCGTCAAATCTCGATAATGATCTTCAGAAATTACTCAGTTCAGAATTGATTCATTTATCAAGAATCTATTCCGTAGCTAAACAACAAACAAGTGGTAAGAAAAACAAATTCGAAATATTACGTATTCTTTCGATTCTTTGTTCTGTTCGATTCGAATAGTGTGGTCAAAAGAATATTTGATTGAAGCTCGTCGATTAGTTGTTTCATCTCTTGAAGCTCTATTCGGTACACAAGAATATCGTTTGAATATTCATCAATCACTCGTGAATCTCTTCGATGCTCTAAATAATACTCAATCATCCGTTGACGATGTATCACGATCAACAAACGAATTTTTTAATCATTTAATTGTTTCGTTATATCGAACATACATGTTAGATACAAATCAACGGCATACTTTCGATGAAGATTTCGAAAAATGTCTTATCAATAAAGCATTTGATATCGATGCATTTCCTATGCAAAAAGAATTACTTTATATTTTAACAAGTGCATCATCATTAATGCAAATTTTTCGAACATTATTTATTTATATTGATGTTGATATTCAACAATTGAATTCTATCGAAACTATTGATACACATTCATGTTTACTTGAATATGCGAAAGATGTTTTATGTCCAATATGTTCCAATCATTATGAAATTCAATGTGAAAATTCTTGTCAATTAGTTTTACGCACATGTCTCAATCAAACAAAAGCATCGTATCTCAATTTTGCATCTATGGCTACAGGCTATGCTTCTATTATAAAAGAAATTGAACAAGCTGTCACTGAACTCAAGGTTAATCTTTATGCAATTAGGATGGAATTTCAACTACTGTTTTGTTTTGTTTGTCGTTTAGCTTGTCGAACGTCTATCGAAATTACATATTTATTTTTATGATATGATTGTCAATGCTAGTAATAGTCGCAAGGTCTACGCACAATTTCAACGATTTTGTCCGAATACGAATATGAAACATTTCAGTCCCATACTTTCATTACCACCGACGATAAACGAACGACGTGAAGTTGTTTTTCGTTGGAATCGTACGATTCATTCACTTTTTCTACAATTATATTCAACTCTCGATAATCTCGAACAGTATATAAAAGAACAAATTCCTTCCAAGCTATGTTCAAATTCAAAATATGCTAGTAAATCAGATTCTTGTACTCAGAATACCGAGTAAGATTCTCTATGTTATACACTTGCATCACATATATCATTTAATCTAGTCATTCTATTCAATGGCAATTGGCAACTATGCCCGAAATAGGACTTAATCCTGATCATGCCGAACAAACTCGTAATCAGATCGATGATTTAAGAAACAAAATGTCTCCTATACAACAAATAATCAGTTCATTTCGACCGAAGAAAAAATTTTCCTTCGATGAATACATACCGAATTTCGATCAATATACGGACGATATCGAAATCAATCAAGATGACGAACAATCGCCATGGTTTATTGATACCGATGATAGTTCAAATCAAGGATCACTTAGTGATCGACTCTATCGCGAGCTCGATGGACAAACGACACGTAAATCATCTACCGAACAAAGCAAACAAAAACCGTTCTCTCATTCTCTTTCTTTCAGGAAGACCAACAGCAACAACTCAAGGAAAGAATCTGCACAGTAACGCTTCATTGTTGACAAGCAACACTATCGTCTATTTAATTCTTCTATTCATCATAAAATCAATAAGCTTGTGAAGTCTTATTTGCTTGTATAGTAATATATTGTTATTCTTTTCTCATCCATCCAATAGTTCTTATTTAAACGTCCGGTGTGTCCTGTCTCAGCGCAACTTTATTAATAAATTATATGTGTCTCATTGTTGTAATTCATTAATAAAAAAAAGAACGGCCTTTCCTCTCTCACATTCGAAATCATTCACACCAATTTGTTGAAAAAAGAAAAACGTTCCTTTTTTTTCTGTCAGAATTTACCGGATGTTCATATAATTTATTCGAAATGCGTTCTAATGGGTAACAATCTTCCTGTTTTCTAACGTTAAAAATAGCCTCATTTTCAATTCTTTAAAATGAATGTTGACGAGAAATATTGAATATATAATCAGCTTAGAAAGAATATTTATTTCATAGAAAATTGACAGAATGAAGGTCTTTCTATTCGTGTGTTTAAAGAGTCTAGTTGTTTGCAACTTCGATATCGAGGTCGAGCTAACCGTAAATCGAGAAAAATAAACATTGATCCTAGACAGTTGTTACTCGTAGACGTTTGACTGTTTCGACGTGCGACGATTTGCGTTTGTGTGAATTTGTTGTAGGTGAGACTTTAATTAATGAATAGATAACTTGACAAAAATGATCTTTCGAGTGTAAAAATGTTGAACGTATTAATGATGAACGATGTAATGACTGAGAATGTTTGTTTGATTGTAATTTTTCGGTTGATATCTGCATAATTCGTATACACTCATATAAATCTTCCATCTAAATGTTCCTCTATAAAGCTTATTTTTAGTTGGGCTCTTTTTTTTCACTTCTTCCTATTAATGTCAAAATACTGCGTCGAATAGATTTTTTTCTTCTTCTTTTTATAGATACAAATAAAAGAAGAAGAAGAAGCAGAAGAAAAAGAAAGAAAGAATCGTGGGCTTTGCCATATATACAAAGGAAAAAAAAACACAACATTGTCTGTCAATAGTTATAGTAGTTAGATGTGCATTTATTATTCTGCATTTGGGAAAAGATTACGACAACGACAACGACGACGAAGAAAAAGAATTCTTTTTCTCGCGCTTTCTCGAATGAGAATATAATATATATCTCATTTATTGAGTGATTTTCGATGAGAACATGTCGAAAAAAGCGTTATGTTGATTTATTTCTTTAGTAATACACACACCGAACCACCTTTGCTGATCAATAAAAGATTAGAGCTGTATTTTTAGAATAATAAAAACATGCGTCACTTGAAAAGAAAAGAAAAAAGCAACATTTCGAAATATCCCACGACAATCGAATGATTTTTGCCGTTCGTTTTACAAAAGATTACGCCAACAGCGTACGAGCTTTTCTAAAAATCATGAGTTGGTTCCGTATAAATACGCATCTATCGATGAGAAAAGTTTCGAAATTAGTTGGCAAAGAAAACAAACATTATGTTCGACCCACAAGTTGATGACGGTAGAGCTATATAATTAACTTCTTCGCCGAAAATCTATTGACTATTTTAGCTTTGGCATGTGATATGTTTACTTCAAGTGAAAATCAAACGAATAACACCGTTGGTTTAACCTATACGATCGATTCTCAAGAAAATAAATAAAATGAACATTATTTTTATTTTTGTTGTTAAAATAATAAAAAAAAATTGCATTCTAATCGAGATATATGAGGCAGAAATGTAAAGTATTTATGTGGCTTTCAGAGAAATCATGTATGTACTCTTATTTGTTGTATAAAAGGAGAAAAACAACAACTCACAGTCGAGACGAAAGAGAAAAAAAGGCAGTTCCGATTTTTTTTGTTCTTTCAAATGCGAAAAATCACGAAAAGATCTCGATATATAAATTCATAAAAAGATGTAGTATTTACAATGCAACAATGTTCGATCCGTCTGAAACCGATAGTAAATTAACTTTCTTTTCGAAATTAAATCTTTTTTTTTGTTAATTTCGTTTTGTCTTTTTTCAGCTATGGCAAGTGAAATGCTTTCTTCTAAAGTATGTCGTATGATTTCGAACTGATCTATTAACTTTTTCTGTTTTTGTTGAATAGAACGACGATACAGTCGATGGTTTGTACTATTCAACAACTAGCAATTCATCGCATGCAATCGGTGGTTAATGATTATTCTGTTGATAGATTTTTATTCGAAATAAAGCTTACAAATTTGTGTCAAATCTAAAATGGATAATAATGCGTGAAAATAAAAGCAAAAAAAGACGAGCGACTAAATATTCGGTTTTGTTAGCCAGTCAAGATTGAATGACGTGATTTGATCATTGGTCGACAGGAGATGAAATGATGTTTCTTCGAGATTTTCGAAACCGAAAAGAAATTCTATTGAAAAGAAGAACAAAAGAAAACAATCGAAATCGAGCACGTATATGAATAACCTTCGTATGTCCATGAATCGTTTTTATTTGGATGAATTTCTTTAATTTGACTTAAGATTTCTTCGGGAGAAGATACTTGTAAAAGACGAAGGATATGAAGAATTCTACGAAAGAGAAATAAAAACATTCGATGGATGGTTTTTGCTTTGTTTACTGTTCATTAGAAATGCATTTTTTTGCTTCGACATCGATGATTTGCAGCCACTGTTGAAGATCATCTTTTGTAATCAATCCACCGTTGACTATCGGCAAGAAGACTTGCCAAAATTCGTGCCAACTGATGAATACATCTGCAAATCAAACGAGAGTATTTCGAACTGTTTCGTTTTGCTTTCATAATCACCTGAATTTTGCTTTCGATTTAAATACAAATCGATGAACATATGCAGATCATCGTTCGATATGGGAATATTATTATGAATGAATTCATTGGTTAGTTTCATTGATAGCGAAGGTTTTTTACTGTTTAATTGTTTCTTTTCAATATCGATTCCAACTCGTTTAAAGATTCGACTGAGAACTGAAAGAATCGATGATGAAATGTTTAAGGTTGAAACGAATTCGTTTGTCTTACGAATAATTCCCGAATGGATTCTTGTTGCCGATGGAACTTCGATCGAAATTGTTTGTAGTTCTTCTTCGGCGGGCGTTTGAAGATACCATGATTTGAATTCAATTTCGTCGGAGAGAAGATTTTGATTAATCTCATCGGAATTACGAATTGATTCGATGAGATCGTCGCTTGTGATTTGTTCGTTTCCAGAGAAATGATTCTCGGCAAACTCCGATGCATTACTTATTTGGAGAAGTTCGAGTAATTCTAAAAAGACGAACATTTGATTTTTTTTGTTCAATCGGTGATTTACCATTGATTTGTTCGAATGAGAGAGAATCTATTTTGTTTAAATCGAACAAATGAAATAATTTTCGAATATGTCCTTCGGTGTAACGGCAGGTTAAGATAGGGAAGAGTATATCACGAAATTCGATCCAATTCAATGTTTTCGAATGAACTACGAAAATGAAAATGAACGAAAGCAATCGAATGAATGAAATTTTACTTCCGGATTTTGTTGGTTCGATGATATACTTTTGTAAGAGTCGATCGAATAAAGTTCTAATCAAATCATCGTTGAATTCGAGACGATCAATGAGATTTTGTGAGAAATCCTCACTAATATCGATAACATCGTCTTCATTAGCTAAACTTTGATAAACATAACGAAGATCTATGAAGATAGAGACAATGCCAAAGATATTAGAAAGACAATAGTTTCAACAAACCATCCATAATAGACTCTAATGTTAATTCAGCATTTTCGTCAAAATCTTTGTCTTCTTGTTTTTGAGAAGCACTTGAACCTGCTTCTGTTAAAGAAAATGAATAAAATAGAAATTAGAAAATGAAATTTACCTCCAAGAATATCTGTATTATCGACATCGACATCTGTCAATGATGTTCGACGTGATGATGTTTTGCTAAATACTTGATTAATATAATGAGTAGCATCACTCAACGCGCCATAATAACCAGCTGTTGAGGAAAAACCTTCGTTTGCATTTTGTTCAGAAGAATTAAGTATTTCTTCTGGTATTTGATTCTTATCAGTAAGTTCATCTTCTTCAGTATATGAAGGTATAACTTGTTCTTGAACAGTTATATTCGATAAAGAAGATGATTGACTTTCATTTGATTCAGGTCGTTCTTCTTGAATTTCAATTTGTTTGTCTTCATTCAACTCTGTGATAGTAGCAGGTTCTTCTTTTTCTTCAGACACACTTGGATCAGCCAGAGATTCTTCTTGATTGTCGAATTCTGGTACAGTTTCGACTAGATCTTCTTGCGTTACTTCCGGGAAAACGGCAGATTCTTGTTGATCTTCAAGAACAACTGGCTCATTAGATGCTTCCTGTGCTTCTTGATTTTCAAAGACAACCGGTTCATTAGATGATTCAATGAAATGTACCGAAGGTGCACTGCCGGGTAATTCTTCGAGTGGAGTAATTATTGGCGAAGTAAAATCACTTGATGCTATTATATATTCATTAAGTGAAATCGGTGGATCTGTTTGCTGTGCATCACTGCCTAATAAAGGTGATTCAGAATCAGTTGTAATTGAGGATTGAATTTGTTTTTGTTCCGTATCTTTAATCGGAGATCTATCACTTTCTGTTGAAAAAGTATGATTTAGTTGATTTCGATGCGTTGAATTTTTCTAAAATAATGAAGAAAAACAAATCTCCTGATCTCGAACTTTTGCATGTTTCATACTGAAATATGTTTCTTATTCTTAGTTGTTGTCGTTCGTAATGTCATTGGTCTCGAAATTTGTTGATTAGTATTTAATTGCTGTTGTTGTTTTCGTCGATACTCACTTTCTAGAACTCCTCGATAGAGTGTTAATTCAAATTTTAAATTTCGATCATATTCAATCAAATGATTGATTTTCTCATCCAAAGCTTCAAGTTGAATTTGACTTGTTTCAAATTCATGATCTTTAATCAATAAATTCCTTATACGTTCATTACGCATTCGATATAAATCATTTTCCATCGCATGTATACGATCAGTTAATATTTCATTGTGATTATTCAGTTGAGTTAATTCATTTTTTAATGTTAAATATTCATTTTCGATTTCTATTGTTTGTGGTTGAACGAGTTCGAATTCATTTTCATTCGTATTTTCTTCTATGTTTGCAATTGTTTGTTTATATTGATTTTCGATTTGTTTCAAATGTGTTTTATTTAATTCATTAAAATCATTTCTTATTAATTCAATCGATTGATTTAAACTCGACAGTAAATATTCATTGGCTTCAGTTTGTGTAAGAAGAATTGTTTGATGTTCATCATCGAGAAATTCTTTTGCTGTTTGCATTAATTGTAATTCTTCTCGAAGTGTTTGAATTTCGAATTCAGTTTTCGATCGTTCAATTGAACTTTGTTCGAGTTGAACACGTAGACAATCAACTTTATCCATAGCTTGTTGATGACGTTGTTTTTCTGTTTGAACATACGAGTAAACTTTTTGTAATTGTTCATTTAAAGTTCGAAAATCTTGTTCGAGCTTTAGTTCAAGTTTTTCCAATTGATTTAAACGTTTCAATTGAAGTTTTTCGTTTGTAACAACGAAATGAATACGTTTCTTGGATTCTTCTCGTTCATTATGGAAGCGTTTTGCACGACATTTAAGTTTATATCGTTCGACATGTGCATCGTTGAGTATTTGACTTTCTTGACGAAAATCTTCCGGTAAACGTTTCAAATGATTTTCTAATGTTGAAATATAATTCAATCGAATTTCATCGATCGATTTTTGTAATTGAATATTTTCTTCATCGATTCGTTTCATGTCATTGATATAGATTTCAAAATTTGTATTCAATTGTCGAAAATCTTCCGTTTGATTTGAATATGAAAAACGTGATTGTTCAGTTCGAGAAGCCATTTCATCGACTAAACGTTCTTCGAAACGATTGAACATTATGGTGTTTTTTGTTTTCTTCAGTTCTAAAAATAAACAAACGAATGCTGCAGAATTTTGCTCGTTCAGTAAAACAGAATCAATTTTCATTTCCGATTAATACACGCTTATTTGAACATGATGATCGTTGAATATCAATCTGTTTCAGAAAACAACGAGCTTACCCTCAGTCAAACGACGTTTTGGACTTTTTCTGCTCTCGAGCTGAATAAAAATCTGTCGGTTTTCTTTCCTTTTTTTCTCGTGTCGAAGAAAGAAATAGTGAAAAAGAAAGGAACGATGTTTTTTTTTTCTTTTTTTTTCTATTTAGTTTATTTTTCCATAAGAAAAAGAAAAATGACTGCGACTGAAAAATCATTATTTTATCAATAATATCCAAAAGCGGATTTTTTCATGAATACATTTTGGTAACGGAGGTTTTATCGTCTATAGACTATTATATAAACATTGTGTGCAGTTTTATTCTCGTTAATGATATCAATCACTACATTTGCGTGGAATAAAAAAAGGTGAATTTGACATCCGTTTCGAACAGAATATGATATAATTATCAAGAGAGAGGAAAATGAATGCAATCATCTCGATAATATATCCGGATCAGACATCAAACGCACATGTGCGTGCGTGTGTTTTTGCTTTGAAGAATGAATAAGTGAAGAACTAAGTAAATTGTTTATTTTAGGATAATAAAACTCGGATCAAATGCTAAATCTTTCTGATTTTCGAGTTTTTTTTTCTTCTTTACAAATTTTTATGTAGAATTAAGTAAAAGAAATCATTAGAAGTTAGTCGTATGTTCCCTCTCACGCACTACTAATCAACACGCGAGGATTCTTGCCGAAGAAATGAACGACCTCGATGGATTTTCCTTGAGCTGAACAAGGCGAATGTTGTTTTTTTTTAATTTATTAAATAATCAAATTGCACATTAGGAAAATAATAGGAATAAAAAAAAGGTCGTTTATTCATCCGCTCATTTACGACTAAACATTCCGAAGACTTTATTCAATGGATTATCGTCATATTCTTGTATTTTGTCTTCAGCTCTTTGAATTTTACTCAGATAAGTTTCGTTTTGTGGGCATCGAACTTTGATAAATTGAAGTGCGTCAAGTGAATTCATACTGATCGCAGCTGCGATTGCTTCGTCGAACATTCTACGAAACATAGAAAACAAATTCAATCCTTTATCAATCGAAAGACTTACTGAACTTTTGCAAACATGTACGCGAGACGTTTGTCATCGACTTTCGAATTATAAATCGTTCGATCGGCAAAACGATGAGCTTCGTCGAGTTTATTCGCTTGAATACAAACATCGATAAATGGCTGAAATATATAAAAGCATATTTTCGATGGAATTCAAATGTAGCGAGACTTTACTTCATAACCGATCGGTGATGGTGGTTTCTTTCCGAATTCGATCAAGTGTGACCACGCATTTTTCTTCGCATAAGCTTGAATTTTCACCCAATAGTATCGTTTATCACTGATATAGAAATCTTTTCTGAATGTTTCAGCATCTTTTTCATAATTTAAAACTAGAAAATCGAGCGTATCGAGTATTGATAGGCCTTTGATTTGAGAGCCGTGTAATTTCCTTTCTAAGTCTTCTTGTCGACCGATTAAACGTATTTCATCATCGATTAACTAAGACAAAAAAATGAAAAGTTTGACCTATGATTTTCTTCTCGAAATACTTGACTAGCAAAATCATTTCTCGCTTCTCGGAAAAATTTTCCTGCATTTTGTAATTCGACTTTTTGATCCGATGATGTCTAAATTCATTAAAAATCATTGTTCTTTTCCCAAAAACAGATCAACGTTGACTTACTGTAGCTGTTGTATATCGTTGTATGATATGCGAATAAGCTAAACGGTCTTTCTCATTCGGATTTCTCTTAATCAATTCACTATGTAAATTGCTTCGCTCGGCTTCTTCCAAACACTAAACGCATTTTATGATTAAAAATGAAGCTCAAGATTAACAATTTACTTGTAAATGTAATTTCAATGGTAAAGTTTTCAATCGTTGTAATCGAAGAATAAAATCAGATGGCGATTCTGTTGCTTTGATTTTCATGAGAACGTAAAGAGCTTGATCAGTATCACCACAGGAAAGTGCTTTATTTAGAGCTTCTTCTTTCTTCTGTAAAAGTAATAACATATCGATTTGATCACGTAAACTAATTTTCACATCGAGTAACTAAAAGAACAAAACAACAACAACAACAACAACATATCGAGATGAGAAATTCACGTAGAAAAATTGCTTTACTCGTTCGACAACAATACGTTTGTCTAATTTAAATGCTTCTTTGACAATCTGAATAAACGGAATTCCGGGAACATCTTGAAGACGTGCTTTGATTGTATCAGCAATCGCATCTTCATTTGGATTCGATGGATTGACAATCTGAAGACAGACACTTCGAGTTAGATTTATTTTGTTCTATCGAGCAAACCTGTTGAATAGCCCATTGCACTAAAATTCTATTTTCTCCTTCTTCAGCTGACATACACAAGAGTTTAGTAACATGCGTAGCGAATTCATGAAGATTTCGACGAAGTAATCGATCGATTAGAATTGTCGTACCAGCTGTTTCGAATCTGAACGTATTCCAATGATGAATAAACAGATTTTTTGCAAATACATTCTTACTCTTTGTAAGTAATCGGCATTGCAATGTTTATATGTTGAAGATGATTGATTAATCGTAGATTTCGAATGACATTTGTACATTTTTCATTGAGTGAATTCACAGCTGAACGAGTTGATGTTTTCGAATTCGTTAAATTAACATATAAAAACGAACGGCCAAATAATGCTGACTGAAGAATAAAAAACGAAATTGAAAGTAAAACGAATAGAAATTCAATTGACTTTAAGAAGTAGTTTTTGTGTGACAGGATCGTGTTCGTTTGACGCAGCGTCGATACATTGTTGGACCGCCTTTTCTAATCCACTAGTCGATTGAGATGTTTTCAATTGACTTAACAACATTTCAGCCATTTGATTTTCGTACTGAATTTTAGGTATTTTTATAAATCAACGAACGAATTCGATTGAATACATACTTTATAGTACATATAGGCTGAATAGAGTTTCGCACCGGGACTTTCAGATAGAAGATTAAGAACTTTGAAAAGTTCGTTTGGTAAACGTTGAAAAAAATCTAATGTTCGACCGGAAAGAATTCTTATGCCATCGATTTCCGTCGCGAGATAAACAGGTGATGTATAACATAGACTAAACCGATAAATACAAAAAAAAACAGAAACAATATAAATATTTCTTTCTTTCAAATGAATATTTACGTATCATTCGTTATTGTTTCTCGACTTTTTTCTCTAAATAAAATTTCGTTGAATTTAATTTTTCATTTATTTGACAGAAAAGAAAAAAACAAACGTCATTGTAGCTGATGCTGATCCATTGATAATCAACAAATCATACCAAGTTTTCGAACTCGATCGAATACCGATAATCGCATCTGATCCACACCTATTCAAACAGCCAAATTATTCAAGAAAAAGAAAAAAACGAACTTTTATTTTTACCAAACAATATCCGTGATTTTATTTTTGTCGTTATTACTCGTATATCTCATTGTAAACGAATTTGATTGTCCAATATTTTTCGTTAAACCAACGAAAACATCGCCATTATCTTTTAGTAAAGCTACACTTTTTAAATCGTTGCTTGTCGTCATTTTACAAATCACATCTGTTATGCCGTGCAATGTTTGCTAATCAAAACAAAACGAACATCAGTTTTTTCGCAAAAGAAATCTT
>ERZ778026.654-NODE-654-length-50326-cov-12.032086_pt1 | contig 50326 bp, 66 predicted proteins | sample MGYA00375756_ERZ778026 | MGnify/ENA primary metagenome ERZ778026 (study PRJEB29350, sample SAMN05389820) | bioreactor metagenome | isolation source: Ammonium sulfate bioreactor | place: South Africa: University of Cape Town | collected 2014-02-18 ... | reverse complement strand
TCGAGGATCTCGTCGTACGGTTCCGACTCGTCCATATGTCGAGGTTATCCGGGGCGTCAGGCCGTTTGGAGGTCGAGCGAGTCGCGCGCGTCGGCGCTGCTAGCGCGGTCGATCGAGTTCCAGGGACGCCGGGCGACGCCGTTGCGTTCGTGCTCGACCTCGCGTCGAGCTGCGCGCCAGTCGAGGCGGCCGTCAGGCCGGCGCGGATGGGGGCCGTACGCGTGGGTGCCGTCGTCGGGGTAGAGGGCGAGCTGCCCGCGGCCGGGTCGGCGGTTGGGGCTGGTGCGTCGCGGGGCGCGCATCCATGTCTCCTCGGCTTGCCACCACGCCCATAGCTCGCGCTCGACCGCGTAGCGGGCGGCGCGCTCCTGCAGTCGACCGTCGACGTCGACCTGAATAGCGGCGGCTCGACGGTAATCCACCGATCGGCGTCGCCACCCGTCACGGTTGTGCACGAGGACGCCGGCACGGGTGAGCCGGTCGAGGGTCGGGCGCACCTGGTCGACGGTGCATCCAGCGGAGTGGGCGATGGCGTCGACAGGCTGAGGCTCACTCGTGGTGCGGGCGTAGATGTTTCCAGCGTGGAAGCCGATGCCCGGTCCCAGCGTGAAGAGGTCGTGTGCGGCATCCGCGGTTCTCTCCGTAAGGGCAGTGAGGAGGATGAATCGCTCAGCGGACCCTGCCCCTGCGGGGCGCGGGTCCGCTTGTGACCGACTTGTAGATGCAGAGCTGGGGATAACCGATTGAGGGTCGATGGTCCAGTGCGCACCATGTGGACCATCGGCAGCGCGGGTCTGGGCGACCCACCCGTCCGCGGCGAGCCGTAGGAGCGCCGTCCTGGCCGTCTCCCGGCCGATCCCGGCAAACAGGGCGAGGCGGCGGGTATCGGCCTCTAGAGAGGCGCTGAGGGCTTTCAGGGCGAGCATGCACAGGACGTCGAGCACGCGGCGGTCGGCTGGGCCTCCTCGGTGGGCCCAGCGGCCGGCAGATGCGTCCGCTCGCGCCTGGACGTGGCGGACGTGGGCGGCGATCGCGTCGGCGCGGGCGTCGAAGGTGGGGTCGTCTCCGACCTGCCGGTCTGTGGTGGCCACGAACCGTACGGCCTTGTCCCATTGCCGGCGGAGGACGTGTGCGGCTCCGCCGCGGCCGCGAGGGCGGCGCTGTAGGCGATCGCGGTAGGACCGGACGTGCTCTAGGCCCGGTGCGTCGTCGACGAGCGCAGCGACGTCGGCGTGACGCCATCTGGCGGCCGCGGCGCCGACGAGGATGCGCCAGAGTACTGCGGAGGCGTCGCCAGAGGCAGCGTCCTCGCGCAGTGCGGCGGCGCTGCGTGCGGTGAGCTCGCGGCGCGGGCCGGGGAGGTACAGGCGGCCGTGCTCGTCGACGGGGATCGGGCGCTTGGGGTCGATACGCCCTGCGGGCTCAGCGCCGTTACTGAGCTTGGCCAGGGCCTCGACCAGGCCACGCACCTGCGCGGCCGTGGTCGTGGGGGTGGTGAGCATCCCGAGGTCGCCGCGCAGCACCGTCGAGCGGCCGCCGTGGCGGTGCGGGGCACCTGGCGGGCGCAGGCAACCGGTCTGCGGGTTCGTCAGGGGAACGATGTCGAGTGTTGGGCACACGTTGCGCAGGAAGTGCGCGAGGGTGGCGATCGTGCCTGCGTCGACGCTCTCGGAGAGAGCGGCCCAGACGTGGCGGCCGTGTGAGGGGCCGGACTCGCAGACTACGTGCTGAATGCCGGCGTCCGTGAGGAGGCCGGCGATCACGTCAGCGTCACGAGCTGCCGCGGCCGCGGCACCGGGCGTCTTGGCGTCGAGGTCGAAGCCAAGGAAGCGGAAGCGTCCGCTGGCGTCGGCCAGGTACATCGCCCACGGGCGCGTGGGCTCCTTGCCGTCGACGCGGCGGTGCGAGGGGTAGCGGTTCTGAACGTCGCCGTAGGCGTCGACGACAGCGACGCGCACGCTCGGCCGAGGGCTGATGGCCGCGGTGAGTATCCACGACGCGCCAGGAGCGCCGGAATATGCATAATCCGTCGCGAGGGTTATGATGGCACCGTCTTTCACGTAGTGGTTGACACAAACAGGCCCCGGTCGCCAAACCGGTTCCTCACATCGCTTGATCTGTTTCCGTCGCCAAACAGTCCAGATCAGGCACTTAGCTTCGGCCCCCGTCTCGCAAGAGGCGGGGGCTTGCTCGTTAAGCCGCTGTGATGGGCAGCTCCTCGTATTCGTGACGTGGGGGGAGCGCGGGCGCGTATTCGGGCATGCCGACTTCGCGCGCGAGCAAGGACGCGATGTAATCGTTGACGCTCATTCCTCGGGCCTCCGCTTCTTCGCGGACGGCCTCTCCGAGAGGGTTAGCTACACGCGAGATGAGGGCCTGACGGTCGCCTTTGCTGTGGCGGCCGCCACGGTATCGCTGCGCTGTCATGTTCGTGAGCCTAGGGGCGTTAAGAAACTGATTCTGGTAGGCCACGCGGGCGTGTTGCATCACTTCGCCTCCGATGGCGTGACCTCGATCGTGCATACGACGTCGCCCATGCGCAGGCTGGTGCCGGGTTCGATCGTGTAGGGCACGCCTGGCTCGAACCGGCGGGGTGGGTCGGTCTGCGTCTCGATGCCGTTGCCGCTGTGGTAGTCGGTGACGACGATGCGGCCCTCGTCGTCGACGTCGATGAGGGCGTGGGTGCGTGAGAGCATCCGCTCGGGGCTCTCGACGGCGATCGGCTTGCGATCGCCTACGGCGATGGGATGGCGGCCGAGCACGACGCTCTCGCTGGTGTCGACCGACTCCTGGGTGGTGAAGCGCAGGCGCAGGCGCGGCCGCGTGTTGGCCGGGGGAGTGGGCTTGGCCATGACCGTGTGGTCCAGCTCCTCGACGGGGACCACCACGGCGCGCACGAAGGGCAGCTCCTCGACGGTGGTCGCGGCGTCGGGGACGACGGCCTTGACGTCGATGGGGTCGGCTTCCACGCGGTGAGGCTCGGGCGTCTTGCACTGGACGCACACGGCCTCGGTGACGGGTTGGAGTCGCCGGCAGATGCGGCAGCGTCCCTCGTGGACGGTGAGCCCGTCTGCCGGCGGGATCGTGCCGGCGGCATCGAGGAGCTGCACGATGCCCTCGGGCCGAACCCCGAGCGTCCATGTCTGGCTGCTGTCCTTGACGGTGAGGCGCACCGGCCGGTGCAAGCGGATGGCGATCGCTACGCATCGGGCGATCATGCCGGTTCGCAGCTCCTCGACGCTGGTGGCTTCGCAGGGCCGCTCAGTGCCGTTGATCGTGATGCTGCCGATGTACGTCGGTGGAGCATCTGTGAGCTGGTCGCTGGGGCCGTGGATGCTGGCGACGACTTTGGGCCAGTCCGCGACGGCTTCTGATGCGCGGAGGGCCTGTGTGGCGCTCATAGCCCGCGGGCGACGGCGGCCGCGGCGGCCAGCCACGCCCGTTGCGTCGAGGGTCGCAGAGCGCCGTAGTGCAGCACGCCGTCGACCATTGCCTGGTCGAAGGGGATCGTGACGGCTTCGCGAGTGATGTCGCGGTAGCCGGCGGCGACGCGCTGCATGTCGGCCGGGGTGGCCTTGGGGTCGGCCTGCGTGACGATCACCACGGCGTTGTCGGCCAGCCGAGCGGATCGCTCGTCGCGGTCGGCCAGCGCTTCCAGGAGAAGCGCGCCGGCCTCGGCGTGGTCGTCGCGGGTGGTGGTGGCCACCACGAGCTGGTCGGCGTGATCGATCATCCGCCGCCACATCGGATCGGACTCGTCGTTGCCGGAGTCGATGAAGATCAGCCGGTAGTACTTGCTGGCGACGGCGTGGATGGCGTCGACGTCCTCGGGCTCGATGCGCTGCTCTTGGGCGAGCGCCATCGGCTTGGACCGGAGAACGTCGAAACGGTCGCGGGTCTGGTGGTGCACGTAGTGGGCGAGGTCGGCGGACTGGGCGCTGGTGCTCAGGAGCCGATCGACCTGGGGCAACAACTCGAGCAACGTCGACTCGTGCGGCCCCTGCTCGGTCCGCCAGCCGAGCGTGCCGCGGGTCTGGTTGTTGTCCCAGGCGAGCACGCCTGCGCCGCCGTAGCGGGCGAACACGCCTGAGAGGAGGACCGTGCTGGGGGTCTTGCCAGCGCCGCCCTTGCCGTTGACGATCGCGATCGTGCGCGGGCCGGGCCAGTGCTGGGAGACGGCGAGCACGTCGGCGCGCTCTGCGCGCTCCTCCTCGCTGGGGCTCATGCGGATGCCGGCGCGCGTTGCCAGGCCGCGCCACCCGGTGGTGGCCGGCTCCTCGATCTGTTCCCGCACCAGAAACGACTGGCGCATGGCTCGACGTGTCGGAAGGTCTGCCCTCGGCGCCGCGGCGGCCGTGGCGGTGACCCATGAGCCGGGGCCGGCCGACGCCGCGCCGGTCTCGTCGGCCTCCGCCTGCTGGGGGGCAGGTTCCGCAGCGGGCTCAGGGGCCTGCGGTCGTGCTTCGCGGCTGTCGTCCTCGGTCACGGTCTGGTCCGGGTGGATGATCAGCGGCCATTCCCCGGCGGGGTCACGGGTGAGGACGTGCAGCGGCCGGCCTAGCTGTTCGGCGCGGGCCGCGACGATCGCGACGACCTGAGCGCGCGCCTCGTCGACGTCGCCTGCGGCAACCTCCGTGACGGTGCCACCGATGGATACCTGGGCGGTGCCGTCCTCGTTGAGGGTCGCGGTGGCGCGGGGCCAGGCGGCTGCTTCCGTTGTCGTGCTCATGTGGGTGTTTCTCCTTCCGCTCATCCGCCGATGGTGATTCCCACGGTCTTCATGAAGGCCACGGGATCGGTGGGGGAGCCGTTGATCATCACTTGAAAGTGGAGGTGACAGCCGGTGGAGTCACCAGAGGAGCCGATACGGGCGATCTGCTGCCCTGCGGTGACCTTCTGGCCGTCCTGGACGAGGATGCCGGAGGCGTACATGTGCAGGTAGACCGTCTGCACGCCGCCGCCGTGGTCGATCACGATCGTGCCGTTGGAGCCGTAGCCGACGCCGAAGCCGGTGGCGATGACGGTGCCGGTCTGGGCGGCGTAGATGGGGGAGTCACAGCCACCGGCGATATCGACGCCGGCGTGGAGCTTGTACACGCCGCTGATCGGGTTCACGCGCATCCCGAAGGGATCGCTGATGGGGCCGGCGGCCGGAAGCGCCCAGCCCTGAGCGCTGACGGTACCGGTGCCGGTGCCGACCCCGGAGCAGACCTGGTTGCCGGTGCCGGTGCTCAGGCCGAGCTTGGCTCCGGTGAGCCCTTCGACGACGGCCACGGCGGCGTCCCAGTACTTGGCGTAGTAGTACGGGTCCGCGTTGACCTGGACCTTGTGCGCGGCGATCGTGGGCGCGAGGGAGTCGCGGTCGGTGATCGTGGCCAGCTTCTTGAAGAAGTTCGTTGCGCTGATGTAGGGGTCCATGCGGTCGCTGAGCGACCCCCATGCCCCGTTCGCGCGCTGCTGGAACAGGCCGCGGCTGTCCGGCCCTACAGCGTCGCCGTAGTTGAGCACACGCAGACCGGATTCGCCCATCGCCGTCATGACGCCGATGGTCTGGTCGCGGGAGCTGAGGTTGAGATCCTTGCCGGCCTGGATCACGTACGCGGCGTTCACGAGCTGGTCGTGCCCGTAGCCGCTGATCGTGGTGGCGGGCACCGTCTTGGGGTCGATGGTGACCGCGGCAGCACTGTTCCCGGTGGGGTTGCAGCTCGCGGACGCCGACGACGTGAGTAGCAGCATCCCGAACACCGTGGCGAGGATCAGCACGGGCACGGTGATGATCGCTACGAGCCCCCCAGACTTGCGATCCATCGTCAGTGTGTCCCTGCCGGAGGGGTGAATCGGCTGGCGAGCCAGGGCGACGCGCCGTCGCGTCGCGTGAGGATGATCGTGTAGGTGCCGGCGTCGGTGGGAACGTCCACCGAGACGGCGTAGGTGCTGCTGTCGTCGACGATGGTCCCGTTGCCGGTGAGCTTGTGCGCCGGGATGTTGGCGGGGTCGACGGACTGGTAGTCCTGCTGCGCCTGCGGCGTCAGGAGCGGCGACAGGGCCGCCCACCACTCAGTGGAACTGAGGTCCGGGCGCGCGAACGCCGTGAGCGCCTTCTCGGCCGCGGCAACGGCGCTACTGCGCTGCGTGGCGTCCCAGGCGGGTGCCGGGTTCGGGTTGACGGTTCCGCCGCCGGACTCGTCGTCGAGCTGGGTGCCGGGGGGAGCCGGTGTGAACGTGTTCAGGTCCGGGATGGAGACACCGGAGGGTGTGGGGGAAGGGCTCTCGGTCGGTCGCTGTTCGCTGTTACCGGCGCATCCGGCCAGCGCAACCGTGACCAAGACGACGCCGGCTAGACCGAGCGTGCGCTTTCCCCCCATTACCCCTCCTCGTGCTCCTCACCCCGCGCTGGCGGCTGTGTCCGCCGTGAGTTCGCCCCCTGCTCTAGAGCTTCCTTTAGTTCATCCCGCAGGATGAACCATGTAGCTCCGAGCTTGTAGCCGGGGATCACTCCGTCTTTGAGCCACTTGTAGACGCCGGGCTTCGTGAGGCCCAGCATCTCTGCAACCTCTGGGACGGTCAGTGTCTCCTTGCGCCCCTTGAACAGCGCATCAAGCCCTGACGTCACGGGGAACACCGGAAGCCGCAAGCGCATGCAGACAGTGTAAACGAAAAGTGGCTCTGTTGCACGCTGTTTATGCGTGTGTATCCCTGTAGCATGCTGTTGCTCCCAGTAGAACGATCGAGTATTCTTGTCGCGTTAGCGACGTCGAACACAATTATCGAGGGGGGAACGGTGAGCGACGGCATTAATCCATGGATATCCCGACCCACTGACCCTGAGCCGGCATCTCCAACGACCAGCGCACCGTCTGTTGCGCCGCCCACAGGCCCGGTCGGGCCTCAGCGTGGGGTTCCGGCCCCGGATCGCGTCGACCAGCTGCCGACGTACGATCGCCCGCAGACAGCGCCCCTGTGGTGGCTCGGAGCGCACGGTGGTTCTGGTGAGTCGAGCTTGGCCGCGCTCGTGCCTGACTGGCTTGCTGCCGATCACGGTTGGCCGCGTCCCCCAGCGGGGATGCCGGCGCGTGTCGTTCTCGTCGCCCGCTCCCACGCTTATGGGCTGCGTGCCGCCCAGGCGGCCGCAACGCAATGGGCGGCCGGCCTCGTTCCGCACGTGGAACTGCTCGGCCTCGTTCTCGTCGCTGATGCCCCCGGCCGGCTGCCGCGCCCGCTGCGCGACCTGGCCCAGGTGGTCGGCGGCGGTGTCCCGCGCACGTGGAACGTGCCGTGGGTCGAATCGTGGCGTCTGGGGGAGCCGCCGGCTCTTGCGGATGCTCCGCGGGAGGTTCATCGACTCGTCGATGAGCTGAGCGCGCTGGTCACACCCGGTGCAACGGGCACCACCTACCGAAAGGAACAGCGATGAGCACGCTGCACACCATCCTGACCGCGGCGAACGACTTCCTGGCGCATGTCCCGGCGGTCGACATTCCGAACCCGAACCCGCAGCAGCCGCCCGGCACGGGCGGCATCACCACGATCATGGCGTGGTTGAAGTGGATCGGGTACGCGGTGGTCGGCGGCTCGATCATCGTTGGCGGCATCCTGATCGCGCTCAGCTTCCGCCGCGGCGAGGGCCACGACGCCCTCCCGAAGATTCTCTGGCCGATGGCCGGCGCGATCGTGATCGGTGCGGGTGCCGCGTGGATCGGCACCATCGCAGGAGGGTGAGGTAGTCGTGAGCGACGAGAACCAGAACGAGAGCCAGAGCCCGTTCACACGTCCGGGCTTCATCGCCGCCGCAATCGTCGTCGCGCTGATCGTCGTGTGCGGGATCATCCTCGTGGCCGTCAACGTGGGCAAGGGGAGCCCTAACGCGGCTCCCACGTCCAGTACGAGCACGTCTCCCAGCGTCATCTCGTCGCCCGGCCCCGTGTCGGGCGACTCGAGCGTTTGCGGCCTCCGTGGGGTCCAGCTTTCCGGTACCGTCAGCGCGGCTCCCGAGACGTCATGGAAGTACCAAGATGTGCTCGCCTACCCGACGTCGCAGACCGCCGGCCCCGGTGCCACGGCCGCGTCCGGATACCGATACTGCTTCCAGCACACCCCCGAAGGAGCGTTGTTTGCCTCAGCAAACTTCGCGATTATGTCGTTCGATCAGTCGCTCCGAAGCACGTGGCTCCCGTACGTACTGGCCCCCGGCCAGAACAGGGACAGCCTGCTCAGCTCCGGGCTCAATGCAGCGAACCCATCCGGCATTCGAGCGTCGATCGCGGGATTCCGCGTGCTGTCGTACGACGGCGAGCACGCGCAGGTCGACGTCGCCTTCCAGGCCACGACTTCCGGCCAGATCGTCACTGGGTCGTTCGTCGCGAAGCTCATTTGGTCTGGCGGCGACTGGAAGCTCGACTCGTCCGCGCAGAACCCGGCGCAGGTTGATCAGCTTCCGAATCTTGCCGGGTACACGGCCTGGGCGGTGGGATGACCAATGGCTGGACAAGACTGCGGATTCCTCGGCACCGGCTGCGTCGTGCAGGACTGGGTGAACAGCGCGGTCGGTAATGCGATCGACAACATGGCGAAGGCGGTCCAGGAGGCTTTCGGTAAGGCGGTGGCCTCGCTGGGAACGGTGTGGGTGAACATCGGCACTCCGAACCTGACGGGATCGGGTGGCAGCTCGTCGATCGCCGCGGGGTCGTCGGCTCCGAATTCGGAGGGCATCACGACGGTGCTCAGCTATGTGACGTGGGTGTCCTTGGCCATCTGCGGTATCGCCATGATCATCCTCGGGATGATCGTGGCTTCTCGCTTGCGATCGGGGCAGGGGATTGCGGCGGTCGGCCGCGCCGGCATCATCTTGGGCGCGGTGGTCCTGATCAGCGGGGCGAGTTCGCTCGTCTCGACGATCATCGCCTCGGGGCCAAGCGGCGCCGGAGGCGCGGTCGCGTTTCTGCAGGCGGGGCTCTGGTGGTACATGGGCGCGCTGGCCGTGCTGTCGGTGATCATCGGCGGTGCCCGGATGGCGTGGGAACAGCGCGCCGAACCGGGACGGGAGACGCTGAAAAGCCTCGTGACGCTGATCATCGTCGCGGGTGCCGGCGTGACCGTCGTCGGCCTCCTCGTCGCGGCGTCCGACTCGTTCTCGGTGTGGATCATCAACAAGTCGCTGGACTGCGATGTGGCCGCGACCGGGTCCACGTGCTTCGGCACGAACGTGCTGAACCTGCTGGCGCTGACGACGAACCCGGCCGCGGGCGGCCTGGGCTCGCTGCTGATCATCATCTTGGGGCTGATCGCGATCCTCGCGACGGCGTTTCAGATCGTGCTCATGGTCGCCCGCGGGGGCATGCTCGTTATCCTGACGGGCATCCTGCCGCTGTCGGCGTCGTTCACGAATCTCGAAACCGGCAAGGCGTGGTTCCGCAAGAACGTCGGCTGGCTGCTGGCGTTCATCCTCTACAAGCCGGCGGCGGCATTGGTGTACGCGGCCGCGTTCCAGCTCGTCGGCACGAACGTGTTCAAGGACGACGGGACGGGCCTGCTGGCCGTGCTCACGGGCCTCATGCTGATGGTGATCGCGCTGTTCGCGATGCCGGCACTGATGAGGTTCGTCACTCCGCTGGTCGGCTCGATGGCTGGTGGCGCGGGTGGCGCGATGGGCGTGGCCGCTATGGCCGCGCTTCCGACCGGAGCTGCGGCGCTGGGACGTCTCGGGACGGGTAGCGGTAGCAGCGGCTCCGATGGGGGCACTGGGAGCACGAGTTCGACCGGCTCGACCGGATCGCCCTCGGGCAGCCGCGGCGGCGGCGGTGCGCCTACGTCTCAGCCCGGCGGCGGCGGTGGTGCGTCCACGGGTGCAGCGAAGTCGACTGGTGCGGCCACGGGCTCCGGTGGTGGAGCTGCGGCCGGTGGCGGAGCTGCGGCCGGTGGCGCGGCCGCTGGAGGCGGTGCTGCTGCGGGTGGCGCGGCGGGTGGTGCGGCCGCGGGTGCGGCTGCCGGGCCGATCGGAATGGGCGTGGGGGCAGCGGCCGGCGTGGTCGCTGACGGCGCGAAGAAGGCCGCACAGGCCGTTCAGAGCGTTGGCGAACAATCTACGGAGGGAGGCCCCAGTGGTGGCCGTTGATTCAACTCAGGAAGGCCCTCGGACCTACGGCAACTGGCGGCGTCCGACGTCGCCGGGCCTGCTGGGTCTGGGCACGGTGGGTACGGGCCTGCTGTTCGTGGCCCTGTTCGCGATCCTGATCGCGCTCATGTCTGCCGGCATCCTGGCAGCGCTGATCACCGCGGCGATCGCGGGCGGTCTGCTGCTCCTCCTGGTGCTCAAGAACGCCGATGGGCGCAGCGTCCTCTCCCGCGCCTCCAACCGGATCGGATGGGCCTCCGCCCGTTCGCGCGGGACGCACCTCTACCGGTCCGGCCCTCTGGGCCGCACCGAGTGGGGCACCTACCAGCTTCCCGGCGTTGCGGCAGCGACGCGGCTCAGCGAGCACACGGACTCCTACGGGCGTCCGTTCGCGCTCGTCTACACGCCCGTCAGCAAGACCTACGCCGTGGTGATCGGGACCGAGCCTGACGGCGCGTCGCTGGTCGATCCGTTGCAGGTCGACACCTGGGTTGCCGACTGGGGTCACTGGCTGTCCCACCTGGCCGACGAGCCGGGTATCGAGGGCGCTTCGGTCGTAATCGAGACGGCCCCGGAGTCCGGCACCCGCCTGCGCCGCGAGGTCGAGCTGAATCTCGACCCGGACGCTCCCGAGTTCGCCCAGGCGATGCTGCGGGAAGTCATCGACACCTACCCCGCCGGCTCGTCGACGGTGAAGGCGTTCGTGACCCTGACCTTCAACGCGATCCCGCGGAAGGGTGCACAGCCTCGCAAGCCGGACGAGATGGCGCGCGAGCTCGCGGCACGCCTGCCTGGCCTGACCGGCAACTTGCAGGCCACCGGGGCGGGTGCCGCTCGCCCCCTCGCGGCGCAGGAGTTGTGCGAGACGATCCGGATCGCCTACGACCCGGCGGCCGCACAGCTCATCGACGAAGCGCACGCCCAAGGTGAGACGCCCGAGCTGTCGTGGCCGGACGTCGGGCCGACCGCGCATCAGGCGTCGTGGTCGGACTACCGCCACGATTCTGCGACGTCGGTCACCTGGGCGATGACTCAGGCTCCGCGGGGAACGGTGCAGTCGGGTGTTCTCGCCCGGCTGCTGGCCCCGCATCGGGATATCGCTCGCAAGCGGGTGACGATCCTCTACAAGCCGATCGATCCGGCCCGTGCGGCCGGACTCGTGGAGTCCGACCTGACGGCCGCGCAGTTCCGTGCCAGCGCGACGCGAAAGCCGCAGGCGCGTGACACCCTCGCGGTGCGCGCCGCGGCCGCGACCGCGCAGGAGGAGGCATCCGGCGCCGGACTGGTGAACTTCGCCATCTTGGTCACCGCGACGGTGCTCGACCCGGCCAGGGAGCCGGAGGCGGCCGCCGCGATCGACAACCTGTCGGCCGGCGCGCGCCTGCGCGTGCGCCGTGTGTACGGGTCGCAGGACTCGGCTTTCGCGATGGCGCTGCCGTTGGGGCTGATCCCGACCAAGCACGTTCAGGTTCCCTCCACGCTCCGGGAGCGGGTGTGATGACGATGGCGACGAACAAGAAGCGCAAGAGCACCAAGAGCCCCGCTCAGAAGGCGCAGACGACGACCGAGCCGCGCCCGCTGCGCCCCAGTGGGCGCGGCTGGATCGGTCGCGGCCGCGGTACTGCCGGATACGTGCAGGCACCCGTCGAGTACCGCGGCACCACCGTTCAGGTGTGCGGGCTGTGGCCGTTCTCGGTGGGTACGGGCGCACCGCTCGTGGGCGTGCCGCTGGGGCGGCACCTCTACACGGGTGCGACGGTCTGCGCGGACCCGATTTCGTGGTTCCAGCGCGCGAAGCTGATCAGCAACCCGAGCGTGTTCGTGCTCGGCTTGCCGGGCCTGGGGAAGTCGACGACGGTTCGACGGATGGCCGCCGGCTTGGCCGGCTTCGGCTCCATCCCGTTCATCCTCGGAGACTTGAAGCCGGACTATGTTGACCTGATCGAGGCCCTCGGCGGACAGGTGATCCGCCTGGGCCGCGGCCGCGGGCACCTGAACGTTCTAGACCCTGGCGAGTCGACAGAAGCCGCGCTGCGGCTGCGTGAGGCCGGGTATGAGAAGGAGGCGGAGGAGGTTGAGGCGGATGCCCACGGCCGACGCCTCACGATCGTCTCTGCCCTGCTGACGATCCTGCGCAAGCAGCCGCCGTCCGACGTCGAGGAGTCGATCGTCGACCAGGCGCTCCGCATCCTGGATCGTCGCTTCGTCGACCAGGTGCCGGTGCTCGCCGACCTGCTAGCGATTGTCCAGGAAGGCCCGGCCGAGCTGCGCGAGGTCGCCGTCGACCGTGGCGACTTTGCCGAGTACCAGCGCACGACCCGCGGGCTGGAAGCATCGCTGATCAGCCTCGCCCGCGGCGGCCGCCTCGGGGAGACGTTCTCTCGGCCGACCACGAATCCGATGCGCCGTGACCGTCCGGTGGTCTACGACATTTCCGGGCTAAAAGAGACCGACGTCGACCTGCGCGCCGCGACCCTGCTTGCCTGCTGGTCGAACGGGTTCGCCACGGTGAACGTGGCGAACGCTCTAGCTGAGGCCGGCCTAGAGCCGCAGCGCCACTACTTCGTGATCATGGACGAGCTGTGGCAGGCGCTCCGCTCCGGTAGCGGCATGGTGGATCGGGTCGACTCGCTCACCCGTCTGAACCGCCAGTTCGGTGTCGGGCAGGCGATGATCACCCACACGATGCGCGACCTCGACGCTCTCCCCACGGAGGAGGACCGGATGAAGGCGCGCGGGTTCGTCGAGCGTGCCGGCATGGTCGTGGTCGGCGGCCTTCCGCACTCGGAGATGCCGCTGCTGACCACCGCCGTGCCGTTCTCGCTGGCGGAGCAGAGTCTCCTCACCGGCTGGTCTGCGCCGCCGTCGTGGGACGCCACGACCGGCAAGGAAACGGAGCCTCCCGGCCGCGGCAAGTTCTTGATCAAGGTGGGTGGCCGCCCCGGCATCCCGATCACGGTCAAGCTGACCGAGACGGAGCGCTCGACCAACGACACGAACAAGCGGTGGCACGCGCAATCCCGTGTCGGCCGGCGCCTGCACGCCGTCGAGCCGGAGGAGGCGGTGTCGTGAGCACGCCGAACAACCGCCGCCGCGACCCGGGCGGCCTGTCGGCGGAGTCGATTCTGCTCGCCGCCGGCATCGTGATCGTCATGGTCGGTGTGGTCGGGGTGAACCTCGCGGTTCGGCTCGGCCACCAGCTCGACCACACGGGGATCACTCTCAGTAGTGACCCCTTCACGCTGACGTTCGAGGTCCTCATGGGCAAGGTGCCGTGGCCGGCGTCGGGCACGTGGATCATCGCCGTGGTCGCGGCGATCGTGCTCGTCCTCGCCGTGCTGATCATTGTGGCGATCGCCCGCTACCGGAAGGGGCGGACCCGCGTCGACCGATCGGCCGCGTACCTGGGCCGCGGCCGCGACGTCGCGGACCTCAGCCGCAAGAGCGCTCTGGAGAAGGCTCAGCGCCTCGGCGTGCCCGACGCGCCCGGTGTTCCCATCGGGCGCACTGTCGCGTCAGGGCAGCCGCTCTACGGCTCCTGGGAGGACATGCACATTGACATCTGGGGGCCGCGCACCGGTAAGACGACCAGCCGCGCCGTGCCGGCGATCCTGGCCGCTCCCGGCGGGGTGCTCGTCACCTCGAACAAGCGCGACGTCGTAGACGCCACCCGCGACGTGCGGGAGAAGGCCGGGCAGGTGTGGGTGTTCGACCCGCAGGGCATCGCTTTGGAGGAGCCCACCTGGTGGTGGAACCCGCTGAGCTACGTCACCGACGAGGTACGCGCCGCCAAGATGGCCCAGCACTTCGCCTCCGGCTCCCGCGACGCGGACGCCAAGACAGATTCCTACTTCGATCCGGCCGGCAAAGACCTCCTGGCCGGCCTTCTCCTCGCCGCAGCGCTGGACGGCCGCCCGATCACGGACGTGTACACGTGGTTGACCCGGCCCGCCGATGACACGGCGGTGGAGATCCTTCGACAGCACGGCTTCCCGCTGACCGCCGACCAGGTGGCCGGCGTCATCGACGCGCCGGAGAAGCAGCGCGGCGGCGTCTACGGCACCGCCCAGCAGATGGCATCGTGCCTGACGAACCGTCAGGTCGCCCGCTGGGTGACCCCGTTGGGCGGGAACGCAAGCGATCGGCGGCCGCAGTTCAGCCCGGAGGCGTTCGTGCGCGAGGGCGGCACGCTCTACAGCCTCTCCAAGGAGGGCCAGGGCACCGCCGGCCCGCTGGTGACCGCGCTCACGGTCGCCGTGGTGGAAGCGGCGGAGGAGCTGGCCGCTCGGTCGGCTGGCGGGCGCCTCAGCACGCCGCTTCTGGGCGTCCTGGACGAGGCGGCGAACGTCTGCCGCTGGCGCGACCTGCCGAACCTCTATTCGCACTACGGTTCGCGCGGCATCGTCCTGATGACGATCTTGCAGAGCTGGTCGCAGGGTGTGGAAGTGTGGGGCGAGTCCGGGATGCGCAAGCTGTGGTCGGCCTCCAACGTGAAGGTATACGGCGGTGGCGTCTCGGAGGCCGGCTTCCTCGAAGACCTCTCGCGGGTGATCGGTGACTACGACCGGCTCTCCTCGTCGACGTCGAGCGGGCGCGGGCAGCGCACGGTGTCGCAGCAGCTCCACCGTGAGCGCATCCTGGACGTCGCGGACCTGGCCGCGTTGCCCAAGGGGCGCGCCGTGGTGCTTTCCTCGGGTTCTCGGCCGACGCTGATCCGCACTCAGCCGTGGATGACCGGCCCGCACGCGGCCGATGTGCGGGCGTCGATCGCCGCGCACGACCCGCAGGCGCAGCACACGATCAGCGAGGCGCAGCACGAGGTCGCCGCCGTTGAGGCGACCATCGGGAGTGAGGCGCGATCGTGAGCGACTGGGGCGAGGACGACTACGAGCCGCAGGACGCCGGCAGTTCGTCGACGACTGCGGCAGCTCCGGCCGGTGGCCGGGCGTTCGGGATCGACGTGGGCGGCCTGGCCGACGAGCTGGTTGATGCCGCGGTCAAGTCGTTGGTGCGCAAGGAAGTGTCGGCCGTCGCCGCCGATGCCGTCAAGGACGCCCTGACCGACGATGTGCTGGACGCGCTTCGTGCTCGGGCTGAGACGGCGGCCGCCGCGGCGATCGCCGCACAGCTCGAAAATTCCGGGCTCGACGAGGGCACCGCGGCGGATGTGCCGGACGCGGCAGAGTCGGTCCTGACCTACGGCAGCGTCGACGAGTTCTTGCGTGAGTATCTGCGCAGCGTGTACCGGCGCAAGATCGACGGCAAGAACCGGGTGTGGGCGGCCGAATGGTGGAAGTACGACGAGGCGGTGATCCGTCTCGAAGCGCTCTGGCGCTCCTGGGAGTTCCTGCGCCGCGATCCCTCGACCGGTATGAGTGTGTGGTGGCGTGACCACGCTGACACGCACATGGCGGTGCTGATGGACCCGCAGGGGCCGTTCGCGCCGGCCGACGCGATGGCCGCGGAGAACCAATGCAGCAAGGGTGACCCGCTGCCCTACAAGCGACCACCGGAAGGGCTGTTCCCCGACGTCCGCGAAGCGACCGCCGACTAGGGGTGTTGCCGCCTCGGCCGGTCACCCAATAATTGACCCACCGTCGATCCCCCAGCGACGGGGCACGAAGAAGGGCCGCGCTCCCTCAGCGCGGCCCTTCTCCCTGTCCGGTGTCCGGTTCAGCGGCTCTGTTCGTTGCGCTGCACCTGGACCCCGCGGCCGCGCGCCTTGCGCGCCTTCGGTGCCTTGGCCGGACCGCCAGCGGCCACAGCGGCGGTGGCCGGCTTCGCCTGGCTGACGTCGGCGCGCATCCGGGTCGCGATGACCTCCTGATCGATGCCCTTGCTCTCCAACTCCGCCGCGGTGGACGCGCGCCGTTCGGAGCTGTCGTAGGTGGCCGCGCTGTCCTCTCGGGCAGCGCCGGCGCTCACGGTGCGCTCGTCCGCGTCGGCCTGAGCTCGAGTACGCTCCTCCGGGTCGGGCTCGTACTCGGCCGCGGCGCGCTCCTGCTCCGCCAGGCGGTCCTGCTGGTCCGCCTGGGTGAGGAGCTGCTGTGCCTCGACGTTCTCGACCGCAGAGCGCTGTCGTTCCGCGTCGGCCTGCGCACGCTCCTGTTCGGCGCGCTCCACGGCAGTACGGACCGCGGCCGCGTCGGCGCCCGTGTCGGCCGGGTCGACGCCGTAGCGGGTGCGCAGCTCCTCGCGCATCCTCTCCTCGGCGCGGGCGGCCTCCGGGTCGTCCTGCGCCCACGCGCGGGTGGTCTGGTACGTGCGGCCGATCTGCTCGGGCGTCGATCGCTCCCACCAGTCCGACCGGTAGACGTCGGCGTACTCGGTGCGTGCCGTGCGCTGCTCGGCCTCGAACCGTGTCCGCAGCTCGCGCGCCTCACGCTCGCTCGCGGCCTGGGCTCGCCGCAGCGCGTCCTCCCGTGCTCGGGCGATGCGCTCGCCCACCTGTCCCGCAGCGGTCACCAGCACACGGAGCTGTCCCTCGAACGCCTCCGCGATCCCGTCGCTCTCCTCGGCCATGATCGGCCCCCCTTCCTATTCCTGCCCGCCGCGTTGCGACGTGACTTTGTTGTGCGACTTCACATGCAGCCCCAAGGCCTTGATGGCTGCTTCGATCGACCCGTGCTCCGCGATCACGCGAGAGAAGATCACAGCGTTTAGGCGCGCGTCCTCGGCGGCATCGAAGGAGGTTGCCTTGTTACCGACACCGAGCCCGACGTGGAGCGACCACCGGCGGGACGCCGTGGTGGGGTCTACGAGCCCGTACCGCACCACCTGCGCATCCAGCGTGTTTCCCCCGGCTGTGAATGCCTCGATCGACAGCTCCAGGTCGGTATCGGTGCCCGGCACTCCCCACTCTTGTGGGGTTAGGTGTCGTATCGCTTCCATGCCATCCAACCAACGCAAATTTGGCTGTTGGATAGCGGCAAGGTCAAGGAGCCGGCGTAGTTGCGCGCGATCGAATCGCGCGCCGTATGCGGCCGTGTAACCCTCGCGTAGCCGCGGCTCCAACGTCGACCAGACCTCGCGCAGCGACGGCGGTCGAGCCCTCGTGTGCTCCGGCATGAAGCTTTCGCTCATGTCGACGAGCTCCGCGAGCTCGTCAGGAGTGAACGCGCCGTGCAGCGGCGGCTCCACCTGATCGCTCTTGCGGGCCATCCATACCTTCCACGCCTCGACGCGCTGAGCGGCGCACCAGTCGTCCCACGAGTAACCAATGTCTGGTCGCATGAAGCGGTGCAGCTGGACTGCACCGACGCCGGCTGCGTCAACCTCGGCCAGGCCGATGAAGCCTACGGGCTGGTCAATTCCGCCTGGCTCGATGTCGATAGAAACGACCGTGGCACTCATCGCTCTGTCCCGTCCCGTCCCGGACGTGGTGCCGGCCGGCGAGCTGGTGAGTCATCGGGTCGCAGCTCCCGCGGGACGGGCGAGCCTGGCGTGCCGCTCCGGCCGGCGTTCAGCCGGTCGAGCATGGCACGAGTCTCAGCGTCGAGCGCGGGAGCCTCTGTCGCCACGCTGCCCTGCTCCTCGACTACGGCAGCCTGGCCGACGCTACGGGCTGGCGGAGTCGGCAACGCTGCGTGTACACGCTCCAATCGGTCGCGCGCATCCGCTAGAGCGGTACGCGCGTAGCGGTCCTGACGTGCGGCCTCCGCCACCTTCATGACGGCAACGGTGAGTGTCAGCATCTCTCGCACAAGAGCCGCTTCACCGACAGTGCCTTGCCCTCCGCGTACCGCGCTTGCCAGGAACAGCGCAGCCCCGGAAATAGCGATCGTTCCCGCCTTCGCCGGAGGCGGGGTGCGTCGATACGTCTGCGCCGATCGAGACAACGCCTCAGCGGCCGCAGCGATATCACCTGGCGTCTCCTCCACGGCGTTCGACCATGCAGCGAGAGCGCCAGCGGTCTGCCGTGCCACCGTGGCCCACGTCTCGCGATCGTCAAGCGGAACGCGCGCCAGCTCGTCGACAGTACGCGCCAGTCGCTCGCTGTGTCGCAGTGCTTGATCGTTCGTCGGCTCCAGCCGTTCGCGACCAGGTGCCACAACTCGCCGGCCACGCTTGGCCGCGTTCCATTCGGCCACCGCCGCGGTAGCGCCTTGCGGGGTGTCCTCCCACCCGTCGCGCAGCCGCGGCAGCGTGAGGTCGCGGCCAAGGTGGCCGCCGCCGTACCAGATCGGACGTTCCCCGGCCGTGGGTCGTTCGGCCACCGAGTAGCCGGTCACGACGTCAGTACGCCCGTCAGCGTAGCGAGGGCGTACGAGCAACCCTTCACGCCGCATCCGGCGCACGAACTCGGCTTCACTCCGACTAGCGCCAGCACACCCTCGGACCTTCAACGCCAGCAGGTAGCGGGGCTGATCGGTGCGCAGCTCGGCGCTGATCCGAGCCTGCCGATCGGGGCCGGTCAGATGTTCCCAGCGTAGGGCGTCATCGCCCAACTGCGGGCGGGTGCGTTCGTACTTCGCGCGTGCTCGCGACCGTGCCTGAGCCTCCCGCTCGGCCGGGTCGTACCCGCGTGTGGAGCGCTCTGCGCGCACCGATTCCAGCTGCTCCAATCCGTACTTCACTTCAAGCGCTCGGGCCGCGACCTGGGCGCGGTGGAAGTCGTTGTGGATCGATGCCTTGGTGCCGTCCTCGCGAACCAGGTTCACAGCGATGTGGATGTGGTCGTTGCCGTTCGAGGACACACCGTGACGGACGGCAACCCACCGGCACGGCGCCTTCGTCCCCTCGTTGTCGTCGAACTCCATCGCCGCGATGAAGTCGTTGGCGATCGCGCCCCACTGCTCGTCCGCGAGCTGCCCTTCGTCGGCGCGCAGCGACAGCGAGCAGTGCCACACGTGACCGCCCGGAACCTCGACACCGAACACAGCCCGCGGCTTGTCCAAGTGACGCGCGATCGACAGCGCCGCGTCGCGTCCGAGCTCCGCGTCGTCGTGCCACGCCATCAGCGCCGGATCGCCCGCGACCAGGTGCGGTTCGGTGTGCTCGTTCGACCGGCCCGGGCCGGTGAGGTACGTCATCAGTCCCGACATGCGATCGCCGCGGACGACGTTCGGCATCACGACGCTGCACCGCTCAGCTCGTCGACGAATGCGTCGATCCGATCGGCCACCTCGCGGACCTTCCGCAGCGTCGCCACCATCTCAGCCTGCACGTCGCCAGTCGCGTTCGTCGCCTTCGCCATCTGGTTCACGTTATTCGCAATCGTGGCCAGCAGCCGGTGCGTGGAGAACATTTGCGCAATGACCTCATGCCGCACCGACGCATTCGACGCGGCGGCCGCAGCTCCTCCAGCGAGAGCGGAATCCACAAGCAGCTTGGGCACGCTCACCTTGTACTGCAAGGCGAGCGCGAGGAGCTGCCCCTCTTCCTCCGGAGTGACGCGGACGACATGACGGTGCCGGCGACCGCCCTCGACGCGACGGCGGCGTGCCTGGCGGCGCGGCTCCTGCTCCCCCGCGGTGTCAGAAACGGCCATGCCGTCACCTCCTCTCGGCCCAGCGCAGCGACCCCGCCTAACGCGGGGACCACACGTCCAGTGTGCCGCATCCTCGACCTTGTGTCGAGGATCAAGCCCGATCCGGTTACCGGATCGTATAGCTTGCTCCGTCCCTCCGTCCGGGACTCCAATCGCATTTGCTAACATCGTCAGACGGGAGTGGTCGCGGCTTCGCCGCGGCTGCTTGTCAGTGTGTCGATGGGCGTCGACGAGAGGCGCTCAGCTCCGTACCATTAGTGCATGGCTACGCAACTGACACCAGAGGAAGCAATCGAGCGCGCGCGACGTCTACAGGACGACCGGCTCAACGCCGTTCGCAGCGTCGCGGAGGCGCGCCAGGCGCTCGTCGATGTGCGCGAGCAGACCGACCGCGAGCTGAGCGAGCTGCAAGCGAGGATCGCGGAGCGGATCGCCAACGCAGAGCGCGACGACGTGCGCGCCTACTCCGCCGCAGTGAGCGCCGGATGGACCGCGGAGGAGCTTCGCAAGATCGGGTTCTCCGAGCCCGACAAGAAGGCTCGCACCCGGCGACGCGCAACGCGCAAGCCAGCGAACCGACCCGTCTCCGAGGCGGCCACCGAACCAGCGCAGGAGACGTCCTCGCAGGGTTGACCACGCACTCACGAAAGGCCCCACGTTCCGCTCTGCGGCGTGGGGCCTTTCGCATGCCCCCGCGCTGCGGGGGTTGCACTCCGCTACGAGGCCGTCAAGGGCGCTACGCGTCCCTTCGGGAGAGCCCTACGGGCTCCCCTTGACCGCCTCTCCACTGCGTGCAAGTCGGCCAGTGTTCCGTTGAAAGCAGCCAGCTCGTCGCAAGCGCCGAACTGCCAACTTTCAATCGGACACACAACAACCGGAAGGCCGAACGATGAACAGGGAAACCGAGCAGATCGAGAACATCGGAGGGTACGCCGTACCCGTCGACCCGATGGACGAGATGGGATGCGACTCGTGCCAGTGAACGACGACCAGAAGCGGCCCACGATGCTCACACCCAAGGCCCTCGCCGCGCAGCTCGGCGTCGACGTCGAGCACCTGCGCCGCCTACGGGATCAGGGCATCGGGCCGGCCTACATCCGCATCACTCCCCGCACCGTCCGATACCTCAGCTCAGAGGTCGCAGAGTGGCTGAACGACGAGCAGTGAACAGCTCCGATTTGGGGGATTTTGGGCTAGGGGATGAATTGCTCGGGCAGGCTGAACATGCGATCTAGAAGCGGCTCTAAATGCGCGATTGCAGCTCGGTGCTGTTCCTCCGTGAACTCCTCGATCAGAGGCGGGTCGTCGTCCGTCCAGCCGGTGGCTTCTGCCGCGATCGTCAGATCCCATCGGTTCCACCGCAACCGTCCTTGTTCGCGTAGTTGCTCCTGGAACTGTCCCTCGATTCCGAGCGGTCGGAACCGGTTGGCGTCGTTGGGCGACAGAGCCCCGCGCACCTGGTCGATCGCGAGGGTGTATCCGGCGATGAAGGCTGTTACCCGGTCGAACCGGATCGGCAATCCCAGGAACATGCCAGGTCGCTTGATGAACGCGCCCGCCATGATGAGCTGTGATGGGGCGCTCGCCTGGTGTTCACTCATCGTCCATACCTCCTTCAGGCCGACGGCTGGCTCTGGTCGTGCTTCGCAAGCGCGCGCGCGACGGATGACTTGCCGACGCCGAGCACGGCCGCGATCTGTGCGATGCTGTCGCCCTGCTCACGCATCCGCGCGGCCGCGGCGGTCCGTTCCGCTGTCATCACCGAGGGTCGGCCTCCCACGCGACCCTCAGCGCGCGCGTGAGCCAGGCCCCGTACGGTGTTCTCCCGGATCGTGTCGACGCGGAGCTGCGCGAACACGGCAACGATGCCGAACAGGGCTCGGCCCATCGGGGTTGTCGTGTCGATGTCCGGCTCGGTGAGGCTCTTGATGTTCACGCCCCGCTCGTGCAGGTCCGTGATCGTCTCGATGGCCATCTTCTCGCTGCCCGCGAGGCGATCGAGCCGGCGCACCAGCAGTGTGTCGCCGGGGCGCAGGTAGTCCAGGCATGCGAGCCACTGCGGGCGGTCTTTCACACGGCTGGACTCGCCGTGGTCGACGAACACCCGCCCGGCGCCTGCCGCGCGCAGCTCGGCCTCCTGGGCTGCCGGGTTCTGGTCATGACGCGACACCCGCGCGTATCCGACAACGTTGCTCATCGCCCCATCCCTCGATCCATGCCATACCGAGCTCCGGACGTGTGGGGGGCACTCCCGCGCTCCTGGATGCCGCCTGCCGGCGGCGTTCTCCGCGTGGCTTCAGTAGCGGGTTGCGGAAAACTCGCGTGTAGCGCCGAGCTGACGCCCGCCGTGCTCGACAGGGACGGGCTCTGCCGTGGAGCTTCGGAGCTCATGAGCCTGGCACCGAGATAATCGGCCAGCGGCTTGGTGTTGCCGACGACGGCGCGCAGCCGAGCGGTGCGCAGCTCGTCCACGTTGACGCGCCGCCAGTCGATCGGGTGCCCGGCTCGCTCAGCGAGCACGGTGACGTAGAGGCTTTGGCTGCGCGTGTTCCCGTCACGGTAGGGATGGATGGCCGAAAGGTCCCCCCAACGGTCTGCGAGCCGCGCAGCGAACGTGTCGGCGTCCAGCCCCGTCAGGTAGTCCTCGCGGTCGAGCTGGTCGAACAGGCGAGTGAGGTTGGGCTCGATGTACTCGGGACGGCAGTACGCGATCCCGACCCCGGTCGCTTGCACGTCGACGTCGCGGAGCTTACCGGCGATGCCAGGCACGATGCGCTCGAACAGCCGCGTATGGATGCGGCGCAGGTAGTCGTAGTCCAACCGATCCGGCGTCGGCTCGGTGCGCAGCTCCGCCATTGCGACAGAGGCATAGTCGTTCATCGCGGCATCGAGCCGGGCGGCGTTGCGTATCCCCTTCGAGTTGACGAGCACTCCCCCGCTGTCGGGGTAGGTGTACTTGTCGTCCTCACTCACCCTTGGGCGTACTTCGCGTCCAGCTCGACGTACGCCTCAGCAGCGGTCACACGACCGTCGAGGATGCGACGAGCGCGATCAAGCGCTTCGTGATCCGGGAAGTGACCGGCAAGCTGCTGAGCCTTCTCAATCATCGACAGCTCGCCATCAACGTCGACAGTCGGTTGAATCGTCGCGGTGCTGCGGGCCATGCTGGCTCCTCTCGCCTGTTCCGTCCATTCTATCACTTATCCCGAAAACGTTATAGGCGGCATTTCGGGTCAAATTGGTTTCGGGACTGAGTTTCGGGACGGGATTTCTCGGCTGTGACTTTGGTCGCTGTGTGGCGGTTTTCTGGCGGTTCTTGGTGGCGGCTTGGTTGTGAGTCGCGGCGCTAAATGGCGGCTTTCTGGCAGCGCTATTTGGCGCGGTCGCGTTGGAGTTCTCGGTAGATCGTCGCGCGGGAGACGCGCAGCAGTTCGGCGAGCTCGCTCTGGGTGTGAGTGCCGGCGGCGTGGAGGGCGAGTAAGTGCTTGCGCTGGGCTGACGAGAGTTTCGGCTTCTTACCTTTCAGTCTGCCGTTGGCGCGGGCAACGGCCATTCCTTCGCGGGTTCGCATGCGGATGAGGTCGGCTTCGAATTCGGCGACCATGCCGAGGACGTTGAACAGGAGCCGGCCTACCGGGTCGGTGGGGTCGTAGATGCTGCCGCCGAGGCTGAGCGTGACGCCTTTGCGGGTGAGTTCTGCTGCGATGTCGCGTGCGTCCGGTAGGGAGCGGGCGAGCCGGTCGAGTTTGGTGACCACGAGGGTGTCACCGGAGCGCACCGCTGCCAGTGCCGCGCGCAGCCCGGGCCGCTCTCGGTTGGTGCCGGTCAGCCCGTGGTCGACGTGGATGTTCTCGACATCGACGCCGAGCGCCCTGAGCGCGTCGCGTTGCGCGGTGAGGTCTTGTTCGGCGGTGGAGACGCGGCCGTATCCGATCAGCATGAGAACAGTGTTGCAGTTAGCGTCCCATCAGCGGGCATTTCATCGGGCGGGTCTAACGGGCATTGACCTTCGCCCGCACTCCCGCGTGATGACGCGGTTCACACACGCAGGCCCCAGCAGTCGAGGACTGTGCGCTGGTCGACCGCCTATCGGACACGCGATTGCAACTCGTCCGCGTCGTTTGGCGACAGCTGATCATCTTCGTCGTCGCACTGTCGGCCGTGGTCGCCGGGTGGGAGGCGATCGACCGGTTCGTCCATCCGCGCCCGGTGGAGAACGCGTGGTGGCTGATCGCCGCCGGTCTGGTCGGCTTCGCCGGCAACGAGCTTGTCGCAATCTACCGAACCGCGTTGGCCGGAAGATCGGCTCCGCGGCGCTCGTCGCCGACGGTGTGCACGCGCGACTGGATGGCATCACCTCGCTGTCGGTTGTGCTCGGCGCAATCGGCGTCCTTCTCGGGTTTCCGATCGCCGACCCGATCATCGGCCTCCTCATTGCGATCTCGATCCTGATCCTGCTGGGGGGGACCGCGAAGTCCGTCGGGGCGCGCCTGATGGATGCTGTCGACCCGGGTCTGATCGACCGCGTCGAGCGCAGCTTGACGCACACGAAGGGCGTGACCGGTATCCGGAGCGTCAAGCTGCGCTGGGTCGGCCACCGGCTCCTCGGCTCGGCAGTCATCACGACGAACGCCGAAAACCTCCGCGACGCCACGCACGTGGCAGAGCACGCGACCGAACACGTCCGCGGCGAGCTGCGCAACCTCGACGAGTTCGTCGTCACCCCCATCGCCGCCGATCGCTGATCAAACCGTGCGCCTTGAGAGGCGGACTTCCGGCGGATACGCAAGGCCACGACGGGACCACTCACGGCTCCTGGTCAATAGAGTGCCGTCTTGAGCAGGATCACCAGAATGCCGAGTAGAGCGCTGATCAGCGCTGCGGTTATGCAGGCCCACCATGGTCGAGCGCGAAGCCAGAGGACGAGGTAGCCCAGCAGAGCAAGCATGACGACGGCGACCCAGAGTGCGATCGATATGCCGGTGTCGGTCGTCATCACACCGAAGGCCGCGAGCAGCAGGGGAATGGATGGGACGACGGCTGCCTCCAACATGCCGCTGGATTCCTTCAGCGCTTGTCTGATCGAATCTCTTATCCGGTCTCGGAGATGGTCGGCATGCCCGTGGGAACCGAGCGCAGTCGAATAGACGTGAGCGACCCAGAACACGACGACGCTGACGACGGCGAAGATGAGCACTTGCCATGCCGAGCTTGATTCCTTGAGACCGATCGAAGTCGCAGCGACGACGCTCGCATAGACGATCGTGCCGTAGATCGCAGCGGGGGTACCGATGTGCCCCAATAACGTACGGCGTGCGTCGTCGGTCGGCGCGTGCGAGGGTGGGCTCAGTGAGCCCCGACCGGTCATGGTTCACATCATCCGTTTGCCGGTCCGCGGTGGCAAGAGGAGCCGCTGCGCCGACGAAGTGCGACCGATGGGCTCTGAGAGGGGCCTCTCACAGTTGAACTGGGTACGCTGAGCCGAGCAAATGGAGGTAGAGGTGAGTAGAACGCTGCGCGTGGTGCACATCTTCCTACTCGTCCTTGTCGCCGCGGTGATCGCCGGCGTCGGCTTCGGCCACTCTTCCGATGCAGCACACGCAGCCGTGGGCACGTCTTGGTCACAGCCAGTGAGTGTCGGCGACACGGATTCCAATCACAGCGATTCCGAATTCTGCGCGGCGTTGTGCGCCACGGCGGGCGCTGCGACCCCGATTCATGATTCGTTGGTCGTGGTCGAAGTCCGATTCAGGACCGAGCGGCCGACGCCGGCTGCTGTGGCCATTCCGCAACGAGAGTCGCCCGCGCCGCCTTCACTGTTGGGACTGCTGGGCATACTTCGAATCTGATCACCGTCCGTTCCGGGATTTTGCACGCGCACGCCCTGCTCGGCGAGCCGTGTGTTCGACGGTTTGTGAAGGTGAAGATGGACGACTTTTGGACCAATGCTCTGTGGTCTCTGACACCAACGGTGTTGGTGGGACTCGTTTTCTGGTTCGTGCTGCGATCAATATTTCGCGCTGATCGGCGTGAACGTGAAGCGTACGCGCGCGAGGAGAAGCGGCAGCGCGCGCAACGCGTGTCGGCAGCCGGTTCCGCGCAGGCCGGTGAGCAGGATCCGTCGTGACCGGGGCAACGTCGACGCGATCCGCCCCAACGCGAGGTGCGATCGCTGCGCTTGCCGCTCTCGCCATTACAGCGTTGTCTGCTGCGCTGGTGCTGGCATTGCTCACCGTCCAGCCGGATGGGTCGATCTTCAATCCGGGGCCGGCGGTGACGTATGGGTTGCCGGCTGTGAAAGTGGTCGTCGATCTGGCGGCTGCGGCCACGATCGGTGTGCTCGTCGTTGCAGCTTTCTGCGTACCGGTCGGATTACGGTCGTGGAACCGGCTCCTGGACGCGGCGCCCTGGTGTTCCGCCTGCTGGCTGGTCGCCAGCTGCATTGCTGCGGTCATGACCTCGATCAGCTTGACGGGGCCGGTTGAGGCGAACATGCTCGGTCCTAGCCTTGCTCAGTTCTTCACACAGATCGCGGTCGGCCAAGGGTGGTTCGCCACAATCCTGATGACTGCGACGATCAGTGTTGTGGCGTTCGCGGCCCGTGGGCAGGCAGGCGTGGCCGCGGCTGCCATCTTGGCTTTCGCTGCGCTGGTTCCACTCGCGCTCCAGGGGCACGCCGCCGGGGCTGGAAATCACGTCACGGCGACGGTTGCGCTGTGGCTGCACGTCGCGGGAGCGGCGGTGTGGGTTGGTGGTCTGGCCGCGGTGGTCTATGTCGCGACCGTTGATGGGCGCACATTTGTTGCGTTGGTGCGTCGCTATTCAGCGATCGCACTGGCGGGGTTGTGCGCGGTGACCATTTCCGGGTTGGCAGGCGCACTCGTTCGTCTGAGCGATCCAGCACAGCTCCTGACCACGGACTACGGTCGGCTCCTGTCCGTGAAGGTGGTCGCCCTCCTCCTTCTGGTGGCGTTCGGATGGGCGCAACGAACCTACGTGATTCGACGGTTCGGTTCCATGGATGCGCCTGCGCTGCGGCGCCGGCTCGCCTTTGGCTCCCTCGCTCTCTGGGAGCTTGTGGTTATGGGCGTCGCGATGGGGACAGGAGCAACGCTCTCTCGGACAGAGACTCCGGGTGGTCAGATCCTGTTGGCGACGAAGGCTGAGCAGCTCACTGGTGACCGGTTACCGTTGGCACCGGGCATCGCCCGGCTCATGGACGCGTGGGTGTTCGACGCCGCAGCGGTGCTCGTTGTAGTCCTCGGCTTTGGGTCCTACCTCTACGGCGCGATCGCGGCACGTCGAAGCGGCAGCTGGCCCCGATCGCGGATGGTCGCCGCGATCGGGTGTGCCGTGGTCATCGTGTTCGCGTTCTGTTCGCTTCCCGGGGCTTATGCAACGTTCTCGTTTGCGGCGTACACGACTCTGCTTCTGCTCGGTGGTGTGCTTTCGGCAATTCTGGTTGTCGCAGCGCAGCCGATTCGCTTGCTTCAGACGGTCGTGAGACTTCGGGGGGACGGCAGCCTCGGTACGCGCGAATGGACGAGCTGGGTACTAGGAAGTCGAGCGATGGCAGTGCCGCTCCGGACGCCGTGGCTGTCGGCTTGTGCTCTGGTTGTGCTGCTCGGCACCGTGTTTCTATCGCCGTGGCTGGGTTGGGCGGTGCAGGACCCGGTGGGCCGGACCCTCACGACAGTCCTGGTGTTCGGGGTGACGACGCTGTTCGCTGCGTCACTGTTGCGCACGCTCGGCGAAGGACAGCGCCTGTTGGCGCAGGCGGTGGGGATCGCCATGGCGGTGGTCCTGGCAGTGGGCTTGCTCGCGGTCGTGGTCGCTTTCGTCCCCGGAGGTATCCTCCCTGCGTGGTACGGGGTGACCTTGCCCGCGTTGGGCGTGACTCCCGCGCTCGATCAGCTCATCGCGGCCGTGCTGCTCTGGGCGATCGCCGCCATTGCTGTGTTCGTGCTGCTGCTGGTTTTGGGTCAGCGGGTGGTCGAGGCTCGGCCGGAGTCTCCAAGACCGGAGCGAGCCTGAGATGGATGGGCCTGTGTACTTGCCGGAGGAGCCACCGGGCTTGGAGGCCTTCCTAACCTGGGCTCCGCAACCGGTGCCGCTTCTCCCAGTGGTAGGCGTCCTTCTCGCCCTCGCCTATGGGTGGGGCGTTTGGTTGCTAGCGTGCCGGCGTATTGCATGGCCGTGGTGGCGCACCACTCTCTTCGTGACCGGCTGCGGAGTTCTCGTCGCATTGACCGGTACGGGGCTGGAGGGCTACGGCTATCGGATGTTTTCGGTGTTCATGTTTCAGCAGCTCACCCTGATGATGACGATCCCGCCGCTGCTGATTTTGGGGGCGCCGGGCACGCTCCTACTGAAGGCGGCGCCGGCGAGGGGGCGTTGGCGCCTCGTTCGGCGATTGGCTCTCACCGGTCTGAGGTCCCGGCTTGCCCGTCTGCTGTTGCATCCGGGGTTCATGGTCCCGCTGTTCCTGATGGTGTTCTACGGGCTCTATTTCAGCGGCATCGCGTCGACATTGCTGGGATCCGTGGCCGGGCACCTCTCACTCGAGGTGGTGTTCTTGGCCGCGGGCGTCCTCTTCACTCTGCCGCTGATCTCTCCTGACCCATTGCCACATCGCCAATCGCATCTCGGTCGCCTGTTGGACATGTTCATCGAGATGCCCCTTCATGCGTTCTTCGGGGTGATCGCGATGATGGCGACCGTACCGCTGGTGGGCTTCTTCGCCCGGCCGCCGGCGGCGTGGAGCGTTGACGCTGTTGCTGATCAGCGCATCGCTGGCGCGTTGGCGTGGTCCTATGGTGAGCTGCCGTCGCTGATTATCGTGCTGATCCTGTTGTTCGCGTGGGCGTCCGACGACACCCGCCGAGCGGAGGCCGCCGACCGCCGGAAAGATGTGGAAGGCGACGCGGAGCTCGATGCGTACAACGCTTGGCTGTTGCGGCTGAATCGCCGCTGAGCAAGCTATTCCTTGCTGGCGCGTCGCCGGTTGAGTTCGGTGGCGAGCCAGAGTCCGCCGCCGGCGAGGATCAGCACGACGATGATGATCACGACCACCAGCGCGATCGGCGTCCCGGAGGACGAGTTCGCGGCCGTCGGGGGGCTGGTTGGTGAGGCGACAACGGAGGGGGTCGGCGTTGCCGATGACGTCGGCGTCACGGTCGCGGTGGCAGCGGCCGGGATGGGCCCGGCGTAGCTGAAGGTGTAGCTGCCGTCGATCGGATGCCCGTCGGCGGAGACCGTGCGCCAGGACACTGTGTAATCGCCTTGATCGGTCATCAGAACGGCACGGGACAGGGTCCGGTCCTGGATGCGGAGTTCGCCGGTGGTGACCTCGTGGCCGCCCGGACCGACGGCCTGGATGACGATGCCGCCCTGGAGGCCGCTCAGCGGTGCCTCGTTGAAGGTCAGCACGATCTGGTCCAGCTTTTCGGTGACGGTTTGGCCTTGGGCCGGATTGGATTCAGTGAGAGCATCGTGTGCTTCGGCAGGGGGCGCGGTCAGGCAGTTGGCGACCAGAGCGAGCGCGACGACTCCCAGGAGGGCAAGGACCCTCCACAGGAAACGGCTGGGCTCGGCGGCGGCGCTGGGGGCAGTCATCAATGGTCCCTGTGTTACTCGTGTGCGGAATGCTCGTGGCGGCTGTGCTGCGGGGGCTCGAACTGGAAGGTGGAGTGTTCGATACTGACCTCGAAGTGACTTGCAACGCAGTCCTGCAGCTTGTCCAGGAGCTCGGGCAGACGCCCGTTCTCGAAGGTATCGGGTTCCACGATGACGTGTGCGGTGAGGACCGGCAGCCCGGTGGCGATCTGCGTGGCGTGCAGGTCGTGGATGTCGACTACCTCCGGCAGCTCCAGGACGTGATTGCGCACGGAGTCGAGGTCGAGGCCGGGCGGTGTGGATTCCAGCAGCACGCTGGTCGTCTCCCGCAGCAACTTGAACGCACGCGGGAGGATCAGTACTCCGATGAACATTCCGGCCAGCGCGTCAGCGGCACCCCATCCGGTCAGTCCGATCAGGATCGCAGCGACGATGACCGCAACCGAACCGAGCGCGTCGTTCATCACCTCGAGGAAGGCGGCGCGGAGGTTGAAGTTCTCGCTTCGGCTGGAGGCCAGCACGGTCAGCGAGGCGATGTTGCCGACCAAGCCGATGATGCCGAAGACCAGCAGCTCGGTGGAGGGAATCTCCGGCGGCTCGAACAGCCGCCGAATGCCCTCGATCAAGACGAACACGCCGACCCCGAGGAGGACGGCGGCCTGCGCGGTCGCGGCGAGCACCTCAGCCCGCCGGTAGCCCCAAGTGCGCTTGTTCGTAGCCGGTTTGGTGCTCAGGTACGACGCCACCAACGCCATCGCCAGCCCGGCAGTATCGGTAAGCATGTGGCCGGCGTCGACGAGCAACGCCAGGGAGCCGGTGAGGACCGTGCCGACGACCTCGGCAATCAGGATGACGAAAGTGATGCCGAACGCGATCGAGAGGCGAACGCGATGGCGTTTGGCGGCCTCGCCGAAGAGTTCCATCGTGCTGCCATGGTCGTGGCCATCCATGCGACCTCCTTTCGCCATCACCCACTTTACGTCAATACATGCGAATATGTAAATTAGTTAATGTAGTTGAGAACCGTAATCAGAACCGTTCTCGGTACGATGAAGAATCGAGGAGCGAGTCGTGGACGAATTGACGTTGAACATCGAGAGCGCCGGCGAGCTGGCGGAGGTCTTCCATGGCCTGGCATCGCCGACGCGCTTGCGCGTGCTCGCCAGACTTCGGCAGAGTCCATCGAGCGTGACCGTCTTGGCGGAGGAGCTGGAGATCGGACAGGCGACGCTATCGAACCACCTGCGCATCCTCCGCCAGGCAAAGCTCGTCATCGGCGACCGCGACGGACGCTCCATCACCTACCGGCTGTTCGATGACCACGTCGTCGAGTTCTTCGACCAGGCACTGCTGCACCTCGGCCACGCCCAGCCGGGCGGCGACTAGTCGCCGAAGAGATCCCCCAGCCAGCCACCGCGGCGCTTGTTGCCGTAGCCGTTGTGGCCGGAGTTACCGTGGCCGGCGTTTCCGTGGCCGCTCTTGTTGTGATGTCCGGATCGATTCGGGTCCGACCATCCTTGCGGGTCAGCCGGGGCGGCGTATCCAGTCGATGGGCTCTGGGTCAGTGAGCGTTCGATGATCTTGTCGAGCTCGCCCCGATCCAGCCAAACGCCTCGGCAGGCGGGACAGTAGTCGATCTCGATTCCGGAGCGATCGGAGAGCAGGAGTGTCTCGCCGTCAACGGGACATTTCATGGTTCTTACCCTTCTGGTCGGTATGGTTGCCGGAGCGTAGGGGCCTCGTCTGAGAGTCGGCTGATCGCGGACGCGACTCGGATGCGGCAGTCAGGAGCCGTTTGCTACGCTTCCCACCAAAAGCTGGCTGTTATCGAACTGTGACCGTGGAGGTGAGGTGAACGCGCTGAGTGCAAGAGGAATCCGACGCTGGGTCGTCCTCGCCGTCGCAGCGCTCACCGTCGTGTTCGCTCTGCTGCTGGCGCACATGTTCGAAACGGCACACCCGGTCAACGAAACCGCCGGGCCCGCGGCATCCGCCATTGAGGGCAACGCCGCTCCGGCAGCAGCAAAAGCCGCCGCCGCCGCGCTCGCTTCATCAGAGAACGGCGTCCCACACGACCAGGTGCTGGTCCTGGGGTGCGTCCTCGGACTTGCTGCGGCCGCCTTAGCTCTAGCCCTGTTCGTGGGTTTGCTGCGACGAGACGTCCGCCTGACTCTTCTGCGCGTCGTGCGACGCCTGGGCGCGTCATTGCAGCTCGAGCGACCACTCGCGCCTTCTCTGGAATCTCTGGCCATAAGCCGGACCTGACGACACTTTCGCGCACCCACGGTGCCCTCGTCGTTCTTGTCCGTGCCCGCATAGGGCCGAGTCCGGAAACCCTAAATGCTCATCACCCGCCGCGCGCGGCCGGTTCGCCGCGCAACCTTCACCCCCGCCCCCGCTGAACCTCGATCACGTCGTGAGGCTCTCTCCGCTGAACGGAGCGTCCCAAGACGGCGACGCCGCAGCCGGCCGCGCTCCAAGGGTCGGCCTGCCCGCCGTTCCCTGCTACTTCCTCTGGCGGGGGCCGTCTTCGCCGTGACTTTGAGCGTGGCGACCTCGGTTCCAGCCGAAGCTGTACAACCTGACGGCGCCCTCGAAACGGTGGCCGACACCATCGTCGCGGGTGTGCCGCAGGCTATCGGGCAGACCGGCGGCGCAGCCGTTCCGGTGAATCGTGACGCACCCAGCGCGACCTCAGAAGCCGAACTCAAGGCTGCGGCGCGAACGGACCCCGCGGGCACTCTCGTGGGCAACACGCTTGGCCCGATCCAGTGGCCGTTCGCCGGCGATGTCCCGATCAGCGACGGCTATGGGTCGCGCTCCGCGCCCTGCTCCGGGTGCTCCAGCAACCACAAGGGCCTGGACATGACCCCCGGCGGCGGCACCAAGATCGCCGCGATCGCTGACGGCGTGGTCCGTTCCGCCGAAGAGTCCGATGTCGGGTTCGGCGTGAATGTGATCATCGACCACCGGGTCAATGGTGAGCGATTCGCAAGCCTCTACGCGCACATGCAGTTCGGGTCGTTGCAGGTCCGGGCCGGCGACCGCATCGCGGCTGGCCAGATCATCGGACGGGTCGGCACGACGGGCGCCAGCACCGGCAATCACCTCCACCTGGAGATCTGGGCGAACGGCGAGACACCGATCGACCCGTACTCCTGGCTCCGAGCACGAGCGAGATGAGTACCACCATGCCGAAACAGCCACGCCGGAAGCCACAGCCGACCCGCCGGCTTTCCGCGCGATTCTGGGCCAACACCATCGTCATCGCGCTCGCCTTCATCGTCGTGATCGTCATCGTGCTCGTCGGCCGGGCGCAATCGGCATCGAAACAGGACGCAGCGCCCGCCGTAGTGCGAGCCGACAGCCGAATCCTGCAGAAGGCGCCGACGGACAAGGTGACGGTGGTGGAATTCCTCGACTTCGAGTGCGAAGCCTGCGGCGCCGCCTACCCCGTGGTCGAGCAGCTGCGTGAGCAGTACAAGGACCGTGTCACATTCATCGCTCGCTACTTCCCCATCCCGAGTCACAAGAACGCGATGAACGCGGCGATGGCTGCCGAAGCAGCCGGCCGTCAAGGCAAGTTCACCGAGATGTACTCGAAGCTCTTCCAAACTCAGACGCAGTGGGCCGAACGACAGGATGACCAGTCGACTGTTCTGCGATCTGTGGCCGAGTCGCTCGGCCTGGACATGCGCCAGTACGACAAAGACATCGCCGACCCGACACTCCGGATCCGGGTGATGAAGGATCAAACCGACGGTGTCCAGCTGGGTGTGGCGGGTACACCAACGTTCTTCCTGAACGGCGAGAAGCTCACGCTGACCTCCACAGAGCAATTCGCCGCCGAGCTGGAGAAGGCGTGGCGGCGATGATGTTGGGTGACCGCCGGATCCGCCGCCAGATGCAACGGCTGTGGAGGACACCAGAAGCACACGAGACCATCCCGGCAGCCGTGTACCGGGAGCTGATCGAAGCAGCGACCGCGGCCTCCGTCCAGCTCCAGGTCCTCCTCCGCCGCAGGCCCGCAGACTCTGACGTGGAGCTCGAGGCACTCAGCGACGACATCGACACCCTCATTCGGATCATCAAGCGTCATCGACCAACCCGCTGAATCGAGAAGAATCATGTCCACTACTAACCGGCCCGTCCTCATCGCCGCTACAGCGGTCGCATTGGCGGCACCCCTGTTGCTCTCCGGCTGCTCGATCGGGGACACCGTATCCAAGCAAGCGCAGAACGCCGCCTGCCCCTTGGTCACCCCGATCACCGACAAGGTGGCATCCGACATCGATGCCGCCTTGAAGTCCGCGGTGCTCGACCCCGCGGCGGCCCTCGACCAGCTGAAGGCCGCCCGGACGATCCTGGCGCCGATCGCCGATCAACTGCCCGCGGGGAAGCAGCAGACTGCCGTGCAGAACGTGGTCGACACCATCGACAAACTCATCCCCGTCTTGAAAGCGGAATCCACCGGGTCGTCGACGGGCACCAGCTCGGACGTGCTCACCAAGAAGCTCTCCGAACAGATGAAGGCGCTGACCACCCTATGTTGACCGAACAAGCCGTAGAGACGGCGACCACTGGAGACGTCGACCGTCGACGCGTGGCGTTGCGTGCGCTGTCCGCAGGCCTTCTCGCGATTGCTGTAGACCAGGCAGTCAAGGGCATCGCCATCCTTTCACTCCCGTATGGCCAGCCCGTGCCGACGGTGATCCCCAGCCTGGATCTCAATCTGGTCCTGAACGCTGGAGCGGCGTTCGGGCTCGGCGCCCGAGTCGGCCCCCTGTTGGCGGCCGGAATCCTCATCGTCCTGACCGTCCTCACGGCCTGGATCATCCGACGAGTGATTCGTCGGGAGAACCCGACGGTGACAATACTGCTCGCGATCGCCGCCGGTGGCGGCTGGGGCAACATGGTCGACCGCGCGCTCCGAGGAGAGCACGGCGTCCTCAGCGGTGCCGTGGTCGACTACCTCTCCGTCAGCTGGTTCGCCATCTTTAACCTCGCCGACGTCTTCACTGTGGGCGGCATCGCGGCCGCGGTAGTTGCCGCAACTGTCCAAAACCGCCGCGCGCAGGGCGTCGCGGCGGCGACCGTTCACGACACGGTGACCGGCGCATGACCGGGACCCTCTCCGCACTCTCGACGGTGGCACTCTACGTCGCGATGGGCTTCTACACGGCGGCTTTCGTGGTCTTCTCCATCGACCTGGCCAGACGCGGAGCCGAAGCGACAACGACCGTCCCCAGCGCGGTCGCACGACGGATCGCGGCAACACAGCCACCGACGACCGTTGTCATCGGCGAGGAATCCAGCGAGCAGTCGACCAAATCGAAAGGAGCGCCGTCCCGCGCCGCCCGCGGCGTCACACGATGGGCATTCGGTCTGACGATCGCGGGCTTCGCCTTCCATCTCATCGCGACGGTGCTGCGCGGCGTCGCTGCGGCCCGAGTTCCCTGGGCAAACATGTGGGAGTTCTCGATGACCGGCACGTTGGTCATCGTTGGTGTCTTCCTGCTCGCCAACCTCAAGTGGGACATCAAGTACCTTGGCACGTTCATCGTCGGCCTGGTGCTTGTGCTGCAAGGCGTGGCACTGTTGCGGTACTACGTTCCTGTCGTTCCCCTGCAGCCGGCGCTCCAGTCCTACTGGTTGGTCATCCACATCATCGTCGCCGTCCTGGGGACCGCGTTCTTCGCCCTGGGATTCGCGCTATCCGGACTCCAACTGCTGCAGTACCGGCGTGAAGGCCAGGTCAAGGAGTTTCTTCCGCAGCAATTCCGGTTCCTGGCTACCCTGCCAGACTCGGTCGCGCTAGAGAACCTCGCCTATCGGATCAACATCGTCGGCTTCATCGCCTGGACGTTCACGCTCATCGCTGGAGCCATCTGGGCCTCCGCAGCCTGGGGTCGCTACTGGGGTTGGGACACGAAGGAGGTCTGGACGTTCATCATCTGGGTGATCTACGCCGGCTACATCCACGCCCGCGCCACGCGCGGCTGGCGTGGCTCTCGCTCCGCGTGGCTCGCGATCATCGGCTTCGCCGCCGTGCTGTTCAACTTCGGTATCGTCAATGTCTTCTTCAAGGGCCTGCACACCTACTCGGGACTGTAAGTCCAAGCCCCGGAGGGCAACAGTACAGCGATGCATTAATTCAGCATTCGCTGTACATTGGTGGAATGAGCATCGTCATGCCGGCGGCGACCATCACACACACCGCCGCTCTCGCCCGCTTCGGCCACGCGCTGTCCGACCCCACACGAGTGGGTATCCTGCTGGCCCTGCGGGAAGCACCCGCCTATCCATCTGACCTCGCGGACGCCCTGGACGTGAGCCGTCAGGTGATGTCGAATCAGCTGGCCTGTCTGCGCGGCTGCGGCCTGGTCGAGGCCATCCCGGATGGCCGACGCACCTGGTACCGACTTGCCGATGGGCACATCGCCCCTGCACTGGATGAGCTGCTTCGGGTGGTCCTCTACGTTGAACCCGGGTGCTGCGAGGGCGAGGAGTGCAACTGCACATGACGACGGCGACCGCACTCACAGACGCCCGCCGCGGCGTTCTGCGTCGACGAATCCGATGGATCGTATCGATCACAATCGGGTACAACCTCATCGAGGCCGTCGTCGCGATCACCGCCGGAAGCGCCGCATCCTCAGCCGCACTCGTCGGCTTCGGCTTGGACTCAACCATCGAGGTGCTCTCCGCTGTCGCGGTCGCCTGGCAATTCACTCGGAAAGATCCGGAGCGATGGGAGAAGGGCACGCTGCGCGTCATCGCGGTCGCGTTCTTCACGCTCGCGGCCTACGTAACCGTGAGCTCGCTGCTGGCCCTGGTCGGAGCTGTCAATGTAAAACACTCACCGTTTGGGATCATCCTCACCGCGGTCAGTGTCGTGATCATGCCCTTCCTTTCCCTCGCCGAGCGTCGCGCTGGGAAGGAAATCGGTTCTGCGACAGCGGTTGCCGACTCCAAACAGACATTGATCTGTACCTACCTGTCAGCAGCGGTGCTGATCGGGCTTGTTCTGAACAGCGCCTTCGGCTGGTGGTGGGCAGACCCGATCGCGGGCCTCGTCATCGCGGTTTTCGCACTGCGTGAAGGGCTGGAGGCTTGGAAAGGCGATGCCTGCGCGACATCTGTTGGAATGGTGCTAGAGGACGGGAGCGACCACGATCAGTAGGTGATGCGCAACGCTTCGCCCTCCTGGCTCAGCCGCGCGATACGCCCACGCAAATGGCACGCCTCATGAATGCACGCCAACAGGCCCTCCATCCACGCACGCCTCGACCGCATCTGCCCCGCACGGTCGGAGATGTCGTACCCGCCCGCTGAAGGATCCGCTTACGTACCAGCGATGCCGCCACGCAGCGATAACAGAACACCGCCACACAGCGACCAAAGTCACAGACGAGAGCGATCGCCTCAGCGTCCCAGAAACGATCGCTTTCGGTGTCAGCGCGGTCGGATTCAGGCTCTGCGCCAAGGCTGCCCTACTCTAGGAGCTTTCGCTTGCCCTGCTCGTACTCCGCATCAGTAAGAACTCCTTCGTCGTGAAGAGCGGCCAGCTGGCGGAGCTGTCGAGCAAATCGCGGCGGCATGTGGCGCACGGTTTGGCGGGCGGCCCATTGGTGACGCCGCCACGACGTCCGCATTCGAGAAGCGAGATACCCGCCAACGAGGCAGATTCCCACTACAGCCAGAAGGATCCCTCCGCACATCCACAGCCTCGCGTCTGCAGCGGCTGAAGCAGCGGCCGGGTCAAATTGAGAAGCACGGACCTCTGCAATGCCTGCGCGATCGGCCTGAATCAGAAAAATGATCGTTCCGGAGATCGCGGCAGCCGCCCCAACCATCCACAGCAGTGCACCGTGTGATCCGCGCTCGGTGTGGGCTTCACTCAGCTCGGATGTGAGAACTTTCGCGCTCATGCGTCGAGGGTAGTCCTGTGGGTGGCGAGGTGGCACGCCTCTGGGCGATTATCGAATGGCGTCGGCGGGGTCAATTCGCGCGGCGCGTACGGCGGGAAGGAAGGCCGCGAGAGCCCCACAGACGGCGCCGGCTACCGGCGCGATCGCGATCGTCTCCCAAGGCGCGATCGCGGTCCATCCGCGCGCGGCGGCGACTGCGACGGAAATTGCTAATCCGCCTGCGATTCCGGCAAGTGCGCCAGCGAGGCCGATAACGACGCCTTCCCAGAGAAAGATTGCCGCTACGCCGCGTTGTCCCAGTCCCACGGCCCGGGCTAGCGCAAGTTCTTGCGTGCGTGCTTGAACTGAGATGAACATCGCTGAGGCGCCGCTAAGTATGGCGAGGGCCAGAAGCGCGATCGCCAACGAGGCGAGTAACCCGTTGAGGTCGGTCTGCACTCCTACCCGCAAGTTCCGTAGCTCGGCAGCGGTCTCGACTGAGATATCTGCGGGGGATGCCGGGGAGAGAGCGAGCGGTATCGCGCTGGCTAAGGGTCCGGCAAAGCCAGGATCAGTTCGGACCACGATTTGTCGAGAACCGGCCGAAAAAGGCGGTAACGGTACGACAACACTCGTCAAGAGGTTCGGTTCCCGAGGCGCAGCAGTGATAGTGCCCACGACTGTATACGGTTCGCCGTTGACCCAGACCTCAGCTCCAATTCCGCCCCTGTCGGACAGGCCGAGCTGTGCGCCCGCGTCCGCACCAACGAGCGCCACGTGTTCCTTGGTCGATGAGAAGAGCCTGCTCAGGCTCTGGGGGGACGTTCCGATATCCAGCACCCCGAAGAGTCCACTATCAACGGCCACGGTGCTCCCTTGAAAGGGCGAGTTACCGCTGGCCGAAGTGAATGCGAACCGGCTTGTCCGTGCGGTGTTGGCGTCGAGGGGTGCCACCTGCCCGACCTCTCGGACATGTGGGAGCTCCCCGAGTCGGTCTAGCCAGGCGGCGGCCTCCTCGTCTGATGTACCCGCCGGTACGTTCACCCGAACCTCGTCCCGAGCTGCGGCCGTTAGCCGTCCGGCGATCTGCTGCGAGGCAGTCGCGCCGATGCCGGCCGCGCCGATGAGTCCCGCGAATGCGAGAGCGAAGGCCGCAATCAGAGCGACAGAACGCAGCGGTCGAGACGTCACGTTGTTGATCGCCCGAGTGAGGCGATCCGATGCCCGTCGTGACCGTGTGCCACGACGCTCCTTTGAGGGAGTCACTGCCAGCGACGGCCGTTCCTGTCCGTCAAGTTTCGAGCCAACAGAATTTTCTGCCCCCGTGATCTCTAGAACACCGTCAGCCATCCGGACCGTTCGGTCGGCGTAGGCGGCAATCCTCGGATCATGGGTGACGAGGATGACCGTTGCTCCCTGTCGATTGAGCTCGAGCAGGGCCTCCATCACTTGATCGCCGGTCTCGCTGTCCAGGTTTCCGGTGGGCTCGTCCGCGACGATGATCGAAGGATTCGTTGTAAGGGCCCGCGCGATGGCAAGTCTTTGACGTTCCCCACCGGAGAGTGACCGTGCCAGTGCAGCGGCCTTTTGATCAAGGCCCACGGCTTCTAACGCTCGCGAGACCTTTTCGGATTGCTCGCGGAGCGGTGCTCCTTGAATTGCGAGGGCCAGCGTCGCGTTTCGTTCGGTGCTTTCGTATGGGTTGGCGTAGGAGGACTGGAAGATAAATCCGTAGGTTGTGCTGCGCAGGTGATCGATCTGTGTTGCGCTCAGACCGCGAACGTCAATGTCGCCGAGGTGGTAGCTCCCCTCCCAGCGTGAGTCGAGCAATCCGATGATGTTGAGGAGTGTCGACTTTCCCGATCCGGATCGCCCCACGATCGCGAGGAATTCGCCCGGTTCGACGACCAAGGACGCCTCTCGGACAGCGAACCACTGCTGCGACTCTCCGTAACGGCGCTGGATATGGTTGAGCGTGAGCCGTGGCGGTGAAACGGTCATTGGGACACCAATATCTCGTCCCCGACTGCGAGGCCCTCAGCTTTGATGGCCGTCCACCCGTCCGCATTTCGTACCACGACGATTGGAGTGCGCGCAGGAGTATCCGATTTGCTGCGCTTGATCACGTAGTCACCGCCAGAGTCCGACCGGATGGCGATTGTAGGCACTGCCATGTCGGGTTTTGACTCGGTGCCGAAGAGGACTGCGACGGCGTCGCCTGCCGTCAGGTTTCCGCCGGCATCAAGGTTGATTTGGATGTCGCGGCCGGGTGGCCGTCCGCCGCTGGTGGGGCTCGACTGGAAGTCACTGATCTTGGCCACGGCGCCGGTGCCCTTTTTCCCGCCAGAGCCGGTGATTGTCACCTTGTCGTTCAGTTTGATTTGTTCGGCCTCGCTGACACTGGCTCGCACACTGACGTAGGGGGATCCCATTCCCAGCACAGCGAAGGGGTGATCGTTGTCCACGGAAGTGCCGGCCGGAGCGACAGAGACCAAGGAGAGGGCGCCGAGCGAGGTTGGAACGGTGTAGAACTCTGCGGTGGTGATCGTCGTGGAGTATCGACCACCAGGTGGCTCGACATTTGCGGCTGAGTAGGCGGAGCGCACTGCACTGAGGGTGGCGCTATCGACCTTCCCCGTTTGCGGGACTCCAAGCGCCTTTTGCAAGCTGGCGACGTCACTGCCAGTATCTCCAGCGACCAGGTTCCGGAAGAGCGGTATATCCACGCTGTACAGAAACACGGGTCTGTTCGAGACAGTACCAAGAAGCTGTCCGTTGGTAAGTGGGCCGGGGTTAGCCGAAACAGAAGTGACAACGATGCGCTCTGCGCCCGCCGGTGGGCCAACCGTCACCGGCTGTTCCTGTGTCCCCGAGACCTCGCCTTGGATGCGGATGTCGGCGGTCACGGTCCTGGATTCAACCGGGGCGTATACGGGCACATTCGTCCCGCGAGCGTCAAGCACAGCCGAGTCCGGCGAACGCACCCATATACCCAGAAGGAATGCCGCACCCGCGATAAGGACCGTGATTAAGACAAATGCGAGTGCGCGGAAGGGATGATCCAAACGACGCAGCCGCCGCGGCTCACCCGCCAACGGTCGTGACCAATTTCTGTGCTTGGGCGACCACCTTCTTGACCTTGTCGCGGTAGGCCGTCAATTCGCCCTCGTGATCATCGATGTACCCTGCCTGCTTGGTCGCTTCCCAGTCCGCCAGCGTCTGGACGGAATTGAGTGATTCTTTGCACCGTACGTCGATTGCAGCGACCTCGAGCTGCTCTTCTCCAGCGGAAGGGAATTGAGGCACCAGAACCCGGGCATCCTTGTTGGCCGCCAGGCCCCCGTCCTGTATGCAGCTGAGCCACTTCTCCCGGACCGACTTAAACTCGTCGCTGGCAAGAAGAGCCTCGAACGATTCATTCATCCCGCGATCTACCACCGACTGATCCGGCGACGTGTTTACCCCCATCACGGGTAGCTGCTTGGTTGATTTGAAGCACGCCCGATAGTCCTGCCACCAATCGGGACCGAGCGCATCCTCCTGGGCTTGAACATCTTTCGACTGACTCGACTCGGGTAGCTCGTACCCATTGGCCTCAGCGTCGGCCGGCGCCCATAACCCATACCGACGATCCGGTAGAGGCGCGAGCGCCGACCAATCCTGAGACGCGCGGGGGAAAGTCAGCCCCTTGTTGGCCATGCACTTTTCGATCGCAATCGAGTTCGCATGGTTGACCGTCTGAACCTCACCCCAACTCATCGCATATGACTCAAGCGGCAACAGAATCTGTGCCGTCGCCGGATTGAGCTGCGCGCGCACGTTGGCGTGCGCTTGCGACGGCCCGGACGAACACCCGGTCAATGCAACGACGAAGATGAGCGCTGCTGCTGAAGTCGTCGCTGTCAGCCGCCCACCCGCCATCAGTAGAAGTAGAGGGAGTCGAACGAGTCGTTACGCCAGTCAGGCCAATTGAAGAAGCCCGCGGCTCCTCCGGGCTGCTGGAACAATGAACCCGAGTAACCGGGGTCGCTGAACCAGCCGATATAGGCAGTTCGGTTGTTGGCGACGGAGGAGATGACGTCGTGGAACCCCGCAAGCGACGACTGGCTGCTGGTCCACGATCCGAAGGCTCCGGCATAGCTGGAGTCAGTCCAGGCGCACGCGCGGTTACTGCCGCACTGAGTGATGGATGCCTGTGCCGGTGCGCTGAATCCAATGACAGAAGCAGCGACAAGAGCTGCAGCACCTGCAACCCCAATGATTGAACGCTTTTTCACGATATCTCCCCAATCCTCAGTGAACGTGAAGCTGAGCCGGAGTCTAGAACGCCCTGTCTAGGGGACGCAAGTACCAAGCGCGAGAGCTCCACGAGCATCCGAGAACATCAAAGCTGGTGCCATCTCGGGCGGCACCAGCCTGGTCGTCGGGCACCGCTATGGCCCGCCGGGTCGCTTGCGCTAACGATCGTTTCTGAACCTGCCCCCTGTCCCAATGTCGGGACGATGGTGTAGTGTCCCAAGCATGGGACAGCAAGACGGCGGATACCTCGATTGGCTCAGATGGCATGACTCGCTCACCACTGAGGAGCGGATCGCCCGCGGGCCTTTTCAGTCCGCGTTCGCAGTAGGCCGTGGCGAGCACGGTAAAGGCGCAATCGACCGCGCGCGCCGGCAGGCGTCCATCGCATCCCACGTGCTCGACCAGGTGGAGGAGCAAGCGGTGTTCGCCCTCCTCGTCGACGGCCACAGCGTCCGCGACGTCGCCGCGAGCACCGGGCTCAGCAAGAGCGAGGTGGGACGCATCGCCAAGCGTTTTGAACGGGACGGTGACACCTTGGTGTCGCACGCGACGTTAGCGCCCCTGGGAGCCGCAGACGATGTGCGCGACGGCATCCGCGCCGCGTGGGGTCACCGCTGATGCGGGGGTACACAGCGGTCCCGGACCCGTGGCCCATGCCCACCCTGCCGCAGTGGGCGGCCAACATCGTGGACAACGCCGTGCTGTTCATCGTCGGCGTGGTGATCGTCGCCGGCATCGGTGTCGTTGTGTGGATGGTCCTGAGCGATCGCGCTGAGCGTCGGCGCCCAGATGGAGGGCTGCATGCGTTTCGACCGTTCCACGCTGGGCGACGAGCTGCCCGGCAGGGTGCACCGGTGGTCGCTCCGGCAGAGCTGAGCGACCAGGACGCACCCGCCTGGGTGGCCGGCTACCATGTCGGCCGCATGGAACCGGTCGCGTCCCGGAAGTAGGCCGCCCGGTAATGCGGGAGGGCTCGTCAGCTCTGGGTATGAGAGTGTCGATGGCATGAGCGATGAACCAGAAGCGAACCCTCACCTTCGGGATGCGTTGCTGATCGCCAGGCAGCAGTGGCAGCTCAACGAGATACGCGAGCTGGTGCGCGCCTTCGCGCGAAATGGGACGTCGACGGCTCCGCCGGAGGCGTACGCCTATCTCGAACTCATGGTGGATGCGATCGTGGACGATCCGGAACAGGTAATGGCGCTCAACGCGGACGTGAGTCGGCTACTCAACGACGGGGGTACGACCTTCGATCCAGACGGTCGCCAGGCCGGCTGAGCTTCACGGCCTCGGCGTCCCGCTGCGTGGGTCGAGGCCAGCCTTCCATCGCTCGCGCTGTTCCTCCGGGGTCACGATCTGCCCGTGCGGGTCGGTGATGGGGACGAGGAACTTCGGCGTGCCTAGCTCGCCTTCGGCGGCGGCCTGTGCCTCAGCGAGGCTTTCGTAGTAGCCCAATGGCCACCGGTCAGCACGTTTCAGGACCCAATGGTCGACGCGGTACATCATCAGCGTTTCGCGGGTGATCTTGTTCACGGCCGGCCCGTGGTGGATTAAGAAGCGCGGTTGGATCGCGTCGTCGAGCACCAGCCAGTCGCTCTCCCCCACCCGAATCGTTCGCACGAATCCATTCGAACATACTTTCGAATCTCTGGTCTAATGGGGGCATGAGCACGAACCGCCGATATCCCGAAATGGGGATCGGCCGCGGCGTGGAGGAGATTCTGATCCGAGCCCAGCCGGTGAGTCTGACCGATGCGGAGCTCGACGTCGAGCACCACCCGATTCACCGGCCGGCGGAGCCGCGGCCGGTGCGGGCGTGGGTGCGTTTCCCGGAGACGGTGATCCGCCCAGAGTGCGAGGCGATCGCCTGGACGGATCGCGCCGTTCAGGTCCGTTGGACGTCGGTCAACGGCATCGTGCGTACGGCATGGGTGTGGCGGGGCGCGATCGAGGATGGTTGGGACCGGCCGCCGATTCCCCCGCGGCGATAGGAGTCCCTTGTCAGGCTCGGTCGCCAGCCGACCGCTCCGTAGCCTGTTGTTCCAGCCGCTCCCGGGCTTCGGTGATCAGCCGGCCGAGCGCGAACAGGGAGGGGATGGCCTCCGGGTTGCCAAGGCCGGAGTCGTCGACGAGCGTGACTTCGAGAGGGTTCTCATCCTCTGAACGGTTGTTGACCGCGGCGCGGATCGTGATGGCATCGATGTCGGCGTGGAGGACGTCTTCACCAGAAATTCCTCCTGTCATGACCACTGTGCCGTCGCCGCGCCGTTCGAACGTGCCCGCGGAAGTCGCGGTGGGAGGCATGTACCAGAGCAGATCGGCCGCGAATCCGGAGTCCGCCGGCAAGCCCATCTTGGCCAGGAAGAGCCGGGTGTACGTCGGGGCGAGCTTGCTCGTCTCCTGCGCCAACCATTCGGAGCGGAGTTCTTCTTGCTCGGCCGCTTCCTGTGCGCGCTTGGCCTCAATCTCGGCCAGCTCAGAGCGGTACTTGGAAAGGGCGGCCTCTGCCAGTCGGGAGTTCGTCATGCGGTGCCGCCGTTCGTCCGTGCGCGACCGGTGTACGTGAGGCCGGCACGGCGCAGGGCGTCGGCCGGCGTGCCGTCGCTGTAGTCGGGGGCCTCCCCCGTCATCGGCAGCGGCGCATTCGCGCGGGCGTACTCGTGCACCTGGTCGCTGAGTGCGTCCCAGGTTGGGATCTCACCCACCGGAGTGGTGACCAGCTCGACGCCGCACGTGATCCCTTGTTCGGTGAGGTATTGGCGGGCTGCCGTGAGGTACGCCTCGGCGTACGCGGCCAGGTCGCGCGCGAACAGCGCTTCGACGTCCTCGACGAGCTGCTGCGCGGCCGCGGCCCGCTCCTCGGTCATCCCCTCGGTGAACGTGGCTTCTGCGGCCGCGTCGCGTTCGTCGTCGTACAGGTCGCCCAGACCGAAGTCGTAGAACACATCCTCCGCGTCGAACGGCAGCCGCACCGGCTCGGTGCGGTAGCGCAGCAGCTCGGCGTCGTCGTCGCCGGCGGTGCTGTGGACGATCTGGCGCACGTAGTCGGCTTCCCATGATCCGGGCCGGCCGGCCAACAGCTCCTCAACGCCGCCCAGGTTGGCGGCAACGGCCGTGAGGACGTAGGTGGCGATTTCTCCGAAATCGACGGGCTCGACGGTGGCCTGCTCGGTGCCGGCGCCGCGCACGCGCGTCTGACGCGCCGCCGCGGTGAGTGCGGCGATCGCGTCGGCTACCGGGTTGGGCTCGGCAGGCTCGACCGCCTGCAGTGTGGTGGTCATCGTGTGGTCCTTCCGGATCGATACTCGAGGACGGTCTACAGGTTGGCCGCAGCGGCCCCCTGGGGCAGCTCACGGGCTCCCACGGGCGGGAACGGCTGCCCGTTGTTGTACTTGGCTTCCAGGCGCTCGACCTCGGCCATGACGGCCTTGTGGATGAACTGCGAGAGGTTGCGGCTGCCCTCAGTGGTCATCGTGTAGAGGATCGCGCCGCGCACGCGGTCGGTGTCGGCGGGGTCTTGGTAGAACGACACCTTCGCCCGTGACTTCGGCTCGCGTGGCGCGGGCTTCGTCGCGGCGCGCTCGGCAGCCTGGAGCTGGCGGGTCTGCTCTACCTGGTCGGCGTCCTCGTGCTGTTCTTGCGTCCACCGGGTGGCGTCGACGGCAGTCGGCGCGGCCGCGGGTGGCGGCGTGATGGGGCTCGATCCGGCGAGGCTGGATTTGCGTGGTGCTGGTCGGTTCATGATGCGGCTCCTTCGATCGCAGTCAGGTGGTCGGCGTAGATGGCTCCGAGTTCTGTCGCTTCGGAGCCGCCCCACTCGTCGAGGCCGCGTGCGGCCTCGGCCGCGTCGGAGATGACGACGCGCTTGGGGACGACGGGTGAGAGCATCCGCAGCCCTCGGGCCGTGATGGCTTGTCCCAGCTCGTCCAGCCATGTGCGGCCGCTGACGGTCTTTTCCTCGTGCTTGTTGACGATGACGCCCGCGACGCTCAGTCCGGGGTTGTAGTAGGCCCTGACGTTCTCGATCGTGTCGAGGAGCTGGCCGAGCCCGTTGGCGCTGAACAGCTTGGATTCGGTGACAACCACAACGGCATCGGCGGCCGTCAGGCCGTTGATGGTGAGCTGGTCGAGGCTGGGTGCGCAGTCGATCAGGATCAGGTCGTAGTCGTCGACGACGCTGGCCAGGGCCTCGCGCAGGCGGCCTTCTCGGCCGGCTCCGGCGATCACGAGTTCGTCGCGCACGTAGCCGAGCGTGACGCCACTGGTGGGCACGACGTCGAGGCCGGGCCAGACGCCGGGAACGATGACGTCGCGGATGGTCTCAGGTGCGCGCGAGCTGAGCGCGTCGGCAAGGCCGGCCTGGTCCTCCCCTACATCCTCGGCCGCGGCGATCGTCGTCAGGTTGCCTTGTGGGTCGTTGTCGACGGCGAGCACGCGCCGGCCTGCACGCACCGCGGCGCGCGCCAGGTGAAACGTGGTCGTGGACTTGCCGACGCCGCCCTTCTGGTTGCAGAGGGCGAAGATTCGAGCGGTCACGTTGGTTACCTCCAATGGGTCTAATAGTACTGTTACCGTCACGTCATGCTGCTGCGTTGTGTGCGCGTGGCGTGACAGGGCCGGGGAGCTGTCGGGCAGCTCCCCGGCCCTGCTTCGACTCAGAACGGGGTGTCGTCGTTGGTGTCGGCGGCGGCCGTCGCGCGCTGGACGGTGACGCTCTGTCCGCGCAGGCTCACACCGATTTCGTCGGCGCGGACCTCGTGCTGAAGCCGGGTTCCCTGCTCGCCCTTGTACTCGGTGATGCGGTAGCCGCCGGAGAAGGTAACGCGGATGTTTCCGCCTGCCTCGGCCGCGTCCACGAGGTTCTGCGCCTGGTTGCCGCTCACGGCGACGTCGTAGGCCGTGGCCGGACCGTCGCTGTAGGAGCCATCCGACTGACGGATGCGGTCGCTGACGATGACGCGGGCGTAGGTGTACGGGCCGTGCTCCCCCTCCCGGAGCGTGGGCGTCTCGGCCAGGTTTCCAGTGCGAGTGATGTAGCTCATTTCGATTCCTCCCAGAATGATGGTGCCTCTAACAGTACTGTTGGGGTTTATAGAGTTGCAATGACCTAGTAGCGCTCGACCTCCATCTCTCGGCCGTCCATCTGGGGCGGGTACAGCACCCACTCGATGCCGCTGACCGGGTTGGGGTTCTCGACGCGGACGCCGCGCACGGGCGAGCCGAACTCGATCGGCCCCAGCTCGTCGGTGACGCGCAGCGGCGTGCGGTAGATGCGGCCGCCGTGGCTGAGGATGCGGTCCCCGATCCGCAGGTCTGCGAGTCGAGTGACGATGATCTTGGACATGGCTTCTCCTATGGAGTGATCTAACGGTAATAGTACTGTTAGGGTCGTTGGGGCTGTTTTATGTTCCTGCTGGTTCGTGCCGGTGGATGTCGACTGGGCTACTTATGGCCCTTCGTTCACCTCTAATAGTACTATTACCGGCGTTGGGGGTCAAGTCACTGGCAGCTGTCACATTGCAGGGCTTCCATCGGGTCGATGGGCACCACGTACTCGGCCGCAGGGGAGCGGTAGTGGGCATCGCCTTCGTCGTCGCCCGCGGCGTGCGCCTCGATCCACATGTCCGCGCTGGCTGGCTCCCCGATCGCTCGAAGCATCCCCGCCAGGGCCTCGACCTCGCCGCAGCTCAGGGTCGGCCCCAGGTCGCCTGCCATGTCTCCGGCGGAGAACACCGCCGCGAATCGAGTGACGTCGCTGGTGTTGGTAATGAGTGTGCTCATCGCTTCTCTCCCTCTCCCTCTCCCTCATGTTGTTTTGCCGGGAAGGCACGTAGTGCCGTTCAGGGAGAGCGGTTGGAGTGCAACCCGCAGGGCGGCGGGGGAGAGAATTTCCGCGCGAAATAAGGGAGCTTGCGACCGCGTGCGGAAAATCTCGGCGGAGCTGGCTCCCGCAGGGAGCTTGCGCGGAGGCCGCCGACCGTAGAATGCCGCAGGCTTCCCGGCAAAAGACAGGGGCCGAAGGCCGTACAGTCGGCCGGCTCCGTCCGGCCGTCCGTTGTCGGCGCCGGCTCCGTCCGGCGCCGACCGCTCTGGACGGTGTTCAGTCGAAGCCGGGGCCGAAATTGTCGGTCCAGCATTGCGGATGAATGCCGGTTCGGATCAGCTCGCGTTCCGCGGCCGGCCTCGCGGGGGCGGCGTCCTGAATCAGCGCGCCCGCGCGCAGCGCGGCGGCTTCCGCGGCCGTGAGCTCGACGACGCTCGACCGGTGACAAAACATGCATGCGGGTGTGGTGTGCGTCTCGGTGGTCATGAGTCCTCCAATAGTGGTGTTGGGGTTAGTCGGCGGCGAGGTCGTAGCCGCCGAGCGGAGAGCGGCCGGGGACGTGGCGGCGTCCGTGCTCGCCGCGCTCGGTGAGGATCGGGACGCCGGGCCGCTGCCAGGCGGCCGGATAGGTGGCGGTGACCCATGCGGCGACGGCCGCGATCCGCTGCTTGTTCTCGAACCGGGCGAGCTTGCGGGGGAGGATCGGCAGCTCGCGCCATCCGGGGAGGGCGTGGTCGTGCCACGCCTCGACGGCGGCGCTCTCGTTGTCGGTGATGACGTGCCAGGCGCAGCGCGGGCAGTTGGCCTGATACCGGCCGCCGCCGGGCAGCGGGGCGGCGCTGTGGTCGTGGTCAACCTCACGGCACCAGGCGTCCGCGGTGAACATGTGCAGCTCGTGACCCTCGGTGACGGTCGGGCCGTCCAAGTAGTAGGCGCGGTGCCACATGTGGCTGCGGGGGATGCAGCCGAAGTGCCCGTGCTCGGCGCAATAGCGCTCGAACGCGGCGACCAGGGCGGCGGGTTCGTAGTAGTCCGCCGTGTAGCTGAGGGGCGCGCCATCCCAGGGGGTGGCGGCGACCGCCTCGCGCTCGAATTCGGCCAGGTCGAACAGGGTGGGCTCACCGGTCATTGCAGTTACCTCCAACAGTACTATTAGGGTCAGGCGGTGGCGAGCTCGGCCGCGGGCTCGGTGAGCGCGTCCGCGAGGGTGTGCGCGGCGCGCAGGACGTTGGCCGCGGTGGCCTTGATGGTGTCGGAGTCGCAGTTGCTCCACCCGGCGACGTAGCCGACGCTGTAGGCGCTGGTGTCCAGTCCGAGAATGCCGGCGACGACGTAGGCGACGCTCTCGGCTTCGGTTTCCTTCACGCCGCGGTGCTCGATGTACTCGGCCTGATCCTCCTCAGCGTGCAGGATCGCGTGCGCGGCCTCGTGCAGGGCCGTCTTGGCTGCCTGGGCGGGAAACAGGTTCGCGTCGATGACGATGCGTCGGGCCTCGGGGTCGGTGTAGCCGTTGGCAGCTCCCGCGATGGGCTCGCACTCGACGGTCCAGCCGGTGCCGGTGAGGTAGTCGGCGGTGGCCTCGAAGATGCCGCGGGCGTCGTCTCCGGTGAGCGGTCGCGCGATGTCGGCCGGGTCGCCGGCTTCCTCGTCGATGAGGTCGGTCTGTCCCATGTCGAACACGGAGACGGGGAAGAACCGCACGCGGCGCTGTTCTTCTTCCTCGCCGGTTCGTTCGTTCTCGACCGTCTCGCGAATCTCGCGGCCGCCAAAGATGCGGATACCGCGCTCGCCCTTGCGCACTTGGCGGTTGAGCTTCTGCCAGGTCCTGTATCCGGCGACGTGGGTCGCCTCGGGCCGCTGGGCGAAGATCAGCAGCAGGTTTCCCAGGCTGTAGCGGTGGAACGACTGGGCGAAGTTCAGGAAGGCCGCCCATGCCTCGGATTCGCGCAGCGCCTCGACCTGTGTCGCGATCGTCGCTTGCAGCTCCTCGGCCTCGGCACGACGCTCCTCGGCGCTCTTGGTGCTGGTGATCTTGCGGGCCATCTCGCTACCTCCGGTGACGGTATTAGTACTATTAGGGCCACTCAGACCCCCTCCACGTTTTCTTGCCGTGAAGGCACGAAGTGCCATTCAGGGCAGAGGAGGGAGTGCAACCCGCAGGGCGGTGGGGGAGAGAGTTTTCGGCCGATGTGAGGAGCGCAGCGACGCGGCCGAAAAGTCTCGGAGGAGCCGGCGGCGCAGCCGCTTGCGCGGACGACGAGGCCCGTAGAATGCCGCAGGCTTCACGGCGAGAAAACGAGCGCCGCAGGCGCGAGAAGCAGCCGGCCGCGTGCGGCCGTCGTTCACGGCCCGCAGGGTCGCGGGGAGTGCGAGGGCGCCGGCCCTCGTGTCGGCCGGCGGCCGACTCGCTCAGGCGATCCGCTCGTCTCCCAGCATCGTGTCGACAGGATCGGGCGCGATCGCTCGGCGGCCTTTGCTCGCCGTCGATGCCGTAGCCGCGCCGCTCAGCAGTGCACGTGCCATCCGGAAGTCGGCTCGACCGTTAGCGTCCCGCGGGTGTGCGCCATAGGCGTTTGTTCCCAAGTCGGGGAGGAGTGCGAGCTGGCCGGGTCCGGGTCGGCGGCTCGGGTGGGTGCGGCGTGGGGCGCGCATCCACGTCTCCTCGGCCTGCCACCACGCCCACAGCTCGCGCTCGACCGTGTAGCGGGCTGCGCGCGCCTGCAGTCGGCCGTCGACGTCGAGCTGCACGGCGGCGGCTCGACGGTAATCCACCGATCGCCGTCGCCATCCGTGGCGGGTGAGGACGAGGACGCCGGCACGGGTGAGCCGATCGAGGGCCGGCCGCACCTGGTTGACGGTGCATCCTGCGGAACGAGCGAGCGCGTCGACGGGTTGAGGATCCGTTGTGGTGCGGGCGTACATGTTCCCCGCGTGGAAGCCGAGCCCCGGTCCCAGCGTGAAGAGGTCGTGGGCAGCGTCCCGGGTTCTCTGGGTCAGGGTAGCCAGGAGGGTGGATCGTTCTGCGGACCCTGCCCCTGCGGGGCGCGGGTCCGCTTGTGACCGACTTGTAGATGCAG
>ERZ778026.609-NODE-609-length-53142-cov-101.788988_pt1 | contig 53142 bp, 72 predicted proteins | sample MGYA00375756_ERZ778026 | MGnify/ENA primary metagenome ERZ778026 (study PRJEB29350, sample SAMN05389820) | bioreactor metagenome | isolation source: Ammonium sulfate bioreactor | place: South Africa: University of Cape Town | collected 2014-02-18 ... | reverse complement strand
TTCAAAACAACCATATAGCTTGTATTTTTCACAAATCTCTAGACTGTCAAAAATATCGGGATGGAACTGAGACAATAAACTATATATAGCGCAAAACTATCATATACTTATCAAATATCAACGCAAAAACATCACATTTACCTATTTATTTTGCCAAATTATATCATCTCACAAATTTTACTGTATTAAGAATAAATTTTAGAAATCACACTTTTCAAATTGACGACCCTACTATCATTAACAATTTCGATTTCCATTACATTATATCTCACCGTTAATATCAGGTTTATTTCATAAAAAAAATCCTTCTCACAGAAAAGAACAACGTTTTTATAAACAGATACGCAAACCAGTTCTAATTTCCATCATACTACGGAAATAATTCTTATTTTCATTTCCAATCCAATTACCCGAAAGATCAAGTTGTGTAACCGCCTATGAAGAGATAAAGTCGTGATGTCTGATATAACTGAAAGAATAGCTGTAAAATTACTGTATTTTGTTGCAATGCTTGCGCAACATGTCGACCACCTTCAGCTCCAATACAGCTATCCGAAAGGTTGAGTTGTGTAAGTGTCTATGGAGACATCGAATAGAGATGTCTGCTATAACTGAAAGAATAGCTATAAAGTTACTATGTTCTGCTGTAATGCTTGAGCAAGATATCGAGCACCTCCATCTCTAATCATGTTATTCGAAAGCTTCAGCTGTGTAAGTGTCTATGGAAACATCGAATGGTGATGTCCGCTATAAATGAAAGAATAGCTGTAAAGTTACCCTGTTTAGTTCTAATGCTTGAGCAAGAAATCGAACACCTTCTGTTCCAATAGAGTTACCCTCAAGTTCGAGTTGTGTAAGTGTCTATGGAAACATCAAGTAGTGATGTGTGATATAAATGAAAGAGTAGCTGTAAAGTTACTGTATTCTGTTGTAATGTTTGAGCAAGATGTTGAGCACCTTCGTCTCCAATCGAGTTCTTCGAAAGGTTGAGTTGTGTTAGTGTCTATGGAGGCATCGAATAGAGATGTCTGATATAAATGAAAGAATAGCTATAAAGTTACTCTGTTCTGTTGTAATGCTTGAGCGAGATACCGAGCAGCTTCAGTTCCAATCCTGTTATAGCCAAGGTTGAGTTGTGTAAGTGTCTATGGAAACATTGAGTGGAGATGTCTGATATAAATTGAAAGAATAGCTGTAAAGTTACTGTATTCTGTTGTAATGCTTTAGCAAGATATTGAGCACCTTCATCTCCAATCGTGTTATTTGAAAGCTTAAGTTGTGTAAGTGTCTATGGAGACATCGAGTTGTGATCTTTGATATCAATGAAAGAATATCTGTAAAGTTACTCTGTTCCGTTCTAACGCTTGGGCCAGATCTTCCGCACCTTTATCTCCAATGAAGTTATTCGAAAGGTTGACTTGTGTAAGTGTCTATAGAGGTATCGAGTAGTGATGTGTAATATAAAAGAAAGAGTAGCTGTAAAGTTACTGTATTCTGTTTTAATGTTCGAGCAAGATATTTTGTACCTTCGAATGTAATCGAGTTACCCTCAAGGTTGAGTTGTGTAAGTGTCTATGGAGACATTGAGTAGTGATGTCTGATATAAATGAAAGAATAGCTGTAAAGTTACTGTATTCTGTTGTAATGCTTCAGCAAGATGTCGAGCAGCTTCAGTTCCAATCCTGTTATAGTCAAGTTCGAGTTGTGTTAGTGTCTATGGAGACATTGAGTGGTGATGTATGATATAAATGAAAGAATAGCTATAAAGTTACTCTGTTCTGTTGTAATACTTGAGCAAGATATCGAGAACCTTCGGCTCCAATCGAATTATTCGACAGGTTGAGTTGTGCAAGTGTCTATGGAAACATTGAGTGGAGATGTCTGATATAAATTGAAAGAATAGCTGTAAAGTTACTCTGTTGTGTTCTAATACTTGAGCAACATGTCGAGCACCTTCTGCTCCAATCGAGTTACCCGAAAGGTTGAGTTGTGTAAGTGTCTATGGAAACATCGAGTAGTGATGTCTGATATAATTGAAAGAGTAGCTTTAAAAGTACTGTGTTCTGTTGCAATGCTTGAGCGAGATCTTGAGCACCTTTATAATGAATGCCGTTATTCGAAAGATCGAGATGTGTAAGTGTCTATGGAAACATCGCGTAATGATGTCTGATATAAATGAAAAAATAGCCGTAAATTTACTGTATTTTGTTGTAATGCGTGAGCAAGATGCCGGACGCCTTCATCTTCAATCGAGTTATTCGAAAGGATGAATTTTGTTAGTGTCTATGGGGACATCGAGTAATGATGTGTGATATAAATGGGAGCGTAGCTGTAAAATTACTGTATTCTTTTGTAATGCTTGAGCAAAATCTCGAGCAGCTCCAGCTTCAATCCTGTTATAGTCAAGGACGAGTTGTGTAATCGTCTATGAAGAGATCGAGGAGTGATGTGTGATATAAATGGGAGAGTGCGGGAAAGTTACTTTGTTCTGTTCTAATGCCTGAGCGAGATGTTGAGCACCTGCATGTCTAATGAAGTTATTCGAAAGATCAATTTGTGTCAATGTCTATGGAGACATTGAATAGAGATGTCTGATATAACTGAAAGAATAGCTATAAATTTACTGTGTTCTGTTGTAATGCTTGAGCAAGATATCGAGCACCTTCGTCTCCAATCAAGTTGTTCGAAAGGTTGAGTTGTGTAAGTGTCTATGGTGAAAGGTAGGACATCTTTAAGAAAGTTTTGTTCGGAGTTAGTTGCCGATGTGAGTGCATGGATAGAAAATAATTGATGAGAAAGGAGTATTTGGATGAAGGATACCAAATTAATACTATTGTATACTTACACGAAATCGGTGGTACGAAGTTTGTATTGCATTTAGTCGTTGACAAATGTTGCTTGCAGAGATATATAAATTTTTGTCACTTAAATGGTCGAATATTCCGTAAACTATCTCTACGGGTAATGTATGTAATGATGCAGACATTATTGTATGTGATTGATTTTGGTGAGTTTTGATCTGAAAGAATGTTTGTGTGATAAAAGGGAAAGTATGAATATTATAAAACTTGATTGAACTTTATAAATTTTGAAGCGTTTAAATCCCTATACATCGCTCAGAGATATTTATGTTGAACTAATACTATGGGGATGGGGATGATTTGTGGAATGGTACTAAGTTAGTGAATAACTTCATGGAGATTTTCTCGCAAAGATGAAGTTATGCAGTAAGTTGAATGGCTTGAATCTTTGAGAGCATTAACTGAGTTTGTTTCTATGTAATTGATGTAATATAAGTAGCACTTTGATAGTGAGATTTTGATGAGTTCGGTGACTATAAAAAGTGATGTAATAGTTAGCAATATTTATATGGTTTTATGTGGTGAATTGAATGAAGCTTCTACAGTTTAATGTTTCGAAATTGGAGAAATAAGAATATTTTTCTGCTGAAATGTTGGAAAATAGTTTTTTTATGTTGGTAAAGGATTGCTGAAATGATGAAAGGCGAGTGTTATGAATCACAATGATAAGAAACACTCAGTTTATCAAAAGATTGATGTAATAAAACCATTGGTCAAAATCCGACAAACCATAGGAGACAGAACTCAAGTAAGGTAAAGTAGAAGTCTCACCAGAATTTTAGTTTTAAAATTAACATGTATCCTCACTTCTACATAACAGAAGAAGCATTTTAATACTACAAATACTAAAATCTGAATAGTTTGTATCATCGAATGAGAAAAGACAAATTTTTTTTGATTTTTTGATTTCATAATCTAAGAATCTCATGAAGAATTTAAGAAAACAACAAAAATTTTTGAATGGTTTAAAGTGTTCGGCGTCAAGTTTTGAAAGAAAAGCTTTCTGATCGAAATCAAATGCAGAAAAGGATAAACGAATTGATTAGATGAGCGTTGCTTGTTTTATTTCGCTTGTAGTTACAAGTATGACTAAAACATTTGATATTTATTTTATATATTCAGATTTGAGCAGAACAGAAAATGAGAAAAGAGAAAACGTCAACAGGCACTTGAAAAACTCGTTTATTTAACGAACACCGCCGCCATCAGTCGATGATAATGAACAACTGCTAGATGATGATGATGTCGAAACCGATGAAGAACTTCGTCGTCGTTCGCTACCACCATTTGTTGTGCTAAAATAGAGAAAGATGAGATATTTAAAAAAAAGAAAGACAGATTTCGTCAAACGTTTTTTCATTGTTAAGAAATAAATCTTCAATAGGATTGATAATCTCAGCAGTTTTCAATTCTTGATCAGCGAGTTTAATCAAAATTTGACAAAAATCATGACCAATGATTTGTAATGTCGCCATTTGAATTTGCAATCCCTTGAAAAACAAAAAACAAAGCACAACATATTATTCGCTATGATTCGATTTTCTCTCTCTATCAAACTTTATATAATCCGACATCAAATCCATTATACGTTGTTTCCATTGTGTAAGCTAAATCGATTTTAAATTCTTCCCAAACAACAATACGTGCACAGCCTTCTTTCTGTTTTCGAATTGTGAACATGCAATTTTGTGATGCAAAACCAGGTATACCATTGAATAATTTCGGAAAAAGTTTCGTTATTGTCGAACGGCCTGCAGCTGGCCCGAGAAAATGAAGACGAGGATCGTTTCCATAGAAGAAGAAATTCTTCTGTCGAGAATGTCCATGAAAATCACAGAAAAGCTTTTCAAACAAAATACAATTGAAATCGAGAAACAAAAAATCGACTTTTTTTAATATTTACTGTTATTGGTCGATTTGTACAAGTTGATAGATATGCAATTAATCCTTTCGTATGATAAATCGTCGGAAATAGAGTCGAATTTGGTGATGACCATTGACGATTGAGATCTTTGGTTGCTAATGAACAACGTTGACTAAAATTAAAACTCAACATAAAGGATTTATTGACATTATTTAATGAAATCCTACCATCCATTAATTACACCATCGGGATTCAACATTGGAATAATCTAAATATAGACATATTGAAATGCTTGCATAATAATTAAGAGAAAATCATACTTTGAAAATATATCTTTCACGTAGAAGTCTTGGGTAGGTTTCATCACTTAATAAATAATCAATAATACCCTTCATAACCCATGATGCATTCGATTCACCTGGATGAACTCGTGCTGTTAGAACAACATAAGTTCGTTCGTCTAGGTAAATAATGATTCAATTGATATCAAACATTTCGATTAAATAGATTACTGGTAGGAATTGGTTGATTTTCATTGAGATTTTCAAGATTTGTAATCGTTAAAACCGGACAATCATTACCGGATAAAGTCTTGCAAAGTGATTGTTGTCGAAAATAGATACTCGATCGATCATATGAATTCGACCAATTGACTAAATCAGTCTTAAAAATCAAAATAACAAATTGTTTTCATTTTCTTATTCACAATAACAAAAAAAAACTCTGATTTTACCATTAATGTCGTATACGTATACGGATAATGATAAGCTACATAACAAACATCATTTTCATATGTAAAATGTATGTTAAATGTTAATGTATAAAAGATTTTCTTCTTTTTTCCGTATGTATTTTTATAGTACGATATTTTCTCTCCGACTCGACGCCAATAAGGTTTACCATTTAATGCGTCTCGTACACTGAACATAACCGGTTGCATACCGGAATTGAATTGACTATTGACTTTTTCGAAATTAATTATGTTAAAACGATAGGTTCGATCTGTACGCATATTTGATATTTCGAAATAGAACCATTGATGATAACGAAATGTATTTACATCGGGACGAAGAATGAGATCATATTCGTCTTCGGTTATCTGAGAAAAGAAACATGCAACAATTGAAGGATGTTTGTTTCTTTTTGAATTTACTTGAATTGCTTTACGTAGATTTCCACATTCAAATTGAGAATCGAATAATAAATGATCAATATTCGAACGAATTTGACAACTGAAATTAAAATCAATCTGTTGAATTTAATTTGAGAACTAATCAGTTTTCATACCGTTCATTATCGTTATTGCTCAATGTTGTGATTGTCGAACGATTAACAATCGCATCAAAATCATAGACTATTCGATTACAAGCTGATGATGGATAGAGAATTCGTCGAATATCGCCAAGCAATGTGGATCTATAGAATCGAAATGAAAATCAAATTTTCGGGATAAACATTCTTTTACCGAGCGGTTCGCTCATCATTTTTTTGCATTGGTTCATGTTTTGGATAGGATAATCCATTAAAAGCATCGGGATAAGCGAGTTTAGTAAATCTAAATCGATCATATTACGAAAAGAAATTATTTTCAGTATTATCTACCGATAGGCACTCTTCGTAGACTTGGCAAGTAAAGAATAGGTTTGATAGTATAGATCAGATGGCATACGCCAATAGGAAAAAGTTGAGTGTTCGTTGATACGTGTCAAATTTGCTGGCATGATATGTTGAAATAATCGTGCAAGAAAATTGTCAGTACGTGTATCATGTATTGGAAGAGACATTTTCGAACGAAGCTACACGAACAAAAAAGCAATCAGAATTGAATTTTAAATGATAATGTTGAAAAAGAATTTGAATTACGAGACGAACAGGATCAAATAATTCATCAAATAATCGATTGTAGCTTGTCGATAGATCAATTGGATCTCTCTGAAAATAAATTAATCAAATGAAATAAATTTGTTTTTTCGGTACCACAACTGATTCGCCATTTGGTAGAGAAATTGAAGCAAGTGATGAAGTTTGTTTATTCGATCGTTCGTCTTCATCATCCTCATCCTCTTCATCTTCATCTTCTTCATCATCATCATTATCTGATTTACCACTATCTATATCAAATTCAAAGTAAAACATTTCCGTTGTTTTCTTCTTCTTCGTCTCTCGATGAAAAAGTTTAATGTTTACCATCATCATCAAGTTCTTCGTCATCAACAAGTCGTATTCCGTTTTCTTCTGCATCGTCGAGATCATTTTCATCATCTATTGATGTTACACTTCGATGTTTTGCGCCGTTTGTTGTTGTTGTTTTCTTTTTCGATAGACTTTGTTGTTCGACTGATTTCGAGTTCTTCGAAGATTTCAGTCGAGACATTGTTGTATTCGATGGCTTCGACGCAGGTGAGGCTCGTGTTGTCGACGAACTAACCGATGATTTCGGTCGAACACGTTGTTCTGAGTTCGAATTTCGATCATTCGTCGGAAGTGCTGATTTACATTTTTCTCTCATATCATCTAGATCTTTGATAAATTGAGGATCTAAAAAAGTTTCGCATTGTTTTTCTTTTTGTGCATTGAAAATCACTAATCTCTTTTCCTACCCACACTACGTAATTCATTGGCAACAATATAATCATAACCTTGAGGAAGAGTATATCTTATCGGACTGAAGATATTCTCGACTGGTAATTGCTGTTTGGGACAACAATGAAGCATAACTTGACATGATAAATCGAGAAATGTACAGAAACTATCATTGGATAAAACATTCATTCCTAATTCGTATAATAAATAGAAACCATTGGCTTCGAGAAATTGAACACGACCCGCTTCTATTTACAAGAAAATAATTTCTTTTTTTGTTAAAGAAAAATCCTAAGTCGATCTGTACTTGATTTAACTAAATTTAAGAGCACTTTTAAAAGGCCTTCTTTGATTTTAATCGTTCGAATACGACCTTGTCCTTGAGATTTATCCATAAGAAAAACTACTGCTAAAATATCTCGAACAAGTGTCGTCGACGTAGCACGAGCTGCGAGTTTTTCTTTAAAAAAAAACACAGTTATAGCATTTTTTGTTTTCTTTATTGATCGATTTTCGTTTACTTGTTTGAGTCAAACAACGAACAACTGCAATTGCTAATTTCTGTAATTTTGCATGCCGTCGATCGAGTGTTAATGCCAAACGAAATAAAGGTTGCAAACCATTTGTTCGACATATAACACTCGCAGTTGTTGCTGTTTAATAACGAACAATAAAAAAAGAAGAAAAATTTTGATTTCGATTTTCTATTTAAATCGAATCTCACGATTTTTTGCATAGATTTTCAAAAGTGTTAATATAACAGGCGAGTATTTGGCATTGTAACTGTACGTACGAAATAGACTAACTGTACATCCAATTGTTTTAAATAAACGAGCTTTTAATGCTAAACGTTTGTCTAAATCGAATGAATGATTTTCGAAATAAGAAACTATTTTTCAAAAACAAACCATGATGACCAATAGCAGCTAAAATCTGATGAATCTGCAATGAAATGTCATGGCCTAGACCTCGATCATCAGCAACAGCACGAAGATTATGTAATAGAAGAGTACAAGCATCGTTTTTAAGTAGGACTTTAACCAATGGCCGACGTGTTTCTGCAAACAATAAACAAATCAGTTTAATTAACTTGTCAACACCCTCACGGTTAATTTTAAACAAATGCCTTGATATGTTATCAACATACTTTTATCACATTCGAGTACTTCTCGATTAATGGTAAGTATTTGGTTGAGAAGTTCGAAATCATCAGGATAATGTTGCATGAAAAGTAGAAGTTCAACAATGGCATTGGCATTTTTAGCAATTAGATCAGGATTGGGTTTTTCTGTTAAAGAACAAAAAAAGACAAAGCAAAAATTTTAGTCAATTAATCATCTTCACATATGGAAAAAAAGATCTCTACCGGAATAAAGATATTGATTGATTTTTTTAACCGAATATCGAATATCTTCTTTACTGTCAATGCCAGTAGTTTTATCGCGTGCTAATGCTTGAGTAATACGTGAAAACCACGAGTCAACTCTAAATAAAAATATGTCCCAATGTTGTTCATAAACATTCAAAATGTGTAAATAACAACATACTTGATAAGAGACATTGATTATGTTTGAAAAAGAATAGCAAACTACTGAATTCATACACAGGAAATGGAGAATGAATGAGATAATGAAATAGAAGAAGTAATCATAACATTATCTAAAACATACCGAGAAGGAGAAATAAGAAAAATGTTGGCACCGAATGTCGAAGGACTGACGCATGGATAAAAGAACGCGAATTCTCTTCTAGTCGGTAGACAGATTGACAGAAAGAAAAACTAACATGGAAAATAACAGAACTACAGTTAAGATATTTATTCAGTACACATGTTGATGAATAATGAATGTATGACAAACATGTTTCTCTTTCTTTTTTTCAGTAAATATATGTGCATTGGATAGGTTTGATTTTCATTTGGTTGTCGGTGAAAAGAAAAAAAAACATTAAATCAGATGATTATGAATAATTGAGAATTCGATGAAACGACGAGTTCTTTGTTGTTTTGTTTTGTTTTGTCTAGAATTCATGATTTAAAAAAGCCAACACACCTATATCAAATAATTGATCGATAAATATTTTTCGAATTTCTTATTGTTGTTAAGCATGCCCTTTTGTTGTCGCGTCAATGGAACTCTACATAGAATATTCTGTCAATGATCTCATTGGTTTCATGCGTACGTCCAATGAAAAACATTGTTTCAGCTGAGTGTATGCGAGACAACAAAAAAAAAGAACCTTTTTTTTTCTTCTTATTCTCTATTTTTTTTCTTAGTAGACAAGAATCAACGTGACTAGGGTGTACATCCGTTTCTTGTCAGATAGTGAAAATAAAACATGCCGATTCCAATCGATCGTATACAAGCCGTTGAAAACGAAATCGAACGAGAACATGAGACGAAAGCTAAGAAAGAAGAACTTAGCGATCGTGAAGACAACGACGATGATGATCACATTCGACATCCACCGGCGATGACGCCTCCAAATCAAGATTTTTCCTTTTTAAACAATCATCCACGTCCAAAACGTTCGGTACACTACGATATCGAACAGCTCAATGAACTAGAAATTCAACCACTAAGACGACCAATCGAACATGAACCACAATTGGACAATGTTTTACGTCGACGATATATTGCACATTGGGGCTTGCCAGGTATAAGAAAAGGTCAAAGTCTGCTCTTTTCATTTCTTGTTGCATTTCTATAAATAGAATGGCTCGGTGATAACCATTTTCTTCTACAAAAACATCGTCCACCAGCGAATTCTGTTCGAGAATGTCTCATATCCGTAGCGTCGATTCATAGTGAAACAGTGAATATCTGGACACATTTAATCGGTGCACTCTGTGTAGCTGTTACATTCGTACTTTTTCTTATCGATAATCATGCACAAATGGATTATAGTGATTATATATCCTTTAGCGTTTTCTTTGTTTCGGCTATTTTATGTTTAACATTTTCGACTCTCTTACATGTATTTATTAATTATTCGCCACGTGTCATGGTTATTGTTTCGAAATTAGATTATATGGGTAAATTCGTATTGAAGGAGAATTTCGAATTGTTTGTTGAATTCGATTATTTTGTGTTTAGGTATTAGCATATTAATATTTGGCTCGATGATTCCAGTTATTCACTATTTGTTTTACTGTTATTTTAAATTAAAATCGATCTATATCGGTGTTCTATTCTTTCTTTCAATTGCTTCAATCATCGGCACGAGTACTGCAGCTTGTGCCAAGCCACAATTTCGTCCATTCAAAGCAATTCTCTTCATTGCACTCGGTCTCTACGGTTCGTTCGTTTGCTTAGTTTTGTTTTCTTTTTTTTCTATGATTTTTTTTTTAAATTTAGGTGCAGCACCGGCTACTCACGCTTGTATTCTTCACGGTATACCACGAATGTTTCAAATGGGATTTTTGTATCTTTGCATAATGGCTGTTACTTATATCGTCGGTGGCGTTACATACGCCATTCGAGTACCCGAACGATTTTTTCCAGGTAGAGAAAAGAAAACTTTAGAATAATAATGAAGAACTTTTCTTTCGATAAGGTCGTTTCGATATTGTCGGGCAAAGTCATCAAATTTTGCATGTTGCTGTCATAGTCGCTGTTTATTTGCATTTCTATGGCATATGCCAATTGTTCCATACGGTTATTCGAACTGAGCAATGCATTGAACCAATAACTTTAAAACTTGGTGTTACTGATCTCTCGATCCCTTTATTTTCCACTGTAGATTCTTAGATAGAAAAACAGAACAAAACAAAAGCAATTCATTTTTTTGATTGTTGTTACTGTTTTCTTTTCTTTTTTCAATTTCTTGTAAAAAAAAACAAAACAGAAAGATCAAAATACGAGAAAAAGAGAAATAATCGTGACTTGCGAGTCGTGTTTGTTTTCCTTTTTTTTCTACCAACTACTTTCTGGGTCTTTCATCAACTAAAACTAATTGTATAATAATCAATCAAAAGAGAGAAAAAAAAAACGAAGTCTTTTCTTAGACTTTAATTAAATCATTGCTTAATAAACTATCACCAACCACAGCAATATACGGTTTGATTGAATATTTTTCGACGACACCATTGACAACATACGGATCCTTTTGAGCTACTTGTTCGATATCATTGGGTGTTAAATTTCGGAAAATAAGTAAACCACCTGTGGGAGGATTGCCAACGGCACCGGCGAGAACAACATTGCCCTTTTCAACTTGACTATTAATCAAAGCTAGATGATTTTCTCGATAAGGTTTACGCTTTTCTAAAGCATCGGCAACATAATCGTATTGTAAAACATAAAGTTTGGGCTGTAAACTTGATGACATTCTTAATCTACAGAAAGAATAACTTCCAATTAGATTGGGATTCAATAATTTTCTCCACATGAATTTATTCTAAAATAATCAGTCGAGTTAAGTAGTTGTTGTTGTTTATTTTTCATTATTTATTTTTCTCTTTTTTTCACATCTGTATCTTTTTCTTTTTCTTCATCAAAAAAAACAAGAACCAAGAATGATTAATTTCTGTTCTTGTCGTTCGTTCGATTTCTTTGGACTTAAATAGAATTTTTCAATTGACCAGAACACAAAAAAGAAAAAACACACTAGAATTAGGAAAAATATTGCTTGAAATTTGTTTGTTTGTTGATCTTTTGAGATTCATTTGATTAACACGCCTGGCAATCGTTCGACTCGATTGCTCGTAAAACCTTTCGATTTCTCGTCGGCATTACGTGGCTGACGAACGATAACTAATTTTTGACCTTTTGTTTCGTCAATATTCAGTGTTTTGACTTTTGATATTAAACGATCTGGTCGTTGTAAATTACTAAGAAACAATAAAAACGGAAATCATTTTTTTTTTGTTAATGAGTTCAAGAAATGCGTACTTAATTCGTCGTAATTTATTTGCACATGGTTTACCACTTTTAAGATTATATTGAGCGTAGAATTCGACCTCATCACCCGGACGTAATTCGAATCCACCATCGATTTCCGAATGATGAAAGAAGATTTTCTTATTTTCTTCACAAGGAAAATCAATAAAACCGAACTAAAATTACACAAAAAAAAATCTTTTGATTCTTCGTTTTCAATAAAACAAAATCCGTTACTTGTCCTTTGACTGTTTCGATTTTTCCTTTACGTGTCTCATTTTCTAAAACAATATTAACAGCACGTGTTGAATAATTGGTTCCAACGGCAACCGAAAATGTCACTAGATCATTGGGCAGTAAAATTGTTCGTTTATTTTTCACGCCTGTTATACTATAGATATAACATTCAGCAGGTGTACCATCTTCGGACAGTTTTTGTATTCGTCCGAGTATTTCACAATCATCACTCGAAATCATACGAACAGGTGAAACAACTCGACCGTGATGAACAGTCGGTAGAATTGAATAGAGTGTTTGCAGTGTCGTTGAAACTTTAGTTATATTATCTGCGATTTTATGTCCGGAAATAGTTTTCAAATTGAATTCGACTTCGTCGCCTAATTCAATTTGAAGATTTTCATTTTTAAATGGAATAGGTTCGATTTGATCGGGCAGATTATTCAGTTCAATAAAACCTTTATTTTCACGTATGATTGCCACCCAACCACGGAGACGATGTCGTTCAATTAAAGTCACATTTGTCGCGTATTTATTTCCCGGTGTAAGAGTAAATTCAACCTGGAAACTCAATTTAAATATAGAAATGTCAGACATTTAAAAATACAACAAACCTTATCTCCGTAATACAAATTCGGTGCATTACTAATACTTGAAAAGAGATATTCAATTGTTACTTCGATACCATCGGATAAATATCGAATAAGGCCCGATTTATTATCACGATTATCTTCTTGAATAAAGCCTGTTAATTGAACTTCTTGATAGAGTTCATCTTTAGATAGTAATTTTATTCGAATAGCCGAGGGTAATTCCTACGAAATAGAAAAGATATTTATTTGTAAATGTAGATCAATCGTTTTTTGTTCTACGAACTCCATTGTTTGGATTATAGAAAACCGAGAATTCAACAGGATCACCATCGCTGATTTCGAAATTATCCTTCATGATTTCATTAAAACGAAACGCAATGATATCATTCGAAGTTAAGTATTTAATCTGACCGCCGATTGTCTTATCTAATTTCATCACAATGCCCTACACACACACACACACGAAAGTCAAAAACACAACAAATTGTTTGAATTATTTTTTTTTACAATTTCTCGTTGTTCTTTTGATTTGAGAAAACTTTGATCAAGTAATGATATTTGTGTTGCACGTATCATTCCATCACGTTTATCTTTGGCAATAACAAATTGAACAATATCATTTTCGAGTAGAGTATATAGACCGCAACGATCACGTTCGCCAAATGGTAATTCCAACATTTTCCTACGAACAATAAATCTATTTCTTTTTCTTGCACTGCATTTTTGATTTACTTGTCAAGACTATCGTAAATCAATCGGCCTGTTAATGTGTCATCGGACTTTTTATTTTTCGATTGTAATGGCCGTAGGATTCGACCTATATGTAAGGTCTTATCGATTTCATCGAATTGTACTGTTCCTTGAGGCAGGATACTTATGTTACAAGCCACATCCTTATTCTAGAACGAAAAAAACACAATTCTCGAATTGAAATCTTCGGAAAATTCGAGTTTATTTACATGTCGATTTTGAATATCAAATTCGACTTCTACACCTAGTTGAATGGCGTTCGTTGCAATATGAGGTCCGAATTCCGTGATATGAAAGAATATTTCTTTGAGAACATCTTCACGTTCTATAAAACCGAAACTATCTTTCATTGTAGAGATAACACCACGAAAACGTTGGACGGCTCCTATCGATGGCGTCGATGGCGTCGTTGGCTGTTTATCAGTTAAGGCAATATTTCGAGCGAAAAATTGATTCGTTCGACGATCTTGACCAACATTAAATGTTACCTGGTCTCCGACTTTAACAATTCGTGTTGGGTCTTGCAAATCGTTGAGAATATACGGCAAAAAATAAGTTTCACCTTTTTTCACATACGTAACTTTTCCATCCGGAACACTAGTTAACTGCAAGGACAAACACGAGAAAAAAAACAACTATATTTTCAAAACAAAATCTATCGATTTCCTACTCCATTGGTTTGTTGCGGTCGGGCAACAGCAGCGATTGTGCCTTCGACACGATTTTCTCCGATTATTTCCGGACTCGTTGGAATAATATTAATTGCAATTGGTTTTTGTTTTCGTTTATCAATTGTTGTTTCGAATTCGACAACATCTATTGGCACAACACGTTCAAATTCAAAACAAACACATTCTCAACTATTTTTCTTCTCGTTTACCTCCGATTTTGGCTTGTTGAATATCGTTTTTATATTCACTGAAATGAAAAAAATATCGTCCATCCCGATGGCAACATAAAACGAAGCCATAGGACGAACAAAGTTTTTCGATGATTCCTAATTCACGTGATGTTTTTGTCGAATGATTTTCTTCACTATTGAGTTCGGCATTACTACTCATTTGTCGTGAGAATATATTTTGAGAATATTGTTCAGTTGGTAGAGATGTCATCGGAGGGACTTTTGTTTGTTTGTTTGTTTTGTTTTGTTTTTTTATATTTAGACAATAAGGTGAAAGACAAGAAGAAAACAAAAAATGATAGGTGATATGAATAATGAGAAGAAAATAAACAAATGACTGTACAAAATCTAAAATAAACGAAATTCTTCTTTTTTTTTATTCGTTAACAGATAAAAATCTATTCAATTTTTCAATGTTAATGAAGATTTATCTGATCCAAAGAAAAAGAAAAAAACGCAATATTACAAAACGAGAAAAAAAAGAAAATAGAGCATCAGCTGTTAGTCATTTCTACGATTGCTTATTGGTTAAGAATTATTAACAAATCAGAAAAATCGTATTTTCATGTGACGACGACGACGACTAGTAAAATCTCAAACACAAGATGTCAGTTTGTATTGTGATGATAATCATCATGCTCAAAAAAAAAAGAAAGAAAATGCAGTCGATTGATGATTATTCGTCAAAGAAAGATGAATTGACACTTTGATAGCAATGTCTAGAGCAATTAGCATGTTTGTTGCTTTTCTTCTTTGCCGAAAAAAAAGAAGACAATACAATAGTTTCAATCCAATGTCTCGAAGAAAACGATTTATTATCTTCTCGAATTTGAAGATGGTTTCTGTAATCGATAGGTTATAATCGTCTTGTCGTTCGATTATCGAACACACCTCAATCATAATTTTCTGCTTATCAGTTTATAAGCTGTTGTATATCATATTTAATCCGTTATGGGCGAAAACGAGGGAGAGAAGAGAACAAGCAAGGCTAACAATTTCATGGACTGAAATTAATGAGCAATGTCTAATAGATAGATTACTCTCTCTCTCTGCTCTCTCTCCCTATCAGCTGTGCGTATCTATATATATATAGAGTTGAACATATCGAATAATTCAAATAACTTGAAGAAATGGTTCGTCTTCCACCACCACCACGTTTTAATCTTCCACCTCCGCCAATGGTTTCATCTGATCTATTCGATTCGAAATTTGTACATTTAACTTGTTCGTCCATTCGACAAAATCGTCAAATCTTTTCTCAAATACCTCGATCACGCTTGATAGCAATCAGTTCAATAACATTTCTTCTCGTTTTTCTTCTATTTATTATTGTCCTACTGATGATTAAAATCTGTCGTCGACGAAAAATTTCTTTAGATGATTCGGAAACGACGAAACCGCCAAGCACAGTCATCAATCCAAGTCGTTCTTACGAAACAATCTCATCTGTACATACAGGAATTTATGTTGAATCCGTCGATACATCTGCTACAACTTATTCCACTGATCCAAGTAATACAGTGTGTTTTCATTGTCAACAAGAACATGAATATTCCAGCACATCTCTACCGCCGCCGTATTATCATACACTTGATATCCTTCCTTCGTAAGATATCAACGGGTCTCATTTGATTTTCAACAGTGATTAATCTGTATTTTGTTTTGTGATATTTACTAAAAAAATAATAATAAAAAGCAAGATAATGATTCAATTGTTTTTTTCTCTTAATCTCATTTGAGTTTCATCTCGTCGGAATTTAAATTCAATTTAAATCAATTAAAGCAAAAGAAGAAAGAAAGATAGTAGATGATTAATTGTCTTATCCACGCAGGAGATAATAATAATAAATATCATAATCGAATTTCCTCTTAAAGAAAATATTTTTACTTTTATTTTGTTTTGATCTCTTCGACGATGATCAATCATTAATGTTAATGAATATTGCAACATATTCAATTGATGTACAATTAAATCGAATTTTCTTGAGCTTATCGGTGAAGGATAAAAATAACTGTCGAAGTATACCGCGATTCTAAATGTGTCAATGATAAACATCTGCTGCTTTTTCTCTCGCTTTCTTGGATGTCGTCTATGCGAATGTACCGATGTTTATCATAGTCGAAGTTGGCATTTGCCATAGCCCTGCTGTACGATCTTATCTCAAGTTGAAGATGATATGTATATTTCATCGCATTTACTCGAAAAAAGTTACAAATTGACTGATATTTAATATATGAACAAGAGACAAATAGATTTTTGTCATCGATATGTTCTTTTCCTTTTTTTATTTCTGTTTGAATACAAAAAAAAACACAATAATCATCATTCGTAATATTACATATTCAACTGACCGAGAAAGAAAGAAACAAAACAAAACTCAGAGAGGAGAAGAGAAAGAAAGATAGGCATGAATATTAATACGCACACGTTGAAATACTGTTCATTCGATATAAAAAAAAGAGAGAGAAAATTTTGGGTTTGGACGACCTATCTACCTTGCCAGTAGTTCATCATTGAAGCGTGGTTGTTGGATATCGGAAGATAAGAGAGAGATAGAGAAGTGTATAGGGCTTCACGCAGTGCAAGAAAAAGATCAGGTGGTTGTTGTTAACTCAAGTCGAGTTTAAATATACAATGATGAATTTGTTGTTCATTTTCATTATTAGTTATTGATGATAAATGTAACGCATTGATTGTTTGTTTGCCGAAATGACTTGAATTCGAAAGAAAATTGATGAATTTTCTTTTATTTTTAAAAAGGATAATATGTGGATGAAAATCGGTCTTGGCGTCAAGAAGAAGTTGTGTGGAAATTTTCTGTTTTTCTTGTTGTTCAATAAAACGTTCGATGATTAATTGACGAAGATTTTCTAAACGAATATTATCTTGACATTTCAAATAGATATATTCATTATTTAAGATTTCGATTTGATTAAATTCGAGACAGATACGTTCAGGATACGAACAATGATAGTGAATTTCTTCTTGAATACGTTTAAGAATGGTAATACATTGTTCAATTTGCAGATTGGTTTCGAGATGAAATGTTAACAATGTTAAATGAAGATTTTCGGATTGAATCGATGAAGAATTAGGATAGGACGAAAGAAAATGTTCACGATATGTGAGATAATGTGAAATAATTGTGGCATCTGTGATCGGTATTGAGAGAACATAATTAGCTTTGACTAAACTATTAGTGAAAAATAAATCATTTTGACATAAACTATTCATAGAGAAAAGAAAATAAAAAAGCAAAATTCATTTCATTTTTGAAATAGATTCACGATTTGGTATGTCTCATACTTTGTTTGATTTCGTTTGATAAGATCGAGAAAATTCTGTTGATTAAAATCCGTTCGAGATTCTTGATCCCAAAGGATTGAATTTGCATATTTGAAATATTGTATTTGAAGTTTTGATATGTTGAATTGATTGAATTCATCGAACGATTTCTCATGTAAACATTGACATTGATCGAAATATCCGATTCGACATAGATTCTTATCAACACAAGGATTTGCTTCGATCAATGAGAAAATCTCGTCGATGATTTTCAATGACAAACGTTTGGCTTGATCATGTTCATCAAATGAAATTGTTTTATTTTGATTGAACGAAGGAAGACCTTTACTATTTGTTGGTGAACGTGGAATAGATGAATTTAAATTATTATGATTCGTGTTGTTGTTGTTATTATTATTAGTATTTAATGTTTGAATATTATTCTCATCGAACCATTTAAGAAGTCGAGAATAGATTGAAAATATCATCGGTTGATTGAGTAATGCTTCGCTATAGTTTTGTAGGAGTTTTTGAACAAGAAGAATTTGATCGGGAGTTAAACGTGGTGCTGTAATCATGATCTCGGGACTTTTATTTGGATATGATTCTGAGTAAATTAGAATTCGTTTTTCGTTCGTTTATATTGAACAAAGAATATATTTACTGTCTAATTGTAAGGTCAACGAAACATCGTATTGATCAGCTCGAATTTTAAGAATATAAGAAAATTGTCCGATCGATGATAGAATACGGATATTATCCTTGAAATGTTCTCGAAGTGAGTTGATTTCATCTTCTTGTTTCAATGGATTTTCAATAATTGTTGCCATGAAATATCAAAATAGTTATTTTTCATATAAATCAATCAGCTAATTAAGAATAAACGTCATTTATTTCTCTGCCCTAAATATCAACCTACATGTACTCACCTCGTTTTCTTGTTGTTGTTTTTTGTCTAATAGTAAATATCTAGGATACAATTGGAGTTTACATTGAATAGTTTCGAGATACTCTCATGTCTTAGAAAATTATGAAGTCATTCAATTGACCTTTTTCGCAGGCCTCTCGATTTGCCTGTTCGAATAAATGAAACAATGAGAGACAACTAGCAGTAGATTATCATATTATCGTAATGGTATACATAATAAATTTTATTGGGCTACGGAGAAAACCAATCGGAGAAAGAAAGAATATATTCTTTCTTTCTTTTTTTTTTTCTTCGCTTCTAGTTTTGTAAAAAAGAAACAAAGAATAATATCAAGACGACATAGACGACATGACGAGAATAGATTTGGACTCGAACGAAAGAACGGAAAGAACAGAAAAGAAGTAACCAATAGAAATCCATGACAAAACCTTCGTTTTGATGACGAAATATCGATGTGTTTGAGTGTGTTAGTTTTTCGTTGATTTCAACATGAGGGTGTAGAATAGAGTCAAATATTCTTGAACAATCAAGATGACGATGCAATTTCATATCATATATATATTTATGTCGTTTAAATTTGCTTAGTTTTTTTGTTGTTATTGTATATTCAAGATATTTTGTAAAACATGGGTCGACGACCTGCTCGTTGCTATCGTTATTGCAAGAACAAGCCCTATGTAAGCACGGATTTCATGAAATTCCATAGTGTTCTTTTCTTTTTTCGTTTAGCCAAAATCACGTTTTTGCCGTGGTGTTCCCGATCCAAAGATCCGTATCTTTGACATGGGTCGAAAACGTGCACGTGTCGATGAATTTCCACTCTGTGTTCATCTTGTTTCCGACGAATACGAACAATTATCCAGCGAAGCACTCGAAGCTGGACGTATCTGCGCCAATAAATACTTAGTTAAACACTGTGGCAAAGATGCTTTTCATATACGTATGCGTGTTCATCCGTTTCACGTCATTCGTATTAATAAAATGTTGTCGTGCGCTGGTGCCGATCGTTTACAAACGGGTATGCGTGGTGCATTCGGCAAACCATTGGGCACAGTTGCTCGTGTGAATATTGGTCAAGTGATCATGTCGGCACGTGTCAAAGATCAACATAAAGCTCAAACAGTCGAAGCTTTTCGTCGTGCGAAATTCAAATTTCCCGGCCGACAAAAGATCTTCGTTTCCGACAAATGGGGTTTCACAAAATTTACTCGAGCTGATTACGAACGTTTGTTTCAACAAGGACAATTACAATACGACGGAGTTAATGTGAAATATTTGCCTCATCACGGTCCACTTGATCAATGGAAAAAACGACAAACGGTTTAAATTCAATGCGATATTGCGTTTTGTTTTCTCAAATGGATGTTTTCGATTTCAATGCTTGCTCTTTTAATTCTATTAACAGCATGAAAATTAATCGTTTTTATGTAATAACATTGATCTCTGTTTCAACAGACAAGAAGAAGAATAAAAATACTATGCATATACATATAAACTTGAATTGAACAAGAATGTTTTTTTTTGTTTTTATTAGATTTTTATAAAAAAAAAATAGAATTCAATTTCGATTAGATTTTATTTGTATCATGCGAAAAACGAACGAAAAGATGTCATCGGAATGTGAAATAAATGCAAACACATTCTACCAAGGTACACAAGGTGCATCTTCATCACGACAGTATTGCCAATAGGATTCTAATCGACCGGTTGCTGGTTCCATCAAAGCCGTATATACAGTTAACTAAACAGAAGAAATGAGAATTCATCATAATATGTTTTTCTTTCGAACTTTATTGAGCATTGGACGTGATGAAAAGACGTTGAATAAGGATTCGAATGTGACTTGATCTTTGCCTTTAGTTTGCATGCATTTGATACATGGTGTAAGACGATCATCGAAAATAGGTGGTTTTTTCCAATTGTCATAGTTTGTTTCGATTAAATACCAAAGATTATCTTTGCCCAATGGTTTGATATCAACTGAAGCGTTACGTGCACGAGTAACAATCACACCCTGAGCAAAACAAAAAACAAAAAAAATCCGATTTAATCGATTTTCTATGATTTCAGTCTTACTTGACCAGGTTGTGGTCCAGCGATGATATAATAACATGGAGCTGTAAGTTTAATTTCAGCGAGATATCTAACGGCTTGATCGTATGATGTTGCATTAGCCAACATATCACGCATAGCAAATGTGATGAATTGTTGTTGACGATTGATATTAAATATCCATTCGATTAAACCAACATAACCACCGTTGATACCGTAACGTTCATTCATTGAAATACTGAAAACACCAGGACGAACACCAGTGATTACACCAATATAACTAGATGGATAGGAAAATAATTTATCAAAATATAGTTTTTCGTTTAAAAATAAAACAATTCTACCCAGCAAAGCTTGTTGTTTTGAAAACAACTTGTCCATTTTGTGTGAAATTAACTTGAGTAATTAATGGACGTAATTTTTCAGATAATGTCCAAGTATTGTTAATCATATCCCAACTGATAAAATACAAAGAAAACATAGAAAAAAAAATTAAAAAACAACTTTTCGTTTTACCCTAAGAAAAGACCGAAATCTAAATTTCGTCCGTGAAGGATTTTTCCATTTGGATCTTGCGCAACAATCGATGTGCACATGGTAAAAATTTCGTAGAAAATATTATACAAAACAATTTCACCCAATGGAACTCCGGTTGCATTTGCAATGCCTCTCATTTCGTCACCATAAGGTGCAGGTAATGTATCTGCCATTTCAGGCTATAGAAAAAAAAACAAAAGATTCAACGTCCATTGAATTCAAATCTTGAACTTACTAATTTCGTATCAACAAGACTGACTAAGAATTCTAATTTAGGTGAAATTTTAAGAACAAATTCTTTGATATAAGCAACCAAATCGAGAATCTAAATCAATTCATAAATCGAATATGAAACGAAAGAATGTCAATATGATTCGTACTGGTGCTTTATAGATTGTTGCAACTTCTTTCCAACGTTCAACTGCTGGTAAATCTAAATTAACGACATGTGTTGGAACAAGACGATCTGGTTTTGGTGGCCATTGATCAGATAAACATTGTTCACCGAATACAATTCCTTGAATTGCAGCGAAAGCAAATAGAACAATAAATGGGCGTGAAAACATTTCGTTTTTTTCTTTATCTGAAAAAAAATGAAAGAAGAAAACAACAATTGTTTAAAGTATTTATTCGAAGGCAAAGATAAGATAAATGAGAAGAGAGGAGAAGGTCAATGTTTTAGTTCGTTTGAGAATGTTTTAATTTTTATTAAGATAAAACATTTAATCGTGGAATATTTGTCGAAGATAAACTGTTATGTTGTTCCTCTGAATTGTTTAGACCACTTGTTTGTTCAATTTGTTTGTAATCTTCAATTAATTGATTGAGATTTTCTCGAGCTAATTCAAAATCATTCAATTCAATATGATCTGTATAATGATGTACATGAGCTTTTCGACGATATAACGTCGTAAAACGATCTTTCAAATCAACAAATGTCTCTTTAATACATGTATTATTAGCTAACGTTAGTAACGAATGAGGTATGCCCTGTGGCGGCACAATACATAGACCGATTTTCCAACCATCTTCATTCCATGGCACGAATTTCATATGTTTAGTTTTGAGTAGATCAATATTACGACGTATATCAGACATTTGTATTGTTTTACTACGAAGAAACATGCCACAAGCGATGTAAATTCCATCGGTTTGCGGTCGACAACGTATTGTTTGATAATGTGGCGAGAGAGCATCACGAAATAGTTGATTGATATTTCGAGGTACAGATGAATTCATCGTTGATGTTTGTTTAAATGGTGCTGGTACTTGTGAACTAATGAGATAGTGCATACGAGGATAGGGTACGAGATTCATAGGTATTTCACTGAGATCGACATTTAATGGACCATCGAAACGTGATGATGATGTTAAATTGAGAATTAAATTAGCAACGATTGCATTCATCGAATCGAATGGACATCGTTCTTTTTCATTGGCTTTTTTTATTGTATTTTCGCAACGTGAAACAATATCAATTAGAGAATCATTATCAACAGGTAGAACACAATCAGCATGTTCAGTTAACTCACGCGTAGCAAGAACTGAATTATATGGTGAAGTTATAACATCATCGTCTTTCGACGGATAAACCGGTGTAACGATACGGCAAACTTTGGGATATAATTCATCTAATAGAGACAAAATAAATGTTCCGAGACCACTGCCAGTACCACCACCCTTGAAAGAAATAAAAACTGTTTTTATATGATTCACCCACTTTTAGCTCACCATGGAATGAATAAGCATGAAACTTTGTAATGAATCACATTGTTCAGCTTGTCGACGAATTTCTTCGCTGAGAATATCTCGATATTTGCCACCATAGAAACGATTTCCTACGGCCCAATTATTTCCGGCTCCACTAACATCGCGTATAAATTGTTCGCCATCGAATAGATCTCTCAATGGACTAGCTAAAATCGAACGCAAGACACCTTCTTCCATATCGACAAGAACAGCTCGAGCTTTTAACGTTCGTATCTGTGATGGATAAGGTAATGATGTCTTTTTCGTATCGTCCATATTACGAAAGAATGCACTGAGTGAAGCATCATAAATACATTTTTTTGAATTTGTATTCGTTGACATTAATGATGCATGTTCACGTAGAGCTAAATCCCAAAATCGACAGCCGATTTGTGAGCCACATTGACCGACTTGAACGATGATATTCTGTGCCATGAGCACTGATTTTTATTTTACTTTTTCATTCTGCAACAAAATTAAAAATAATGAATAACTGTTGAACTTATTTATTTCTCATAGAAAAAAAGTCAAAAATCTATAGTTTAACTAATGTGAGCACTCGGTTTCTTTTGTTTTTATCATCAAACATTGATATCATACGCACACATACACATATATATCGAACAAAGAAGAATATTTGACACTGACGACAAAGAAGAAGACATTTTTTTATACAGAAAATCATTTTATGTATTTGTATTCGTTGTTGGTATAGTCAACGGTGGAATAACAGGATTCTTTTTCAATTTAATATTTGGCTGTTGTCGTTGTAACATTTCAGCAACAGCATGAAGAAATACTGTTTGATTGAATAGGAACGCTGTTATATGTCCATAAGGAATAAATCGAACTTGACAACCGGGCCAAAGATCGTTCATATCAGGTATGCCTTCACGTAACACATAACCATCATTTGTACAAGCAATAAACAGCGCATTCGAAAGATTTGAATCAACTGGTCGAGCATAGAATTCTAATGATGTAAATTCATCCATGACAAGACGCATCATATCTCGAACAGGATCGACAACAACCTGTTTCGAACGAGTTAATGATTCTCTTCCATCACGTAGATATTCATAAAATGTTTGATAGGCCTTGTTTTCATAGAATTGTTTCTTCAAAAGGTCCCACGGAATCGTTCGAGATAGTACACCATCACAAAATGCTGTTGAACTCGTTGACCACGATGCACAAGACAAGAGTGAAAGTGGACCTGACCAACTAAACATACCAACAACAGTCAATCAGAAACACATAGTTCTCTAAGTTTTGAATTGATTTTCTTACGTTGTGAATGCCAACGATGCCATATGTCCACCAAGAGAAAATCCGTGCAAAATCGCCGGTGATAATTTGATTTTTTGACACCAATGAAGTAACGCCATGGTTTCTAACATAACTGCTCCGCCCATGACAAACAAATCAGAAACATAGAAAAGTGTTGAACGAACTTGATCACGTGGTTTTCTTAAACCATAGTAAGGACTTTCGAGAATGATTGTTCCGATACGATATTGTTTTATCAATGGATTAGCTGTAAGAACTCGTCGTCGACGATAACCTTGATCACCTGTTCCCGCATAGCAAATACCTATTGGAAGACTATCAACACCTAAACGATGATCACGTGGTAGAATTAATTGAAAATGAGCAGTGGCTACTTCAGGAGGCACCTAGTGTACACACAAGAGTCATTAACCAATCGAATCGACTGAGACTTACTAGATGAGGAAAATGATTGGCAAGTGGCGAACGAAATTTCGCATTAATCAAAAGCCGATCACCTTGGGTTTCCTGTTTGACAATTTCAATAGTATTTTCTTGGATACTTTCAGCTGGCACGAGCTTGGCACATTCACTTCGGATAGCAACTTTCTCGCGTCGTGATGCGCAAAGTTCTTGCAAATGTAATGGATTTCCCCATCCGCGAACGAATGATTGAGAAAGAATCAAACGTCGAAAAATTGTATCGGAAATCGTCATTCGAAATCTATTTCAACAACAAGACATATATTCATCTAAAAGATCGAATTTAGAAAAAGAAAGAAAGAACAAACATTTTGTTCGTAGAATAGTTTTTATTTTTGTTTTGTTTTCTTCGGCAAAAAAAAACAAAATATATCTATGAAAACTTGTGTAGAAAAGAAAGAAAGAAAAAGTTATTTCAATTCGTTATTCTTCTTTGCCTAATTCAATGAACTATTGACCACCAGCAGGAATATTGAGTAACATTTGAGGACCGTGTGGTAAATAGGTTATGTTTCGTGATCTGGATAATTGACCAGCAATATCTTCAGCTGCTTCGATACGTCGAAGTTCAATTAAACCTAATGTAAAATCGAAATGAAAATGAAGAATTGAAATCAACGAATGGCAGTACGAACCTTCACCGGCTTCACCTAAAGCTTTACCGATTAAATCGGCAGCACGAGCATCACCTTCAGCTGCAATGACATTTGCTTGACGAACTTGTTCAGCCTAAGAATTCAATCTCAATATATTGAATTTCATTTCGTTTTCGTTTACTTTTTCGACTAAAAATCTTTGTTTTTCAGCATCTTGTTGTGCAACTTGTTTCAATTCGACTGCACTTGTAAATTCTGGACCAAAACTTAAATGTGTCTATAAAACAAAGCCAAAACTCTCTTTTAAATTGTCTTCAGCTGATTTACAATCGAAATATCATCGAGTATTAAACCGAATTGAGAAGCACGTTCAGTTAATAATTCATTGACACGTTGTGAAACAAGTGTACGTTGTGTAATCAATTCAATTGCATCAAATTGAGCCTAGAACAAGATCTGTCGAACGAATTCATCGATGGACATCAACTTACGACAACAGATTTCAAGACTTCATTCGTAATCGATGGCAAAACACGTTCTTCATAATCCAAACCTAAATTGGTGTAGATTTTCGGCAAAATCTGTGCTTCTGGTCGGTAGAGAATACGTAAAGTAATGTTAATTGTTTGTAGATCTACGAAAATAATGATCAATCGAACAAGAAATCCGTATTTATCAACCTTTTGTTCCTGTTGTCGATGGAATCGATCGTGGACGAGTACGAATATCGAATATAATCGGTCGTTGAAGCCATGGAATCATAAAATGTGTACCTTCGCCGATAACGTCAGGTTTAATACCTTGAAAACGATCGAAAATAACGGCTCGATGACCACCATCGACTAAAACATATACAGATCGGTTGGTTTTTTTTGTATACAACTGAAATCAGTCTATTCACCATTGTACAACATTGAATTGACAACACCACCGGCAATAGCTAGACCAATGCCAAGTCTTCCTATCAATAGAAATATGACTTTTCATTCTTTCGAGATCGACTTTGTTGATCGTTTCTTACCAATACTATTCAATAATCGTGCTGCAGACATTGATCTCTCTTCTTTTTTTTTAAATTCAAATTCTACAAGAAAAAGAAAAGAAAATCATTGATCACTGCCGATGTTTTCTTCCGAAAATTGAAATGTAAAGATTCGCGATTAATTTGTTTTTGCTTTGTCTTTCAAGGCCTTTCTTTATTAGCAAGAGTTGTTTTTTTTCAAAAGGAGAAAATAGAGAAGAAAAAAGATGAACAACAGCAACACAATGGAGAAATGCAAACAAGTCATATCTCTCCGTCGATCCGAGAATTCATCAATTTCTTTTGTTTCTGAATACCTATCTATATCATGGTAACAAAATTGATGCAATATGTACACAGACAAACAGACATATACCAACATACGCAATGAATAGAAATAGATTGATCCAGAATGACAAAGACAAAAAGAAGAGAAATATGTTTGTGTGTTAGTGATGATGGCAGTTAGTTCGATATCAATTAACTGCATAGTAGTAACCAAAAGAAAAGACGTGAAAGTGCAACGAGAAAGAAAACATGCACACAAATGACAAACTGAAATTCCATCGTACACGTTTTGTTTGTGTTTTCCTTGAACAAGAAGACATTGATACATCGAGATAATATGCGCACCGTTTTGTTTTTCATATCTTTTACATACATGTAAAGAACAACAAGAGGAAAAAAGAGAGAGAGAGAGAGAAAGAAGAGGAAAAGAGAAAGCGAGAGTGACATTGAATTTTAACATCGTTCGGAAGTTGTCCGTCGGTTTTGTTGTCGTGGATGAGGACGATTACGAGACGGGAAATGGTCACCACTAGTTTTGAATGAATTAGCTGGCGTTGTTGCATCACTGTTTGTGCCTTCCTTAGCGGCTGCAGCTGCAATAGCTTCCGGTGCTGGGACAGTCTAGAAGAAAAGAAAAACAAAAGATTCGATTTTCTTGTACAATTAAGAATCAATCGGGATTTTACAATAATTCCCGATCGAGTCGGATAGAATTGTTGAGGAAATGAAGCACCATCGACACGAAAATCTTCTAAACGTTTGTAGTTCTTCAAGATTTCTTCAAGTTTTGGATTGATTTTAGGTTTTCGTCGAGAATATTTGAGAAAAGCCCAGAATTTCTCTAGACCATACAATTGACCTAGACGAGAAAATACCGATGAAGAAATCGTTGGTTGTCTTTTTCCTCATAGAAGAAATTTACCAGCTTCATGATCGCGAAGTGTTTCGTTTTCGAAATCTTCGAAAACTTCCTGTCGAAAATGTTTCTCAAGGCCATACGTATAGAATCGAAATAGACATTCCAAACCGTATCTAAACCAAAATACTTAACATGAGAACTATATCTTCGAAAGGAACTCATTCCTACCGATGACCGGTTTTTCCGTCGTCGACAGCATAGTGTTTAAATTCGTTATACATACGACGATTGAAATTTTCTCGTAAGAAAAACGACCAGAATCGATAGAGTGTATTCATTTCCATTGATTGACCAGCACCGCATTTGGTTCGTTCGTCGAGACATTGTTGTTTGTATTTCAAATAGACTTGTTGAGTGAAGCCGTTTTCTTGCAAAAGTGAATGTGATGGATGTTGAAATTGAGGAATTTCAACTGGTGTCGAACCGTAGTAATCGTAGAGATTCGAATTACTACCGTAACCACTGCCGTACCAATAATGTGAATCGTTGTACGACGATTGATATTGATCGTAGAAATCTTGTTGTCGAGACCTGAATAAAGAGAAGAATTTTATTTTCAAATAGAAGCCAATGTGAAAGATTATTACGATGAACTAGTTGTTGTATTGCTTCGTTGTTTTGTTGTTGCAGTTGCGTTCGATGTTGGATGACCACGAGAGTCAAAAACCCAACCGACTGAACTTTCGACAGGTGGATTTTCACTGTGTCGAGTTTTGCGTTTCAAACCAGGCGTCTAAAGGCACAATTCTCGTTTAATTTTCGAAAGAGAAAAAAAAACAGGCAAATATTCTTACATCTGGTTTGACAACCGGTGCATCTTTAGTTACAGGATAAAATCTCGCGATATTCTTCGCTCGTGAATGTGGCGTACGTGGTTCTTCGGAATGTTCAGTTGCTGCTTGTTTACGTGCTTTTTTCTCGTTCGTATTCGTTAGATTGGCTTTTGTTGGCAATGTTCCATTCATATCGGGATTTGTTGGTAATGAATGTGAAACGAAATCGTTATTTGATGTGTCTGTGGACGATTGTTCGGGTGGTTGAGTTGAAACAGGCAAGTGTTTCGGTCGAAAGAATGGTTCGACTTGAGGCGGTGCACGGTTATTCGAACGAATTATTGCGATTGCTGGACTACGTGGTTGTTTTTTATGAGATGTCGATTGATTTTCTAAAAAAAAATCGAAATGAGTGGAAACGAATACAGATTTTCAGTGTTCTACCTTTATCAGCTTGAAATTGAGACTCAGGATTAGTGTTTTCATAATCATATTCGTCATCATCATCGTCATCATCGTGTTTTCGTTCACGCACCGGTTGTGATTGACTCGATGATTTTCTTAATGATTCCATTTCTTCTTGACTGATCAATTTCACTGTTTTTTCCAGTGTTGTTGTTGCAGCTGCTGCTGGACGATCTTGCCAAAGTTCTTCTTCGTACCATCGTAAACCGTCATCGATAATTTTCGCTATTTCAGCGGTCATTCGTGCTCGAGGAGTATATTCACCAGTACGATCATGATGTTTTGGATGTTGTTTACGAGTGGATGGTGGCGTTGGAGTGATAATTAAGATCTTATCGATATCATCGTCGTCTAATTCGAAATCAGATTCATCTTTGTCACTGAAATACAATAAAAATGAAGATTCGAAATGAACGATTGAAATTTTCTTACGATTCTTCGTGTAAATCAAGTGTTAATGATGTTGTTCGACGACGATTTTGACGATTTTGAGGAAAGAATGATGGTGGAAGATAGGATGATAGTGAATTGTTTGTGGTCGATTTTGAATTATTTAAATGTGTTGATATTTCCTCATCAAATTGAAAATCTAATTCTTCTCGATTATCCGAATGATGTGTTTGTTTTAATTGTTGTTGTTGTTGTTGTTGTTGCTGTTGAGTTTGAGTTTGAGATATTTCTTGAGATTGTTGTTGTTCTTTTTTCTCCTATGATTTTTTTTTTGAAAACATTTTCTCAAATCAGACAAAAAAATTTTCAAATCGCAAACCTTTTTCTTCGCCGGTTTCTTTCGTTTTGTTGGCACATGACTCCAATCGACTTCATTATTTGTTGATCGACCTTTGTCTAATAGATTCGATTCGTCGTCAAGTCCATTTAAGATTTTATTATCTAATTATTTCGAAAATCGCGAAATGTTTCAAAATATTTTGTTTTCTTTCTATTTACTTTCATTCTCATTCTTCCAGATTTTACCCGGTTGAAAATCCGGCACATCAGGATTCAATGCTTTCAAATGATTGCTAACATCCATAATCAATGGCCATCGCAATGGTTCAGTTCGACAACGTACCATACATTTATCATTAAGTTCAACAATTAGACTGTCTTTAACTGCCTGTAAAAGAAAAACACAAGATTATAATCAACATTTTGAATTTTGTTTTTCATCAACAAACATCAGCAATAAAAGTAATATCATCACATAACGTTTGAACTCGATTAAAACTTGCAATAAGTGATAAAGGAACGTAACCATCTTTTGACATTTGTTGTCGAAGAAATATATCTGCCTCAAGATTTTCGATACTAAAGTAATATTCACTAAACATATACAAAATAACAATCAAATCGAAGACTAGATTTTCATTGTTTCTTTTTATTACACTTGTCGTCGAAGAAGCTCTTTTAGTTGTTGTTCAGTATATGCAGGTACTAATGGACCTGTATATTCATCTGTATCATCATCGACATTAGTAACTGGTAGATCAGTTGCTGGTGGTGGTGTTGTCGATTGATAGTAATAAGCACCTTCTATGTATGGCAAAACGAATGAACAATCATCGACAACGACGGCTTCGTCATCGAAAATGAATTTATGCACATCACGTTTGATAGTTTCTACATGCTGATCCATATTGTCTGTTGCGTTTTTTTGAGCTAACAAAAAAAGTTGAGTTTGTTTTAATTACAAAGACAAAAGAAAAACAATTACTTTCGTCAACTTCGACTGGTACATTCGGATCGACGCCAAGTGTTCCTTCGAGTTTCTTCTTTCGTTTACCTTTCTTATCTAAATACCATGGAGCACCATTAGCACCTTGACCTGCTTCATTAAAATCTACAAGAACAGCTCAATTCAAAAAAGATTCTTTCGTATGAATGAGTTTTCTTACAATAATAATTATAATAATCTTGATATTGATCGTAAACTTGTTGATAATTAGTTGTTGCTGCTCCTCCTGGTGTTTTAGCTGTAGCTGGAGTTGCTCGACTTTTTTTACTTTTTTTTGGTGCAGCTCCATCGAGACTGCGTGTTCGATTTCGAGCACCTCCACGTCCACTACGCGAACTACCTTTACTACGATTGCTTTTCGACGCTGTTGCTGTTGTTGTCGTCGAACGATTAGCACCGTTTTGCTCAGTTGTAGTATTCGTAGTCGATTGTTCGGCGTCGCCATTTTCTTGTTGATCTAATGCTAATGGCACCCATTTTTGTTTACCTTTCTTTTTTCGTGTTCGAGGTGTGTTCGATTGAGATGTTGATGTTTCATTTTCGTTCGATACTATTTGATCATTAGCTGCTGCCAATGAATCAACATTTGCCTCAGCTAGACTCGGCCAATCCTTTGGCTACAAACAATAAAAAGAAAAATCGTTGTCGTTTTTTTGTTTGACAAATCAAATGAATTTTGTTTTTCTGTACTGGTAAGAGAGCTGTGTCAGGCGGTGTTATATCTGTTGATGTTTTATTTATTGAAGAGGATTGTTGCCAAGCTGAACAGCTGGTTGAATTGGATATGGCTGTTTCGTTTGGCATAATGCCTCGAAGATTCTTGTTGAGTATTATTCTAAGAACAGAGAGAAAAAGAAGAAGAAGTCAAATTTTAATCGGAACTTTCAAATGGAAATGACGTTCGATTCTTGCGCAAGAAAAATTTTACGTAATTCTTCTTATTCAAATATTAAATCTATTCAAAGAAATCCGTTGGATAATATCACAAAGGGGTGTGAACATGTGAGAAGAATTCGTATCGATTTTTTGTTTTGTTTATTTACTATAAGCGTAGGCATTCGCATCAGGTGCGCATTTTATCTTTTCAATGGTAAAATTTGGACAAGACATTTGTCATTTGATTGGTTCGTTTGCCTTCATGTTTAAACCAAAGAAAATACATATACATGACGACATATTTTATGCAGACCTCATTAGCAAATCGTCATATGACAAAAAATTCGATTACATCGAAAGAATTCCGAAGTTTCGATGATGGATTTATGCAGAAAAAAACAAAAGAATCTTGTCATATGTCAATCTGATGTCGCTAGAATCGACTAATATATGCAAATTTTCTGCAAAATAACAATATTTGAGTGCAAACCTAAGTTAGAAACAAAAGAATAGTTCTATGTTTAATCATCATAGTCTATTTTTATTTCACAAAGCTAAATCACATAGTGAAATTTCAAGTCAATTCTTAAATACAGCATGTTGACATCGAAAGAAAAACACAAACTAGAATATACAATATAATTAAACATGTTCATTAATAACAACTATCGATGATTTGCATTTTTGATCTTGTTGAGCAAATGTAACAAGTCGTGTGTCACTTGCTGTTCGATTTACATGTGGAATATCATCTGATTCTCGTTTTTGAAATCTCTCTGAGCGTCTGCCTCTTATCGTTGACTGATGAATTCGTGATATCGACGAAGCATTGGTGAATGTCGACGATGGCGCACGTGTTAGCCGACAACAACAAGGATAAAGTGCATAGAACTCGCGACGAAAACTTCGATTAATATAATTATATATGACCGGATTCATCCAAGCAGATAGCGACGAAATTAGATAACAGGGTATCAAGAGAAATGCATAGACAAAATCGGGCTCATTTCGTGTTATTTCTTCATTATGTTCTAAATAGATTTGTACGACTGTTAATGGTAGCCAGGACATTGTAAACAACGCTGCAACACAGATGAGTAATTTCCGACTTCGATGAAAACGTCGTTCACTATGCGATTGACTTTTAACTGTTGGCATGAGAACAGTGTCGACGACAGTTGCCGAACGATAACTATTTTTTTCAATAAGAATTGAAGTTTGAAATGTATTTTTAAAACGTGTTAATAGTCGATTCGATTTGGGCTCGTTGACGACGAGATTGACGGGCAGTTCATCGTAACTCGGATATTCATTTTCAGTTATCTCATCACCATTCGATGCTCGTTTACGAATTTTCATTTTTTGTTCTTGGCAATTCGTCGGACGACTAGAATTGTTCTGATAGATGCGCATTTGTTTCATACGTCGTTTAAGAAATCGACTAATTGAATAGCAACTAACGGATACAAATAGAAATGGAACTAAATATTGAACTGTAATAACAACATAAGAAAATATTCTCATTCGAATACTCGGATTCGATACACAAAAATAAATTTTTCTCATCAAACATTTCGATTCACTTTCGACATAAATTGTCTCATTTGAATTGTTAATCTTCAACATCGAATAGGATATTGGCAGGGGAGCAAATTCTCGTATGTATCGAGTGATAAAATCAGGCGATGCAATTAAAATTGAAACTACCCAAAGAGTAATCAATGTCATGAGTGTACAACGACGATCGAATTTTTTCTTATTGACAATAAAAAACCATCGTTCGACAGCAATAATTGCAACAGTAAATGTCGAAACGAGAGCAGTTAATGTTGGAGCAAAATTAATAAATTTACAAAGAAATTCACCGAATATCCAATCTTCAGTTAACGCAGCTGAAAGTGTCATCGGAATCGAAACACATAGAACAATTAAATCATTTAGACCTAAGAGATACAAAAAAAAGATATTTATTCGCGTGTTTAGAAAAGTTTGACTTACAGAGATTCATCAGAAATGTGTTCGTTATCGATCGAAGTTTTTTCTGTTGAAAAAATATGAGACATACACTGATATTTCCGAAAACACCGAAACAGAACGGGAGTAAATAGATAATATAAATTAGTATTGTTATCATTGGAGAAAAACGTAATTTAAGCGAGGATAATGCCGATGAATATTGTTCCTCATTGAGACAATTCTGTTTAATATCATGCGATAGATTGTAGAACATAATTTTGTTCGAATAACAAAATTATTTTTAAGAAGATTCTAAAAACAATTACAATTAATTCACTTGATAGGCAAATGCCGACAAAACCTACACGCTCTAACAAATACAAACTAGCCTCGTTCAAAGATCGAAGGAAGAAAATGTTATCTTTGATTAACATCAATGCTTATTTTATACGCTTGATATGGATTCGTTGTTAGGTGTTTCATTAAAATTTAGATGAGGAAAAGAAGAAGAAGAAAAGCTCATTGATTGATGTTGTTGTTTTTTAGCACTATGTTTAGCATCAAGGAAAAAGTAAATAATATAGTAGTTGATAGACGAAACTGAAATGCACGATTATTAAGATGACGATGTTTGATAATCATAGCTATCGTTTGAAAACACACTGTGGCGTAATGAACGACTCGAAACTCGTCATTATCGATATGTTTATTCTTGGATGAAAGATAATAGTCTGATTCGAAGATCTGTCAGTTTTTGTTGTTGTGCTTTCATGTTGTCTCGAATCGAATAATACTTACAAGCTATTCTTTCAAAACGCTGAGCATCTATTAAATATATGAGAAATATATTAATACCATAAAAAAAAAGAAAGAAAGAAGAGATAAATAAACACATTAGATCGAATTACAAATGAATAACAAAAGAGAAGAAAATTCTTGATAAATGACGCACATCTTTCAGCTGCACAACAATCGAACCTTAGACTTTGATACAAACAAATTAAGATACGTCGAGGCAAATAAACAAAAGACTTACTGTAATTATCCTTGTTACAATAGCTCAGTTAGTATTCTCGATAGTTCTATAATTCATGCAGCTATATCTATCTAACTGCTGTCGGTTCATAAGTATCTCATTGACTTATTGTTATATCAGATGATTATCAAGCATATCTAAGAAATGTTTTTTTTCTATTGAATTGATGATGTTTGTCTCGAGAGTTTTTCTCGGAGTAAACTAATTATTTTTTTTTCTAATAGAGAATAGTGTGTGTATATATATATATGCACATTGATGTTATGCATGCTCTCTGGAGACTATTAGTTTGCAAGGAAATAGATTATTTCGACATTACTGCTTATTTACTTATTTCAGTTGATAATTGAATTTAAGTTCTAATTATCTTATAAAATAGAAACTAATTAGAATAGTTCAAGTTGGTAAGACAAACAACAAAATAGAAAAAAGAAGGAAACTTACAATCGTTATTCAACAAAGATGAATTGTTATTTCGTCGGATAATAGATCGTCATATTGAAAAGACACTAATGAGATAGATTTCTTTTTGTCGAATAACAACGCAGTTTTTTTCCTCTCTAACAAGAAAAATTTATATCATTATAAAGACATTGTTTTGTGCAAGGGTAATAAATAAAAAAATATTTCTGCATTCCCGAATATACAAAAAAAACGATCTCTTAGAATGGAAACTCAGGAATAGCGATAATAGAAATTTTTTTCTTCTGTTTCTTTAACAGACGCTAAAATAATCAATCAAAATAAATTTGATATGAGAAAAAGGACTTAATGAGAGATGAAACATTTCTTTTTGAAAGCAAAATAGAAGAACTACGAGCGAGAAAAAAAACAACTCATTTATTATTCTTAAATAATTAGCTAAGAGGTTTTATTTTTGGTTGAAATCTATTTAGTAAAACGTAAAGTCGCCTTATAAAGAAATAGACGAATAAAGACAACAACGTCAGTATTCACACTAATTATCCTCTCTCTCTTATTAAACAGTTTCACTTTATGCAAATAGCCAACGTGTCTTGATTGAATATCTTGAATTTAATTATCTTTTAATGGAAACTTTCACACGTAAATAACTACTAAGATTCTTAAAGCTAGTCATTATGTTTTTTTACCTAGAAAATGATTGAATGTGAGCATCTGGTGACATTTGAAAATATACAGAAAATATTTTTGAAGAAATGTCGCCGACTATTAAAGCCTAAAGAAATCTCAAGAACTACAATTTATTTTCTTATCTATCTGTTCAGATCTGCAAATGCACTGGAAGAGGTTTAGTGTATCCAAGGAGAAAGAATATTTTCTGCCAGATTGATTCAATTTTTTCCTACAGTGAACACACACAGGCAAATAATGAAGTTGCAATTTGTTTTTCAAATACTAAAAGCATGAATTTTGTTGACGTACATGTCTTGTTTTTTTCTTCATCTAATCTCCTCATTTAACAGTTTTGCTTATAAGATTATTTAATAAAAAAAAAACGTTATCTGAAAAATAAATGTCATTCTTTTCATTTCACGTAAATTTTCATCTAATCTGAACTTATGAATACAGACTGTCCTGAAAAAAAATAAAGACCGTTCTTGAACAAATACAAAACTGCTAATCGAATCAGATATGTGCGTCGTAAACAATATCCTATTATACGATCTTGAATAGGACTTTTCTTTTTCGACTGACAAAAATAAAACAAACGCCATACTGAATTAACTAGAGATTTGAGAACAATTATTTCTGACAAGTAAAATCAGCTCCTCTTGAGTGAAAACTTCGTTTGTTTATTTTTAATTAAACTGTTTCGTTTGGTAAGTGACAGAATTGACAGAGTAACAAAATCTCAAGTGTAATAAATAAAAAGAAATTTGTGTGCATATTGTCAGTTAATTAAATCAAAGAAAAAAAAGATGAAGAAATAGAAAACGAACTTGGCTTACTATTTATATTATATAATTTTCTATATCCTTATATTTATGGGCGTCTTCTTTCCTTCTAAGTAAATAATGTTTTAAGTCTTGATAATGTTATTTCGACATAATCAATTCAATATAGTCTGCTCCGAATAGAATTATACGGTAAATAAGTTACGTATATCCTCTTACCAATCCGTAAAACTATTTAAGAGACAATTTTTATTACCAGACAGAGAGAGAGAGAGAAAGAAATAGAGCACATTTGATTCAACAAAAAAAAGTAATCTAATTGTTTTTCTTGACGACATAGAATTCTTTGCAGCTGATACATTTATATTTTATAAAAAGCTGTGTAAATAAACACTATGCACTCTTCATATAAAAAGAATAAATGAATATGAAACCGGATTTCTTATTACGTCAGAGAAATAAATAATTAAAACATTACTATTGATGAATGATTTGAGAAGTGATGCAAAAAAAGAATTCGAAGGCGACATAGTTACTCTTCACAAGAATAAAACATTTATCATGCATGATGTGCGTCTTTCCGTCGGAAAATAAACCTGAGTGTATCTTTTATAAATGCTAATTTTGGAGTTGATGTGAAACAATGAGTCGGAAAAAGAAAGTATTATTGAGTATGATCTATTCTTTATATGAAGTATTAATCACAGAAAATTCCATAAAAGTCTTTAAATATATATCCGTTAACTAACTTGATGTTTAAAACGAGCAATTATTATCGACTAACCTGCAGGAAAATGTTCTTATCTATCCGTTTAGTACTTTTCCACAAAAGAAAAACGCACGAGACACAAGCATCTATTTGATTTTAATTGATAAGAATATTTTTGTTGTCGTAGACAATGCCATATGTTGTGCTCGGATGTGTTTTGCCTTGAACGAGTAAATAATGATCATATTTTACTCTAGTATTTAGTTTTTCACATAAACGAATATATGAGAGTGCCCGAGACTTCGGACCGCTTCCGCTATTAAATAACGATAAATAATAATTTCTTTTCGAAATATTTTGACATTTATTTAGTTCGCTCGGTTCTTTTCCTTTGCCTACGCATCAATTTGTGCCGAGATATGATACAAAAAAAGTGAACACGCAACAGAGGCATTTAACGATGATATCTGACTGATATTATTCGGTTGAATTGAAATATTATAATGACACAATTGACTAATCTCATCGGATATTCCTTCGTGTTCATTGCCAATCAAAACAAGAATTCGTTGAAGATTCAAATTGGAAAATTGTTGTCGAACATGTTGAAGATTGAATGTTTTCAATGAAATCTTGCCTTGATGTGTCGCACAAATAATAGCAACATTTTGTTGTTTTATTAAATTTTCAAGATAAGCTTGTAAATCTTGACAAGAATAAAGTGACATCAGTTCGAGAGCGCCGGAACTTGCTTTACTTGCGACAGGTGACGGATGACACGACCCCCGTGTTAGAATCAACCGATCAATGCCGAAAAAATGTGACGTACGAATGATTCCACCCAAATTCATTGGATCGTGAATTTTAACGAGACATAAATCGAGTGCAAGTTTATTCGGATTGTTTTCGATTTGAATTTGATTGATATCTCGTATCGGTAACGGTGAACAATCAAGACAAACGCCTTGATGTGGTCGATCGAATGCTAATTGATCGAGTGTTGCTGTGTCTGTGTATTGAATGGGAATCGATAGATTATCGGCAAGATGTTGAATTTTCTGTATAATCGAACGGTTTTCATCGGATGTTTTACTGAGAAATAATCGATAGAATTGTCGACGTTTACTTTCAAGTGCTAATTCAATCGGATACAAACCGAACAGACATTGACCGCGTAGAGGAACTTTTAAAAGTGATGAGTCTTTTCGTAATCGATCACTGATCGGTTTAGTAAAATCAAGTTGTGGTAAACGTGCTTTCGTGTGAGCGTATCGAATTAGATTAGATCGAAGTAACATCTAAAGAATTGTCTTGTTGACTGGCTATTCACGAAATTTATTTGAAAGTTTTTGTTTTTGTTTTTATTTTTACAATCGAACTAAGAATAAAAAAATAGATACACTTCTAACCGACAGGAAAAAAAAACAAACAAGCAAACAAAGAAATATAGTAATGCGCATGACTAAAAGATTATTTTTTTCTCTTTTGATGTATTTACAAAAATATTTATTGATGACTGTTAAGAATCTAAAATAAAGAGAAAGTTCAATGAAGTTGTTTCGAAATAATATTATTAAGTACCTGTTCGAACGCGTGGATATGGATGATCGAGTAGAGTTTTAGCTAGAGGTCGTTCGTTAACATCTGGCGTGAGACATAATTGAATAAATTCGTAGGCTTCGTGCTGTTTTTTCAGATCATCTGGGATTGGTGGACCCTTTTTTGCTAATAATTGATTTTGAATATAAATTCGTTCTTCATGTGGTCGTGCAGCATTTGCCCATGGTAACTAAATATACAAATCGATTTTCCAGTCGATTACTTTAATATTTATGCCTACTTTTCCGGTTAGCATTTCAATAATTGTGCAACCAAGTGCCCATATATCTGATTGGTAGACATATTCCGGTTCAGGTGGTTTAAAGTCTATTCCGACCGAAGAAAAAAATTATCAGTACTTTATACAAAGAAAATAAAAGTTTGTCATTACATAATGTTCCGAATTGTGTACTTCTTGAATCACTATTATTCTCCGAAGGTGATTCTAATTCCAATCGATGAGATAGATTGAAATCCTATTGAATACAAATTATCTTATCGAATTTACAAAACAACGGCAACAACAACATACGCCTAGTTTAACAATATAATGTCCATTTATATTGGATATAAAAATATTATCTCCTTTGACATCACAATGAACAATATAATGTTCATGCAGAGCTAATAGAGCTTGTAGAAGCTGATTGACAAAACCTCGAACAAGTTCATTAATATCAAGCGATGGCGCTAAACGTGTATCATCGGAATTGATGTCATCGTCTTGTTCGCTTGAATCACTCCAAATTGCATTCGTCGATTTTCTATTGACGGCACGATTTTGAAATGTTCGAATATCATTTAAAAATTCATTGACTGTCGAAAGGCAATATTCCATACAAATATAAATCGTTCTCTATCAAAAACACACAAATAAATTCTGCGACAAAACAAATGTTTGCTTATGTTTTACTTTATATTTTTCAATTCCGAAATAACGCACGATATTTGGATGATTAATTTTCATAATCATATCAATTTCTTCAGCAATACGTCGTAATTTTTCCGGATACGTGCTTGGTAATGAACGTGATGCGATCGATGATAATTGAATTTCTTTCATGCAAACAATTGACCCATTCGAACAATTTATTGCACGAAATGCAACGCCTGCGCCTCCTTGGCCAATTCTCGTACCACGACGCCATTGAAAATCGATATTTCGAGTTTTTAATGCAATGCCTGGATCTAATGTCGATGAGTTGGCTGTATTCGAATGACTGTGATGAGGATGATAGATGTGTCCGATTTGTTTTCGTTCTCGAAGTTTTTCTTCGAGTTCATGTTCGCGTTTTTTGACACATTGTTGAATACGTTCGATACGTGTTGTCGATGAAATCGAAAGGATTTCATTGATTCCACTGCCACTATCGAATCGTCGATGACCACTGGTACTCGAACGATTTCTTTGTCGAGCAGATATTGTCGATGTTGATGTAACACTGTCCGATCGAGCTAAAAATCATTTGACAAAAAATCGTTCTATTCGAATTCTCAATTAAAATAGTAATCATAACAAAATCCTCCACCCTCAAGATTAATTTCAATCACAATAAAAATTAAAACAACCATTTGCTCGAACACATGCTTACCAAAACTCGGATTTGGACTGAGACAATCTGTTAAACAGCTTATTTCTGCATGGATTTCATCGTAGTTTTATTTCATCAATATCTCAAATTAACTCAATCTTACCTTTAATTGTTGGTATTTCTTGATTATTTAATGTATTTCCACTTAAAGCTTTCAATGCAAGTGGCATATCGTCCATTAACTTTTGATAATCATCTTCATTTAACAATTGTAAATGAGACGATTGAGCAAGAAAACCAAGAAAGATCATTCCTGGCGAGAACCATCTCGGTCTATTATACATAGAAAATCAAATTTATTCATTCATATTTTTGTGTTTCTCTACCGTAAAACTTTATATTTCGCTGTTCGAGCTTGTTGATTTGATGTATATTTAAATTTTTTCGTTACGCATTTGCACCATTCGCAAAAGAAAGCATTCATTGTACTAACGAATTTTCTGAGAATTTTTTCGTCTGCACTCGATGTTTTAGGTAATAATTCGTAGAGAAGACGAAATAATTCAAAGCCGGAATTGTAAACATAGAGAACGAGATCGAGTAGTTTCGATTCGATTGTTCGTAATTGACGTTCGTCGAATTTAACTGTTTCAGTAAGAAAGATTTTAATTGAATTTTGATCCCAAATCGTATTTAACATTCGAACAAGTTCAATCAATTGACCACTTAATTTATCGATATCGTTCTATTTTAAAACAAATATTCAATGGAGAAAAATGAAATAAAAGAAAACACGAACTGGCAATTGATCGAATGTCGATCGAATATCTTCATCTCGAGCTAATTTCTTAACCAATTGAATATTTCCCGAGATACTCATATGACTTTGAAATAAATCTACAGCTGCTTGCCAATGATCAGATCTCGTGACAACCAAATGTAAAGAATTCAATTCCGTTGAATTCAATGCTAATTGCGTACTATCACTGATTCGAATGAGAATATGTTCACCTGACCAAGCAAGATTTTGTAAATGAGAGTTTTTCTTCGGTATAAAAACGATATAAGCTGGTTGTAGAGAATTTTTCTTTTCATCACTTGTTATCTGTTGACTACAAATGATGTTTAGTAATTTTTCAATTTGATATTTATCAGTTGATAACCATGGTGGAACAAATAAATGAAAATTATCGAAATCACCCGAAGTCTAGAATGCAAACATGGACTTATTCGATATGAACTCAATTTATATTTACATTCGTATCGAAATATTGTTTAACTTGACAATATTTATTTCGAAGTAGTTCATTCCAAAGATCAACATTATTATGACATTTAAATTCAGCAGCAATGGAAAAATCCTAAGACAAAGAAAAAAAGCAGAATTTATTTTTCAAAACAAAACTTTCGTTTGTTTTTCTTCGTACATTAAGAAGCGATTTTGCTAATGAACAAATGCGTATTGTTCGTTGTTTAATCGTATCAAAATTTCGACGAAATTCTCTTGTACTATAGATAATCTCGCATCTATTCAAGCTAAATTTCGAATAACAAGAAAACAAAAATAGTCAACCGACTTTTTCTGCTCGGAAAACGATGCTGCTACATCACAGATCGACAATTCTGGTAGAGAATAATCAGCTGGTACGCTCGCTGACGAAAAAAAATAGATTGGTTTAGTCGTTGGTTCCATTATAACACTGAAAATAAATGAAAAACATAGAAATTCTCGATTGTATTTATCAACGAACTCAGCCGAAGAAATTCCATCGCTAAATGTCGATGCATTGCTTGCATCAGCTGCGAAAACTTGATAGAATGTTTCAGTTGTTTCACATAATTCTTCTTTTAATTGTGCTAAAATTCCTCGAACAAGATCACTGAAAAATAATCAATCAATCGATGCTCTTCTATTATCAAAAACTACATTCATGAACATACTTAAATTGAAAGCCTAATTCACGAATTAAATTTCGATTGTCTAATGTTAATGTTAAATCTCGAGCAAAATAATATTCTTTAATTAATTCCGATGTTTCTTCATCGACATAGTAGTAGTGTTCACGATTGACTCCGTTCACTTCCATTCGAGGAGTATCATCACGAATTTGATACGTTTCATTAATGGAAACTGTACTGAGAAATCGTTTGTAACGCTATGAGAAGAAAAAAAACCGAACAAACTATTTTCAAGTTATTTTTTTCAAGAGAACAATCGAAACCATGTAGAGATCAGCAGTTTTCTCATCGAAATCAGCTAGTTCATCGGCTAATTTTCGAGTTGATATAAATTGATTGAGCATACGAACACTATACAAACGAATAGCTAATGCATCTCTGAAATTACAAACAAAAATAATTGAACAAATATCATCAATTGAATTCTTCAAACCTTAGAACTAATTTCGATTCTCGAACAAGCTAAAATCAAATATCATCGATTGAAATAAATCAAAGCAAAACAAATGCTCGTTACCTGTTGACGACAAAGCGCATCGATACCGCCTAAATCATTATTCAAATCCGGTTTATTGTATAAACTCATGCATTCGTTCATAACATCCAAAAGAACGTTAATAATAAAAAAGTACAATGGTAACAACGATGGTAAACCTAATTGTTCATGAAGTTCTAACCAATTTTGTTTTAAAATTTCATCTCTATGCGAACAAATCGTTTGAATTGTCGAACAAGATTTCAATACATGATGTAACCATTGTTCGATAGTTAAATCTCCGATATTTATATTTGTTATATTATCATTTTTAACCGGATTATCTGTATCAACAAGTTCATCATCGATATCCTCGGTATTCGAATTTGGTTTTGGATTTTGAATGTTGGGTTTTTGAAAATCTTTGAATGTTAAACCGGCAAGAACTTGTTCGATTTGTATATCTTGTCGATGATGAGATTGTAAGAGAGCTAAACGTGTTTTGACAAGTACAGGTGCTACACGTTCAATTAATGTACGAGCTAGACCATCGTATTTAACTTGATAAGAACGTTTGTCCATGTAATAAACAAAATTTCTAAATAATTCAACAAGTTTCTATTCAATAAAGGAGAAAAACATTGACATTTGATTAATACCGATAGCAAGCAGTTCGATCTAAATTTTGAGTATCGGAATTAGTAGTTAGTGGAGATAAATTATCATCAGTAACTAATAAAAGATATAGATATAAATTATAAGAGAAACAAAAGCAAGATATAGTTACTTTTAAGATTAGAAAATTGATCAAGAGGTTCATCGGACCATTTTATCTAAATAAAAGAAAGAATATCGAAATTCAGTTCGATTTAATATTACTTTCGGTATGAGATCTGTATCATCCGTATCTTCTGTTTTTCCGATACCACTTTCTGTTCGTTCAGGTTCATTCTCAATTTCACTTTCTTCTGTCGTTTTATGCTGATTTTCTTCTTCTTCTTCCTCATCATCACTTTCATCACTCTCATCACTTGTTGTATAATCATCACTTTCATTAGCACGCTTTGCTTTTCGTTCACGTTCCGTTGCCAATGAACGAAAATGTAATTTTGGCCAATCTTCACAATCATCACAACGCAATAAACCGCTCAGTTTCTTTACTGAAATTGTCAATTCATAATACAAATTATACCAAACAAATATCGCATCTAAACGTCGATGAAATTGCGCTAGTAAATCATTTGTATGTCCGCTATCGACATGTTTTAAACAGTAGAGTATATGTTGTTTATCAGCGATATCGAATAATTTTTGTGTTAAATCTTTTTCAGTTTGTTCACAATCGCGAATGTATTCATCGGAGAGCGTGCGAAAGTATCGTAGTGGATGTTCTTTGAATGGTTTTGAGTCAGTTTTCGGTTCGACGATAATAACTGATGGTACAGTTGTTTTAGTATTATTATCATCATCGGCTTCACTTGAACCCGTTGAAAAACGAATTGGATCTGTTTGAGATTGTAAAAGATCACGGATATTCTCGATAACAAATTTATATTGATCGGATCGATTCATTTGATAGGTTGTTATCGAATCGATAAAGGCTTTGGTTTCAACTCGTGAACACCGTTGTTTCATCGGATTTTTCGATGATAATTCATTCAAACGTGTATAGAGAAAATCTCGAATCGAAGAAGTTTGTGATGGATATTGAATACTTGCATTACATGAGTAATTTAGAAGGAGATTATTAATCATAGTTAAATGTTCGTTTAATATCGATTTAATATCTCGAACTAATGGTGTTGTTGTTTGCGTTTGAGATAGTGATGTTTGCTCATCGGATTTATTTGGAAGTGTTTTTGTAAATGAATTCTTTCGATCACGAACTGAAAAACCAGTTAGATTACGACGATATTGATGAATACGTCGTCGTTGTGTCTGCGAAGTATTCAAAGTAGAATTACGTTGCAAATGTAATGAAGTCGAAAGCATATTCGAGCCTGTTGTTTGATTACGTTGAATAGGCTTAGTATTTATTAGTTGAGCATTTAGACTTGAATCTGAATGAATACTACGTACGGATGTACAACTTTGACTGAGAGGATCGAGTTGAGATGCTAAAGCCTGTGAAGATGAAGGTGAATGATGACGATAGGAATGACTAGGTAGCGAATGTACTTGTTGAGAGGTTTCCTGTGAACTTGAATAGAGTTGAACAGGTGTTTTTGTTGCAGTTGATAGATCGGAATCGCCATGAGACATTGGGGGAAGAGAAGGAGGATAATGTGAAGAAGGAGAAGATGTAGTCAATGCATTGGATAAGCGAAATGATGATGAACGAACCTAGAAGAAGTAAGTATTTGAAAAAGAAAAATGAAAAGAATCTCGAATTCTACTGGTGATGTTCGAGGTGGTTTTGCACGAATAAGATTGTATCGTGGATTAATTGTCGGTCGTTTCTCTAATAACCACATTAATTGTTTGACGATATGTAATCTTTGTTGTGTCGGTGTTTGTGGTGCTTTCGTCGGTTGATTGAGCATATTAAATTTATTCGTCAAATCATTCATTTCATCTTCACTTGTCATTGATGTCAAACTTTCTGTACTCGCAGTTCTCGATGAATCACTTGTAACTGAATTCGTTCTCGGTTTTGAAAAGAATCTATTTCCACTATCACGAGTATCTTCTTCAGTTATACTCGATGTAAACGGTGGTTCGGACGCACTTGTTCGAAGATTATTCGATTCGATACCACTTTGTCCGGATATATCGGATATATTCGATGTTAATCGTTCCGATGACCAAATCGATGTCGATGATGGTAGAGACAAAAATTGTTTCGACGGTGTTTGTCTATTTATTAGTGCTAAACAATGAGACGACGAATGAGAATTGGTTGTCGAAGTCGAAAGAAAAACGTTATCAGACAAACTTGATGATTGATTCGTTTTCATATCCGAAACAAATTGATTAGGATCAGTAGGTACTGATGCGCTTGTTTGATACGATTTTTGAGAATGTTGATGTGATGACGTTTTTTGAGATTGTGAACGATTGTATGTTGATGGTTTAACTTTGCCTTTATTCCAAGAATTATGTCGTTGACGAGGAGATAGTGATGGTTTTGTTTGTGGATTGAACGAAACTGAGGCATGAAATGAAACGTTCGAGTATTTTTTAGTTTGATCATCGGGAGGCGATCGATTAGGTTCTAATGGTGAATCGTCGGTTAGTTTGCCTGCTTTATCGATTTCAGATTCTTCGGATTCTTGTACAGGCAAAAATTCACCAGCAAAATCTTCGTCATTGTCATTCGATAAAAATCGAATGTCATCTTCATGATTTTTCTTATTATTAATTTCGTTTTGATCAACAAGTGGAAATGAGAAACTACGTTGATAATCAGTTGTACCCGAGAGATTCTGTGAGATAGTCGATGATAATGTATCAGAAATCGTGGATAACTGTCCTTGTTGTTGTTGTTGTTGTTGTTGTGATGAATCGCATAAGGTTGAAACAGTCGATTCTCGTCGACTACGTGTCGTGATTTGTTCGATAATTGTTGCAGGTAATGATGGCGATCGTTCGATTGGCGATGCTGTACTTTCATGAGTTGTCGATTGAACCCAAGCAGCCACGGAATTTTCATCCATACGCGTTGTTACCGATGGTTTTTGTTGATCATTTTGATCGGATAATGATGTGGTTACGTCAGTCGATTGTGATCGATTGACAGCTGTTGTTTCAAGTACATTTTCTTGATTGTCATCAACAGGTTTATAGGACGCAATTGATGTCATTAATGATAGTGGATTAATTTGAACTTCTGACAGTAATTCATCGTTATTTGCTTCGAATAGAGATGGATTTTTGTCTAAATTAATATTCGAATCCATCTAAAGTAATGATCTTAGGTTTAACAATTGTTTTTTTGTTTCTCGATTCTTTTTTAATAGATAAATAATAAAATGATCGATGATAAAATGTGAAAGTAGTTAGAACGGATAGTTTTTTGTTTTGTTTAACATGAATCAAAAACAAACAACAATTATATTTGTTTTAAAAGAAAAAAAACAATGAATAGTTCTTGTGTTCTTGTTTTTTTGTTGAATGTCGTATGCATGGCTTTATCTATGGTTTGCATCGACCAATAAATCGTGGATAAAAGCAAACATCACGAATGTGATCACGGTTTGTCAACCATGTCATGAAACGATCAAGACCAAGACCATAACCACCATGAGGAAATGTTCCATATTTACGCTAAAAAGAACAAAGTTCCTTGACGAATGAAAAAAACAAAATAAATCATACTTGATCCAAATACCAATAGTATGGTTCAGGTTTAAGACCATTCTTTCGGAAACTTTCTTCTAAATCTTTGAAGTCGATCATCCTCATACTTCCACCAACAATTTCACCGACATTTGGCATTAAAACATCGACCTAGAATATAGATAATAACTCAATAAATTCAATAATCAAATATTTATTTACTGATTCAGTTAACCGAAGGTCATCCGGATCACGTTGCATGTAGAACGATTTGATTTCAGCTGGAAATCGACAGAATAAAATCGGCTCATTGATTTCATCGGTCATTTTTCGTTCAGGTCCTTCAGGTATATCTTCACCGAATTCATAGAGTTTGCCTGTTTCTTCGTTGATAACACCACGTTGTCTCAACCATTCGATACCTTCACTATAGTTCATTCGTTTGAATGGTTTTTTCGGTGGTTGAAATTTCTTTACAAAAAAAAAAACCCGATTTCATATTCAATGAAAAACAAAACTTCATCGTTTCATACTGGATTAACTTCAAACAAAAGATGAGCTTCAGGATGTTTCAAAACTCGATCAACAACGTCAACGACGAGGTCCTCAATTCGATTGAGTAAATCATTGAACGAAATAAATGCACATTCGGCTTCAACGTGCGTGTATCTAACAAGAAAAAAAGCCAAACGTTCAATTTGAATCGATTGTCAATGTTGACCATACTCAGATAAATGACGTCGTGTACGAGATTTTTCAGCTCGGTATGATTGAGCAATGCAAAAGACGTCACCTAAAGCTGGACAAGCTGTTTCAAGATAGAGTTGTGATGATTGAGTTAAATAAGCCGGTTCGCCGAAATAGTTAAGACCGAAAAGTGTGGAACCACCTTCGACTTGAGTTTGCACAAGAGTCGGTGGAAATGTCTGAAAACACATCAAATCGTTTGTTGTTTGATGAACTTTTATGTTTCGAGTTGCTATACTTCATAGTAACCATTAGCAAAGTAATGATCACGAAAACATTGAGTAACGATCGAACGAAGACGTAAGATTTTCGACGTCTGAAATTCGGAATAATTTCATTTAAATTCAAAAAAAATAAAATCCAATCAACATACGTTTTCTCCTCGAATTAACATGTGTCGATTATCTAATTGAACATCTGGATGAGATTGCTAAATCAAACGAAATTCATCCAATAAAAAAGAGACCGTCATTCATCTCGAAATCTTACTTCGTTGAGCAATGTATCAGCTCCACCTGGTGGTGAATGACCAACGACTTCATAATAATCTGCAACTAATTCTTGATTGCCTGGTGCGGTTTGACCTTCAGGCACTGCTCGTACAACACCATAAACACCAACAGTTGCTTCAGTTGATAAAGTAACTGCATCATACGTTTGACACTATTATACAAAACAATGAAATTCGATCTATTTTTCCTTCTTCTTCTTCTTCTTCGTATTGACATACTAATTTATCTGTTAGAACGCATTGTAAAAATCCAGTACCATCTCGCAAGACGATGAACATTAAGTTCTTGCCTTGACGACGGATACGATGCACCCAACCGAAGACTTTGACACGTTCGCCATGAGCGTCTTTGACAGCTTTGATTTTCAACTAGAATAAATCTTTGATTTCGAAAGCAAATGAAACATTTTCTTTGTTGATCACATACAACTTTTGGTGCTGGTAATGATTTGTTTTCTTCGATAATAATTTTCTTTGCTTCTTCTAAATTCTTTTCTCGTTGTTTTTGTTCTTGTTCCTATTGAAATCATGAGAAGAGTTTGTTTTTTTTATTTTCGTAACGATTTCATATTCTTACTTCTCGTTCTTTAGATGCTTTTTCTTTACGTAAACGTTCTTCGTATTTTGTTTTGACTTTCTTTTCTTGAGATTTCGATAACAATTCCCATTTACCCTACAAACCGTCATTCTAATTCGATACTCCAAAAATAAACATCGATTTTACTTTAGTTTCGTCTTTTGAATCAACATAAATCGTTACATTCTCACCGAATTTAACGAAAGCCTAATAAGATATTGAAAACAATTCATTTAATTCTCTCATTTCAATTCAACTCAATACTTGTAACGGTGTTTTAAATGGTTTTGCTTCTGAACCGTCACCTGTTTCATCACAACCATTTTTTTCCGATGTGTATACAGTTTGTCCTTCTACATAAATTCAAAAACTAAGACAAAAAAAAACAATTCGAACGACGAATATTTACGAATGGACGTAGCTGCAAGTTTCTCTGTTGTTTCGTCTGTTGACGTTGCCATCTGTAAATATAGAAGAAAACAAGAAAATGTCTAGTCTAAATAACTAAGCATTGCATCAGCCACTTCATCATAGTTTTTTATTTATCTGATGTAATGCAATAGAAAAAGTCAACTTCGAAGTATCGGAAGAAAAATAGTGCTTTGGGTAAAATATGCGTAAACGTGGATTGTCGAAAAGCCTGATCGATCATAATGGCCTCTAAACTAATAAACGCACGCTATGATTGGTTCGTTCATCCGCCTACGATGAGTCATTGTAAATTATGGAAGTTTTATGGAAGAAGAAGAAGAAGACTTCATAGAGTAATAGATATAAAAGAAAATGATCAATTGGCGACAATTATATAATGAATCTCAAGCGATTCAAGTCGATGAAACAAATATTTCGACTGAAGTGATTGAAACGACATTAATTTTTGACCTTTTTAGTACGAATTTTCATTCTAAATAGCGTATATCACGTTTGGTAAATATCTATAAAAATGATCTTGTCGAGCAAGATCTTCAAAAATATGCACAACGTTTAACAAATCTCTCTCGTACATGTCAAATATGTACACCGACAAGTTTCGTAAGAAAACATTCGTTCATTGAAATTCAAACACACAAGCAAATATCGATTTTAGATGACGTATAAATGGTTTGATACGTACATATCAGGCGAAAAGGATATTTTTGATTTTCGTTTATCCGGGTAGAATGATTGATTTGAAGGAAAAAAGAAAACAGAATCAATTTTTAGACGTTCAGTAACACCGTTGAGATATTATTGGAATAAGAATTTGTTCGATTTAATTGATAAGCGAGGTCGAATAATAGATTTGTAAGTGTGTCAAACGAAAAACAAAATCGAATTGTATGAAGATTTTCTTTTCTTAGCAAACGAAAATTCAATGGTAGGAAATAAATAATGAACATTCGAATGTAATGAAGATTTCTAGAACGATATTCTTTAACAAATCTTTCCTATATCGATGAAAATATTCTATGGAAAGAACAGTTCACGATACCAATTCTTTCGAATTTGATAACTAGATTTCAAATGTATTATACCTATCGAAAAGCCTATCGATATTCTTCATCAATTAATGTTCATATTCAACCGATGAAAACATTTCGTGCTCTATTTCAAGTAGTTCTTATTCTTGAAGATTATTCTCATTGAACATCTGCGTTTTTCTCCTCACTGTCTAGACAAATGTGTCACTGATTTTCATTGGTTTTGTAAATGAAGATACGACTTGTTCGCAATTATTTTGGATATTTCGACATTTAATTACTCGATTTAATTGGCCGTTAACAACAAAAATCTTTTCGAATTCATCATTTCAAACAAATTCAATATTCGAAAGTTTTATGATGAAATCCTTGGGTTTTATTGATTTTTCTCAATTGAATTTCAATCAACCTGAATTATTTTCTGTAAATAAAATCTATCTCATTCGTTTAACATTTGATCTCAATAGTTCATCTATCGATGCTTAAAAACATGTCAACAAAATGGACCGTTGATCTTTCTATTTGATTCTTCATCGATATTTCATCCGAAAAATTCCGATTACAATCTCGTTTCATTTCTATGTGATTTAATTCGATTTGGTTTGTTTAACTTGACTGTATCAGATTGCTTGGAAATACAAACATTTCATTGATTTAGATTTATCCGTACCTGATCAGTTAATCATCCCGACATGTTTGTATAGATCAAATCTATCGTTTAGTCAACCGTTTTTACTTAAAGTAAATTTAATTTTACTCTACAAAATATTTATTGAACTGTTTTTTTTGTTTATTGGGGTAGGAATTAATCGAGTCTTTCATTGAGAAATATCCAAATAAAGAATCAAACATCGGACATGAGATTATCAATTCGATATTTTTACATTTTGGCTATGGTTTGTTTTTGAAAAGTTGAATTTAAATACTGAATAATCATATTTCAGATGCAAATCAATTAATTTCAACGAGAATCAATTTCGAAAATATTCTTGCAGCGATCGAATTGACGCAAGTATCTTCGGTTAGTTAAGTTTAAATAAAAATAGAATATCAAAAATTTGATTCATTTTAGTCATTGAATATTTTCGAACGACTTACGTATCTTGTGCAAACATGTTCATTTATTAAAACAGATAATCATAAATGGAATGAAATTGTATCGAAAGATATTGAAAATTATCTATCAAAATATCGAATAATCACGGAAAAAATTAATTTAATCGCAATTATTCGACATGAATACTTTCTTGATATTATATCAGGTTGATTCAGTCAAGTGAATTGACCTAGATGTTTATAATTAATGTTTTTCTTTAGCCTTAGCAATTCTTTCGAAGATTGACATCAATGAAAACTTTTTTCAATTATCTGAAAATGAATTGCTCGATCAAATGAACTATTTCTGGTTTATATTTCAGTCGAAAGATCATCTTTATTTTCGTCCATGTGAAAATCTCTCTCAACTAATCTCACATTGTCAACGAAGAAACTACATAATTACCGTACGTATCTAAACCTTTAAAAAGACGAAAGTAACTCGTACGTATCTTTCTTTCAAAGGATTATATTCCACAAAAATCACTTGCTTTTCGTGATGTAATTCGTTCTGATCATGAATGGAGTGATGATGATGGTAATGACGAAATAGACGATGCATTTCTTCATGATGATGATGATGATGAAAGTAGCGATGAAATTGTTGTCGATAATTTTGCAACTAAAATCTCAGAAACAAACAAACTCTCGTATCGAGTAAATTGAAATTTAGTTATTTTGATTTCGATGAAAGTTTTTGTTAGATTAATTATGGAGAAAATATTGAAGAATTCAAATTCTTTGCAAGATTATTCGGTTCATACATTGAAGCAATGATTTACATATTAAAATATCATATCGATAATCAATTGACTGCGTTTACAACAGTAAAAATCGATGATCAACAAAAATTTATTTTTCGTATGAAACAAAAAAAGAAGAACGATTGATTTGATAAAAATATACTTTTTATTTATTTAGCTGAGACTATTCATTTAAAATTCGATGATATTCTTTCATTGGTACGTCGTTCGTATATCTATCAAACTCGTCATGATTCGTTGACTCAAGATAAACTGACATGTATTTATAAAAATTTGATAGAGCTATTCAACGCTTTTGTTTAAGCAAATAAAACCGTAAACCAAATGTCAATCAAATCGATCGAAGAGAAAAACAAGGAGAGACAAAAACTAAAGGCGTCTGTCTCTTATGAAAATATATAGCGCAGTCTAAAATCGTATTTGCCTATCTTGGATAAATCCATAATATTTTGAATAGCGCGTAATATAAGTGTTTGACAGTCATTGGTTAGGCCGTTAAATTGGTTATTGCACGTTGATAAAATGAATTATCATGCTCCATCAAGAAGAACACAAGTCCAAGGAAAAGACGGACAAATTCGACAGATATTTGCAGAAATATGGAAAATTATTAAAACATGTTTTGATTCAATAAAATCTTTAATAGAAGCAGTTTTACAATGCTTAGGAATCGATTGGCTGCCCAATTTAGCCGGACAAATTGGTGCTCCGTCGTGCGCAGCTTGCATTTGTGCAGGTTTTCTGGGTATCACAGTGGCACTTGGAATTAGTTTAGGAGTTGGACTGGGAGTTGGATTACATTGTGCTGATAAAGTAGCCGTTCAAAGCAATGTTGGAATTACAGCAATGAATGCTACCACAAGTACCGTTCAAAGCAATGTTGGAATTATAGCAATGAATGCTACCGCAAGTACCGTTCAA